>Ga0070671_100000526_pt1 | contig 26851 bp, 25 predicted proteins | sample KBSS73metaG_FD_65341 | JGI IMG/M metagenome (GOLD analysis project Ga0070671, IMG submission 65341) | Switchgrass rhizosphere microbial communities from Kellogg Biological Station, Michigan, USA - KBS S7-3 metaG | ecosystem: Host-associated > Plants > Roots > Rhizosphere > Soil ...
CTGCCCGTCCTGCCTGACCGACGTGATGTAGATGCCCTCGGGAACCTGGCGGACCAGCTCGTTGAGCACGTGCACCGGAACGTTGCGGTCGATCTGCAGGTCCTCGACCGCCTTCTGGCGCGCCTTCAGCGAGGCAATCTCGGCCTTCAGGCTGGCGATGTCCTTGATCTGGATGTCGAGCTTGGCGATCTCGGTCTGCAGAAAGCCATTGCGCGCCACCTGGCCCGCGACCATCTGCTGGACGATGAGATACCAGACGCCGACGATCGCGGCACCGACGACTGCGGAGACCGCCAAGCCCGCGTAGAAGGCGATCTTCTTGCGCTGGCGCCGCTCCTCGCGGTGCGGCAGCAGGTTGATCATGATCACTGCGCAAACCTCCGCATCGCCAGGCCGCACGCCGTCAGGTACGACGAGGCCTCGCGGCGCAGCTTGGCTTCGCGCACCGCGGAGCCGAGCTTCATGTTCTCGAACGGATTGACGACCATCGACGCGAAGCCGGTGAGCTCGGTGACGCGGTCCTTCAGGCCGGGAAGCGTCGCCGTGCCGCCCGCGAGCATCACGTAGTGGACCTTGTGGTGCGGCGTGCTGGTGAAGAAGTACTGCAAGGCCCGGCCGATCTCCTGCGACAGGCTGTCGACGAAGGGCGCGAGCAGCGTCGTCTCGTAGTCCTCGGGCAGGTCGGCGGCGAGCTTCTTCTGCTCGGCTTCCTCGTACGAGAAGCCGTACTGGCGCGAGATCAGCTGCGTGAGCTGCGAGCCGCCGAAGGCCTGGTCGCGGTCATACAGCATCTCGTCATCGCGCAGCACCTTGAGGCTGGTCGTGTCGGCGCCGATCTCGAACAGGGCGACGAGCGCGTCGCGCCCTTCGTTGGGAAGGGCCGAGACGACCCGGCTCATCGCCAGGCGCGACGCGTGCGATTCGATGTCGAGCACGGCCGGCTTCAAGCCGGCGGCCTCGGCCAGGCCCTGGCGGTCCTGGACGCGATCCTTGCGCGACGCCGCGATCAGCACCTCGACGTCGCCGATCGACGTCGGGCTCGGGCCGATGACGCAGAAGTCGAGGCTGACCTCGTCGAGCGAGAACGGGATGTACTGGTTGGCCTCGGTCTCGACCTGGACCTCGAGCTCCTCCTCGCGCAGACCGGCGGGAAGCATGATCTTCTTAGTGATGACCGCCGACTGCGGCATTGCCATGACGACCTGGCGCGTCTTGGTGCCGCTCTTGCTCACCAGCCGCTTGACCGCTTCGGCGACCTCGTCGAATTTCTCGATCTGGCCGTCGGAGATCCAGCCCTTCTCGAAGCTTTCGGAGCCGAAACGTTCCAAAATGTATTCGCCACTTCCGGTCTGGCCGAGCTCGACGAGCTTGACGCTGGACGAGCTGATGTCGAGGCCGATCATCGGTGGGTGCTTGCGGCCCAACATCGCGTCGAGAAAACTCACGGTGCCCCTTTTCCAGCGGCGAAAATCAGGCTCGCCGGCTGTTAATAAGTTACTTCGATGCTAGCAGTAAAGCCTTTGATTTCCCAAGACAAACCCGGGCCCGCCGCCCCGTGCGCGTTGCAAATCTCACACGCAAAGCCTTGGCAAGATGCGTCTTCTTGCAACGCGATTTCGAACTGTCCACTGCGTCACTGATCGACCCTTCTCGCGGCTTCGCCAAACTACCGCGAGATCGGGTTTCTATAATGCGATCGCCCTGACTGGACGCGTGTGACAGATTCCTATTCCAAGGCTGACCGCGAGCCGCGCTCGCGCCCGCCCGAGCGGTGGCCGAAATGGCTGCGCGTCCTTGTCCGCATCGTCCTCACCCTGCTCGGACTGGCGGCATCCGGCGCCGTCGCGATCGTCCTGCTCGCGGCGATCGCGCTCGCGGTCTCCTACCCCAACCTTCCCGAGATCGACAGCCTCACCGACTACCGGCCGAAGCTGCCCATGCGGGTGTTCTCCGCCGACCGCGTTCTCCTCGGCGAATTCGGCGAGGAGCGGCGCAACTTCATGCCGATCGCCGAGATCCCGAAGGTCATGCAGGACGCCGTTCTCGCGGTCGAGGACGCGCGCTTCTACAAGCACAGCGGCGTCGACTATGTCGGCGCGCTGCGCGCCGGCCTGGCCAACTTCGGCGAGGGGCACGGCGCGCAAGGCGCCTCGACGATCACGATGCAGGTCGCGCGCAATTTCTATCTCTCGACCGAGAAAACATTTACTCGCAAGATCTACGAGATGTTGCTTTCGCTCAAGATCGAAAGCGTCCTCAGCAAGGATCAGATCCTCGAGGTCTACATGAATCACATCGCGCTCGGCCAGCGCGCCTACGGATTCGCCTCGGCCAGCGAGATCTATTTCGGCAAGCCGCTGAAGGACATCACCGTCGCCGAGGCGGCGATGCTCGCCGGGCTGCCGAAGGCGCCGTCGGCGAACAACCCGATCGTCAATCCCGACCGGGCCAACCGCAGGCAGCGCCATGTCCTCGATCGCATGCTCGAGAACGGCTTCATCAGCGCCGAGCAGCACGAAGCGGCGCTCAAGCAGGTCCTCAAGTACCGGATGCCGTCGGAGGTCGCGGTCCATGCCGAGTACGTCGCCGAGCAGGCGCGCCAGATGATCTTCAGCCAGTACGGCGCCGAGGCGTACACGCGCGGCCTCAACGTCTACCTGACGCTGAACTCGGCCGAACAGACGCTCGCGTACCACGCCTTGCGCAAGGGCATCATGGATTACGAGAAGCGCCAGGTCTATCGCGGCCCGGAGGACTACGTCGACCTGCCGCGCGACCGCAGCGAGCTCGATGCGCGCATCGCCGAGGCGCTCCAGGACTTTCCCGACAACGACGAGCTGCGCGCGGCGATCGTCACCGAGGCCTCGGCGAAGAAGGTGGTCGCGATGCTCGCCGACGGCGAGTCGGTGACGGTCGTCGGCGACGGCCTGAAGCCCGCGGCTTCGGCGCTCGTCCCCAAGGCCAATCCGAAGACCCAGCTGCGGCCCGGCGCCGTCATCCGCCTCATCCGCGGCGCCAAGGGCGAGTGGTCGATCACCCAGCTGCCCGAGGTCGAAGGCGCGTTCGTGGCGATGGATCCGCGCACCGGCAGCATCCGCGCGATGGTCGGCGGCTTCGACTACTCGAAGAGCAAGTTCAACCACGTCACGCAGGCGTGGCGCCAGCCCGGCTCGAGCTTCAAGCCGTTCATCTATTCGGCGGCGCTCGAAAAGGGCTTCACGCCGGCGACGGTGATCAACGACGCGCCGCTCTTCTTCGACGCCGGCACGACCGGCAGCCAGCCGTGGGAGCCGAAGAACTACGACGGCACCTACGACGGCCCGATGACGATGCGGCGCGGCCTGGCGAAGTCGAAGAACATGATCTCGATCCGCATCCTCAAGTCGATCAGCCCGGCCTACGCCCAGCAGTGGATCAAGCGCTTCGGCTTCGATGCCGACAAGCATCCGGCCTACCTGCCGATGGCGCTCGGCGCCGGCGCGGTGACGCCGCTGCAGATGGCGTCGGCCTACGGCGTCTTCGCCAACGGCGGCTATCGCGTCAATCCGCTCCTCATCAGCCGCATCACCGACAACAAGGGGCACGTCATCAACGAGGCGCGCGTGCCGAGCCTCGACGACGCGTCGCGGACGATCGACGCGCGAAATTCCTTCATCATGACCAGCCTGCTCCAGGAAGTCACCCGCAGCGGGACTGCGGCCAAGGCGCAGGCGACGCTGAAGCGGCCGGATGTCTACGGCAAGACCGGAACGACGAACGATTCGCACGACGCCTGGTTCGCCGGCTGGCAGAAGAATATCGTCGCGGTGGTCTGGATGGGCTACGACGATCCGAGGAAGCTCGGCGACCGCGAGACCGGCGGCGGCCTGTCGCTGCCGGTCTGGATCGACTACATGGCGACGATGCTCAAAGGCGTCCCGGTGCAGGAGCCGCTTCCGCCCGAGGGCGTCGTCAACCTCGCCGGCGAGTGGTACTACGAAGAGTACGCGCGCGGCGCCGGCGTGAGCAGCGTCGGCCTCGAGGACAAGGCGGCGCCGACGCCGCCCAGCGACGAGGAACGCAACAGCATCCTCGATCTGTTCCGGCGCTAGTTCGCGGCGCTGCTCGGTCGTCTCTCGCGTCGGTCGAAGGTCGGCGCCGATTGGCGCAGAGTTCGGTCGCGGACGCGCCGGTCGTGCACCGGCGCTAGGCGCCGGGGGGCGGCTCGAAGCGGAGCGTGCGGCCGGCCTGCGCGCTCGCGCACGCGGACAGCACGGCGAAGAATTCGCCACCGTCGCGTTCGGTCCAGCGCCCGCCGATCGAGCGGAAGTGAAAGCCGCCCGAGAGTGCCGCCAGCCAGAGCTCCTTCAGCGGCGGCTGGGTGTTGACGACGATCCGGCTGCCGTTCGGAAAGGCGAGCTCAAGCAGGCCGCCGGTGCGGCTGGCGTCGATGTCGATCACGTCTTCCTGGAGGAAGCGATCGGCGGACGCCTCGATCGCCGCGAGCACGGCGCGCGTGCGCGCTTCGTAGTCGACATCGGACAGGTCGTCGGCGGGCGCGGGGGCGATGCTCACGATCGATAATCGGCGAATGAGGAGACGCGCTGTCAGTGTAGTGGCGACCGCCGCGCGGCGGATCGCCGCGGCCGCGCTCGTCGTCGTGATCGCGGCGTGCGGACAGAAGGGTCCGCTGATCGCCGTAAAGCCGGCGACTGCAGTCGCGCCGCCGGCTGGCGCACCGAGCGCTCCTGTCTACGTGGCACCTTCGACCGCGTCGGCGGCGTCGCGCTGATGGATCTTCCCGGCGCCCCTGACATCGCCCGGCGCGACGGCAAGCTCGTGATCGAGGGCGTCGCCGCCACCGATCTCGCGCGCCGCTTTGGCACGCCGCTCTACGTCTATTCGAGCGCGGCCATGGCGCGCGCCCTCGCTTCGTACCAGCGCGCCCTCGCCGGCCGCGATCACCTGCTCTGCTACGCCGTCAAGGCCAACTCGACGCTGGCGATCCTGCAATGGTTCGCGCGCCGCGGCTGCGGCTTCGACATCGTCTCCGGCGGCGAGCTCGAGCGCGTCATCGCCGCCGGCGGCGACCCGGCTCGCATCGTCTTTTCCGGCGTCGGCAAGACGCGCGCCGAGATGCGGCGCGCCCTCGACGCGGACGTCCTCTGCTTCAACGTCGAAAGCGTCGACGAGCTCGAGCAGCTGAGCGGGGTCGCGGGCAACGCCGGCCGGCGCGCGCGAGTCAGCCTGCGCGTCAACCCCGACGTCGACGCGAAGACGCATCCCTACATCTCGACCGGACTGCGCGGCAACAAGTTCGGCATCGCCCACGACGAGGCCCCGGCCGCGTTCACGCGCGCGGCGCGCCTGCCCGGGCTCGAGGTGGTCGGAATCGACTGCCACATCGGCTCGCAGATCGTCGATGCCGATCCGTACGTCGACGCGCTCGATCGCCTGCTCGACCTGGTCGAGCGCGTCGAGGCGGCCGGCGTTCCGCTCTCGCACATCGACCTCGGCGGCGGCCTCGGCATCACCTATCGCGACGAGACGCCGCCCGACGCAAGCGTGCTCGTCGCCCGCCTGCTCCAGCGCATCGACTCGCGCGGCCACGGCGCGCGCAAGATCATCTTCGAGCCGGGCCGCTCGCTCGTCGGCAACGCCGGCGTCCTGCTGAGCGAGGTGCTTGTCCTGAAGCGCGGCGGCGAGCGCAACTTCTGCATCGTCGACGCGGCGATGAACGACCTGATGCGGCCGGCGATGTACGACGCCTGGATGCGGATCGTCGAGTGCGAGCCACGCGACGGGGCGGCGACGACGTGGGACGTCGTCGGTCCGATCTGCGAATCGGGCGACTGGCTCGGCCGCGAGCGCTCCCTCGCGGTCGCCGCCGGCGACATCGTCGCCGTGCTGTCGGCCGGCGCCTATGCGATGAGCATGGCGAGCAACTACAACACGCGGCCACGCGCCGCCGAGGTGATGGTGACGGGAAGCGACGCGGTCGTCATCCGCGACCGCGAGGCCGTGTCCGACCTCATGCGCGGCGAGCATCTTCTGCCGGAGCGCCTCGTGGCGCGAGACTGAGCGCGGCCGCGGCGCGGACCCTTGGCCGCGGCGGCTGGGCTTGATCTGCTGACCCCTGGGCGACGCGGCCCCCCGGCGCAGCTTCAGATCCGCCCTTCCTCGACGGCGTGACAGGCGACGCGGACACCGTCGAGCGCAAGCAGCTGCGGCCGCTCGACGCGGCAGCGCTCGTTGGCGTGCGGGCAGCGCGGGTTGAACGTGCAGCCTGGCGGCGGGTCGAGCGGGTTGGGCACCTCGCCCTGCACCGGCGTTCGCGAGCGCCCGCTCATGTGGATGTCGGGGATCGCATCGAGGAGCATTCGCGTGTAGGGATGGCGCGGCCGCGCGAAGAGCGTCGTCTTCGCGGCGAGCTCGACGATCCGGCCCAGGTACATCACGCCGACCTCGTCGCTGACGTGGCGCACGACGGCGAGGTTGTGCGAGATGAAGAGATAGGTCAGGTCGTGGCGCGCCTGCAGGTCCTTCATGATGTTGAGGACCTGCGCCTGGACCGAGACATCGAGCGCGGACGTCGGCTCGTCGCAGACCAGGAACTCCGGCTGGGTGGCGAGCGCGCGCGCGATCGAGATGCGTTGGCGCTGGCCGCCCGAGAACTGGTGCGGGAACTTGTCGGCGTCGGCCGCGGCGAGCCCGACCGACGCGAGCAGCTCGCCGACGCGCTCGCCGATGCGGCTCTTTTGATCGCCGCCCTCGCCCGCAGTCGCCGCGAAGCCGTGCTCGCGCAGCGGCTCGGCGACGATGTCGCTCACCTTCCAGCGCGGATTGAGGCTCGCATACGGATCCTGGAAGATCATCTGCATGCGGCGCCGGATCGACGCGGGCCGGGCACCGCCGGCGCTGGCGACGACGCCGTCGAAGACGACGCTGCCGCGCGTCGGCGCGTAGAGACCGACGAGCAGCCGCGCCACCGTGCTCTTGCCGCAGCCCGACTCGCCGACGAGCGCCAGCGTCCGGCCGCGCTCGATCGTGAAGGTGACGTCGTCGACCGCATGCACGTACTGGCGCGGCTTGCCTTCGGCGAGCCGGTTGAGCCAGGGCATGGAAACGTCGAAGGTCTTGGCGAGCCCGATGGCTTCGACCAGCGCCGCGCTCAATCCGCCCTCCCCGGCGCGGCGGTCAAGCGGCCGCCCGCAGCGCCGGCTCGTGCAGCCAGCAGGCGGCGCTCGTCGCGCCCGCCGCCATCAGGTCGGGACGGTCGGTGTAGCACGGCGCGAACGCGTGCGGGCAGCGCGGGTTGAAGGGGCAGCCGGCGGGGATGGCGTTCAGGCGCGGCATCGCGCCGTCGATCTGCAGCAGCCGCTCGCGCTCTTCGTCCATCGCCGGGATCGATCCCATCAGGCCCACGGTATAGGGATGCGCCGGCGAATGGATCACCGCGCCGACCGGGCCTGTCTCGACGATGCGGCCCGCGTACATGACGGCGACGCGGTCGCAGGTCTCGGCGATGACGCCCATGTCGTGGGTGACCAGCATGACCGCGGCGCCGTGCTCCTTGCAGACCCGCTTGAGCAGCGAAATGATCTGCGCCTGGATCGAGACGTCGAGCGCGGTGGTGGGCTCGTCGGCGACGATCAGCTTGGGCTCGCCGGCGAGGGCCAGCGCGATGACGACGCGCTGGCGCATCCCGCCCGAGAACTGGTGCGGGTACTGGTCGAGGCGCTCCTCGGCGGCCGGGATGCCGGTGTCCTGGAGCAGGCGGACGGCGCGCCGGCGCGCATCGGCCGAGCTCATCGGCAGGTGCGTCTGGATGGTCTCGATCAGCTGCTGGCCGACGGTGTAGAGCGGGTCGAGCGAGGTCAGCGGGTCCTGGAAGATCGCGCCGATCGAGCGGCCGCGGACCTTCCTCATCTGCTCGTACGGAAGGTCGTCGATGCGCCGGCCGTCGAGCCGGATCTCGCCGCCGCTGATCCGCCCCGGCGGATCGATCAGGCCGATGATCGCCGCGCCGGTGAGCGACTTGCCCGCGCCCGACTCGCCGACGACGCCGAGGATCTCGCCCGGGGCGATCGAGAAGGAGACATCGTCGATCGCGACCAGCCGGCCGCGCCGGCCGGGAAACTCGACGCGCAGGTTCAGGACCTCGAGCAGCGGCGCCGCCATCCGCGCGCCTAGCTCAACTTCGGCGGAGTGCAGCCGCCGACCGGCTCTTCGTAGTCGACCCGGACGTCGAAGTCGGAAGACAGCCGCGTGTTCTTGACGGCGACGAGGTAGTAGCGGGTGCACGGCTTCACGTCGATCGCGATCTCGCGCTGCCGGCCCTCGAGGCTGACGCCGTCGGGCGGGCCCTGGACCAGGATCATCCGCCGGCCGGGGTCGACCGGAGTCGGGTGCAGGATCGTGCTGCGGCCGTCGACGCGCAGGATCGAGATCGAGTAGGTGTCGATCTCCGAGACGTGGTACTTCCGCCCGGAGATCTGCGAGTAGTGGTAGTCGGTGGCGCAGCCGGTCAGCCCGGTTGCCGCGAAGGCAGCGACGAGGAGAGAGGAGGCAATGAATCGCATGATCGGCTCCTGAAGGTGCGTCCGGCTTGGAGGCTCAGCGCAGGCGCGGGTTCAATGCGTCGCGCAGCCAGTCACCGAACAGGTTGATGCTGAGCGCGATCAGGACCAGCGTCGCGCCGGGGAAGATCACCAGCCACCAGGCGCCGCTGAAGAGCTGCTTGTTGCCCTCGTTGATGAAGGTTCCGAGCGAGGGCGAGGTCGGCGAGACGCCGACGCCGAGGAAGGACAGCGTCGCCTCGGCGAGGATCGCCACCGCGACCTGGATCGTCGACAGCACCAGCACCGGCCCCATGACGTTGGGAAGGACGTGGCGCAGCATGATCCGCGCCGGCGCGACGCCGATCACGCGCGCCGCCTGGACGTATTCCTTGTTGCGCTCGACCATCGTCGAGCCGCGCACGGCGCGCGCGTACTGCACCCAGCCCGGGAGCGCGATGGCGATGATGACGACGCTGAAGGCGAGCGAGTCGCCCGCGTTGGGATAGATCGCATGGCCGACGCCGGCGAACAGCAGGGCGATGAGGATCGACGGAAACGACAGCATGACGTCGCAGACTCGCATGATCAGCGCATCGAGCCGGCCGCCGACGTAGCCCGAGAGCAGGCCGAGCGTGACGCCGATCAGCAGCGACAGCAGCACCGACGCGGCGCCGACGAAGAGCGAGATCCGCGCACCGAACATCAGCGCCGAGAGGACGTCGCGGCCCTGCTCGTCGGTGCCGAGCAGGTACTTGGTGGTGCCGCCCGCCATCCACGACGGCGGCAGCATCGAGTCGCTCAGCTCGAGCGTCGCCAGGTCGAAGGGATTGTGCGGGGCGATGACGTTGGCGAACACCGCCGCGACGACGCAGAGCAGCGCGACCAGCGCGGCCGAGATCGCCATCGGCGAGGAACGAAACGAGTGCCAGAAATCGCCGTCGAGGAAGCGTGCCCAGCGGCCCGGCGCGGGCGCCAGCGGCGCCGCTTGCGGCGTGACGTCGCGGCGCGCCGGCGGCGCGTCGGCGCCGGCCGGAACAAGCGACGCGGCGTCGCCTACTTGGACTTCAACGTGACCCACTTGAAGTACATGTAGTTGTTCGGCAGCTGGACCAGCTCGACCTTCTTGCTCGCCGCCCAGGCCAGCGCCTGCTGGTGCAGCGGGATGTGGCCGACGTCGTCCTGGTGGATCTTGAACGCCTCGCGGATCATGTCGCTGCGCTTCTTCTGGTCGGTCTCCGACTGGATCTTCAGGACCAGCTCGTCGAGCTTGGGATTGCTGTAGGCGCCGAGGTTGAACTGGCCCTGGCCCTTCTCGTTAGGCGTCGCCATGATCGACTGCAGCGTGTCGTGCGAGTCGACCGTGCTCGGCGTCCAGCCGAGCAGGTAGAAGCTGGTATCGCGGCGCAGGATCTTCGGGAAGTAGCTGACCTTGGTCTCGGCCATCAGGTTGACCTTGACGCCGATTCGCGCCAGGTTGGCCGCGACCGCCTGGCAGATCGCGGCGTCGTTGACGTAGCGGTCGTTCGGGCAATTCATGCCGACCTCGAAGCCGTTCGGATAGCCCGCCTCGGCGAGCAGCTTCTTGGCCGCCTCGACGTCGTACGGCAGGCGCTTGTTCATGTCGGGCTGAAAGCCGCGCACGGCGGCGCCGACCATCAGGCCCGTGGGCAGCGCGGCGCCGCGCATGACGCGCGCCTTGATCGCTTCCTCGTCGATCGCCTGGTAGAAGGCGCGCCGGACCCGGACGTCCTTGAACGGGTTCTTGCCCTTGATGTTGCTGAACTGGAGCTCGTCGCGCTTCTGGTCCATGCCGAGGAAGATCGTCCGAAGCTCGGGGCCCTGCAAGACGTTGATCCCGGCCGCCTTGATCCGCTCGACGTCCTGCAGCGGCACCGGCTCCATCAGGTCGGTCTCGCCCGAGAGCAACGCCGCCACGCGGGTCGCGTCATTGCCGATCGGCGTGAAGACGACCTCGTCGACATTGCTTTCCGACTTGCCCCACCAGTTGAAGTTCTTGACGAGCACCGTGCGAACCGACGGCTGGCGCTCCTTCAGACGAAACGGGCCCGTCCCGTTGGCCTTGAAGCTCGCGGTGTTCTCGATTCCCTTGCGGCGGTCGACCGGGCGCTCGGCCTTGTTGTCCTCGCACCATTTCTTGCTCATCATTCCCAGCGTCGTGAGCGTGTCGGGCAGGATCGGATACGGTGCCGTCGTCTCGATCTCGACGGCGAGATCGCCGACCTTGCGCACCTCCTTGATCGGGTTCGTGTAGCCCTTCATGTCGGAGCCTTCTCCGGCGGCGCGCTTGAAGGTGAAGACGACGTCGTCGGCCGTGAACGGCGTCCCGTCGTGGAATTTCACTCCGGGGCGAAGGTCGAAGCGCCAGACCGTGGGGCTCGTCTGCGTCCATTTCGTCGCCAGCGCCGGCGTCAGGCTCATGTCCTTGCCGCGCTCGATCAGCGACTCGTAGACATTGCCGGTGAAGCTGAGCTGCAGGCTCTCGTTGAGCGAGTGCGGGTCCATCGACTGCACGTCGCCCTGGTCGGCGACGCGGAGGGTCACGGACTGCGCCAGTGGCGCGAGGAGAGCGAGCGAGGCAGCGACGAGCCAGGGAGCGGTTCTTTTCATGTCGGGTTCCAGATGGGATTCGGGTGAGAAATTCGGGTGAGAAATTCAGGTGCGAAATTCGGTCAGTGGGCGCCGGCCGTCCGTTCGACGCGAAGGCGCGGATCGACGGCGAAGTAGAGCAGGTCGACGACGAGATTGATGATGACGAAGATCAGCGCGATCAGGCAGAGGTAGGCGGCCATTACCGGAATGTCGGCGAACTGCACCGCCTGGATGAAGAGCAGGCCCATCCCCGGCCACTGGAACACGGTCTCGGTGATGATCGCGAAGGCGATCAGGCCGCCGATCTGCAGTCCGGTGATCGTCATCACCGGCACGAGCGTGTTCTTGAGGGCGTGACGGAAGTAGACCGCGCGGTCGGGAAGGCCGCGCGCGCGCGCGAACTTGATGTAGTCGGCGCGCAGCACCTCGAGCATCTCCGAGCGCACCAGCCGCATGATCAGCGTAAGCTGGAAGATCGCCAGCGTGATCGCCGGAAGCACGAGATGGCGCCAGCCGTCGACGCTGGTGATTCCCGTCGTCCAGGGCCCGAAGGCGACGACCTCGCCGCGGCCGAAGCTCGGCAGCCACTTCAGCGTCACCGCGAAGACGAGGATCAGCAGGATTCCGATCAGAAACGTCGGCAGCGAGACGCCGATCAGCGAGACGGTCATCATTGCCTGCGACACGAACGTGCCGCGCCTGAGCGCCGAGTAGACGCCCATCGGGATGCCGACGGCGAGCGCGATGAGCGCCGCGAGCATCGTCAGCTCGAGCGTCGCGGGCAGCCGCTCGGCGATCAGCGACGAGACCTTCCTGCCCTGGCGCAGGCTGAGCCCGAATTCACCGCGCGCGGCGTTGCCCACGAAGCGGGCGAACTGGACCGGGAACGGGCTGTCGAGGCCGAGATCGGAACGCAGCTGCTGGCGTTGCTGGGGCGTGGCGTCCTGGCCCAGGATGTTCGTGACCGGATCGCCGACGTACTGGAACAGCATGAACGCGATGAACGCCACCGTCAGCATGACGAGAACCGCTTGGACCAATCGGCGGAGGACGAAGGCGAGCATGGACCCGGGTTGCAGCTGATGGATACGCGCGAATTCGTCGCGATCGGCGGTCGGCGCCGAGGCGCCGATGCGGGCGGGACGTCGCGCGGGCGCCGTCGCTGGGGTGCCAATGAGAGCAAAACGCACGCCAGCCGTCAAAAGGGAATGCCCGCATCGACGCCGCGAGCGGCCATGAAAAAAGGCCGCCCGGAGGCGGCCTTTCAAGAGGATCGGGAGAGCTCGCTCGCGCGAGCGCCGGATCAGAAGAAGTGACGAACGCCGAACTGCGCGCCCTTCGACTTGCCGCCGTTGGTCATCGTGCCGGCCGGGATCGAATTGCCTTGTCCACTGCCGCCGAGGACCATCAGCCGCGTCCCGTTGTCGTTGTCGAGCACGGATGCCGATGCGTACAGCAGGGTCCGCTTGGACAGGTTGTACCCATACGTCGCCTTGAACTGCTTGACCTTGGTGTCGGGGTTCGAACCAGCGCGGTCGAGCTTCGACTCGTCGTAGCCGAAACGGAACTCGTTCTGGCCGAACGGGAAGTTGGCGCTGATCGACCAGAAGTCTTCCTTCGCGTTCGGAACCTTCTCGTGGTCGTAGTAGCCAAGGAGCTTGAAGAAACCGAAGTCCCAGGAACCGCCGATGTTGCCAATCTTCTGCTTCTGACCTGGCAAGACGGGCACCAACTGACCGCTCCCGGTTGTGCCAGTCACATTGGTGGCAAGGTCGTACTTCAGTTCTCCGTATGCCACAGCGACGTCGAACGGACCGGCGGCAAAGCCGAGACGACCGCCAACGTACGTGCCCGGTTTGTCGCCCGAGGTGCCGCCTTCGCCGGCAGCGGTCATGAGCTGGCCGTAGAAGCCGCCGATGTTCGAGGGCAGGAAGTAGCCGATCGAGTTGTCCTGACGTGTGCCTTGGTACAGCTGGCGCGGGTTGAGCGTGCTGCCGACGCCGTTCGTGCCGAACGCGTCGAAGATCGTCAGGTTCCAGAACGTCGGGGTGTAGTCGCGGCCGAGGCGCAGTTCGCCGGCGTTGGTGAACAGGCTGACGGTCGAGCGGCGGCTAAAGAACTTGTCGCCGGTGGCGTTGCCGACGCTACCCGTGTCGGAACGTGCCAGTTCGGCGATCAGGTTGAAGCCGGCTTTCAGGCCGCCGCCAAGGTCTTCGACGCCACGGAACCCGAGTTGGCTACTGTTGACGCCGTTCGTCGACAGCGACAGACGCTTGGCCGTGCCGTCGTTCTTGACGTAGGTGCCGGCCATGTCGAGCGTGCCGTACATGGTGACCGACGACTGTGCCGACGCGACGCCCGCATAAGCGCCCAATACAGCGAGAGCGAGCAGAGATTTTTTCATTGCAACTATCTCCTAGGTTGAATAAGAGGTCCCGATCACCAAAAACCCGCGCTGGAGCCAGATCAGGCACAACCCCCTCAGCGGGAAGTTGGATGTATTGCACCAGAGGCACTCCGGGCTGCAAAGCCTTGGCGAACAAAAAAAGGGCTTATGTTGTCTTGGCACAACGAGGATTTCAGCGCCTGCCTCTCGGCGCCGGCGCTATTCTGGCGAGACCCATGAGCCCTGTACGCCTCTCCTCGCTCGACCGCCTGCTCGCCGTCGCCGACCATGGCTTGCGCGCCCTCACGACCACGCCGCGCGCATCGCGGCCGAAGCCCGTGGCGACGCCCTCAGGCGAGCGCCTCGACGAGACGCAGCGTCGCCTGGCCGGCGCGCTGATGCGGGTCAATCACGTCGGCGAGGTCTGCGCCCAGGCCCTCTACAGCGCGCAGGCGCTGGCGACCTCCGATCCACGCCTGCGCCGCCAGTTCGAGCACGCCGCCGACGAGGAAAACGACCATCTTGCCTGGACCGCCGAGCGGCTCCGCGAACTCGGCGCTCGGCCCAGCCTGCTGAATCCGCTCTGGTACGCCGGCGCGTTCGGGATCGGCCTTGTCGCGGCGCGCGCCGGCGACGCACGAAGCCTCGGCTTCCTCGTCGAGACCGAACGCCAGGTCGAGCGCCATCTCGACGGCCACCTCGACAAGCTCCCCGCCGGCGACCTCGAATCACGCGCGATCGTCGCGCAGATGAAGGACGACGAGGCAGCGCACGCCGTCGCCGCGGAGCAGGCCGGGGCGACCCGCCTGCCGGCGCCGATCCGCTGGGCGATGCGCGCTGCCGCCAAGGTGATGACGACGACGGCTCATTACGTCTGACCGGGGCCCGCCGCGACGAGCTCGTGGCTGGTCGTGATCGCCGCCGTCTTCGCCAGCATGATCGTCGCCGAGCAGTAGCGCTCGTGCGAAAGGGCGATCGCACGCTCGACCGCCGCCGGCGGAACGCCGACGCCGCCGACGACGAAGTGGAGATGGATCTTCGTGAACACTTTCGGATCCTCCGCGGCCCGCTCGGAGCTCACCTTGACCCGACAGCTGCGAACGTCGTGCCGGCCGCGCTTCAGGATCAGGACGACGTCGTACGCGGCGCAGGCGCCGGTGCCGGCGAGCACCGTCTCCATCGGCCGCGGCGCGAGATTGCGGCCGCCACCGTCAGGGGCGCCGTCCATCGTCAGGAGATGGCCGCTGCCGGTTTCGGCGCTGAACGCCATGCCGTTCGCGGTCAGCCAGTCGATCGTGCACTCCATCCTCGCGCTCCCATATTGCAGTGCAGCAAAAAAGCGCCTACACTGATTTTCAATCGATGCCGGGCCGCGCGCCGAACGACGCCGCCGGGCGGATCGAACCGATTGTCTCCTCCACCTTTCTCATTGGTGGATTCAGCCCAAGGCTGCAAGGCCTTGGGCTTTTTTCTGCGCCTCGAAACGGCATCGCGGGCGCAGCGGTCGCCGGGGCGCCGCGTATGATGCGCTGCCGCAATCGAGCCCCGGTCGGGAGGCTTCGCGCATGACGACTTCCGCCCGCCCGCACCCGCCCAAGAGCCCCGTCGAACTCGCCGGCTACCTGCAGAAGATCCTCACCGCGAAGGTCTACGACGTGGCGATCGAGTCGGCCCTCGATCCGGCGCCGGCGCTCTCGGCACGCCTCGACAACCTCGTCTTCTTCAAACGCGAGGACACGCAGCCGGTGTTCAGCTTCAAGCTGCGCGGTGCGTACAACAAGATGGCCCACCTCACGCCCGCGGCGCTCGCGCGCGGCGTGATCTGCGCGTCGGCGGGCAACCACGCGCAAGGCGTCGCGCTGGCGGCACGCCGCCTCGGCTGCGACGCGCTCGTCGTCATGCCGACGACGACCCCGGCGCTCAAGGTCGACGCCGTCCGCGCCCTGGGCGCCGAGGTCGTCCTCTTCGGCGACAGCTATTCGGACGCCCACGCCCGCGCGCTCGCGCTCGAGGCCGAGCGTTCTCTTACCTTCGTGCATCCGTTCGACGATCCCGACGTGATCGCCGGCCAGGGAACGATCGCGATGGAGATCCTGCGCCAGCATCAGGGGCCGATCGACGCCGTCTTCGTCGCCGTCGGCGGCGGCGGCCTGATCTCGGGCGTCGCGGCCTACATCAAGGCGGTGCGGCCGGAGATCCGTGTGATCGGCGTCCAGATGAACGATTCCGACGCGATGATCCGGTCGATCGCCGCCGGCGAGCGCGTCGAGCTCGCCGACGTCGGCCTGTTCTCGGACGGCACTGCCGTCAAGCGCGTCGGCGCCGAAACGTTTCGCCTCGCGCGGGCGCTCGTCGACGAGTGGATGGTCGTCGACACCGACGCCGCGTGCGCCGCCATCAAGGACGTCTTCGAGGACACGCGCAGCATCCTCGAGCCGGCGGGGGCGCTCGGCGTCGCCGCGATGAAGCAGTACGCGCAGGCGCACGCAACGCGCGGCCAGACCTACGTCGCGATCACCTGCGGCGCGAACATGAACTTCGATCGCCTGCGCTTCGTCGCCGAGCGCGCAGAAGTGGGCGAAGAGCGCGAAGCGCTGTTCGCGGTGACCATTCCCGAGGAGCGTGGCAGCTTCCGGCGCTTCTGTGCGGTGATCGGCCCGCGCGCGGTGACCGAGTTCAACTACCGGATCTCGGCGGCGAAGGTCGCGCACATCCTGGTCGGCATCGCGACGATCGACCGCGCCGAATCGAAGCTGCTCGCAAGCGAATTCGAAAGCCACGGCTTCGCCGCGGTCGACCTCACCGCCGACGAGCTGGCCAAGGAGCACGTCCGCCACATGGTCGGCGGCCGCAGCCCGCTGGCGAAGGACGAGCGCATCTACCGCTTCGTCTTTCCCGAGCGCCCGGGCGCGCTGATGCGATTCCTCTCGAGCATGCCGGCCGGCTGGAACATCAGCCTGTTCCATTACCGCAACCAGGGCGCCGACTACGGTCGGATCCTGGTCGGGATGCAGGTTCCGCCGGCCGACGAGGAGCGCTTTCGCGAATTCCTCGCCACCCTCGCCTATCCCTGCGCCGACGAGACCGGGAATCCGGCGTACCGCCTTTTTCTCGCCTGAATCGATCAGTTCGTCAGGCCGCCGGGCGGAACGCCCTCTCCGGGCGACCGGTCGAGCGGCGACGGCTCCGCCCTCGCCGGCACCGGCTGCGTGATCGGTGCCTGAGGCGGGCCGAGCGCGGGGGGTGCGGGCTGTACGACACCAGGCAGCGGCGCACCGGGGACCGGCGGTCGAGCCGGTGGTGGCGGTGGCACCGGCGCGACACCCGTGACGTGCGGCAGCACACCGGCATTCGGCGGCGCCAGCGCGGGCAGCTCGAGCAGGACGCTGCGATTGCCTTGGGCCGAGCCGATCGACGCGGTGCGCATGCCGACCGACTGCAGGACCAGATCGCTGTCGAGGCGCGCGCCGACCGCGTACGCCTTGGGAGGCTTGCCGTCGACGGCGATCAGAGCCAGTCCATGGCCGGACTCGGTGCGCGCGGCGCTGGACTTCGGCGCCATCACGCCGACGAGCTTGAACCGTGAAGGCGCCTCCGGCGCGGCGACGGCAGCGACGGTCGGGCGCGCCGGCGCGCCGAAGAGGCGCGAGAGGTCGCCGCGTACGGCCACCGAGTTGCCGACGGCGACCGCGTAAGGCGGTACCGGCGTCGGTCGGGAGCCCAGGCGGAGGATCCAGAAAACGGCGGTCGCGGCCACGAGCGACCAGATCACGAATGCCGAGAGTCGGGCGAACATGCGGCGATTATCATGGAACGCTTTGCGCCTCCGGGCGTCGGAGCGGTAGAACCGCACGAGGCGATGTCGATGCAACTGAGAATCCGGGCGGGCCACCGCGGGCGTGGCTTCACGCTGATCGAGCTGATGGTCGTGCTCGTCATCATCGGCGTGCTCGCCGCGCTGATCGTTCCCAACATGCTCGACCGCGCCGACGATGCGCGCGTCACCGCGGCGCGGACCGACGTCAACAACCTGATGCAGGCGCTCAAGCTCTACAAGCTCGACAACCTGCGCTATCCGACCAGCGAGCAAGGCCTGCAGGCGCTCGTCGCCAAGCCGACGGTCGGCCCGGCGCCGTCGAACTGGCGGCCGTATCTCGACAAGCTGCCGAGCGATCCCTGGAAGAGCCCGTACCAGTACGCCAATCCGGGACTAAAGGGCGAGATCGACGTCTACAGCTTCGGCGCCGACGGCGTTGCCGGCGGCGAAGGCAAGAATGCGGATATCGGGTCCTGGGAGTAGGTTGGAGCCCGGGCGGGCTCCAACCTACCGCCAGGAGGCGCACAGGATTGCTCCCTCCCCGCTTCGCTCCCCTCCCTCCGAGAGGGAGGGGCCGGCCCCGTTGGGGCCGTTTTATTTCGTGGATCGAACTGGGTTGCGCGGCTCGCTTGGCTTCACCCTCATCGAGCTGATGATCGTGGTCGCGATCATCGCGATCGCGTCGGCGGTCGCGGGGCTGGCGCTGCGCGATCCGGCGGCGTCGAAGCTCGAGCACGAGGCGACGCGGCTGGTGTCGCTGCTCGAGTCGGCGCGGGCGGAGGCGCGCGCTTCGGGGCTCGCGGCGCGCTGGGAGCCGCTCGCCGAGCAGGCCGACGGCAGCGGCTTTCGCTTCGTCGGACTCGCCGCGACCGGGCCGCTGCCGACGCGCTGGCTCGACGCCGGCACGTCGGCGCAGGTCATCGGCGCGCGCGCGATCGTGCTCGGCCCCGAGCCCTTGATCGGCGAGCAGCGGATCCTGCTTCGCCTCGACGACCAGCGGCTGACGCTCGCGACCGACGGCATCGGCCCGTTCGCCGTCGTCACAGGCACTGACGGCCCGACGCGGTGAGATCCCGGCAGCGCGGCTTCACGCTCATCGAGGTGCTGGTCGCGCTGGCGATCGTCGCCGTGACGCTCGGCGCCGGAATGAAGGCCGCCGGCTCGCTGACCTTCAACACCGCCCGCCTCGCCGACGTCACGGCGGCGCAATGGTGCGCCGACAACCGGCTGACGGCGCTCAAACTCGCGCGTCATTTCCCCGACATCGGCGACGCCGATTTCACCTGCGAGGAGCTCGGCCGGACCTACGCCGGCAAGCTGAACGTGCGGACGACGCCGAACCCGAACTTCCGCCGCGTCGATGCCCGCATCCTCGACGCCGACGGCCGGCAGATCGTGCTGCTCTCGACGATCCTCGGAGCACGATAGTGAGAAGCGGCTCGGGCGTGCGCGCGCGCGGCTTCACCCTCGTCGAGCTGCTCGTCGCCATGGTCGTGATGGCGATCATGTCGCTGATGGCGTGGCAGGGCGTCGACGGCATCGCCCGCGCGCGCGAATCGAACCAGGTGCGGCTCGAGCAGATCCTTCGTCTCGAGACGGTGATGGCGCAGTGGGAGCAGGACCTGGCGGCGATCCAGGAAACGACCGCCGTGCCGACGCTCAGCTGCGATGGCCAGAGCGTTCGCCTGGTCCGCCGCACCGACACGGGCCTGCAGGTCGTTGCCTGGTCCCTGCGGCCCGACAGCCGCGGCTCGGTCTGGCAGCGCTGGGCCGGCCCGCCCGTGACGACGACCAAGAATCTGCAGGAGAGCTGGTTTCGGACCCAGCAGTTCCAGGGCAACGAGACCGGCCAGCTGCGCGCCATTGCGGGCCTCGAGGACTGGCACGTCTACTTCTTCCAGGGCAACGCCTGGGCGAACTGCCAATCGTCGGGCGACGTGGCCGTCCTCACCCCGGTTTCGCCGCCCCCCATGTTTTCGTGGGATGTGAAAGCAACGCCGGGAGCTATTCCCGCTTCCGCGCCGTCATCTCCATCGGTACCCGCCTCGGCGCCGGTGGCGGCAGTGACGCGAACGCTGCTCCCGAGCGGCGTCCGCGTCGTCCTCGCCTTCGCCCCCGGCAGCGGCCTCGCCGGCACCCTCGTCCGCGACGTCCTCATCGCGCCATGACCGCGCCCGAAGAAGAAATGAAAAGCGGCCCCAACGGGGCCGGCCCCTCCCTCACGGAGGGAGGGGAGCGAAGCGGGGAGGGAGCAGTCCTGCACCGCGCAGCGGTGAGGAGAGCCGCACCTGGTTGCGAGCGAAGCTCGCAGGCGGGGGCGGCGCTCCTCACCGCAATGATCATCGTCGCCCTCGTCGCGACCCTCGCCGGCTCGATGATCTGGCAGCAATGGCGCGCGATCCAGGTCGAGGCCGCCGAGCGGGCGCGCAGCCAGTCGGCGTGGATCCTCTCGGGCGCACTCGACTGGGCGCGGCTCATCCTGCGCGAGGATGCGCGAAACGGCACCATCGACCATCTCGGCGAGCCGTGGGCGGTGCCGCTCGCCGAGGCGCGCCTGTCGACCTTTCTGGCCGCCGACAAGGACAACACCGACGACGCGCCCGACGCCTTCCTGTCGGGCGCGATCACCGATGCAGTGGCGCGCTACAACCTCACCAACCTCGTCACGGGCAACCGCATCGATCCGCTCGAGATGGCGACGCTGCAACGCCTGTGCGAGACGGTCGGCGTCTCGGCCGACGTCGCGCAGCGGATCGCGGTCGCGATCCGCGATGCGACGCCGCCGCAGGCGGTCGATGCCGCGGCGAGCGCCGCGAGCGCGCCCCGCACCGCGGGCGAAGCCAATGCGGCGCCATACGTGCCGCCCGCCGATCCGCCCCTGATGCCGGCATCGGTGCGGCAGCTCGCGTGGGTCGGCATCGATCCCGAGGCCTTGCGCGCGCTCGAGCCCTACGTCGTCATCCTGCCCGAGAAGGCGTGGGTCAACGTCAACACCGCGCCGCGCGAGGTGCTCGTCGCGGCGATCGCCGGCCTCGACCTCGCCACCGCGGAACGGATCGTCCAGGCGCGCCAGCGAGCGCCGCTCAAATCGATCGCCGACCTGAATGCGCTCGCGCCCGGACTCAAGCCCGAGAGCGTCGCGCGCCTTCATGTCGGCTCGAGCTTCTTCGAAGTCCGCGGCCGGCTTCGTCTCGGCGACGTCGTCCTCGAGCAGCGCTCGCTCGTGCAGCGGCGCGGTCTCGACGTCGTCGTCCTGCAGCGCGAGCGCGTGTCGACGCGCGAGCGCCCGGGCTCGTGAACCTTCGCAAAGCGAGAACCAGTACGGCGATTTAGCGACAGGATGTCCGCCTAAGTCCTTGATTGCGAAGGGCAGCCCTCGTCTTGGTATCTAAAATCGGCCCCGCTTCGCCGCCACCCCATGTCGACCCTCGTCATCCAGCTTCCCGAACGCCAGCGCCTGCGCGCCGGTGCGACCGGCGAAGAGCCCGGCCTCGCCGCGGCGCGCCGGCGCGAGTACATCTACGTGACGAGCACCGACGGGATCGACATCGAAGCGCAGGGCCAGGCCGCCGCCGCGCTGCTGCCGACGCGCTCGGTCGTGATCGCCGTCGTCCAGGAGGCCGACGTCAGCTGGCACCGGATCACGCTGCCGAAGGCGCCGGCGTCGCGCCTGCGCATGGCGCTCGTCGGCGTCCTCGAGGAGGCCTTGCTCGAGGACTCGGAAACCCTCCACCTCGCGGTCGCGCCGCTCGCCGTTCCCGGCCAGCCGACCTGGATCGCCGCGGTCGACCGGAGCTGGCTGCACGACGAGCTCGCCGCATTGCAGAAGGCCGGCGTGTTCGTCGACCGCGTCGTGCCGATGGCGTGGCCCGACGATCCGCCGTCCGGCCACTTCCACGCCCCCGCCGCCGGAGTCGGCACGGTCGAGGGCGCGGTCATCACCTGGGCCAGCATGGACGGCGTCGCCACCGTGCGCCTCGAAGGCGGCCTCGCGCGCGCGCTGATTCCGCAGCCGGTGTCGCCGGCGACGCGCTGGACCGCGGCGCCGATGGCCGCGGTCGCGGCCGAGCGATGGCTCGGCGCACCGGTCAACGTCATGCCGACCGAGCAGCGCCTGCTGCAAGCCGGACGAAGCTTGTGGAACCTGCGTCAGTTCGACCTCGCCCGACGCACCCGCGGCGCGCGCGCGATCGGCGACTGGATGCGGCAGGCGATGAGCCCGGCGTGGCGCCCGGTGCGGATCGGCGTCGCCCTGCTCGTGCTCGCGCAGATCGTCGGGCTCAACCTCTGGGCATGGCACCAGAAGGGCGTCGTGGAGTCGCGCCGGGCCGCGATCCAGGCGCTCGTCAAGAAGACCTTTCCGCGCGTCGCCGACGGCGACATCCAGCGTGACCCCGCCGCCGTGATGCTGCGCGAGACGCAGTCGCTGCGAACGCTGGCCGGCAAGGCTGGCGAGAGCGATCTCGAGCCGATGCTGCAGGCCGCGGCCGCGGCGTGGCCGGGCGAGCGCCCGCCGGTCGAGACGGTCCGCTTCGAAGCGGGCAAGCTCAGCCTCGCCGCCAACGGCTGGAGCGACGCGCAGATTGAGCAGTTCCGCTCGGTGCTGCGTCCGGTCGGAGTTCGCGTCGACGCGAGCGAGGGCCGGCTCATCCTGACCCGATCGCGCGGAGGAGCCGCATGAGGCGCCCATCGAGGTTCGTCACGACCGCGTTCGTGCCCGCGGTGCTCGCCGCCGCAGTCGCAGTCATGCCCGCGGGGTTCGCCGCCACAATCGCGCCGCGTCGCGCCGAGGTCCGCGCATGAGCACCGACAACGCCGCCTCGCCGCCGGCCGGCGCCGGCGGGGCACGCGAGCAGGCGGGCCGGTTCTGGCGCTCGCGCGCGCCGCGCGAGCGCCAGCTGATCGCGGCGATGGCGCTCGTGCTGGGCCTCTTCATCGTCTGGCTGATCGCCGTGCGGCCGGCACTTGCAACGCTGCGCGAGGCGCCCGCCGAGATCGACCGGCTCGACGCGCAATGGCAGCAGATGCAGATCGCCGCCGCCGAAAGCGCTGGCCTGCGATCGGCGTCGCCGGTGCCGCCGCAGCAGGCGAGCGAAGCGCTGCGCGCCGCGACCGAGCGGCTCGGCGGCAAGGGCAAGATCGCGCTCCAGGGCGACCGTGCCGTCCTCACCTTTTCCGGGGTGCCGTTCGAGGCCTTGCGCGACTGGCTCGGCGAGGTCCGCAGCGCCGCGCGGGCGCGGCCGATCGAGGCGCAGCTGCTGAAGGGCGCGTCGGGATACAGCGGCTCGATCTCGATCACCATGGCGGGCAGCTCGTGATCCGCAATCCGCGCAACCGCCAGCTCTGGCAGCCGACCGTCGCCAGCACCGGCTGGAGCGAATCGACGCTGGCCGAAAAGGCCTGGGTCGAGGCGCGCGGCGCCGCGGTTCGCTGGGCCGTCGCCGGCGCCATCTTCGGCGTGCTCGCGGGCATCGTGCTGTTCGCGCCGGCGTCATGGCTGGCGAGCGCGATCGCCTCGGCGACCGGCGATCGTCTCGTCCTCGCCGACGCGCGGGGCACGGTCTGGTCCGGCAGCGCCATCGCCGTCCTCGCCGGCGGCCCCGACAGCCGCGACGCGAGCTCGCTGCCCGGCCGGCTCGAGTGGACGCTCTCGCCGCGCTGGTACGGCGTCGAGGTCGCCGCTCGCCACGAGTGCTGCCTCAACGGCACGACGCTGATCCAGGTCCGGCCCGGCCTCGGCCGCATTCGCGCGACGCTGATGCCGCGCACCGACTGGGTCGGCCAGTGGCCGAGCGCCTGGCTCGGCGGCCTCGGCACGCCCTGGAACACGCTCCAGCTCGGCGGCAACTTCCGCCTGATGTCGCCGGGCGTGACGATCGAATCGGTCGAAGGCCGCTGGCGCCTCGACGGCCGGGTGGAGATCGCGCTCGACGGGGTATCGTCGCGCCTGACGACGCTCGACACCCTCGGCAGCTACCGCGTCACCCTGACCGGCGGCGGCAGCGGAGCCGACAGCGCGACGCTGCTGTCGGTGACGACGATGGACGGCGCGCTGCAGCTCAGCGGCAACGGCACCTGGGGCCCGGGAGGCGTCAAGTTCCGCGGCGAAGCGCGGTCGGCCGCGGCCGACGAGGCGGCCCTGTCGAACCTCCTCAACATCATCGGCCGGCGCGACGGCGCGCGGTCGATCATTTCGATCGGATGAGAATGACCGAACCCTGCGCCTCGCGCACGACCTGGCTGCGCAAGACCGGCGCGACGACGGTCGCGGCGGCACTGCTTCTCGGCTCGATGCCGATGCGCCTGGCCGTCGCGCAGCAGACGCCCAGCGCGGCGCGCTTTCGCGGCGAGCCGGTGACGCTCAACTTCGTCAACGCCGAGATCGAGGGCGTCGCCCGGGCGATGTCTGCGATCCTGCGCCAGCAGTTCATCGTCGACCCGCGCGTGCGCGGAACGATCACCCTCTACAGCGAGGAGGCGCTGACGCCGCGCGAGGCCTACTTCAACTTCCTCGCCGCGCTGCGCGGCCTCGGCTTCACCGTGGTCGAGGTCAACGGCCTCTACAAGATCGTCCCCGAGGCCGACGCCAAGCTGCAGACGGGAACGGTCGACGTTGGCAGCGCAGGCCGGCGCGGCGACCAGATCCTGACCCAGATCTTTCGCCTCAACCACGAGAACGCCAACAACCTGGTGCCGGTGCTTCGGCCGCTGATCAGCCCGAACAACACGATCAACGCCAACCCCGGCAACAACACGCTCGTCATCACCGACTACGCCGACAACCTGCAGCGGATCGGCAAGATCATCGCCGCGATGGACGTCCCGGCGAGCGGCGACGTCGAGGTGATCACGCTTCGCTACGCGGTCGCCTCCGACATCGCGCCGTTGATCCAGCGCCTTAGCGACTCGCCGCAGGGCCCGGCGGCGCTGCCGGGAGCCGGCGGCGCGGCGACGCTCGCGGCACCGTCGATCCTGATCGACGCGCGCAGCAATTCGCTGATCGTCCGCAGCCCGAACCCGGCGCGGATGGCGAGCCTGCGCGCCCTGATCGCCAAGCTCGACGTGCCGCTGCAAGGCTCGGCAGCGACCGGCAACATCTGGGTCGTCCACCTCAAGAATGCCGATTCGGCCAAGCTCGCGACCGTGCTGCGCGCCGCGTTCGGCGCCGCCGGGGGCGGGGGTGGCGGTGGCGGCGGCGGGATCGGCGGCGGCTCGACCCCGGCATCGCCGCTCGGCGTCAACCCGGCGGGGACCGCAGGCACGGCGAACGCGGGCAGCTCGAGCGCGGCGGCGTCGCCGATCACGCCTTCGGCGGGCCCGTCGACCGGCGGCTTCATCCAGGCCGACCCGGCGACCAATTCGCTGATCATCACCGCGCCCGAGCCGCTTTACCGCCAGGTGCGGGCGATGATCGACCAGCTCGACGAGCGGCGCGCGCAGGTCTACATCGAAAGCCTGATCGTCGAGGTCACCGGCGACAACGCCGCCGAATTCGGCTTCCAGTGGCAGGGCATCCTGACCAGCGGCAGCCAGAACAACGCGATCATCGGCGGCACCAACTACGGCGCCCAGGGCAACCTGCTTGCCATCACCGCGGCACAGGCCGGGGCCGCGTTGGGTGGCGGATCAACGACGGGCGACACGACGGGCGGAAGCGCCGGCGGCGGCCTCGCCGGCGCCCTCGCCCTCGGCCAGGGCCTCAACATCGGCCTGGTCCACAACTTCTTCGGCACCTACGGCCTCGCCGCGCTCGCCCGCCTCCTGCAGACGCAGGCCAACACCAACATCGCATCGACGCCGAACCTGGTCACGCTCGACAACGAGGAAGCCAAGATCGTCGTCGGCAGCAACGTCCCGTTCGTCACCGGCCAGTTCACCAACACCGGCACGGCGACGACGAGCCCGTTCCAGACGATCGAGCGCAAGGACGTCGGCATCACGCTGCGGATTCGGCCGCAGATCGGCGAGAACGGAACGATCCGCATGACGATCTTCCAGGAGTCGTCGAGCCTGTCGGCCCTCGTCGCGCCGGGGACGTCGAACGCGGGACCGTCGACGAACAAGCGCTCGATCGAGTCCAACGTCGTCGTGGACGACGGCCAGATCATCGTCCTCGGCGGCCTGATCGAGGACAAGTACACCGACAACACGGCGAAGATTCCCCTGCTCGGCGACATCCCCTACCTCGGCGCGCTCTTCCGCAGCGAGAGCCGGACCAAGACGCGGACCAACCTGATGGTGTTCCTGCGCCCGGTCGTCATGCGCGACGCCGAGACCACGAACCGGATCTCGCTCGAGCGCTACGACCAGATCCGCGGCTTCCAGAAGGCGATGCAGCCGAACTCGAGCGTGCTCGTGCCGATCAACGAGTCGCCGGTCATTCCGCCGCTGCGTCGAGTCGAGGAAGCCGACCACCCGCTGTCGGCGCCGCAGAGCTCGCCTGGAACGACGCGGCCGACCCTGCGACCAGGTTCCGACTCGACGGCGCCGCCCCCGCCGCCGCCGGCATCGGCACCGGCATCGACGCCGAGCAGCTGAGCGATGGGCAACCGCCATCCCCTCCCGTACGCCTTCGCGAAGGCGCACACGGTCCTCCTCGAGGACGACGGTGCCCGCCTCGTTCTCTGGGCGCCCGAGACGATCGGCCTGCCGGCGCTCTCGGAGGTGCTGCGCGTGTTCGACGTCGACGCGTTCGAGAGCGAGCCGGCGATCACGCTCGCCGGCCGCATCGCCGCCGCGTATGCCGGCGGCGAATCGAGCGCAGCGGTCGTCATCGGCGAGGTCGAGAGCGCGGTCGACCTGTCGCGGATGATGCAGGAGCTGCCCGCCATCGAGGACCTGCTCGAGGCGAGCAACGACGCGCCGATCATCCGCATGCTCAACGCCTTGCTGACGCAGGCGGCCAAGGACGGCGCGAGCGACATCCACATCGAGCCGTACGAGCGATCGAGTTCGGTGCGCTTTCGCGTCGACGGCACGCTGCGTGAGGTCGTGCAGCCCAACCGCGCGCTGCACGCCGCGCTGATCTCGCGCCTGAAGATCATGGCCGAGCTCGACATTGCCGAGCGCCGCCTGCCGCAGGACGGCCGCATCTCGCTGCGAATCGGCGGCCGCGCCGTCGACGTCCGCGTCTCGACGCTGCCGTCCGCGCACGGCGAGCGCGCCGTGCTGCGCCTGCTCGACAAGGCCGAGTCGAAGTTCACGCTCGAAGGCCTCGGCATGAGCGGCGAGACGCTGGCGAAATTCGACCGCCTGATCAAGCAGCCGCACGGAATCATCCTCGTCACCGGCCCGACCGGCTCGGGCAAGACGACGACGCTCTACGCCTCGCTCGGCCGCGTCGACACCGCCGGCACCAACATCCTCACCGTCGAGGATCCGGTCGAGTACGAGCTCGCCGGCATCGGCCAGACGCAGGTCAACGCCAAGATCGACCTCACCTTCGCGAAGGCGCTGCGCGCGATCCTGCGCCAGGACCCCGACGTCATCATGATCGGC
>Ga0070671_100000527_pt1 | contig 26828 bp, 19 predicted proteins | sample KBSS73metaG_FD_65341 | JGI IMG/M metagenome (GOLD analysis project Ga0070671, IMG submission 65341) | Switchgrass rhizosphere microbial communities from Kellogg Biological Station, Michigan, USA - KBS S7-3 metaG | ecosystem: Host-associated > Plants > Roots > Rhizosphere > Soil ...
GAGAATGTGCGGCTGTTCGAGGCCGAGCAGCAGCGCACGCGCGAACTCACCGAATCGCTGGAGCAGCAGACGGCGACCGCGGAGGTGCTTCAGGTCATATCGAGTTCGCCCGGCGATCTCGAGCCGGTGTTCGCGGCAATGCTCGAGAAGGCTACGCAATTGTGCGAAGCCGTGTTTGGAATCCTCTGGCTCCGCGATGGGGAACAATTTCACGCTGCCGCCGTGCACGGCACATCCGCGGCATACGTCGAGATCGCGCGCAGGCCGGTGCGGCCCCTCCCCAGTAATCCACTTGGCCGCATGCTGCGCGGGGAGCGCCTGATCGTCAGTGCGGACGTAGCCGAGGAGGAAGCCTACCGGACCGGTGACCCGGTGCGGCGTGCGATGGTTGATCTGGCGGGCGCCCGCAGCGCCATTCAAGTTGCGCTGGTCAAAGATGACGTGCTGCTAGGCTCGCTGACGGTTTACCGGCAGGAGGTTCGCCCCTTTACGCAAAAGCAGATCGCGCTGCTGCAGAGCTTCGCCGCCCAGGCGGTCATCGCCATCGAGAACACGCGGCTACTCAACGAGTTGCGGGCGCGCACCGACGAACTTGGCCGTTCGGTCGGCGAGCTGCGCGCGCTCGGCGAAGTATCGCAGGCGGTGAACTCGACGCTCGATCTCGAAACCGTGCTCGCGACCATCGTCGCCAAGGCGGTGCAGCTTTCCGGCACCGAGGCGGGCGCGATCTATGTGTTTGATGAGCAGGCGCGCGAGTTTCATCTGCGCGCCACCTACGGCATGGACCAGGAGCTGATCGACGCGCTCACGCATCAACGTCTCGGTCTTGACGAGCCGAACGTCGACCTGGCCTTTGCCCGGAGCGAACCGATCCAAGTCGCCGATTTGCGCCAGGATGCCCGCTCGGCCGCGAACGAGATCGTCCTGCGCGCCGGCTACCGCGCCCGCCTGATGGCGCCGCTTATGCGCGGCGATGATATCGTCGGCATGCTCGTGGTCCGCCGCCGCGCGCCCGGCGCGTTCGCGCCGAATACCGTCGAGCTGATGAAGACCTTCGCGGCGCAGTCGGTGCTGGCGATCCAGAACGCGCGGCTGTTCCGCGAGATCGAGGACAAGGGCCGCCAGCTCGAAGTGGCGAGCAAACACAAGTCGCAGTTCCTGGCCAATATGAGTCACGAGCTGCGCACGCCGCTCAACGCCATTCTCGGCTACACCGAGCTCATTCTCGACAACATCTACGGCGAGGCGCCGGAAAAGATGCGCCATGTGCTCGAGCGCGTGCAGGCCAACGGCAAGCATCTGCTCGGCCTGATCAACGACGTGCTCGATCTCTCGAAGATCGAAGCCGGGCAGCTTACGCTGTCGCTGTCGGACTACTCGCTCGCCGAGCTGGTGCAGGGCGTCTATGTCGCGGTCGAGCCGCTGGCAGCGCAGAAGAGCCTGGCGCTGCGCACCAAGATCGCCCAGGGTCTGCCGGTCGGGCGCGGCGACGAGCGCCGCCTCGCGCAGGTCCTGCTCAATCTCGTCGGCAATGCGATCAAATTCACGGAGACCGGCGAGGTGGCGATCGAAGCCTCGCACGCCGACGGCGCGTTCAACGTGGCGGTGCGCGACAGCGGCCCCGGCATCGCCGCCGCCGATCAGACGAAAATCTTCGAGGAGTTCCAGCAGGTCGACAACACCTCGACGCGGCAGAAGGGCGGCACCGGGCTCGGGCTCGCGATCTCGCGGCGCATCGTCGAGATGCACGGCGGCCGCATTTTGGTCGATTCCGAGCTCGGCAAGGGATCGACCTTCACGATCACGCTTCCCGTCAACGCCGACCGCGAGGGGCGCGCCACATGAGCAAGCGCATTCTGGTGGTGGAAGACCAGGAGGATAACCGGCAGATCCTGCGCGATCTGCTCAACAGCGTCGGCTATCAGATCCTGGAAGCCGAGGACGGCGCCCGCGGCGTCGCCGCCGCCGAGGCGGAGCGGCCGGATCTGATCCTCATGGACATCCAGCTGCCGCTAGTCGACGGCTACGAGGCGACGCGGCGCATCAAGGCCAATCCGGCGCTGCGCGCCATTCCGATCATCGTCGTCACCTCCTATGCGCTGAGCGGCGACGAGGACAAGGCACGCGCCGCCGGCTGCGACGACTACATCACCAAGCCGTACAGCCCGCGCGCGCTGCTGGCGAAGATCAACCAGCATCTGCGCTAGCGAACGCGCCGGACATCCCGATGCATAAGCCGCCGCGCATTCTCATCGTCGACGACAACGAGACCAACCGCGACATTCTGCGTACGCGCCTGGGCAGGCAGGGCTACGAGCTTGTGGAAGCGGCCGACGGCGAAGAGGCGATGGCTGCCGCGCGCGAGCACCTTCCCGATCTGATCCTGCTCGACGTGATGATGCCGAAGGTCGACGGCATCGAGGCCTGCCGGCAGCTGAAAGCAGATGCGAACCTGCCGTTCATCCCGATCATCCTGGTGACGGCGAAAGCGGACACAAAGGACGTGGTTGCGGGGCTCGAAGCTGGCGCCGACGAGTACCTGACCAAGCCGGTCGATCAGGCGGCGCTCGCCGCGCGGGTCAAGTCAATGCTGCGGATCAAGGAGCTCACCGACGAAGTGCGCGCCCAAGCCGCCGACCTTGCCTCCTGGAACCGCACGTTGGAGGAGCGCGTGGCGCAGCAACTCGCGCACATCGAGCGCATGGACCGCCTCAAGCGCTTCCTCCCGCCGCAGGTGGCGGAGCTGATTTTGTCATCGGGCGACGACCGCGTGCTCGACAGCCACCGCCGCGACGTTTCCATCGTGTTCTGCGACCTGCGCGGCTTCACCGCTTTTGCCGAGACCGCCGAACCCGAAGAGGTGATGACGGTGCTCAGCGAATATCACGCCAGCGCCGGCGCCATCATTCACAAATTCCAGGGCACGATCGAACACTTCGCCGGCGACGGCCTGATGGCGATGCTGAACGATCCCCTGCCCTGCCCCGAACCGTGCCTGCAGGCCGTGCGCATGGCCGCGGAAATGCGCGCCGCGGTCGGCGCTCTCACCGCCAAGTGGCGCAAGCACGGCTTCGAACTCGGCTTTGGCATCGGCATCGCCCACGGCTACGCCACGCTCGGCCGCATCGGCTTCGAAGGCCGCTTCGACTATGCGGCGATCGGCGCTGTCCCGAACCTTGCCGCGCGCTTGTGCGAGGAGGCGAAGGACGGGGAGATACTGATCGACGGCAAGGTCAAGGCCGCGGTCGAAGCCGCCGCGCAGCTCGAGCCGCTCGACGAGCTGAAGCTCAAGGGCTTTCACCGGCCTGTGAAGGCGTTCAACGTCCGCGCCGTCTCGGGGTGATGCGGCCGGCTCCGCGAGTTGTTCATCTGCATCGCGTTAGACTCATTGGCTCGGCCCGTCGGACGCGGCACCTATTTTTGTCGTGGTGCGACTGGATTGCAGGCCGATTCCGGTTTCGGCTAGAAACCTGCCGGGTAGAGACAGATGGAGAAATTATTCTATGCTTACAGAGTGCAGCAGGCCCCCCTTCTGCGTATTCTCTGCAGGTAATCCGGTCGACGAACTGAAGGGTATCGTCACATATATTGGAGTACCAATCACCATCTCCGCACTAACTGCAAGCGCAGCGTTACGGGCGTGGGCAAGGACTCTTCAGTTACAGAATATCCTGGCAGCGTCGGTTGCGATGGTACCTTAGCTGCGGCCGTATTCTACACCGTGCTCTTAGCTAAGCATTGGGCGACTTTTGACGGAAAATTATCGCTTTCGACGATGATCGTGCTGCTTGTTTTGGCGGCGTTTTACTTCGCGCCGACGCTAGTCATTCTTGGCCCGATTGTAGTGGGCATCCTAGTCCGCGCAAGACGCGGCGAGTCCTTCTTATCGAACTCCTGCCTCTATGGTGCAAGCGCCCTATGCATCGGCCTGCAATATCTGTGGCTTGGATATTTTGGCAGTGCGTGAGACGGGTCAGGGCGCACGAGCAGTATGTTACATAACCTGTTGCTGTCTTGGGGGAGGCAATGTCGATCAGTCTATTCGTTCAGAACTATCTCGCGGCCCACGCAAATGCGATCAATACGTACGCTCAAAGAACCGGAGTTCCTGCTACCGCAATTGCTGCCGCGGTGGCCGAAGAAATGCGGCACGGCATCGCCGGGGAAATTTTCATTTGCGAGGAAGCGCATCGCTCACGCCGCGCTCGGATAAACCTTCTCCGATCTCAGCACATCGCGTGCATAAGCCAGGCAAGCCGCGATGTCTTCGTGGCATAAGCCGGGGTAGTTGCGCAGGATCTCGGCCTCGGCCCAACCGTCGGCCATTAGTCCGATGATGAAATCGACGGAGAGACGAGTCCCGCGAATGACAGGCTTGCCTGCCAGAACCGCGGAATCAAGTATGATGCGGGTGGGATCGGCCATGGTTTTTCCCAAGCTCGGTTGCCAGGCGCCGTTTCTATCGCAATGCTTGAGACATCAAAAGCGATTGATTGGAATACGTAAGGTAATTCTCGCAGATTTGCCACCACAGCCGATCTAGACTTGGAGGAGGGCCGTGAGACGCAGTGTTCTGATAGCCTTGATGACCTTGACCGCGGCCGCCGGCTGGTTGGTCGGAGTAGAGATGGGACCCTACGCGATGAGCAAAGAGCCGCGCTTTCCGCAGCTGACGATGGAGCAATTGAGCGATGCGCAGAAACCGCTCGCCGAACAAATCATGAAGGTGTCGAGCGTCGGCATCGGCGGGCCGTATAATCCGCTGCTGCGCAGCCCCGTGCTCGGGCAGCGAATATTCGATCTGTTCCACTATCTGCGCTGGGAAACATCGGTGCCGCTGCGGCTCAACGAGTTCGCGATCCTGATCGTCGGCCGGCAGTGGCGCTCGCAGGTGGAATGGGCGGCGCATGCGCCGCTCGCCCTCAAGGCCGGGCTTGCGCCGCAGATCGTCGCCGACCTCAAGGCCAGCAAGCGGCCGGCGAACATGCCGCCCGAAGAGGCGGTGGTGTATGATTTCGTCACCGAGCTCACGACCAAACACGCGGTGTCGGACGAGACCTACGATCGCGCCAAACGGCTCCTTGGCGAGCAGCAGGTGGTCGATTTGACGGCGGTCGCCGGCGGCTACGTGACCATCGCCATGATCCTGGCCATGAGCGAGATGACGGTGCCGCCCGGCCGGGAGGAACCATTCAAACCCGGAGAACCATAAACCCAATCCAAGCTCGAGCTTGCGCGCGAGGCGCGATGGACATGACGGCGATGACTGAATCTTCCACCCGCGACCTCGGTATCCTCTCGCATCTCGATGCGCTGCTGGCGACGGTCGGCCCCGTAGGCGGGCTGCGCGTTCTCGATATCGGCTGCGGCGAAGGACATATGGCGCGCGCTCTGGCCGAGCGCGGCGCGCGCGTCACCGGCTACGATCCGTTCATCGCCGAGACGCCGTCGACCGAACAAGGCGCCGGCAGCTTCCGGCTCGCCAACGCGCCGGCCGACGCCCTTCCCGAACCGGACCACGAGGCCGACCTCGTTCTCTTCGTCTTCTCGCTGCATCACGTGCCCGCCGCCAAGCTCGAACGCGCGCTCGCCGAGGCGCGCCGGGTATTGCGGCCGTCCGGCCGGCTCTATGTCGCGGAGCCGCTGGCGCGCGGGCCGCATCAATACATCATCGAGCTTTTCCACGACGAGACCGCGGTGCGCAAAGGCGCCGCCGAAGCGCTCGCCAAGTTTGCGCGCCCGCAATTCGCCACCGACCAGATCGCGACCTATGCCGAGAAGCGCAGCTATTCCGATTTCGACTCGTTTGCCGCGCGCATGATCGCCAACATGCGCTTCAACGGTTACACCGAGGAAGCGGTGCTGGCGCCGGCGGTGCGCCGCCGCTTCGAAGAGACCCGCGCCGCGCACGGCGGCAGGTTCGATCAGCCGGTCCGCATCGATTGTTTCGGTCCGGCGGCTTGAACGCGCTGACCGCGGGGCGTCAGATGTCGCGATGGCCTCGCCCGTCGTTCAACCTGTCCTTGGGCTGCGCGAGAACTGGCAGCAGTTCTCGCTGCTCGTTGTCATCAACGCCTTTGTCGGCGGCATGGTCGGCCTGGAGCGGACCGTCGTCCCGCTGATCGGCGCAGAAGAATTCCGCATCGCTTCGACCACGATCGTGGTCTCGTTCATCGTCAGCTTCGGCGTCGTCAAGGCGGTCGCCAATCTCGTCTCCGGACATTTCGCCGATGTCTACGGCCGCAAGCTCATGCTCGTTCTCGGCTGGCTGGTCGGGTTGCCGATCCCGTTCATGATCGGCTGGGGACCGAGCTGGAGCTGGATCGTCGCCGCCAACGCGCTCCTCGGCATCAACCAGGGTTTTGCCTGGTCGATGACGGTGATCATGAAGGTCGATCTCGTCGGCCCGAAGTCGCGCGGCCTCGCGGTCGGCCTCAATGAATTCGCCGGCTATGTCGCCGTCGGCGTCACCGCTTTTCTCACCGGCTACATCGCCCAACGCTACGGGCTGCGGCCCGCGCCGTTTCTTCTCGGCATCGCCTATGCGGTTCTCGCGTTGGTTCTTTCGCTGCTGCTCGTGCGCGACACCCGCGGCCATGTCGGCGTGGAGATTTCCCACGCGGCTCCGGCCGTCGAGACACTGAGCTTCTGGCAGATTTTCCGCCGCGCCTCCTTCGGCGACCGCAATCTGTTCGCTGCTTCGCAGGCCGGCCTCGTCAACAACCTCAACGACGGGATGAGCTGGGGCATCTTCCCGCTGTTCTTCGCCGCCTTCGGGCTGAGCATCGAGCGCATCGGCATCCTCAAGGCGATCTATCCGGCAGTGTGGGGCGTGCTGCAGGTCGCGACCGGTCCGTTGAGCGACCGTTGGGGCCGCAAGGGCCTGATCGCTGCCGGCATGTGGGTGCAGGCGGCGGCGCTGTTGCTAACCGCGGCGACGCGGAGCTTTTCCTGGTGGGCGCTTGCGAGCGTGCTGCTCGGACTCGGCACGGCGATGGTGTATCCGACACTGATCGCCGCCGTCTCCGATGCGTCGCATCCGTCGTGGCGCGCGCGGTCGCTGAGCGTCTACCGCTTCTGGCGCGATCTCGGCTACGCAGTGGGCGCGCTCGCAGCCGGAATCATGGCCGACATCTTCGGCGCTGCCTGGGCGATCGCGGCGATCGGCGTGCTCACCTTCGCCTCTGGCGTCGTCGTCGCCGCCGTAATGGAAGAGCGCGAGTGATGAATGGGCGCGTCGCAGTGATAGTCAGCTGATCGTGAACGAGCGGGAGCGCGGAGCGAGCGGGGCTCACCCGCGCCAGTAGCGGTCTTCCCAGCTCCGAGACAGCCGCATGGCGGAGAGAATGAGTCCGGCCATCGAATAGGTTTGCGGGAAATTGCCCCAAAGCTCGCCGGTGCGCGGGTCGACGTCCTCGGAGAGAAGGCCGTAGCGGTTGCGGTGAGCAAGCGCGTCGGTGAAGAGGTCGCGCGCCGCCTCGCGCCGGCCGAGCGACCAGAGCGCGTCGATGAGCCAGAAGCGGCAGATCAGGAACGCGGTCACCGGCAGGCCGAAATCGTCTTCGCTGGCGTAGCGCATCACGTGCTTCTCGCGCACCAGCTCGCGCTCCATCGCGGCGACCGTTGACACGAAGCGCGGATCGTCCACGTCGACGACGCCGAGGTCGGGAAGCAGCAGCACGCTGGCGTCGAGATCGTCGGAGCCAAACGCCGCGGTGAAGGCGCCGCGCTTCTCGTTCCAGGCGCCGGCAATGAGCGCGGCATGGATCGGCTCGGCGACCGCATTCCAGTGCTGCGCCCGTTCCTTGAGACCGAGCCGCATGGCGATCGCCGAGAGCCGCTGGCAGCCGGCCCAGCACATCGCCGCCGAATGGGTGTGGACGCGTTGCCGGCCACGGTATTCCCAGATGCCGGCGTCGGGCTCCAGCGCCTTCTTGGCGGCGCGGTTGCCGAGTGTTTCCAGGAGCCGGAACAGACCCTCGTCGCCCGGCCGCGGCAGGCGGCGGTCGAAGAACATCGGCATGGCGGCGAGAATGACGCTGCCATAGGTGTCGTGCTGCGCCTGGCCCACGGCGGCGTTGCCGATCCGCACCGGGCCGTCGCCGAGATAGCCTTCAAGCTCCGGCGCCGTGCGTTCTTCGACCGTGGCGGTCGGCACCACACTGTAGAGCGGGCGCAACTCCTGGTCCGGCTTCGAAGCGATCGACAGCGTGAACGAGATGAACTCCTCCATCGTGCGCGTGGCGCCGATGCGGTTGAGCGCCTGGACGACGAAATACGCGTCCCGCAGCCAGCAATAGCGGTAGTCCCAGGTCCGGCCCGATCCCGGCGCCTCGGGAATCGAGGTGGTGTGCGCGGCGATGACGGCGCCGGTCTCGTCGAAATTGCTGAGCTTCAGGGTGATGGCGGCGCGGATGATCGCCTCCTGCCAATCGACCGAGATCGAGAGGCGACGCACCCATTCGACCCAATAGTCGTGGGTGCGCTCGGCGAATTCGCGGCAGTTGGACGAGAGATCGCCGGAGAACGGCTCGTCCGGACCGAACACCAGATGTACCGGGCGGGTGAGCACGAAGGGCGCTTCGTTCTCGATCAGCGAGAGCGGTGCGTCCGTGGTCAGCCGGATCACGGTGCCTTCGGCGGAATAGCGGATGTGGTTGCTGCCGAGCGAGTGATTGGTCAGCGGCTTGCCGTAGTCGCTCGCGGGCCGCATCCTGATGGTGATCAGCGGCAGGCCGGCGAGCGGCTCGATGATCCGGAAAAGTTGTGGCGGCCGAAACACGCGGCCGAACTGGCGAAAGCGCGGCACGAAGTCGGTGATCTGGACCTTGGCGCCGTTCCGATCGGTGAGCACGGTCGAGACGATCGCCGTGTTGCGCATATATTCCGACTGGAACTCCACCATCTCGTCGAGCACGACGTCGGAGAAACCCTTCTCCTGCTTGCCCGCCAGCAGGCGGCAGAAGATCGGATCGCCGTCGAAGCGCGGATAGCACCACCACACGATCCGCGACCTCGGATCGACCAAAGCGGCCGTGCGCCCGTTCCCGATGACGGCCAGATCCAGCCCGCGGCTTGTGGTCATCCGGCGCGATCCGCGTGGTCGGCCGCGATCCGCGCCAGCCACGAGCGTACGTCCTCGGGCTTGTCGAAATGACCGTTGGCGCCGGGAACGATCCGGCCGACGGAAAAGCCGAGGCCATCGAAACGCGGAATGACGCCGAACACCGGCTCATCCGTCGTGTCGTCGCCGATGAAGATCGGATGCCGGTCGGCAAAGGGCGGATAGGTCATCAGTTCGCTCACCGCGAGCGCCTTGCTGATCCCGGCCGGCTTGACCTCGACGACAAGCTTGCCCGGCAGGATCTCGACGGCGCCCGCCGGCAGATGCGCGCAGATATGGGCGACCGCGGCGCGCAGCGCCGGCCCGTGCTCGGGTGCGAGGCGATAATGCAGGGCCAACGAGTAGCCCTTGTCCTCGACCAGGATTCCCGGTCCCAACTCGGTTATCGTCGCAAGCTTGCGCTTCAACTCCACGCTCAGCGAGCCGACACGAGTCTGCGGCGGCGTTCCGGGGACCGGACGCATTTCGGCGCCATGGCCGCCGATCGCCGCGAGCTGCAGCGGCGCAAAGATCAAATCGATATCGTCGAGCGGCCGGCCGCTGACCAGCGCCAGCGCGCCGCCGGTCAGCTCCTGCAGGCGGCCGAGCGTCTGCCGCAGCGCCGGCGGCACCCATACTTCCTGCGGCGCCGGCGCGATGTCGAGGATGGTGCCGTCAATGTCGAGCAGAAACGCGCACTCCCGCAAATCGGAGGCGAGCGAGGTGGTCGCGATTTCCATATCCAGTTCCGAAGTGTCGCTTTGTCTTTGCACGTATTATCCAATCAGTCGACAAGTGATAACGGGCGGCTGACCGCTTCGAGCGGCTTTCTTTCGGCGGCGACCCCGAAGCGCATCTCGACCACCGCCGCGAACAGCATGAGCGCGGCGCCGATCGCATAGCCGATGGCGACGTTGCCGCGCGACCCGGTGCTGATCAGGACGCCGAACAGGATTGGGCCGCCCACACCGCCGGCGCCGGTACCGATCGCATAGAAGAAGGCGATGGCGAGCGCGCGTATCTCGAGCGGAAAGGTTTCGCTGACCGTGAGATAGGCCGAGCTGGCCGCCGCCGAGGCGAAGAAGAAGACGACCATCCACGCGGCCGTCAGCGTCTGCGCGGTGAGCAGGTTCTGGCTGAACAGATAGCCGGTCACCGCGAGCAGGATTCCCGCCGCCGCGTAGGTCAGCGTAATCATGACCTTGCGGCCGATTGTGTCGAACAGGCGGCCGAGCAGAAACGGCCCGAGCACGTTGCCGGCGGCGAACGGGAGGATATACCAGCCTACCTGATTGGCGGGTATGCTGTAGAAGTCGGTCAGGATCAGCGCATAGGTGAAGAAGATGGCGTTGTAGAAGAAGGCCTGCGCCGCCATCAGCGAGAGCCCGACGAAGGTGCGTTCGCGGTAGGTCACGAACAGCGCGCGCGCGACCTCGCCGAGCGGGGTGTGGTCGCGCATGCGCAGCTTGACGCGCGCGGCGGTCCCCGCGGGGGCGCGAGCGGAGGGAGGAAAATGCGCTTCGATGCCGCGCACCACGGCATCAGCCTCGTTGGCGAAGCCATGGGTCATCAGCCAGCGAGGACTTTCTGGTATCCAGCGTCGCATCAGGAGGATGATCAGTCCTATCAGGGCTCCGATCAGGAACGCGAGCCGCCAGCCGAGCCCCGGATCGATAAAGGCGGGATCGAGCAGAACGATCGACCCGCCCGCCCCCAGCGCCGCTCCGATCCAGAAACTTCCGTTGATCAGAAGATCGGTCCAGCCGCGCAGACGAGCGGGAATAAGCTCCTGGATTGTCGAATTGATGGCAGTGTACTCGCCGCCGATGCCCGCGCCGGTGAGGAACCGGAAAAGCACGAAGCTCCACGCATTCCACGACAGTCCCGTGGCGGCGGTCGCCGCGAGGTAGACGGCGAGCGTGATGAAAAACAACTTCTTGCGCCCGAGCCGATCGGTTAGCCAGCCGAAGAAGAAAGCGCCGAGCACGGCGCCGACGAGGTAGGAGCTTCCTGCAAGTCCGATCTGCGAATTGCTCAGACCGAGCGCGGAGCTTTGCGTCAGCTCACCCGCGAGCGCGCCGGCCAGGGTCACTTCGAGGCCATCGAGTATCCAGGTGATACCCAGTGCGACGATGACCAGGAGATGGAAGCGCCCGACCGGCAACGCATCGAGGCGCGCGGAAATGTCGGTCTCGACCACTGCGCCGGATGCGGTTCGGCTTGCGGCGGTCGTGGCTTGACCTTCCGGCTGGCTCACGCCAGTCGGCCCGAGGCGCGGGGGCGAATCCGGATGGGGCGATGCCTTGCGTGCCTGTACCATTCGGATTGCCACCCAAGCACGGAGTCCCCACCACTAACGCTTTGTGCGGTCAAGGGTTCCCGCCTACGCCCCGGTGGTGGCCAAACGGGGAACGGGCGGGGCGCTGGGCGTTGAGTAGAGAGATCCCAGCTCACCAAAAGATTAAACGGCTTGGCGCGATCATGCCCCTGCCGCCGGCATCAGTCCGCGCTTGCTCAGGACGTCTTGCTCGTGTCCTCGATGCCGACCGAAATCGAAATGGTTTTGTCGTCGCGCTGCACCTTAAGCCCGATCTCGTGGCCGATGCCGACCTGCTCGATCTGGTCGGTGAGGTCGGCGAGGCGGTGTACGGGCGCCCCGTTGGCGCCGACAATGACATCGCCGAGCGCGCCGGACGACGGGTCGACGCCGCGCAATCCGGCTTTTGCGGCCGGCGAATCGGGCACAACCCGCACCACGACCACGCCGTCGGTGCCGAGCTGGGAGGCGGCCTCGTCGCTGGCAATAATGACGCCGATGCCGGGCGTGGGGACGCGCCCGTTCTTGATGAGTTGCGGTACGACCTTGTTGACGACGTCGACCGGGATGGCGAACCCGATTCCGGCATTCGAGCCGGAGGGGGAAAGAATCGCCGTGGTGACGCCGATCAGGCGGCCGGCGGAGTCAAGCAGCGGTCCTCCGGAATTGCCCGGATTGATCGCCGCATCGGTCTGAATGACGTCGGCCAGTTCGCGCCCCTCACTGGTCGGCAACCGCCGCCGCAAGGCGCTGATGACACCGGTGGTGAGCGAATGGTCGAGGCCGAACGGATTGCCGATGGCGAAGGCCCATTGTCCGACCTGAAGATCGGCCGAACTGCCGATGGCGATCGGTTTCGCCAGCTGGCGCGTGTCGCTCAGATGGACGACGGCGAGGTCGTAATTGGGAGCCGTGCCGACGATCTTCGCGTTGACGATTTCACCCGACGACATGCGCACTTCGATGCTGCCCGTTCCCTGCACGACATGATTGTTGGTGACGATGTGCCCGGCCTTGTCCCAGACGAAGCCGGTGCCGGTCTGCACCCCGACGACCTGATCGCCTTCCGGCGTGACCTGCTCCTGGGTCGCGCTGCGGCCGATCACCTGCAGCACCGAAGGCGACACGGCATTGAAGATGGCGATGGTCGTGCGCTCGGCCTCGGCCAAGTTGCCGCGCGCCTCAATCGGACGCGGGCTCCGGCTCGAGAACAAAAACTCGTTGAAATAGGGCTGCGCGAAAATCGCCGCGAGCAGGACCAACACTCCGGCGAGCAGCGCGCGCGTCAGTCTGTCGGTCACGTTCGCCTCTTATGCAACGGGCTCTTGTGCAATGGGCAAGTAGCGAAACGAAGAATCACGGAACGGCGTTCCATCACCGTGTTGTGTGCACGCAGTGTGCGCCGCAAAAGCGATAAGCTCAATGAGATTGCGCAGCCTTACCCGAGTAGGTGATGCGCCAGATCGTGCCGTCGGCATCTTCAGAGACGAGCAGCGCGCCGTCATTGGCGACGGCGACGCCAACCGGCCGCCCCCACAATTCGCGGTCGTCGATCACGAAGCCGGTGGCGAAGTCCTCGTATTCGCCGGTCGGCACGCCATCCTTCACGATGACACGGATGACTTTGTACCCGGTTGGCCGGGAGCGATTCCAGGAACCGTGCTCGGCCGCGAAGATATTGCCGCGATACTCGGCGGGGAATTGCGCTCCCTGGTAAAACGTCATCTGCAGCGACGCGGAGTGCGCCTGAATGAGCACGTCGGGAATTGTGATCTTGTCTTTCAGGTCCGGCCGCTCGCCGCGACGCCGCGGATCCTCGTTCGCCCCGATGTAGTACCAGGGCCAGCCATAGAACGCGCCCTCGCGCACGCGGGTCACGTAGTCGGTCGGCACGTCATCGCCCAGGCCGTCGCGCTCGTTGGTCGAGCACCACAGATCGCCGCTCCCCGGCGCGACCGCCATGCCGACGCAATTGCGGATGCCGGTTGCGAAGATGCGGCCGTTCTTGCCCTCCGGGTCGAAGGCGAGCACCGCGGCGCGGTCGGTCTCGTTGCCCCATGCCGCGCCGAGCGGGTGCGTCGATTGCCAAGCCTGCAATTCCGTCTCGCTTAGCTTTCCCATGCCGTCGCCGACATTCGAGGCCGAGCCCACCGAGACATACATCGTGCGGCCGTCGAGTGAGAACACGACATCGCGCGTGCGGTGGCCGCCGCCGGTCGCCAAATGCGGCACGACGGTTTCGGCCGGTGCTCGCGCCTTGAGGTCGCCGTTACGGTAGGGAATACGGACGATAGAATCGGTGTTGCCGACATAGACCCATTGCGGGTCGCGCCCGGGCGGGTAGAAGGCGATGCCGAACGGGCCGTGCAGGCCCTCGGCGAACACGCTTGCCGCCTCGGATTGGCCGTGGCTCGGCCGCAGCACGCGAATGCGGCCGGCTTCGCTTTCGGCGGCAAAGACGTCGCCGTTCGGCGCCACGCGAATGAGCCGCTGATGCGAAAGGCCGGAGGCGAACAGGCTGACCTCGAAGCCCGGCGGAACCGCCGGCTTCTGCTGACCGGCGTGGTACACGTGGTGGAGGAAATCGGTCGCCGAATGGGATCGATCGGCAGCCGGAAGGTCTTGGGGCCTGATCAGTCGCCGCGTTCCCGGTTTATCCATCCGCCAATCGCCGAAGGCCGCTTTGCCGACGAGCGTTTGTGGAGCGGTCTCTGCCGCGAGTGGCACGGCGGCGGCGATGACCGCGACAGCGGCCGCCGCCACGATCGCCCCGACGGGATAGGACACGGCACGCGTCCTCCGCGGCTTTGCTACGTGAACAAGCCGCTCGTTGGCGGGTTCCATTGTTGTCGGCCTATGCAATTCACCGTCCATGAGCGCATCGGTTGCAGAGCGCGCCCTGCTGCGAGGAACCCCGAGCACCCTCCCCAGTCCATTCGCATATTGCGTGATGACATGCGTCATAACTTTCTGTGAATCACATTCGGTGAATCATCGACTGGATCGTCCGCTCAATACCGTACGGAATTCCCGCATTTGATCGACAGGATCGCCAGCAAATTGGAGATACCGCGCCGGCTGCGCGCCATTGTGCGGGCGCGGGAGTCGAGCCTCATCGCGCTGGCGGCACTGGTCGGCGCCATTGCCGGCCTCGTGGTCGCGGCGATGAGCACGAGCGTCGACCTGCTGCACCAGATGTTCTTCCGCCTCGACGCCGGAGTACGGCTGTCGGGGGTGTTGCGGCTCGATCCGCTTCTGGCGTTGAGCGCGCCGCTCCTCGGCGGCGCCGCTTTTGGCATCGCGCGGGAGCTGATCGCGCGCTGGCGGCCGGATCGGGAAATCGATCCGATCGAGGCGAATGCGCTGCATGGCGGCCGCATGTCGCTCCTCGGCAGCTTCATCGTCGCCGCGCAGACGGTGTGGTCGAGCGGCGTCGGCGCCTCGGTCGGCCTCGAAGCCGGCTATACGCAATTCGCCAGCGGTATCGCCTCACGCCTTGGCATGGCGTTTCGCCTGCGCCGCGCGGATTTGCGCATCCTGGTCGGGTGCGGTGCGGCCGGCGGCATTGCCGGCGCCTTCGGCGCCCCGCTCGCCGGCGCGTTCTACGGTTTCGAACTGATCATCGGCGGCTATTCGCCGAACAGCCTGGCACCGGTTGCCGCCTCGGCGCTGATCGGCTTCCTGGTGGCGCACGCGCTCACGCCGGCCGACATCGGCGTCGTCGCCCCGGAACGGATGGCGGTCGCAGTCCACGACCTGGTCATTGCAGCGACCATCGGCCTCCTCTCCGCGGTGGTCGGAATTCTGCTCATGCGCGGCGTGGCGCTGTGTGAAACACTGTTCGTGCGGTTGCGGGTACGGCCCGCGTTGCGCACGACCTTCGGCGGCCTCGCGGTCGGGCTATTGGCGATGGTGGCGCCGCAAGTGATGTCGTCGGGTCACGGTGCGTTGCGCCTTTCCGGCGTGTTCACGCTGTCGCTGTGGACCGTGGCTTCGATCTTCGTGCTCAAGATCGCCGCGTCGATCGTCTCGCTCGGCTCCGGATTTCGCGGCGGCCTGTTCTTTTCCTCGCTGCTCATCGGCGCGCTCGGCGGCGATCTGCTGGCGATCGCGCTCTCGATCGCGTGGCCGAGCGGCCACTTCGATCCAAACGCCTACGCGCTGATCGGCATGAGCGCGCTGTCGGCTTCGGTCGTCGGCGGACCGCTGACCATGACGTTCATCGCGCTGGAGACGACCGGCGACCTGTGGCTGACCACGGCGGTGCTGATCGCCGTGATCATCTCCGCGCAGATGACGCGCGAAGTCTTCGGCTATTCGTTCGCCACTTGGCGCTTCCACCTGCGCGGCGAGACGATCCGCAGCGCCGCCGACATCGGCTGGATGCGCGAACTGACTGTCGGCAAGATGATGCGCCGCGACATCCGCACCACGGCGGCGGCGAGCACCATCGCCGCGTTCCGCGACGCCTTCCCGGTCGGCTCGACCGCCAATGTGATCGCGATCGACGACGACAATCGCTATGCCGGCATGGTGCGTGTCGCCGACGCCCACGCCGCCGAGGTTGCACCCAACAAGACGGTGCGCGACCTCCTCCATCAGCCGAACGACATGCTGCTGCCGGGCATGGCGATAAAGGACGCGGTGCTGACCTTCGACCGCGCCGAGGCGGAGGCGCTTCCAGTCGTCGATTCCTATCTCGGCCGCCGGGTGGTCGGGCTGTTGACCGAAGCCTATGCGTTGCGCCGCTACTCGGCCGAGCTGGAGCGGCGGCGACAGGAGCTTGTCGGGAAGGAGTAACGGCAGGCTCGATTGCTTTTGTGCACCGCACGCGTAAGGTCGCGGGCCGCCGGGCCGTCGAATCAAGCTTGGAGCGGAGCCGCTCATGCCTCTTTCTGCATCTTCTGCGTTGGGCAGCCGCGACGTGGCGGCGACGTTGCATGAGGCGGTGACGGCCGCGGACGCGTTGCTCGCGGATGCGCAGCGGGCGGTGGCGCAGCGGGTCATGAACGAAGGCCGCGCGATCCAGCGCACCTTCGACCGCGAGCAGCGCGCGACGCACGGCCTCGCCTGGCTCGCGACCTACGTCGAGGCGCTCCGCCAACTCGCGGCCTATGCCGAGAGGCTCGCCGCGGACGACAATCTCGGCGAGGTCGAAGAACTTCTGGTGCACATCGGCGCCAGCGAATATCTGGCGCAGATCCTCGGTGGCATTCCCATGAGCCAGAACGAGATCGTGCGCCTCGCCGATCTGGGCCTCGCTCCGTCCGCGGTGGCAGCGCGCGTAACGCCTGCGGTCGAGCGCCTGATCGCCACCGGCAATACGGCGCCGCGTCGCGCGCGGCTCGTCGAGCTGATGCGGCAGCGCCAGGAGGCCACTATCGGCGCCTGCGGCCTCGACGAGACGCTCGATTCGATCCGCGAAGAGATGCGCAAGTTCGCCGACGGCCAGATCTTGCCGCATGCGCAGCAATGGCATCTGCGCAACCAATACATCCCGCTCGACGTCATCGCGCAGATGTCGGAGCTCGGCGTGTTCAGCCTGACCATCCCCGAGGATTATGGCGGCATGGGTCTCGGCAAGGAATCGATGTGCGTCGTCTCTGAGGAATTGTCCCGCGGATACATCGGCGTCGGCAGCCTGGGCACCCGTTCCGAGATTGCCGCCGAGCTCATCCTCGGCAGCGGCACCGAAGAGCAGAAACGCAAATGGCTGCCGAAGATCGCCTCCGGCGAGGTGCTGCCGACGGCGGTGTTCACCGAACCGAATATCGGTTCCGATCTGGCGTCGCTCAAAACACGCGCGGTGAAGCACGGCGATACTTATAAGGTCTACGGCAACAAGACCTGGATCACGCACCCGGTGCGCGCCGACCTGATGACGCTCCTGGTGCGCACCAATCAGGCGGAAAAAGGCTATCGCGGCCTCTCGATGCTGCTCGCCGAGAAGCCCCGCGGCAGCGACCAGGACCCCTTCCCGGCTGCCGGCATGTCCGGCACTGAGATCGAGGTTCTCGGCTATCGCGGCATGAAGGAATACGAGATTGCCTTCGACGGTTTCGTCGTGAAGGCGGAGAATCTCCTTGGCGGCGTCGAAGGGCTTGGCTTCAAGCAGCTGATGGCGACCTTCGAGTCGGCGCGCATCCAGACCGCGGCGCGCGCAATCGGGGTGGCGCAGGCCGCGCTCGAACAGGGGCTCGGCTACGCGACGACGCGCGTTCAGTTCGGCGAGCCGATCGCCAACTTCCCGCGTGTCGCCGACAAGCTCGCATTGATGGCGGCCGAGATCATGATCGCCCGCCAGCTCACCTACTACGCGGCGCGGCAGAAGGATTCCGGACGGCGCTGCGACCTTGAAGCCGGCATGGCGAAGCTTCTCGCCGCGCGCGTCGCCTGGGCCGCCGCGGACAACGCGGTGCAGATCCACGGCGGCAACGGCTTTGCGCTCGAATTCCCCGTCTCGCGGATTCTCTGCGATGCCCGCATCCTCAACATTTTTGAAGGCGCCGCCGAGATCCAGGCGAACGTGATTGCGCGGCGACTGCTCGACGGATCAAACTGAAGCGGGCCGCGGGAGCGAGGGCGCCGCGTGAGCGAACCAAAGATTTTGTTCATCGGCGCCGGCGCGATCGGCGCATCGGTCGCGGCGTGGGTGGCGGAAAGCTACAAGCCGGTCTGGATCATGGGCCGCGGCGACGCCCAGGACGCGCTGCGTAAGGACGGTATTACGATCTACGATTTCGCGGCGCCGGCGGCGACGCGGCGCACCGTCCGCATCCCGACGATTGCGCGGCCCGGCGAACTCGGCGACGCCGATATCGTCGTGCTGGGGGTGAAGAACTATGGTCTCGAAGCCGTCGCCAACCAGGTGCGCGACGAACTCGGCGATCGGCCGATCATCGTGTCGATGGCAAACGGCATCGACAACCAGCGCATCCTGCCGAAGCTTTTCAGCAAAGTGATCTATTGCGTAGTCGTCCACAACGCCCGCCGCGACGCGCCCGTGGTCGTCGGCTTCAACGAAAAGGGGCCGCTGCTGATCGGCACGCTCGACAACACGCTCGGCGCCGAGCTCGGGATGGTGCGTTCAATTCTCGCGCGCGGCTGCCCGACCGAGATCGTCGACCGGATGCAGGACGCCATACACACCAAGATCGTGATCAATCTCACCAATGCGCTCGACGCGCTGGTGGGACGAGGCTGGCGGCCGTTGTCCGACTTCGCCGCTTATCAGCAGCTCTTGTCGCAAACCCTGTGGGAGGGCGTGCGCATCGTGCGCGCCGCGGGCTTCAGCGAGCGCCGCATCCCCGGCCTGCCGTCGTTCGCCCTGATCGGCCTGATGGCGCGGCTTCCCGGCTGGCTGACCCGCCCGCTGTTTCGGCGCCGGCTGCGGGCGATGAACATGTCGAGCATGACCCAGGACGTGGCGCTGCGCGGCGCCCACGACACCGAGATCGAATCGATCACCGGCTATGTCGTCGAGCTCGCCGCCAGGCACGGCGTGCAGGCTCCCTACAACCGTGCCATCTACCGCCTAGGTCTGGAGCGATTCCGCCCCGGCTTCGAGCCGCTGCCCTGCGAGGAAGTTCTCGCCGCGGTCGCGGCGGAGCGTGCGGCGCAAATTGACAAACCGCCGGCAAAGGCCCGACCTTAGCGGGGTCCGTCGCGCACTGGCGCAGCCCCCGAGGTAGGTCAACCATGGCGTTCACCGAAGCCCCTGTCGCCGTGCCGGTTTCGCGCTTGTTTCCGCTGCAGGACATGTCGGCGCGCGAGATCGCGGCACGCATCGCCGCGCGCGATATTCCCGCTGCCGAGATCGTCGAGCACTTCATCGCGCGGCTCAAGACCGTCAACAACCGGCTTAACGCAGTCACGGTCGAGCTGTTCGACAGCGCGCGCAAGACCGCGGCGAAGTTCGATGAAGCGCTGCTCCGCGGCGAGAAGCTCGCCCCCCTTGCCGGCCTGCCGGTCACCGTCAAGGAATGCTTCGACCTCGCCGGCACGGCATCGACGTTCGGATTGCCGTCGCGGCGCGACGTGATCGAGACCGCGGACGATCCCTATGTCGCGGCATTGCGCGCCGCCGGCGCGATCCCGATCGCCAAGACCAACGTCCCGCAACTCTTGATCTTCACCGAGAGCGACAATCCGCTCTACGGGCGCACCAACAATCCGTGGAACGTCGAACGATCATGCGGCGGCAGCAGCGGCGGCGAAGCAGCCTTGATTGCCGCCGGCGCTTCGCCGCTCGGCCTCGGCAACGACATCGGCGGCTCGCTGCGCATTCCAGCGGCGTTCTGCGGCATCACCTCGATCCGGCCGACCGCCGGGCGCACGCCCGACCGCTGCGGCCACGGCCTCCCGATCGGACAGCAGGCGATCATCAGCCAGGTCGGGCCAATGGCGAAGCGCGTCGAGGACCTCACCATGGCGCTGCGCATCCTCGAACGCGCCCGCGACACCCAACTCGAACCGGGGCCGGAACTGGGCGATCCTGCAACCGTCGACCTTGCTCGTCTGCGCTTTGCGACCTTCACCGACGACGGCGAGTTTCCGGTCGCGCCGGCGGCGCGGCGCGCGGTCGCCGAAGCGGCACAGATGCTCATTTCCGCCGGAGCGAAAAGGGTCGAGTGGCGGAAACCCGCCTTGAGCCAGGTGAACGACTTGTTCTTTGCCTGCCTCTCCGCCGACCGCGGCGCGGGATACAAGCGCATGCTGCGCGGCAATCGCATCGACCGGCGCGTCCGGTCGCTGCTGCTGACGGCACAGACGCCGGCTCGGCTGCGCGGCATTCTGCGGAGCACGCTCGTCGCCATGGGCCAGCAGCATTCAGCGACGCTGTTTGGCCGACTCGCACCGGGCAGCGCCGATGCATACTGGCAGACGGTCGAGGCGATGATGCGCTTCCGCCGCGAACTTCTGCAGTCGCTCGACACGGCCGACGGCGGCCCGATCGATTTCATTCTTTGCCCCGCTTATGCGGTGCCGGCGCAACGGCACGGTGCGAGCCTGATGATGCCGCTGCCGGGCGCGTACGCCCCGCTCGCCAATGTCACCGGGCTTCCCGCCGGCATCGTGCCGGTGACCCGTGTTCTGCCAGGAGAAGAAAGCGACCGGCCGGAGAGCCGCGATCAGGTCGAGCGGACCGCGCGCGAAAGCGAGCGGGCGAGCGCTGGCCTGCCGGTCGCCGTGCAGGTGATCGCCCGGCCCTGGCGCGACCATGTGGCTCTCGCCGCCATGGCGGCGATCGAGGCGACGGCGCGAAAGCAGCGCGACTATCCGGCGCGGCCGCCGCTCTGACGGCGCGCGATGCGCTCGCCGGAAGCACGCCTGCCTTTGGCCGACTCTCAATCGCGCGCGATGAGATCGACCTTTCCGGATCCGAGCTGATAAACGCCGCCGACGATGCGGAGCTTCTTATCCTTGACGAAGCTGTCGAGGATCGGCCCGGCAGTCTTGAGCTTCTCGACATTGCGGATCACGTTGCGGCGGGTGGCGTTGACCAGGAGATCGCCCGGCATGTCGCGTGCCTCGGTGACCGCGGGAGTAAGCGCCGTCATCAGTTCCGGCAGGTGGCCGGGAAATGAGGCGCCCTCGGTGACCGATTTGATCGCCGCGTCGACCGCACCGCAGGCCTCGTGCCCGAGCACCATGATCAGCGGCGTGTTGAGCACCGCAACCGCGTATTCCAGGCTCGCGATAATGACGTCGCTTGCGAAGTTGCCGGCGAGGCGGCAGACGAACACGTCGCCGCGCGCGGTATCGAAGCAGTATTCCGGGGCGATACGCGAGTCGGCGCAGCTCAGCACCGCCGCAAAGGGATTCTGGCCGCGGCTCAGCGGCTCGCGCTCATGCTTGAAGTCGTGCCGCCTGCTGACGCCATCGACGTAGCGCGCATTGCCTTGCATCAAACGCTCGAGCGCGGCGTCGGGTGAGAGGACGTTTTCAGGCTTTGGCGGCTCCTTGGGCTTTGCCATCAGCGCCTGCGGCGCCAATGCTATTCCCGCGGCCAGGCCGAGCTTGAGCACGCTCCGGCGCGCCATCGACCGCGGCGCGCTTGGCACAGAGGCGCTTGGCGCACAGCAAAGTTCGCACATTTCCCAGCTCCCTCGCGGCGGCGCTTCTTGGAATTTTGCGCTCATTCGCGCGCGTCGCACCGCCAGCCGCAACTAGGTTACTTCATGATTCGCGCGTAATAAACCAGCGTGCCTTGTTGCAAACGCACGCTGCTTAATAGCGCCTTCCCACACTCGTCCAAATTAGAGCGCATTCCGGCTGCGTTGAAACACTCTTTCCCTCGTCACGCGCGGGCTTGACCCGCGCATCCATGCTGATTGGCCGCAAATCGAGAGCGCAGCATGGATTGCCGGGTCAAGCCCGGCAACGACGATGGAGAGGCGCGATTCAAGTCCATCGCGAGATGCTCCGGATCACTCGGCGACCACCTTCTCCGGCGGCGGATGCTCGGCCGTTGCGCGTTGCTCGACCGGCTTGGTGGCACGGGTCAGATTGTAGGCGCTGTTGACCAGCGCCACGTGCGAGAAGGCTTGCGGAAAATTGCCGACCAGCCGCTCGGTGCGCGGATCGTATTCCTCGCTGAGCAGGCCGAGGTCGTTGGCGAGGCCGACGAGCCGCTTGAACAGCCGCACCGCATCGTTCGCGCGCTCCTGCAACATATAGACGTCGGCGAGCCAGAAGCTGCAAGCGAGAAAAGCGCCCTCGCCCGGCGGCAGACCATCGTCGGCGCCCTCCGTGTCGTAGCGCATGACGAAACCTTGGCGCAGCAGACGGCGCTCGATTGCCGCCACAGTGCCTTTGATCCGCGGGTCGGAAACCGGAAGGAAGCCGACGCTCGGCAGCAGCAGCAGGCTGGCGTCGAGCTGCTTTGAACCGAAGGACTGCACGAAGCTTCCCATCTCCGGGTCAAAACCCTTGGCGCACACCTCGGCGCAGATTTCCTCCCGCACTTTGCGCCACTGGTCGACCGGCCCCGGCAAGCCGAAGGTCTCAACGCTTTTGATCGCGCGGTCGAAGGCGACCCAGGCCATGACTTTGGAATAGGTGAAGTGCCGGGCGGCACCGCGGACTTCCCAGATGCCCTGATCCGGGTCGCGCCAGATTTTCGTCAGATGGTCGACGAATTCGAGCTGGGCGCCCCAACCCGACTCGTTGCTCGACAGGCCGCTGCGGCGCGCCTGATGATGCACGTCCATGATTTCGCCGAACACGTCGAGCTGGAGCTGGCTGTGGGCGGCGTTGCCGATACGCACCGGCGCGGAATTCTCATAGCCTGGAAGCCACGGCGCGACCCATTCGGTCAGGCGTCGCTCGCCGCCGATGCCGTACATGATCTGCAGCTGGTCGGGGCTGCCGGCGACCGCCCGCAACAGCCACTCGCGCCAGGCCTGCGCCTCCTCGTAGTAGCCGGCGTTCATGGCGCCGAGCAGGACCAGAGTGGCGTCGCGCAGCCAGCAGAAGCGATAGTCCCAGTTGCGCTCGCCACCGATCTGCTCGGGCAGCGAGGTGGTCGGCGCCGCCACGATGCCGCCGGTCGGCGCGTAGGTGAGCGCCTTGAGCGTGATCATCGAGCGAACGACAGTGTCCGTCCACGGTCCCGCCGGCCGGCACTTCGCCGCCCAGTCGCGCCAGAACGTCTCCGTCTCGTTGAGCGCGGTCGTTGGATCGAAAGGCTCGTGCAGCGGCCGATGCGACGGCAGATAGCTCAGCACGAACGGAATCGTGTCGCCCTGGCTGATGGTGAACTCGCCGACGGTGGTCATGTCCTCGCCGCGCAGATTCACCGGCGTGTGCACGATCATCATGTCCGGACCCGCGATGGCACGCAGTGCGCCGCTCTCGAGCCGCGTCACCCAGGGCACGATCGCCCCGTAGCCGAACCGCAGGATCAGCTCGGTGCACATCGCCACCTGGCCGCGGATTCCGACCACGAGGCGGACGATCGCCGAATGTTGGCGCAGCGGCATGAAGTCGACGAGGGTCACCGCGCCGTCGCGGGTTTCGAAATGGGTTTCCAGCACCAGCGTATTCGGCCGATAGCGCCGAGTGATGCGGGCCGGCGTTCGTGGCCCGATCGACCAGCGGCCGTGCTCGCGCGTGCCAAGGAGCGCGGCGAAGCAGGCGTCGGAGTCGAAGCGCGGGCAGCAGAACCAGTCGATCGAGCCGTCGCGGGAGACCAGTGCAGCGGTCCGGCAGTCGCCGATGATCGCGTAGTCTTCGATGCGCGCCGCCATGTCGCCCCGCTTCCGAATCAGGAAAAATCGACGATGACCTTGATATCGCCCGGGTGCCGTTCGAGCGACTCCGTCCAACGATCGAGCGGCTCGCGCCGGGTGATCAGACGGTCGAGCCAAGCCTTGTCGGCGCGCTGCAGCGCGTCGCTCGCCATCTCATAGTGCCGCCGGTTCGCGTTGACGGTGCCGAACACGGTGTCGTTGTCGAGCACCATGGTGCGGTTGAGTTCGCCGACGTCGATATCGAAGTCATGGCCGGGCGAGGTGACGCCGACGAGGCAGACGATGCCGCCGGGCGCCGTGCGGCCGAGCACGTCGCGCACCACGTCGGGCGCGCCGCTGCACTCCATTAAAATGTCGGGCTTGAGGCTGCCGTCGAACGTCTCAAGGCCACCGACGTGCCAGGTGGCGCCGAGCGAATAAACGAGGTCGCGCCGCTGTGCGTCCTCGCCGTGACCGAGCACGTGCACGTCGAGGCCGCGCTGCACGCCCATCATCGCAGCGATGAGGCCGATCGGTCCGGCGCCGGTAACCAGCACGGTCTTCGGCTGCCAGGCGAGCGAACGCTCGCCGATGCGCTCGGTGTGATCCCACGCTTTGGCGACGATGCTCGTCGGCTCGAGCAGCACGCCGGCAATGCCCAGCGCCGGATCGACCGTGACCAGAAAATCGGGCTCGATGCGGAAATACTCGGCGCCGTAGCCGTGGCGTTCCTTGATGCCGCGCTCGGTGTAGCGGCCGTTACGGCACATATCCCATTCGCCGACACCGCATGCCGGACACGGCACCGGGTCGGGCCGCCGCACAATGCCGACAACGCGATCACCGACTTTCACGCCGCAGCCGGCCGGCGCCTCCTGCACCGTGCCGAGTGATTCATGACCGATCACCAGCCGATCCTCGCCGGGCGGAGCGCTGCCATACGCGCCGGAGACGATCTCGCGGTCGGTCCCGCAAACGCCAAGCGCCAAGGTGCGCACCAGCACGGCGCCGTCCGACGACGACGGCTCGGCGACGTCTTCCAGACGAGCCGAATTGGCGACCCCCGGCGCGACAGTGAGGGCGCGCATGCTGGTTGTTCTCCGCAATCATCAGCGCGAGCGTGACGAGGGCGCCGGGAATAAGCGTCGCGGCGCTCCGAAGGTTCCGTCGCGGGAACCCGATTTGCGGGAACCAAACGGCGCTTTAGTGGTTTTCCTGTGCCCGTCGGAACCGGGCGACGCCCAATCGGCCGGGGCGCGGGGGACGTGACATGCAGCCCATCGGGCGCCGGCGCTGGGCCATCGCCGAAGGTTACATTCCCTCGCAAAGCTCGTTTTCGGACAAGGCGCTCATTTCGCACGAGACGGCGTGCATTCTCAATGCGGGCGACCAGCAGGCGCATGTCAACATCACGCTCTTTTTCGCCGGCCGCGAGCCTGTCGGCCCCTACCGGGTGACCATTGCGCCGCGGCGCACGCTGCATCTTCGTTTCAACGACCTTAAAGAACCTTCCCCTGTGCCGCGGGATACCGACTTTTCGTCGGTGTTCGAGGCCGATGTGCCGATCGTTGTGCAGCACACGCGGCTCGATTCGCGACATGCCGAAATCAGCCTGTTGTCGACGACAGCATACGCGGAGGCTTGAGCGCTGGGACCGCCCGGCGCGCATCGCGGCGAATCAAGCGTTCAATAGTCGTCCCATTATCACAAGCATTTTTGCCGATTGAGTTCATGAACCGTTGTTCAAAAATGTGGAACAAAAGTTGAGACAACGGGTTGATGTGTGCGGTGCAACCAAGTCGGAGGACTAGAACGTGAGTGTCGTCGTCGTTTCCAACCGCGTGGTGCGGGCAAAAACAGACGAGCCGGTCGCCGGAGGGCTTGCAGCGGCTCTGCTTCCGATGGTGAAGCAATCGGGCGCGACCTGGGTCGGCACCAACGTTCCGCCTGCTGACGCAGTGCAGCGACGTGAATGCTTCGCCGAAATCGAACCGCTCGGCAAAGGCGCACTGGCGACGGTCGACCTGCCGGCGCGACACTACCGCAACTACTACGAGGGTTTCGCCAATTCCGCGCTGTGGCCGGCGTTGCATTCGCGGCCTGATCTCATCCAGGTGACGGCCGACGAGTATGCGTCATACCGCGAGGTGAACGCGTGCATGGCGCGCGCGTTGCTGCGCTTCAACGATCCGCAGACCGTCTATTGGATCCAGGATTATCATTTCCTCACGCTCGGCGCCGAACTGCGGCAGCTCAAGATCGAGCGTCCGATCGGCTTCTTCCTGCACACGCCGTGGGCGGAGCGCGGCACCATGCTCACCGTGCCGCATCACGCCGATCTGGTGCAGGCGATGCTCGCCTATGACCTTATCGGTTTCCAGACCGACGACGATCGCCACAATTTCGAGGACTATCTCCAGGTCGAACTTGGGCTGACCGTGGTCAAGGGCGCGGTCGCCTCCGACTGGGGCATGACGCAGCTCGCAACTTTCCCGATCGGGATAGACGTCAACGATTTCGCGGCGCGCGCCACGCGGGCGGTAACGCGCCCCGAAGTGTCGCGCCTGCGCGCGAGCCTGCAGGGCGTCAAGCTCGTGCTCGGCGTCGACCGTCTCGACTATTCCAAAGGGCTTGCCAACCGCATGCAGGCATTCGACCGCATGCTGGCGATCGAACCTGAGCTCAAGGGCAACGTTTCGTTCCTGCAGATCGCCGTGCCGACGCGCGGCAACATCCGCGCCTATCGACAGCTCAAGGCGGAGCTCGCCACCCTGGTCGGCGAAGTCAACGGCCGCCATGGCGAAGTCGATTGGACCCCAATCCGATACCTCAACCGCGGCTATTCGCAGTCGACCTTGGCCGGGTTCTATCGCGTGGCGCAGGTCGGCCTGGTGACGCCCCTGCACGATGGGATGAATTTGGTCGCCAAGGAGTATGTGGCGGCGCAGAACCCGTTCGACCCCGGCGTGCTGGTGCTCTCTTCCTTTGCCGGCGCGGCGAAGGAGCTCGACGCCGCCCTCCTGGTCAACCCGCACGACATCGACGGCATGGCGCGCAAGATCGCGGCGGCGATGGCGATGCCGCTCGAGGAGCGGCGCGCGCGCTGGCACTCGATGGTCGGAAAGCTTCGCTCGTCGTCGGTGCAGATGTGGTTCGCGGACTTCCTGCGCGCGCT
>Ga0070671_100000530_pt1 | contig 26763 bp, 21 predicted proteins | sample KBSS73metaG_FD_65341 | JGI IMG/M metagenome (GOLD analysis project Ga0070671, IMG submission 65341) | Switchgrass rhizosphere microbial communities from Kellogg Biological Station, Michigan, USA - KBS S7-3 metaG | ecosystem: Host-associated > Plants > Roots > Rhizosphere > Soil ...
CCGCACCACGCGATCGAGCTCGAGATCACCGAGACGGGCCTGATGAAGGACCTGCAGAACGTGATCCCGGCGCTGCACCGGCTGAACGAGATCGGCGTCGAGATCTCGATCGACGACTTCGGCACCGGCTATTCGTCGCTCGCCTACCTGACGACGCTGCCGATCAGCGAGCTCAAGATCGACCGCAGCTTCGTGCGCGACCTCGGCATGACGCCGCAAAGCTCGGCGGTGGTGACGGCGATCATCGCCCTCGCGCGCTCGCTCGGCCTGCGCGTGATCGCCGAGGGCGTCGAGAACCTGCGCCAGATGGAAGTGCTGCACCGCCTCGGCTGCGGGATCATGCAGGGCTTTCTCTTCAGCAAGCCGCAGCCGCCCGACGACATCGAGCGCTGGCTGCAGCAGACGGTGCTGCCCAAGAAGGCGCCGTGGATCGGCCAGGCCGACGCCGCCGACAAGGCCGAGCCGCCGCGCGTCGTCAGGGCGCGCGAGTCGCGCGGCAAGCCGCTCGGCAAGCTGACCTGACGGGTCGACCGTCCGGACCCGATCGCCGCATGACCCCGACACGCCCGGCGCCCCTCGCCAAGGCCGAGCTGCCGACGGCGCAGATCGCCAAGGCGGCGCTGCGCCGTCTCGCCATCGAGCGGCTCGAGCCGACGCCGGAGAACTACGAGCGCGCGTACCGGCTCGAAGCCGGCGACCCGAGCGACTCGACCGAGGCGCTCGCGACGCTGATCGAGCGGATCATCCGCGGCATCGAGCGGAGCGGCCACAACTGGACGCCGGCGCGGCGCAAGGAAGGAATCCAGCGCGTCCTCTCTGGCGGCCGCGCCGACGCCAAGAAGCTTCAGCAGCGCCTGTCGCAGCTCGTCAACAGCTGGGAGCACGACGCGCTGCCAACGCCGGTCACGCTCGCCGCGCCGCTCGATGACTCCGCCGCCGGTGCCGCTGCGAATTCGCCCTCGCTCGACGGCCACGCGCCCGCGAGCGCATCGACGGCGGCGTGGCAACGCGTCGCGCGCTCGCTCGGCCACGCGCTGCAGCAGGCGTTGCCGGCGCATGAGGGCGCGAACCAGGACCTCGCCACGGAGCTCGGCGCGCTCGTGAAGCGGATGGAGGCCGAGCCCGAGGTGCCGTCGCTCGCCGCCGATACCGAGGTGCTCGCGCGCCGGATCGAGCGCGTTCTGCAGCATCGCCATCACCTCTTCGACCAGCTCGGCAAGCTCTGCCACGAGCTGACCTCGAGCCTGACCGACCTCGCCGAGGAGGGCAGCTGGGTCAAGGGCCAGTGCGAGGCGATGAGCGCGAAGATCGAGGAGGGCCTGTCGGCGCGCGGCGTGCGCGCCGTCAGCGACATGCTGCACCACGCCAGGAAGCGCCACGCCGAGGTCCGCGGCGAGCGCGAGAAGGCGCGCGACGCGCTCAAGTCGCTGATCACGCAGATGCTTTCCGAGCTCGGCGAGCTCGGCTCGAAGACCGGCAACTTCCACGAGAGCGTCGGCCGCTACGCCGCGGTGATCGAGGAGTCGGACTCGCTCGAGAGCCTAACCGGCGTCGTTCGCGAGATGGTCGCGGAGAGCCGGGCCGTGCAGTCGCTGGTCCAGCAGACGCAGGAGCGCCTGCAGGAAGAGCACAGCAAGGCGACCGACCTGAGCCAGCGCGTCGTCGAGCTCGAGGACGAGATGAAGCGCCTCTCCGACGAGGTGTCGACCGACCAGCTCACGCAGATCGCGAACCGGCGCGGCCTGATCCAGGCGTTCGAGATCGAGCGCGCGCGGCTCGAGCGAACCGGCGGCGAGCTCTCGATCGGCCTGCTCGACATCGACAACTTCAAGAAGCTCAACGACGAGCTCGGCCACAGCGCCGGCGACGAGGCGCTCAAGTCGCTGGCGGCGGTGGTGACGAAGACGCTCAGGCCGACCGACCGCGTCGCGCGCTACGGCGGCGAGGAATTCGTCGTGCTGCTGCCATCGACTCCGCCGGTCGAGGGCGAGCAGGTCCTGACGCGGTTGCAGCGGTCGCTCACCGGCGGCCTCTTCATGCACAAGGACAAGCAGATCTTCGTCACCTTTTCGGCCGGCGTCACCGGTTACCGGCCGGCCGAGCGGATCGAGGATTCGCTCGAGCGCGCCGACCAGGCGCTCTACGAGGCCAAGCGGACGGGGAAGAACCGGACCTGCATCGGCTGACCCCGGACGCCGTCGCGTCGGTCACGCGTCGGCGACGGCAGGGGTCGGCGGCTCGCCGAGCAGGTTGAGGGCGCGCTGCACGTCGCGCTCGAACGCCGCCACCGTCGCCTCGGGCGCGGTCGATGACATGAGCGCAGCGCGAAACGCCGTCGATTCGCTCGCGTAGAACGCCTGAACGACGACGCGGGCATCGCTCGAAAGCGCCTCGGTCAGCGAGTTGACGAAGCACTCCATCGCGAGCATCGACCCTTGCAGCTCGTAGAGCTGCTGCCTGAGTCGATCGGTGTCGTTCATGTCGGTGTCATCCATCGTTTTCCGCCGTGGCGAGGGTCGGGCGCCGTCGCGACGCCGGTCGCCGGCAGTCTAGTCGGGGGCGCAGCCATGAGGGCAAGAATCGAGCGCGTGTGCGAGGCCGGGGCGCCGGACCCGCCGCGGTGGGGCGCTCCGGCAAGAATTTCCAGTGCGCGTTTCAACATTTTCGGTGGAGAACTCTGTGTACAAGTCGCGCGCGCCGGCCCCGCGGCCTCGCCCCTGCTGGACCGCGATGCAATGCCCGCTCGCGAGGCATCGCCGCCGGCGGCACGGCGACCGCGATCGAGAGGCCGCAGCGGTGGAGAACCGCTCGCGCCCGCGGCCCGGCGCCTTACCCCGCCGGTAAAGCTTGCCGCATCCCGGGTATCGTCAGAGCGCACACCATGAAGAGCCCGAAGCCGCATCGATTCGAGACCCTCGCCGTCCATGCCGGCCACGGCGTCGACCCGTCGACCGGCGCGGTCGTCGATCCGATCCATCTGTCGACGACCTTCGAGCGCGACGCCGACGGCAGCTATCCGCACGGCTACGTCTACTCGCGCAACCACAACCCCAATCGCAACGGACTCGAGGCGGCGCTCGCCGCGCTCGAAGGCGGCGCGGCCGCGGCCGCGTTCGGATCGGGCCTGGCCGCGGTGACGGCGATCTTCCAGGGCCTGCAGCCGGGCGACCACGTCGTCGCGCCGAACGACATCTATCACGGCACCGCCAACGTCCTCAGGCACCTGTTCGCGAAGTGGCAGGTGAGCGCGACCTTCGTCGACATGACCCGGCTCGACGCCGTCGCCGCTGCCTTGCAGGCGACGACGCGGATCGTCTGGATCGAGACGCCTTCCAACCCGCTGCTGCGTTGCGTCGACATCGCCGCGGTCGCCGACATGGCCCACGCCGCAAACGCGCGCGCCGTCGCCGACAACACGTTCGCGTCGCCGGCCCTGCAGCGCCCGCTCGAGCTCGGCTGCGACATGGTCATGCACGCGACCACGAAGTACCTGGGCGGCCGCAGCGACGTTCTCGGCGGAATCGTCGTCGCACGCGTCGACGACGAGCGCTTCGCGCAGGTGCGAACGGCCCAGCTCTACGGCGGCGCGGTGCCGTCACCGTTCGACTGCTGGCTCGTCATGCGCAGCCTGCCGACGCTGCCCTATCGCATGCGCGCGCACTGCGACAACGCGATGAAGGTGGCGAAGTTTCTCGCCCGCCATGCCAAGGTGTCGGCGGTCCACTATCCGGGCCTCGAAGACAACACCTTCCACGCTCTCGCGACTCGGCAGATGACGGGCTTCGGCGGCATGCTGTCGTTCGAGGTGGCCGGCGGCAGGGAGGCGGCGATGAACGTCGCGGCCCGCGTCGAGCTCTTCACTCGCGCTACCAGCCTCGGCGGTGTCGAGAGCCTGATCGAGCACCGCGCCTCGATCGAAGGTCCCGAGAGCAGGACGCCGCAAGGGCTGCTGCGCGTCTCGGTCGGCCTCGAGCACGCCGACGACCTCATCGACGACCTGGCGCAGGCGCTTGACTCGCGCGGCTGAGGTGACGCCGGCGAATCGCCGGCGCACGGCGGTCGCGATCATCGTCCTGTCGCAGTGGCTCGGCACGTCGCTCTGGTTCAGCCCGAGCGGCGTCGCCGACGGCCTGATGGCGCGCCTCGCGATCGGGCCGGCAGCGTTCGGCTGGCTGATCGCGGCGACGCAGCTGGGCTTCATCTGTGGCACGTTCGCCTTCGCGGCGACGGGGCTCGCCGATCGGCTCGCCGCGAGCCGGATCTTCGCGGTCAGCAGCGTCGTCGGCGCGGTGCTGAATGCGGCGCTGGCGCTGGGCGGAGTCGACTACGCGGCGGCCTGGACGCTGCGCTTCGGCGTCGGTGCGTGCCTGGCCGGGATCTATCCGCTCGGCATGAAGATGATCGTCCAGTGGGTCGGCGGCCGTCCCGCGGCGGCCCTCGGCTGGCTGGTCGGCATGCTGACGCTCGGCACCGCGATGCCGCATGCCTTGCGCGCGAGCGGCGCCGACTGGCCGTGGCAGGCCGTGCTGCTCGCGTCGTCGCTGCTCGCGCTCGTCGGCGCGACGCTGGTCTTCCTTCTCGGCGATGGCCCGGGCGCGCGGGCCGACCAGCGAGCGAGCGAGTCGCGCGCGGGCGATCTCCGATCGGGCGATCTCCGATCGGGCGAGCCGCGGCCGGGCGCACCGCGCGAACGCCAGCGCGGCGCGGTCGCCCAGGTCTTTCGCGTCCCCGCCTTCCGCGCTTCGGCGTTCGGCTACTTCGGCCACATGTGGGAGCTCTATGCGTTCTGGAGCGTGCTGCCGTGGCTGTGCCGGCCCGTCTGCGTGGCGCTCGCGCAGCGCGCCGAGGGCGGCTTCGCGCCGTCGGTCGCGCTGCTCAGCTTCGCCGTCATCGCCGTCGGCGGAATCGGCTGCGTCCTCGGCGGCCAGTGGAGCCGCCGCATCGGCAGCGCGCGCGTGGCGGCGCTCGCGCTCGCGGGCTCGGGGCTGATGTGCCTCGTCTATCCGCTGCTGCCCGAAGACGCCGTCGCGCTGCGCGTCGCCGCGCTCTTCTTCTGGGGCTTCTGCGTCGTCGCCGATTCGCCGCAGTTCTCGGCGCTCTCGGCCCAGTGCGCGCCGCCGCGGCTGCTCGGCAGCGCGCTCGTCGCCCAGAACGGGATCGGCTTCCTGATCACGGTGGCGAGCATCCTCGCCTTGAGCCATGCGCTCGCCGCCTGGGGCGTGCTCGCGCTCTGGATCCTGCTGCCCGGGCCGCTGCTCGGGCTGTGGGCGATGCGGCCGCTGCTGCGCCGCTCGCCAGGCGCCATGACCGGCGATTCCGCAGGCGCCTGACGCTCGCGCCGCGAGGCGCGGACGGTCAGAAGTCGGAGATCGTCGTGTCGAGCGGCGTCAGCGCCGTCGTCCGCCGGTTCGCCGACGGCGCCGGCTCGACGTCGAGGTCGTCCTTGCCGAACGTTCCGAAGTAGATCGGCGCACGTCCCGGCGAGGCGTCGAGCCACTCGTCGAAGTCTTCCTCGGCGAGCAGCACCGGGGTTCGCTTCTCGGTCGGCTCGCCCTTGTCGTTCGTGCGCCGATCGAAGCGCGTGAGCAGCGGGTGCAGGTCGCAGTTGATCGTCAGCATCGCGAAGCTGATGACCTCGCGGCCGTTCTCGTCGATCCAGCGGTCCCACAGCCCGGCGATGCTGAGCGGCGTACGGTCGACGCGGCGAACGCGCCAGCGCTCGGCGCGCTTCGAGCCGTCGACGTAGTGCGGCACGTAGAAGCACTGCGCCGGAACGATGCACCACTGGCGCTGCGCGAAGGCGTTCTTGAACGCCGCTCGCGTCGCCGCGTTCTCGGAGCGGGCGTTGACGGTCGAGCCCGGCGCGCGCGCGCTCTTGGCGGTCGGCGGGATCAGGCCGAAGCGGGCGAGAACCGCCTCGCGCTGTGCCGCGGCGCCGACGCCGAAGCGTCGGATGATCGGCGCGTGGTCACCGGCGGCGACGTCGGCGTACCAATCGTCTTCGAGGACCAAGCCCCAGTCGCGTTCGAGCTCGGCGGGCGTGGGCGCGAGAAAGTTGCTGGACATCGGCGCCACTGTAGCGCCGCTGGCCCGGCCGTGGACGGCGGCGGCGACGTTTTCGAGTGAACTGCGCCACGGTCGGCGGGCGGCGCGGCGCCGCCGACCGCCCTAGACGGCGACCGGTGCCTTGATCGGCGCGTGGTGCCGGTAGTCGCGGACGACGACGTCGTCTTCGCGGTAGTCGAAGATCGACGGCGGCCGGCGCGCGAGCTCGAGCACCGGATAGGGGAACGGCGCGCGCGCGAGCTGGGTCTCGACCTGCTCGGCGTGGTTGCTGTAGATATGGCAGTCGCCGCCGGTCCAGACGAAGTCGCCGACGTCGAGGTCGCACTGCTGCGCCAGCATGTGGGTGAGCAGCGCGTAGCTGGCGATGTTGAACGGCACGCCGAGGAAGATGTCGGCGCTGCGCTGGTAGAGCTGGCAGCTGAGGCGCGCGCGCCGGGTCGCGGTGGCGGGGGCGACGTAGAACTGGAAGAACGCGTGGCACGGCAGCAGCGCCATCTCGGGCAGCGCGGCTACGTTCCAGGCGCTGACGATGATGCGGCGCGAGTCGGGGTTCGTCTTCAGCTGCTCGACGACGTTGGCGATCTGGTCGATGTGGCCCCCGTCAGGCGTCGGCCACGAGCGCCACTGCACGCCGTAGACCGGGCCGAGGTCGCCGTCGGCTCGCGCCCATTCGTCCCAGATCGTGACGCCGCGCTCCTGCAGCCAGCGCGCGTTGCCGTCGCCGCGCAGGAACCAGAGCAGCTCGAGGACGATCGAGCGCAGGTGCACCTTCTTGGTCGTGACGAGCGGGAAGCCCTCGCTCAGGTCGAAGCGCATCTGATAGCCGAACACGCTCTTCGTTCCGGTGCCGGTGCGATCGGCCTTGGCGACGCCGTGGTCGCGGACGTGGCGAAGGAAATCCTCGTACTGCGAGCGAACCGGCCGCGTGTGAGCGGGGCTTGCGACGACAGCAGAAACGGCGGTGAGCGTCAGGTCGGCGGACATCGCGCGATTATCGGCGGTAGCCCCAGCCGCGGGTCGACGGAGCGCGAACGCGCGCAGCGCGTCTCATCGATCGAACTGCAGTGCCGCCAGGCGCGCGTACAGCCCGCCCGCGGCGACCAGCTCGGCGTGCGTTCCGGTCTCGACGATCTCGCCGGCCTCGAGGACGACGATGCGGTCGGCGCGCTGCACGGTCGAGAGGCGATGGGCGATGACGATCGTCGTCCTGCCGCGCATCGCCGATTCGAGCGCGGCCTGCACCATCCGCTCGCCTTCGGCATCGAGCGCGCTCGTCGCCTCGTCGAGAAGAAGGAGCGGCGCGTTCTTGAGCATCGCCCGGGCGATCGAGATGCGCTGCCTCTGCCCGCCCGAGAGGCGAACGCCGCGCTCGCCGAGGAACGTGCGGTAGCCGTCGGGGAGGGCGACGATGAAGTCGTGCGCGAACGCCGCGGTCGCGGCGGCGACGACCTCGTCGTCGCTCGCCTCGGCGCGGCCGTAGCGGATGTTCTCCATCGCGTCGGTCGAGAAGATCACGCTGTCCTGCGGGACGATGCCGATGCGCCCGCGCAGCGCGGCGAGGTCGACGCGGTCGACGCGCTCGCCGTCGACGCGGACGGCGCCCGACTCGACGTCGTAGAAGCGGAGGATGAGCTGCAGCACCGTGCTCTTGCCGGCGCCGCTCGGGCCGACGAGGGCGACGGTTTCGCCGGGCGCCACCGAGAGATCGAAGTGCGCCAGCGTCGGGTGCTGGGGGCGCGACGGATAGCGGAACGTGACGTCCTCGAGCTGCACCGACGCGCCGGCCGCGCGGGTCGCGAGCGGCGCCGGCGACGCCGGCGAGACGATCGGCGACCGCAGCTCGAGCAGCTCGATCAGCCGCTCGGTCGCGCCGGCGGCGCGAAGCAGGTCGCCGTACACCTCGGAGAGCACGGCGACGCTGCTCACCAGGATGATCACGTAGACGATGGTCTGGCCGAGATGGCCGGCGCTGATGTCGCCGCGAACGACCGCCTGCGTGCCCTGGTAGAGTCCCCAGAGCAGCGCGCCGAAGGTGGCGCTGATGATGAAGGCGACCAGGAACGAGCGCATCCGCGTCCGCCGCACCGCGGTGCCGAAGGCGCGCTCGGTCGACGCGGTGAAGCGCTCGGCCTCGCGCCCCTCCTGCAGGTAGCTCTGCACGACCGGCACCGCGTTCAGCACCTCGGCGGCGATCGCGCTCGAGTCGGCGATCCGGTCCTGGCTGGCGCGCGACAGGCCGCGGACGCGCCGGCCGAAGTAGAGCGAAGGCAGGACGACGAGGACGAGGATCGCCAGCACCTGCGTCATCACGACCGGGTTGGTGATGATCAGCATCGCCATCGCGCCGATCCCCATCACGGTGTTGCGCAGCCCCATCGACAGGCTCGAGCCGACGACCGTCTGGACCAGCGTCGTGTCGGTGGTCAGGCGCGACAGGATCTCGCCGGTCTGCGTCGTCTCGAAGAACTCGGGGCTCTGCCTGACGACGTGCGCGTAGACGGCGTTGCGCACGTCGGCGGTGACGCGCTCGCCGAGCCAGCTGACCATGTAGAAGCGCGCTGCCGAGAACACGCCGAGGGCGACGCCGACGGCGAACAGGGCGAAGAAGTGCTCGCGCAACGCCATCACGCGCGCGCCCGGGTCGGCGGCGACGAAGCCTTGGTCGATCAGGGACTTCAGCGCGACCGGAAAGATCAGCGTGCTGACGGCGGCAAGGACGAGGAAGAGGGCGGCAGCGGCGACCCGGGTCCGATACGGCCGGATAAAGGGAAGCAGCCCGCGGAGGGCGCGAACGTTGCGGGCGGGCGTCGCGGTCGACGAGTGACGGAGGGGCGCGGCGGGGGTCGCGATCGAAGGGGCGGCGTTCGGCACCTGCCCAGTGTAGGAGGATGCCGCCGCTGCAAATAAAGCACGGTCAATGACCGCCATAGCAATGGGCGCCTTGACAACAATTGTCTAGGCATCTATATTTTCTTCATGACCCGTTCGAGCCCCACTGCGCCTGCCACCGCCGCCTTCTACGAGCCGGTGGGCTACTGCGCCGACGAGAGCGTCGGCTGGCTGATGAAGCGCGCGCTGATGTCGATCGCACAGGCGGCCGACCGCCGACTCGAGCCGAAGGGAATCACCCACGCGCAATGGGCCCCGCTCTTCATGTTGCAGCGGTGCAGGGCGTCGACCGTCGCCGAGCTGGCGCGCGAGACGCAAAGCGATCCGGGCGCGATGACGCGACTGCTCGACCGCCTCGAGGCGAAAGGCTTCTGCCGCCGCCAACGCTCGACCGACGACCGCCGCGTCGTCCGCATCGAGCTCACTCCCGAGGGCGAGCTCGCCGCGCAGGAGGTGCCGGTCGTGCTGGCGCAGGTGCTCAACGAGCACCTCGCCGGCTTTTCGAAGACCGAGTGGGCGCAGCTGAAGGACATGCTGAGGCGAATGGTCCTGAACGGCGAGAGCGCGGAGACGAGGAAAGCGGAATGAAGGCGTGCGAGAACTTCCTTGGTGAAGGCGCAGGCGCGGTGGCCCGGACGATGACGACCGTTCTCGTCGCGCTGGCGTCGGTCGTCGTGATGGCGCTCGCCGGTTGCGCGAGCCCGCGCGGCATCACCTCCGACGCCGCGCTGATCGCGCCGACGACGCTCGGCGCCGCTGCGGCGCCGACGACAACTGCTCCCGTCCCCGCCGAGTGGTGGCGCGGCTTCGACGATCCGGTCCTCGACGACCTGATCGCGCGCGCGACCGCCGGCACGCCGTCGCTTCGTGTCGCTGCCGCACGTGCGGCGCGCGCCTCGGCCAATGTCGCTTCGGCGAACGCCGCCGAAGGACCGCAGCTGACCGGCTCGTTCGACGCGACGCGCCAGCGATTCACGGCGACCGGCCTCTATCCGCCGCCGATCGCGGGCTCGATCCGCGACACCGCGACGGCGCAGCTGAACGGCTCATGGGAGCTCGACCTGTTCGGCCGCAACCGCGCCCAGCTCGAGGCCGCCATCGGCAGCGAGCGCGCGGCGATCGCCGATGCCGACGCCGCCCGCGTCCTGCTCGCCGTCAACGTCGCGCGCACCTACGTGCAGCTCGCGCGCGCGGTCGAGCAGCGCGCGGTCCTGCAGCGCGCCCTCGCGCAGCGCGAGGAGATGTTCTCGCTGACCCGCCAGCGCGTCTCGGCCGGGCTCGACACCGCCGTCGAGCTGCGCCAGACCGAGGGCCTTCGCCCCGAGACGCGCCAGCAGCTCGAGGCCACCGAGGAGCAGATCGCGCTCGCGCGCCACGCGCTCGCCGCGCTGCTCGCCGAGCCGCCGCAGCGATTCGAGTCGCTCGCGCCGGCGCTGTCGACGCTGCGCCCGGTCGCGATTCCCGAGGTCGTCCCGGCCGACCTCGTCGGCCGGCGTGCCGACGTCGTCGCCGCGCGCTGGCGCGTCGAGGCGGCGGCGGGCGACGTCGCGGCGCAGCGGGCGCAGTTCTATCCCAACGTCAACCTGGTCGCGTTCGTCGGGCTGTCGAGCTTCGGCATCGATCGGCTGGTGGGCGCCGGCAGCGAGCAGTGGGGCATCGGCCCGGCGATCCGCCTGCCGATCTTCGACGCCGGCCGGCTTCGCGCCGGCCTGCGCGCCCGCAGCGCCGACCTCGACGCCGCCGTCGAGACCTACAACGCGACGCTCGTCGACGCCGTCCACGACGTCGCCGACCAGATCAGCTCGACCCGATCGGTGGTTCGCCAGCAGGTCGAGCAGGCCGCGGCGCAGGAGTCGGCCGAAGCTGCCTACGACCTCGCGACGCAACGCTATCGGGCCGGCCTCGGCGGCTACCTGACGGTCCTCGCCGCCGAAAGCAACGTGATCGTGCAAAGGCGCCTGACCGCCGAGCTGCGCGCACGCGCCATCGACTCGCAGATCCTGCTCGTCCGCGCCCTCGGCGGCGGCTACGTCGCGGCGCCGGAAGCGCGTGCGCTGGCGAGCGCCGGCACGGTTGCGCACTGAGCGCCCGCGGATTGCCACGCCATCCAGACACCCCGCAAGAATTTCCGGAGATTCCAATGAGCCTCGCCGAAGAAGAGCGCATCGCGCCGGCCGGCACCTCGCTGTCGCCGGCACCGGGCGCTGCGCCGGCCGCTGCCAGGTCCGCCCCTGCCGCTCCCACGGCTGCGACGCCCGCGGCCGCCACCCCGTCAGCCGCCACAGCGGCGGCTATCGCTCCCGCCGCTGTCACCCCGGCCACTGCCACTCCGGCCGCTGCCACTCCCGCCGCTGCCACCCCGGCCGCTGCCACCCCTGCCGCTGCTGCGCCCGCTGCGCCTGCGGTTGCCCAGGCCACGCCGACGGTCACGCCGCGCAAGGCCCGCGCCAAGCGCAGGATCGCATTGGCGGCGGTCGCGATCTCGGTGCTGCTCGCCGGCGCCGCCTACGGCATCTACTACGCGCTCTTCCTGAGCCACTACGAGAGCACCGACAACGCGTACGTCCAGGGCAACGTCGTCCAGGTGACGCCGCAGGTCGCGGGAACCGTCGTCTCCATCAACGCCGACGACACCGATTTCGTCAAGGCCGGCCAGCTGCTGGTCAAGCTCGATCCCGCCGATGCGCAGGTGGCGCTCGAGCAGGCCGAGGCGCAGCTCGCGCAGACGGTGCGCGAGGTGCGAATCATGTTCGTCAACAACGGCACGCTGAAGGCGCAGATCGCGGCGCGCGAGGCCGACCTCGCGCGGGCGCGAAGCGACGTCATCCGCGCCCAGGACGACGTGACCCGGCGCGCGCCGCTGGTGCGGACCGGCGCCGTCGGCCAGGAAGAGTTCAACCACGTCAACGCCCAGCTCGCGGCGGCGAAGTCCGCGCTCGCGGCGGCCGAGTCGGCGACCGAGGCGGCGCGCGAGCAGCTCGCCTCGAACCAGTCGCTGACCGAGAACATCTCGGTCGAGCAGCACCCGAACGTCCTGCGCGCCGCGGCGCGCGTTCGCGAGGCCTTCCTCGCCCTGCGCCGCGCCGAGCTCGTCGCGCCCGTCGACGGCTACGTCGCACGGCGCAGCGTCCAGCTCGGCCAGCGCGTCCAGGCCGGCGCGCCGCTGCTGTCGATCGTCGCCCTGAGCGAGGTCTGGGTCGATGCCAACTTCAAGGAAGGCCAGCTGCGCAACCTCCGCATCGGCCAGCCGGCCGAGCTCGAGGCCGACGTCTACGGCAAGAAGGTCACGTACCACGGCACGATCGAGGGGCTCGGCGCCGGCACCGGCGCGGCGTTCGCCTTGCTGCCGGCGCAGAACGCGACCGGCAACTGGATCAAGGTCGTGCAGCGCGTGCCGGTGCGGATCGCCCTCGACGCGAAGGAAGTCGCCGCGCATCCGCTGCGCGTCGGCCTGTCGATGGACGTCCGCGTCGACGTCGGCAACACCGGCGGGCGGGTCCTCGCCGACTCGGCACAGCGTCCCGCGCGCGCGCAGACGAGCGTCTTCGATCGCGGCAACGAGCAGGCCGACGCCGAGGTCAGGAAGATCATCGCCGCCAATCTCGGCCGGCGCATCGGCGCCGATTCGCGACCCGCGCCCGCGGCGCGCGCGCCGGCGCTCGCCGCCGCGCCGACGCTGGCGCAGACCTCGGCGCCCATCGCGACACGCTGATGGCCACGGCAAGCAGCGCCGTGCCGGCGCCGGCACGCGCCGCCGCGTCGGACGCTGCGGCGGCGCCGGCCAGTGCATCCGGGCGTTCGTCGGAACCGGCGTCGATTTCGCCGGCTGCCGCGGCACCGCCCGCGTCCGCGCCAGCCGCCGCCGCGCCGCCGGCGACGCCGCCGCTGCACGGCGCCGAGCTCGTCCTCGGCACCGTCGCGCTTTCGCTGGCGACGTTCATGAACGTCCTCGACACGTCGATCGCCAACGTCTCGATCCCGGCGATCTCGGGCGACCTCGGCGTCAGCCCGTCGCAGGGGACCTGGGTCATCACCTCGTTCGCCGTCGCCAACGCGATCTCGGTGCCGCTCACCGGCTGGCTGACGCAGCGCTTCGGCCCGGTGCGCCTCTTCGTCGGCAGCATCGTCCTGTTCGTGATCGCGTCGTGGCTGTGCGGCCTGGCGCCGAACATCGGCATGCTGATCGCGTTCCGCGTCCTCCAGGGCTTCGTCGCCGGACCGATGATCCCGCTCTCGCAGACGCTCCTGCTGTCGAGCTACCCGCGCGCCAAGGCGGGAACGGCGATGGCGATGTGGGCGATGACGGTGCTGGTCGCGCCGCTCACCGGGCCGTTGCTCGGCGGCTGGATCACCGACAACATCTCGTGGCCGTGGATCTTCTACATCAACATCCCGGTCGGCCTGCTCGCGGCGGCGATCACGTGGTCGATCTATCGCAAGCGCGATCCGGGCTCGCGCAAGGCGCCGTTCGACGCCGTCGGGCTGGCGCTGCTCGTGATCTGGATCGGCGCGCTGCAGATCATGGTCGACAAGGGCAAGGAGCTCGACTGGTTCGGCTCGACGCAGATCGTCGTCCTGGCGATCGTCGCCGTCGTCGGCCTCGCCTTCTTCCTGGCCTGGGAGCTGACCGAGAAGCACCCGATCGTCGACCTGCGCCTGTTCGCGCGCCGCAACTTCCTGATGGGAACGCTCGCGCTGTCGGTCGCCTACGGCCTCTTCTTCGGCAATGTCGTCCTGCTGCCGCTCTGGCTGCAGCAATACATGGGCTATACCGCGACCTGGGCCGGGCTGGCGACGGCACCGGTCGGCATCCTCGCGATCATCATCTCGCCGTGGGTCGGCAAGAACGTCGCGAAGATCGATCCCCGGAAGCTGGCGACGGTCGCCTTCCTCGGCTTCGCCGGGGTGCTCGTCATGCGCTCGCACTTCAGCACGCAGGCCGACTTCAACACCATCCTCGTCCCGACCGTGCTGCAGGGCGCGGCAATGGCGTTCTTCTTCATCCCGCTGCAGGCGATCATCTTCTCGGGACTCGAGCCCGAGAAGATGCCGGCCGCCGCCGGCCTGAGCAACTTCGCGCGAATCACCGCCGGCGCGATCGGCACCTCGCTCTTTACGACGGTGTGGGAGAACCGCGCCGCGCTCCACCACGCCGAGCTCTCCGAAGGGATCAACAACGCCAGCACGGCGGCGACGGCGACGCTGAGCCAGCTCGGCGCGAGCGGCTACGACCCGGGCCAGGCGATGGCCACCGTCAACCGCATGATCGACCAGCAGGCGTTCACGCTCGCGGTCGATGACCTGTTCTTCCTCTCCGGCATGCTCTTCCTCGCCTTGATCGTCCTGATCTGGTCGACCCGGCCGGCGAAGAACGTCGCCGTCGACGCGGCCGGCGCGCACTGAGCGCGGCGCGCACCGAGGCCGCACCCGCAACGAGCGCGGGGCGCGCACCGAGCGAGCGGCTCTTCCTGTTTGTGTCAGAGCACGAGGCGGGCGGCGTAGCCGGTCATCTCGAGATAGCCGCGCCCGACCGGCGCACCGCTCGCGTCGAGGAGGAGCGACAGGCCCTCCCAATAGATCGCGCCGGTGCTGTTGCGGCTGTCGAGCTCCTGGTCGTCGAGGAGGGCGCGAACGCCGAACGCTCCGGCCGGGGTCGCGACCTGCCATTCGACCGGGTAGCGCGTCGCTGACGCCGGGCTGGTCCACGTGCGGCCGGGCACGAAGACGACCTCTCCGTTGGCGAAGTCGCGCGTCGCGCCGCCCGCGGGACGATGGCTGCCGCCGCTCCACAGCGTGCTGCCGTCGGCGCGGCGGATCCGGAACGCCATCAGCGCGCTGCCGTCGTCGAGGTTCATGCCGATCCAGTCCCAGCCGGCGGCTCCCGGGTCGAGATAGGCGTCGCTCCACTCGTGGTCAAGCCAGGCGCGGCCGCTGACGTCGGCGCGACGGCCTTCAATCGAGAGCGTGCCGCGCACAGCGAGCTGCGGCTCGCTGTAGTAGCGGCTGGTCTGCTCGCGCCGCGGGCCCTTGCGCGAGACGCCGTTCTCGCCCTGCAGCAGCACCGGCTGCGTCGCCGAGAGCTCGAGCTCGTAGGCAAAGCCGGCACGATCGCTCGTCGCCCGGGCCGAGTAGCGGCTCGCGCCAGCGCCACCGCTGCGCGCGAGGCGCCAGTCACGCAGGACGAGCTCGGTGTCGTCGAGCGCCGCCTCGGCGATGCCGAAGCCGCTGCGGGCGATTCGCTGGTCGTGACGAAGACGTTTCGCCGCGAGGTCGGTGACCGCGCCATGAGCGAACAGGATCTGGCTCGCCGCGAAACGGCTCGGCGCCGGGGTCGCGACGCCGGTCGCGGCACGAAAGAACGTGATCTGGAAGCCCCAGGCGCTCGCGCCTGCCGCGAGCGCGCCGGTGATGTACCACCATTCGGTGCGCGCCTCGGGATGCGAGCCGAAATCGCGAGGGAAGCGAAGCGCTGCCGGCAGGTTCGATTCGGCCTGCGCCGCTGCGCCGCTGGCCGGCGCGGCAGCGAGCGAGCCCGCGCGGGCGGCGACGAGCGCGCCGAGGATCGTGCGACGCAGGATCATGCGAGAGGATCGCATGTCGTCGCTGCGCCTGCCGATTGCGATCTCGCGCCACCGGGCAACGCCGCTTGAACGGTGTCCTGGTTTGAACTAGTCTGGTCGCGTCGCCGCCGCGTCATGGCGTCTGCAGCGCACACCCTCCCGATCCCAGAAAAGGAATTCCAATGACTCGCTCCCTCCGTTCCACCGGCTCCGCTCGCTCGCTCGTCATCGCCTCGCTCGTCGCCGCCACCGGCGTGCTCGCCGCCTGCGCCGGATCGACGATGGCGCCGGCCGGCTCGTCATCGAACACGGGAATGGGCTTCTTCGTCTCGAGCACCGGCTCGGGCCGCGGCGCCGACCTCGGCGGCCTCGCCGGCGCCGACCGGCTCTGCACCTCGCTCGCGACGGCGGCCGGCGCCGGCAACCGGACCTGGCGCGCCTATCTCAGCACGACGCCGAACGCGCCGGGTGCCGCCGTCAACGCGCGCGATCGCATCGGCACCGGCCCGTGGCGCAACGCCAAGGGGGTTGTCATCGCCAACAACGTGACCGAGCTGCACGGCGCCAACAACCTCAACAAGCAGACCGCGCTCACCGAGAAGGGCGAGGTCGTCAACGGCCGCGGCGACACGCCGAACATGCACGACATCCTGACCGGCTCGCAGCCCGACGGCACGGCGATCGCCGGCAACGTCGAGACCACCTGCGGCAACTGGACCAAGAGCGGCGAGGGCGCGGCGATGGTCGGCCACAGCGACCGCACCGGCCTCGACGAGAGCGTGCCGGCGAAATCGTGGAACTCGTCGCACCAGTCGCGCGGCTGCAGCTACGACGCGCTGAAGTCGACCGGCGGCGACGCGCGCATCTACTGCTTCGCCGCCAACTGACGCCGCCGTGCCGGTCTTCAGCAGCCTCGCCATCGACCACGATGGCGACGAGCGGCGGATCGCGCGGCTGCGCCTGAGGCGGCCCGAGCGCCTGAACGCGATCGACATGCGGATGCCGGGCGAGATCCGCGCCGCCGTCGAGTGGGCGGAGGCCGACGACGAGGTGCACGTGATCGTCGTCGAGGGCGAGGGCCGCGCGTTCTGCGCCGGCTACGACCTCGTCGCGCTCGCCGAGGAAACACCGCGCGACGGCGCCGTCGACAACCCGCTGCAGCAGGAGAGGCAGCCCTGGGACTCGATGGTCGACTACGCGGTCATGAAGCGGCACACCGAGGACTTCATGGCGCTCTGGCGCTCGAGGAAGCCGACGATCGCCAAGGTGCACGGATACGCCGTCGCCGGCGGCAGCGACATCGCCCTCTGCTGCGATCTGCTCGTCATGGCCGACGACGCCAGGATCGGCTACATGCCGACGCGCGTCTGGGGCTGCCCGACGACCGCGATGTGGACCTTTCGCCTCGGCCCGGCCCGAGCCAAGCAGCTGATGTTCACCGGCGACCTGATCACCGGCGCGCAGGCCGCCGAATGGGGGCTCGCGAACATCGCCGTCCCGGCCGGCGAGCTCGATGCCGCATGCGACACGCTCGCGCGCCGGATCGCCGGCGTGCCGCGCTCGCATCTGGCGATGCACAAGCTGGTCGTCAACCAGGTCATGCTGACGGCAGGCCTGGAGCAGGCACAGACGCTGGCGACCGTCTTCGACGGCGTCACCCGCCACAACCCCGAGGGCGTCTGGTTTCGCCGCCAGGCGCAGCTCGACGGCTTCAAGAGCGCGGTCGAGTGGCGCGACAGCGGCCGGCCGATTCCGGAAGGCGACGAGGCGCGCGCGCTCGTCGCCGAGCTCGAGCGAAGGCTCGGCGAGGCGAACCGCGGCGCCTGAAGGCGTCGACGAAGCGACCGAGCCGCCGCGCTTTCGCCGGCGCTTCAGTCGAAATCAGAGACGACGAGACCGAGCTGCTTGCTCGTCAGCCCGAGCCAGCGAAGGTTGTTGCGCATCAGCGCCTCGAGCGTGCCGGCGAGCGATTTCGCGGACTGCGGGGCGCCGGCGCCAAGACGCTTGGCGACCTCCATGTACTCCTCGGTGCACGCCGAGACCTCCGGGCGAAGGTCCTTGTGGAACGCAGCGAGGAACTTGCTCAGGCTCGAGCCCATGTCCCCTTCCATCTCGCGCTCAATCGCCGCGTAGTCGCTTACCACGTCGCGCGCGAGCTCGGCGCAGCGCTCGGCGTCGGGCGAGCGGAATTCAGCCTCCTGGAAGCGGGGCTCGAGGATTTCCCAGCGCGCCCTGAACAGCAGCCGGTTCAGCTGCATCAGGTACTTCAGGCCGTCAGGCATGCCGCGCGGAAAGCTCCAGCCGAGAAGCGGCAGGAGCCGCTCGATTCCGGCCGACACGAAGATGACGACGAGCTGCCGCGGCCGGCCGTCCACGGTCTCGGCCTTGACCAGGATCGGCAGGTGAATCCCCGCCGTCGGCGACCGGTACGGCGGAAGTGACGGCGGCAATGCGCCGGTCGCGACCTGCGGCAGCGTCGACTCGAGCTCGCTCAGCCAGGCGCTGTCCTCGCCGATGGAGCGCTGCAGGACCGACCACGTCGTCGCCGACGAGTCGCTCAGGCCGAGCAGGTTCAGCCCTTCGCTGTTGCCCTCGACGGTGCTCTTATCGAGGTCGAGCGTCCCCGCGCTGCTGTAGCGGAGCGTGAAGACGAGGCGGCGCTCGAAGAAGTGCTCCTTGACGCGCGCTTCCGCAAACGACGCGGCGATTCCCTTCGCGACGTCCTCGCCGCGGGCGTAGTACTCGCTGCCCGGGTTGCCAATGTCGGCGTTGATCGCCTGCTTGTTCGAGAACGCGCCGTCGTGGAACAGCTCGCGCAGGAACTTGGAGAGCTTGGCGGGACTCGCGTCGTACGACTGGTACGGCTGGAATGCCGGCGGCGGGCCGGCGATGTCGGTGTTCTTGATGCAGATGACCGGCCGCTTGCTGTCGTAGAAGCGGCCGAGCTCGTAGTTGCACCAGCCCATCTCCATGCTGGCGCTCGGATAGAGCAGGAGGAAGACGTCAGAGTCGCGGACGTTGTCCTCGATCCACTGGCGCCAGTCGGTCGCGCCCGCCATGTCGTCGCTGAAACGGATGTCGAGCGTCTTCTCCGACTCCAGCGCTTCCAGGGAGCGCTTCACGAGGATCGCGAGATCGCGGTACTTGCTGCTGTGGCTCAGGAAGATCTTCAGGCTCATGAGACGCTCCATCGGTCCATCGTGGCCGTCGTCACCATAGGAGCCGCGCCGGCAGGCGTCAATCGACATTGCCGCAGGCGAGCCTGCCGGCGTCATCAACCGTGACGATGCCTTGCGTTGCGCTCGCTCGGCGGGTCGAGCCCGATGCGCTGGCCGCGTCCTCGCTACCAGTCTTCCTTGACCGCGAGAACGCTCTGCCGTCCGACCGCGTGGCGCGCCGACAGCAGCGCGGTGATCGTCCCGGCAGCGATCACGGCGACGCAGAGCGCGGCCAAGCGCGGCCAGGGAAGAAGCAGGTCCATCGTCCAGTGAAAGCTCTGCGGATTGACGACCTTGACGAGGACGATGCTGACGGCGATGCCGAGGCCGAGGCCGAGGCCGGCGCCGACTGCCGTCCACACCGCGCCCTCGGCGGCGACGACGGCGAGGATCTGGCGCCGCGTCAGGCCGAGGTGCGAGAGCAGCCCGAACTCCTTCTTGCGCGCCAGCACCTGCGCCGAGAAGCTCGCGGCGATGCCGAACAGTCCGATCGCGATCGCCACCGCCTGCAGCCAATACGTGACCGCGAAGCTGCGGTCGAAGATTCTCAGCGAGGTCGCGCGGATCTCGCGCGGCGACGCGAACTCGAGCAGGGTCGCGTCGAAGCCGCTCACTGCGGCGAGCCGGCGCAGCTCGCTCTCGATCGCCGCGGTGCTCGCGCCGGGAGCGAGCCAGAGGGCGAGGTCGTTGACGCGCTCGTCGCCGCTCAGCCGGCGCCAGTCGGCGCGGTCGACGACGATGGAGCCGGCCTGGCGCGCGTAGTCGCGCCAGACGCCGCGAACGAAGACGCGGGCGCGACGGCCGTCGGGGAGCGGCAGCGCGAGCGTCGTTCCGGGCGCGGCGCCGTAGAGGTCGACGATCGCTTCGCTGACGTAGGCGGCGGTCGCGCCGGCGGGTGCGGCGACGAGATCGCCGGTGAGCGGCAGGCTCGTCGCCGGGTCGCCGACGTTGCGAGCGATCAGGGCGGCGGCCGGGCGGCGCGGGTCGAGCGGCAGCGCGACGACGCGCTGCGCCTCGGCCCGGACGACGCCGGCAATTGCCCGGGCGCGATCGGGAAGATCCTGCGGCAGCGTCGCGACGTCGCCGCCGCCCGGCCCGACGGCAGCGCGAACGTAGAGGTCGGCGGGCAGGACGACGTCGAGCCAGCGCGTCACGGCGTCGCGAAAGCTCGCCACCATCACGGTCAGCGCGACCGAGAGCGCGAGGCTGGCGACGACGCCGGCGACGGCGATGGTCGCGCCGGCGCGCTGATGGCGGGCGCGCTCGACGGCGAGCAGCGCGAGCGCGCCGCGCGGCTCGCGGACGGAGGCGAGCGCGGCGCCGACGCCGCCGGGGACGCAGGCGATCCCGCCGACGAGGAGGAGGGCGACCGAGACGTAGGCGGCGAGGGGAATCTCGAAGACCGGCGGCAGCGCCGCGAGCGCGCCGCCGGCGATCAGCAGGGCGACGCCGGCGAGCCACGGCGTTCGCGAGGTGGTCGCAATGCCGAGGCCCTTCAACGCTTGCGCCGGCGCGATCCGCTGCGCTGCACGCGCCGGAACGAAGCCGCCGACGAGCGCGGCGACGACGCCGAGCAGCGCGTAGCCGGCGGCGCCGACGATGTCGAAGCGAAGCGTCGGCGCGACGCCGGGGAAGTAGCCGCCGCCGAGGTCGCCGCCGAAGAGTCGCAGCGCGATCGCGGCGAGCGCCGTGCCGAGGGCGATGCCGAGAACGCTGCCCGCGGCGCCGAGCCCGGCCGATTCGGCGAGGACGAGAGCGAGCCGCTGGCGCGCCGTCAGGCCGAGCACCGCGAGCAGCGCGAGCGGCTGCGCGCGCTGGGCGACCGAGAGGGCGAGGATCGAGAAGACCAGGAACGCGCCGGTGAACATCGCCACGAGCGCGAGCACGGTGAGGTTGACGCGGTAGGCGCGCGAGACGTTGGAGATCCTTTCGCCCGCCTCGGCGGCGTCGGCGACGCGGACGCCGGGCGGCATCGACACGCCGGCGAGCGCCCTCGCGCGATCGGCGCCGGGCGCGAGGCGGACGTCGATGCGACTGAGCCGGCCGGCGGAGCCGAGCAGCGACTGCGCGCCGGCGATGTCGATCACGGCGATCGGCGGCCCGCCCGCCGCGACCGTTCCGGCGATCCGCAGCGACCTGCGCCCGCCGCTCGTCTGCAGCGTCAGCGTCGTCGCATCGGCGCCGAGGCGGCGCTCGGCGGCGGCGTTGAGGAAGACCGCATCGGGATCGAGCGCGGCGAAGCGGTCGGAGCTCGATCGCGGCCGCGGCAGCAGCGCCGGCGCGAGGCCGGCGACGACGAGCGCGTCGATGCCGACGAGCCGGATCGGCACGCGCGCGCCGCTGGCGTCGAAGGCGAAGGTGTCGGCCTCGACGACCGGGCTCGCGAGCGCGACTCCGGGCGTCGCCGCGACCGTGCCATAGAGCGCCTCGTCGAAGCCGCCGCGCGGGCCGGCGAGGGTCAGGTCGGCGTCGCCGTTGACGGCGCGGACCGCGGCGCCGAACTCGGCGAGCGCCGACGCATTGATGAGATGCACCGAGAAGGCGAGGGCGACACCGAGCATCACCGCGACCAGCGCGGCGGCGTTGCGCCATGGGTGGTGGCGCAGCTCGGGCCACGAGAGCTGGCGCAGCAGCGCGACGCTTCCGCCGCCCCCGACCACAAGCGAAGTGACGCGGCTCATCGATCGCGACCGAAGCTCGCCGGTGTGCCGCCCGACGAGAGTCTCACGCGACCAGTCCCGCCGGTGCGCAGGGAGACGACTCTCACGAGACCACTCCCGCCGGCGTCAGCGTGACGACGCGATCGGCGCGCGCCGCCGCGCTGCGCGAGTGCGTGCACAGGAGACACGCGGCACCGTGCTCGCGCACCTGCGCGACGAGCAACGTCAGGATGAGCTCCGCCGTGGCCGGATCGAGGTTGCCGGTCGGCTCGTCGGCGAGGATCAGCTGAGGGCGGTGGACGAGTGCGCGCGCGATCGCGACGCGCTGCAGCTGGCCGCCCGACAGGGTGTGCGGCAGCCGCTTCTCGAAGCCGGCGAGGCCGACCGCGGCGAGCATGGCGCTGACGCGTCCCGGATCGGGTGCGTGCTGGAGCAGGAGCGGCAGGGCGACGTTGGCGGCGACGCTCAGGTGCGGCAGGACGTGGAACGCCTGGAAGACGAAGCCGAGGTGATGGCGCCGGAACACCGCCTGCGCCGATTCGCCGAGCGCGTGGACGTCGGTCCCGGCGACGCGGACCGAGCCCGCATCGATCGAGTCGAGCCCCGCCGCGCAATTGAGCAGCGTCGACTTGCCGACGCCCGATTCGCCGACGACGGCGACGAACTCGCCGGCGGCGAGCGCGAGGTCGACGTCGGCGAAGACCGTGCTCGTGCCGTAGCGCTTGGCCAGGCCGGCGACGCTGAGCACCGGCTCAGCCAACGCGGCGGTCCTCGATCAGCCGCTCGGCGATCGCGACGACGCGATCGCCTGCGCCGGCATCGTCGCAGGCGACGACCTGACGCCACGGCATCGATCGCAGCCAGGTGAGCTGGCGCTTGGCGAGCTGGCGCGTCGCCGCGCACGCGGTCGGCGCGAGCGAGCCGAGGTCGTCGCCCTCGAGCGCGGCCCACGCCTGGCGATACCCCACCGCGCGCATCGACGGCAGGGCGGGGTGGAGATCGCCGCGCGCGCGCAGCCGGCGCACTTCGTCGACGAAGCCGGCCGCGATCATCGCCGCGAAGCGCTCGTCGATTCGCGCATGCAGCCAGGCACGGTCGCCCGGCTCGAGCGCGATCAGCGGCGGCGTTCGCCCGGCCGGCGCGGTGTGCCACGCCGAGAGCGTCCGGCCGCTGACGCGATGGACCTCGAGCGCGCGCTGGATCCGCTGGCTGTCGTTGGGCGCGAGCCGCGCGGCGGTGACGGGGTCGATCGTCGCGAGCTCGGCGTGCAGGGCCGGCCAGCCTTCGCGGGCGGCGCGTGCGTCGATCGCGGCGCGCACTTCGGCGTCGGCGGCGGGCATCGCGTCGAGGCCGTCGAACCAGGCCTTGAAGTAGAGCATCGTGCCGCCGACCAGGAGCGGGATCGCGCCGCGCGAGCGGATCGCCTCGATCGCCGCGCTCGCGTCGGCAACGAAGCGCGCCGCCGAGTAGCTCTCCGCCGGGTCGGCGATGTCGATGCCGTGGTGCGGGACCGCGGCGCGGTCGGCGGCGCTCGGCTTGGCGGTGCCGATGTCCATGCCGCGGTAGACGAGCGCCGAATCGACGCTGACGATCTCGACGGCGTGGCGCGGCGCGAGCGCCGCTGCGATGGCGAGCGCTGCGGCGCTCTTGCCGGACGCGGTCGGTCCGGCGAGGCAGAGGCAGTCGACCGCGCTCGCGCTCATCGGATTCAGCGGAAACTTCGACTCTTCACCCTCGCCCCGCCCTCATCATGAACATGACCCTTGCCATCGGCCCACTCGTCGCGCTCATCGCCGGCATCCTGATCCTGGTCGTGCCGCGCCTGCTCAACTTCATCGTCGCGATCTACCTGATCCTGATCGGCCTGCTCGGTCTCTTCGGCGGCCACCTCAACCTGCACTGACGTTGGCGCCTGCCGGCGCCGCGTCGGCGAAGCGCTCGTCGAGACGCAGATAGCGCCACTGCCCGGTCGGCAGCGCGCCGAGGGCGACCGCGCCGATCCGCACCCGCTTCAGGCCGAGAACCTGCAGGCCGACGGCGTCGCACATGCGCCGGATCTGGCGCTTCTTGCCTTCGCGAAGGACGAAGCGCAGCTGGTCGTCGTTGACCCACTCGACCCGCGCCGGCAGGAGGGCCTCGCCGTCGAGCTCGAGGCCGTGGCACAGCCGCGCCAGATCGGCCGGCGGCAGCGGCGCGCCGCTGCGCGTGGCGACGCGAACGAGGTATTCCTTCTCGATCGCGCTGTCTTCGCCGACGAGCTGGCGCGCGATTCGGCCGTCCTGCGTGAGCACGAGCAGGCCGACTGAATCGATGTCGAGCCGGCCCGCCGGGACGAGGCTCTTCAGGTGCTGCGGCAGGAAGCGGATCCCCGAGCTGTCTTCGCGCCACTGGCGGTCGGGCGTGACGAGAACGCGCGCCGGCTGGTAGCCGTCCTCGGCCTGGCCGCTGACGTAGCCGACCGGCTTGTTGAGAAGCACGGTGACGAGGCGCGCCTGCGCGTTGCGCGCGCGTGGGTCGAGGGTGATGTGCTGACCCGGCAGGACGCGCGAGCCGAGCTCGGCGACAACGCGGCCGTCGACGCGAACCCAGCCGCGAGCGATCCAGTCGTCGGCCTCGCGGCGCGAGGCGATGCCGAGCTCGCTCATCCGCTTCGACAGGCGCAGGCTGCCGTCGCCGTGGGATGTCGATGACGATGCGGGAGCCGTGGGCGATGACGACGCCGATCGCGATGGCACCGGCGCAGGCGCGGACGATCGCGATGACGATGACGACGGCGAATCCGATCGCTTCGTCGGGTTCGACGTCGGCGCGCGACCTCGCGGCGGCGCCGGCACGCGCGACGGCGGCCTCATCGGCCGCGCCAGAACATCCGGTCGAGCTCGGCGAGCGTCACCTGGCGCCACGTCGGCCGGCCGTGGTTGCACTGGTCGGACCGATCCGTGCGCTCCATGTCGCGCAGGAGCGCGTTCATCTCGGCGACCGTCAGGGCGCGATTGGCGCGCACCGCGCCGTGGCACGCCATCGTCGACAGCAGCTCGTCGCGGGCGCGAACGATGACCTCGCTCGAGCCGACCTGCGCCAGCTCGGCGAGCACCGCACGCGCGAGCTCGACGACGTCGGCGCCGGCGAGCGCGGCCGGCAGCGAGCGCAGCGCGAGCGAGGCGCTGCCGAGCGGCGCGAGGTCGAGGCCGAGCGCGCGCAGCGTCTCGCCGTGCGTCTCGGCGATGGCGATCTCGGCCGCGCTGGCGGCGAACGTCGCCGGAATCAGGAGCGGCTGCTGCGCGAGCGGCGCGTCGTCGAGGCTCGCCTTGAGCCGCTCGTAGACGATCCGCTCGTGCGCCGCGTGCATGTCGACGATCACCAGCCCGCGCGAGTTCTCGGCGAGGATGAAGGTGCCGGCGATCTGGGCGACGGCCCTGCCGAGCGGTTCGTCCGCCGCCTCGTCCCGGGTTGTTGCCGGCCGGTGCGCCCCAGCGTCCGACGTCGGCGCTTCACGAGTCCAGCCCGGGGCGTCGGGCTCGGCGACGCGCAGGCCCGGCGCGGCCGTGGCTGCGGCCCAGCGCAGCGGGCGCTGCGCGAAGCCGACGTCGGCGAACGCCGCGCTCGGCACCGGCGCATCGGTCGCGCTCGACCTCGACGCATCACCCGCGCGCGCTGCCGTCGCATCGGCAGCGCGCGTTCCCGGCGCGGCCGCGAGGGCGGCACCGACGGCCTTGCGCACCGCCTCGTGCACTTCGCGCGAATCGCGAAAGCGGACCTCGATCTTGGTCGGATGCACGTTGACGTCGACGCGCTCCGGGACGACGGTGATGAAGAGCAGATAAGCCGGTTGGCGGCCGCCGTGGAGGACGTCGTCGTAGGCGGCACGAACCGCGTGCGCGATCAGCTTGTCGCGAACGTGGCGGCCGTTGACGTAGACGTACTGGAGATCGGCACGCGCGCGCGCCGACTCGGGCGTCCCGGTTCGCCCGATGATCGCAAGGCCGCCGAGATCGACCGCGACCGCGCGGCTGTGCACGGCGAATTCCGCACCGAGCAGCGCGTCGGCGCGATCCGCCGCGCTCGCTCGGCCCCAGCGTGCGACCGCCTTGCCGTCGTGCCAGACCGAGAAGCCGATCTCGGGCCGGACCAGCGCGTGCCGGCGCACCGCCTCGAGGCAATGCGCGAACTCGGTCGCCTCGGTCTTCAGGAACTTGCGCCGCGCCGGCGTGTTGAAGAAGAGCTCGCGCACCTCGACCGTCGTGCCGACGCCGCGCGCGGCCGCGGCGAGCTCGCCGGTGCGCGCATCGAGCCGGGTCGCATGCGACGCGCCGTCGCTGCGGCTCGTGATCGCGACGTCGGCGACAGACGCGATCGCCGCCAGCGCCTCGCCGCGAAATCCCATCGTCGCGACGCCCTCGAGGTCGGCGAGCGAGGCGATCTTGCTGGTCGCGTGGCGGCGCAGCGCCGCGGGCAGCTCGTCGGCCGGGATGCCGTGGCCGTCGTCCTCGACGGCGATCGCGCGCACCCCGCCGCCGCTCAGACGAACGGCGATGCTCGAGGCGCCGGCGTCGATCGCGTTGTCGAGCAGCTCGCGAACGACCGACGCCGGCCGCTCGACGACCTCGCCGGCGGCGATCTGGCTGATCAGCTCGCTGGGCAGCTCGCGGATCGGCCGGCGCACGCGAGGCTCGAGCACGGCGTTCATCGCGCCATTGTAGAAAGCGCGCCGGCGGACGCGCGGCGGCCCGCGGAGCCGCGTTTGTTGACGCAGATTTCGCACAGTGCGCGGCTCGGCCGATGGCGCGACGCGTCGCCCGTGTTAGCTTCGCTTCGATGAACGAAAGCGTCGTGCCGATGGCACCGTCGACCGGCAACGAGGCCTCCCCGGCCTTCGTGCAGGCGGTTGCCGAGCTGAGCGCCAGGCGCCCGGTCACGACCTCGCGGCCGATCTACAACCAGCAGGGAATCAAGCTGCTCGAAGGCGGCGTCGCGATCGGCCAGAGCCTCTACGAGAAGCTCGTCTCGCACCGGCTGTCGCTGCCGCTCGACGAATGCATCGACCCGGGTCCCGGCGTCGACGCGGCCTCGCTCGAAGCGGCGGCGCGGGCGGCGATCGCGCGCTGGCCCTTCTTCGCCCGCGTCGCGCCCGAAGGCGCAAAGGGCCGACCGCTTCTCGACGCCGTCGCGGCGATCAGGCTGCCCAAGCCGGTGGCGCTTCACCTCACGCTCGCCCGCGAGACCCGGCCCCCCCTCTTCGATCACAGCATCCTGATGGCCCTGCTCTCTGCTCACCTCGTGCGCGAAAGCGGCGCCGCTCTGGCAGACGTTCGCGATGCCGCGGCGGCCGGGCTGCTTCACGACCTCGGCATGCTGCACATCGAGTCCGGG
>Ga0070671_100000533_pt1 | contig 26740 bp, 30 predicted proteins | sample KBSS73metaG_FD_65341 | JGI IMG/M metagenome (GOLD analysis project Ga0070671, IMG submission 65341) | Switchgrass rhizosphere microbial communities from Kellogg Biological Station, Michigan, USA - KBS S7-3 metaG | ecosystem: Host-associated > Plants > Roots > Rhizosphere > Soil ...
TGCGCTGAAGTGGCCGCTTCAGAACGGGATTGGCTGCTCAACGAGACAGGCACGGACGCAAAGATACCGTCCAAGATTGCCCGAACGCAACAGAAGCCCCCTAGCGGGTCTTCAGCCTCAACCTGCGCGACCCGAATATAAGCCGCCGCCGGGATTTTCGGCCAAGGTCGCGATCGCCTGGGCATCGATGAACATTTGCGCGGCGGTCCGATTCTGTTCGTTGCCGAACCAGGCGATCGTCGCTTCGAGCCCTGGTTCGAGGTCGACCGACGGACGCCAGTCCAGCAACTCGATCGCTCTCGAAATATCCGGATTGCGCCGCCGCGGGTCGTCCTTCGGCAACGGCCGATGGACGATCTGCGAACGGCTGCCGGTCATGGAGAGGATGGTTTCGGCCAATTGCCGGACTGTGAGCTCGTTTGGATTGCCGAGATTGACCGGCATGCCCGGCGCCGCCTCACTGCCCATTAGCCGGGTCAAGCCTTCAACCGTATCGTCGACGAAGCAGAAGCTCCGGGTTTGTGAGCCGTCCCCGTAGATCGTGATGTCTTCACCGGCGAGCGCCTGGCAGATGAGGTTCGAGACGACCCGGCCGTCGTCGCAGCGCATCTTGGGGCCGTAGGTGTTGAAGAGGCGGGCCACGCGGACATGGGCCCGGCGCGCCCTCAGGAAGTCGAAGGCGAGCGCCTCGGCGGCGCGTTTGCCCTCGTCGTAGCACGCGCGCGGGCCCGTGCAGCTGACCGAGCCGCGATAGTCTTCCGGCTGTGGATGCATTTCCGGATCGCCGTAAATCTCGCTCGTCGATGTGAGGAGCAAGCGGGCGCCGGTTTCCTCGGCCAGCCGCAAAAGGCTGCAGGTGCCGACCACGTTGGTCAGCATCGTATGCTCGGGATCTGCCTGATAGTGCGGCGGCGAGGCTGCGCAGGCCAAATGATAGATGTGGGTGAACGGCGTCCGTCCGCCCCGTAGCCGGTGCGGCAGGCTGTCGATCACATCATGCTCGACGAACTCGAACGCCGAGCTGCGCTCGAACCAGCTTATGTTCTCGCGGCGGCCGGTCTGGAAATTGTCGAGGCAAACGACGTGTGCGCCGTCGGCAAGCAGGCGTTCGCACAGGTTCGCCCCGATGAATCCTGCGCCTCCGGTGACCAGCGCAATCTGCCGCTTCAATGCTCGCTCCTCCGCCGCACAACCGCCTTCAACGCGGAAGCCTGGGAAATCGTGCCGCGTGAGTAACGCTTTCGCCGCAATTCGTGCCGGCGCCGCCCCAGCCACTTGAGCAATTGTCGCTTTCGGCCCAGCCTGCCGGCGAAGCGTAGGAGGCTCTTGTGAAGCGTCACATCACACTATTGGCGGCGGCGCCCTTGATGATCGCGGCGGCGCCATCCTGGCAGCATCGGGCACTCACGTCGGCGGCGCCATTCATCGACAAGGCCAATGACGAATGGACCCGCGCAATCGTCAGCGGCGACGCCGACGTCATGAGCGCGCCCTACGAGACGAACGGCATCTTCGTCGGACCGGACGGCAGCGAGATCCGCGGCAAGGATGCGGTGCGCGCGATGTACGCGAAGCCTCGCGGCGCAGTGAAGGTGCTCAAGGCGAGCATCCACAGCGACGGCCGGGCAGCGGGCGATCCCGATGACGTCTATGAATGGGGCACGGCTTCGATAACGGTCCAGTCGGGCGAGAAGGTGCGCGAAAGGTCCGGCCGCTACCTCACCGTCTGGCACCGCGACGGCGGCAAATGGCTGATCTCCCACAACATCGCCTTTTGATCGCAGCGGTCGAGGTGATGGAGCGTAGTCGGCTGTTCCCGCGCTATCAGTGCATCTGGAAGATGACACGGTTGACGTAGTAGCTCGGGACCTTCGTTCCGTCGGCGAGCTCCGCGGGAGCGAATTTGGCGCGCTGGGTCAATTTGGCGCACACGACCTCGTCGAACTCCTTGTGCCGGAAATGGCTGAGGCTCGTGCATTTGGTCACATTGCCGGCACGATCCACGAGCAGTCTGAAGCTCACTTCCGATTCATTGTGCGTGGACCACATGCTTGGCGGATAGTCGTCCGCGCTCATCCAGTGCAGCCGATCGACGGGCCAGGGGAAGGACGATTTTGTCCACAAGGTCCGGATCCACCCCCGAAGCGCGCAATGAGTCGCGGTTGCATTGGTCGAACATCTTTACGGGCTCGGCGAGCGACCCCGTTTCCAGGATGAGCGGCTTTTCGCTCCGAACGTCGATCTCAAGCTCATTTGAGGCGGCAGCAAATTGCTCTCGTTCGGCGCGAAGTGCTGCTTCCTCAGCGAGGTCGACGGGGCGCGGACGAACTCCGGGCTTCGGACGCTCTTCAAAGGCACGCTTCGCCAGCCGCTCAATGGTCGAGTCGAGCAACATGGGGACATGCGGCCACAGAAGCGCGGGGTTCCCGCTCTTTGCCGATGTGGCCGCGTTGCCGTTGAACCCTCTTCTTTGAATGGGCAGGAACTTCGCGGGGACTTTGACACGCCAACTCTCGACGGGCTTGCCGACGACGAGCATGTCCATTTCGCCCTGACCGACGCCCTCGAAAACGACGACCGTCCTGTCCTTGCCCTCGCCGAAACTGCGGGCCAGCCGACAGCTGTTCTCCGGATGATCGAGCACCCACCTGCTCGACGGCTGGAGCCGAATGGGCGCCGATGCACCGAGCAGAAGCGGCGCAAGTGCCAAGGTCGCGATGACGGAACGGAAACGCATACTGCCCCAAACTAGCCGAGCCGCTGCAGGCTAGGGCACGCCTGGTAAGCTAGTCCAGCGTCAAAGCTTCTCCGTCAGCTCCGGGACTATCTTGAACAGGTCGCCGACGAGGCCGACGTCCGCGACCTGGAAGATCGGCGCTTCTTCGTCCTTGTTGATGGCGATGATGGTCTTCGAGTCCTTCATGCCGGCGAGGTGCTGGATCGCGCCGGAGATGCCGATCGCGAGATATACTTCGGGAGCAACGATCTTGCCGGTCTGGCCGACCTGGTAATCGTTCGGGGCGTAGCCGGCATCGACCGCGGCGCGGCTCGCGCCGACGGCGGCCCCAAGCTTGTCGGCGAGCGGGTCCAGCAGCGAGTGGAACTGCTCCGACGAGCCGAAGGCGCGGCCGCCCGAGACGATGACCTTGGCGCTGGTGAGCTCAGGCCGTTCGCTCTCCGAGGCTTCGAGCCCGACGAAGCTGCTGGTGCCGGGATCGCCGGCGGCGTCAACCTGCTCGACCGATGCGGAGCCGCCCTCGGCAGCCGCCTTCTCGAACGCGGTGGTGCGGACGGTGATGACCTTCTTCGCGTCCTTCGACTTCACGGTCGCGATGGCGTTGCCGGCATAGATCGGGCGCGTGAACGTATCGTCGCCCTCGACGGACAGGATGTCGCTGATCTGCATGACGTCGAGCAAAGCGGCGACGCGCGGGGCGATGTTCTTGCCGGTGGTGGTGGCCGGAGCGACAAAGGCGTCATGCCCTTCCATCAGCTTCGCCGCGATGGGCGCAACGGCTTCGGCGAGCTGATGCTCGAGCGCGGGCGAGTTGGCGACGTGGACCTTCGCCACGCCCGCAATCTTCGCCGCCGCCTGGCCGACGCCGTCCGCATTGTTGCCGACCACAAGCGCATGCACTTCACCGAGCTTCGAGGCCGCGGTTACGGTCGCGAGGGTCGCGTCCTTGATGTTGCTGCCGTCATGTTCGACCAGGACCAGAACGCTCATTTCGCAACTCCCAGAGCCTTGAGCTTCGCGACCAGCTCATCGACGCTGCCCACTTTGATCCCCGCTTGGCGCTTGGCCGGCTCCGTGACGTTGATCGTCTCAAGCCGGCGCGCGACGTCTACGCCGTAATCGCCCGGCGACTTGGTCGCGAGCGGCTTCGACTTGGCCTTCATGATGTTCGGCAGAGAGGCGTAACGCGGCTCGTTCAAGCGAAGGTCGGTCGTAACCACCGCCGGCAGGTTGAGCTTCACCGTCTCCAGGCCGCCGTCGACCTCGCGGGTGACGGTGGCGCTGTCGGAAACCTCGACCTTCGAGGCAAACGTGCCCTGCGGCCAGCCAAGCAAAGCGGCGAGCATCTGGCCCGTCGCATTATTGTCGTCGTCGATCGCCTGCTTGCCGAGGATGATCATCTGCGGCTGCTCTTCCTCGGCGATCTTTGCGATGATCTTCGCGACGGCTAGCGGCTCGACCTCTTCATCGGTCTGGACGAGGATCGCGCGGTCGGCGCCCATGGCGAGCGCCGTGCGAAGCGTCTCCTGCGCCTTCGCCGGTCCGATCGACACGGCGACGATCTCGGTCGCGACGCCCTTTTCCTTGAGGCGGATAGCTTCCTCGACCGCGATCTCGTCGAAGGGATTCATGCTCATCTTAACGTTGGCGAGATCGACGCCCGAGCCGTCCATACGGACGCGCGGCTTCACATTGTAGTCGATGACGCGCTTGACCGCGACGAGCAGCTTCATTCCATTCTCCACTTAAGCGACGACGGGCGCCTGCACTTCGGCGACGATCTTCCTGGCGGCGTCGCCAAGGTCGTTGGCGGCGATGATCGGAAGGCCCGACGAGGCGAGGATGTCCTTTCCCTGCTGGACGTTCGTCCCCTCGAGGCGAACGACTAAGGGCACGCGAAGGTCCACTTCTCGCGCAGCGGCGACAATTCCTTCGGCAATGATGTCACAGCGCATGATCCCGCCGAAGATGTTGACGAGGATGCCCTTTACCGCGGGATCGCTGAGGATGATCTTGAACGCCGCGGTGACCTTCTCCTTGTTGGCGCCGCCGCCGACGTCGAGGAAGTTGGCCGGGAAGGCGCCGTTCAGCTTGATGATGTCCATCGTTGCCATCGCGAGGCCGGCCCCGTTGACCATGCAGCCGATGTTCCCGTCGAGCTTGATGTAGGCGAGGTCGTACTTCGACGCCTCGATCTCCATTGGGTCCTCTTCGGTGAGGTCGCGCAGTTGCTCGAGGTCGGGGTGGCGGAACTCGGCATTGTTGTCGAAGCCGACCTTGGCATCGAGCACCATCAACTCGCCCTTGTCCGTCACGGCGAGCGGGTTGATCTCGATCTGCGACGCGTCGGTGCCGAGAAAGGCGTCGTAGAGCTTCGCGAGCACCTTGCCCGCCTGCTTGGACAGGTCGCCGGTCAGGCCGAGCGCAGCCGCGACCGCGCGGCCGTGGTGCGGCATCAGGCCGGTCGCCGGATCGATGGTGATTGTGGTGATCTTCTCCGGCGTGTCGTGCGCGACCTTCTCGATCTCCATGCCGCCTTCGGTCGAGGCGACGACGGCGATCCGGCCGGTCTCGCGGTCGACGAGCAGCGCGAGGTAGAATTCCTTCGCGATATCGACGCCGTCGGTGATGTAGAGGCGCTGGACCTGCTTGCCCTGCGGGCCGGTCTGGATGGTCACCAAAGTCTTGCCGAGCATCTCGGCGGCATGCTCGCGCACCTCGTCGACGGAATGGGCGAGGCGGACGCCGCCCTTGGCCGATTCGCCGAGCTCCTTGAAGCGGCCCTTGCCGCGGCCGCCGGCGTGGATCTGTGCCTTGACGACCCAGAGCGGTCCGGGGAGCTTCTTCGCGGCATCGACCGCTTCGTCGACGCTCATGGCGGCATAGCCGGCGGGAACGGGCACGCCGTATTTCGCGAGCAGTTCCTTGGCCTGATATTCATGGATGTTCATGGCCGCGCGCCTTAATCAGAACGTGACCACGATGCAAAGCGACGAACGCCCGTCCCGCAAGATCATCCATGTCGACATGGACGCTTTCTATGCGTCGGTGGAGCAGCGCGACAATCCGAGCCTCAAGGGCAAGCCGGTCGCCGTCGGCGGCGGGCATCGCGGAGTCGTCACCGCGGCAAGCTATGAGGCCCGCCCGTTCGGGGTGCGGTCGGCGATGCCGTCGGTCACCGCCAAGCGCCGCTGTCCAGACCTCATCTTCGTGAAGCCGCGGTTCGACGTCTATCGCGCCGTCAGCCAGCAGATCCGGGCGATCTTCTTCGACTATACCGACCTGGTTGAGCCCTTGAGCCTCGACGAAGCCTATCTCGACGTGACCGAGGACCGGCACGGCCTTGGCAGCGCCCGCGCCATCGCCGAGGACATCCGCCGCCGCATCCGCGAGGAGTGCCAGCTGACCGCCTCGGCCGGCGTCAGCTACTGCAAGTTCATCGCCAAGCTCGCCTCCGACCATCGCAAGCCCGATGGCCTTTGCGTCATCACGCCGGAAAAGGGCGCGGAGTTCGTGGCTTCGCTCCCGGTCGCGCGGTTCCACGGGGTGGGGCCGGTGACAGCGCGCAAGATGGAGAAGCTCGGGATTCACACCGGCGCCGATCTTCGCGAATGGACCCTGCCCGCCCTCCAGGCGAACTTCGGAAGCTCGGCCGAATGGTATTGGCGGATCTGTCGCGGGATCGACGAGCGTCCGGTGCGGCCGGACCGACCGTACAAGTCGGTTAGCGCCGAACGGACGTTCGACGAGGACCTGCGCGATCCCGATCGCCTGTCGGAAGAGCTCACCCGAATCGCGGGCTACGCATGGCAGCGCGTCGAGCGGGCCGAAGTGATGGGCCGGACCGTGACTCTCAAGGTCAAATATGGCGATTTCACCATCTGCACGCGGTCGAAAAGTTTCGCCCGTCCGGTACCGGGTTTTGAGGAATTTACTGCGGCGGGTCAGGGGCTTCTGGCTTCCCTGCAACCCTTATCCAAGGGTATAAGGTTGCTTGGCCTCGGACTCCACAACTTGACCGAAGTCAAGCAGGCTGGACCCGCACAGCTCGGACTCGCAATTTGAGTCGCGTTCTGATATAAAACCGCCACGGAGGGCCGCGAGCGATTCAGCTGCGGCCTTAAATTCATAGGGAAGCCACTAACAACTGGCTGGGGAGCCAACGACCAAGAGGGTCGTATTCGGGGGGCGGCACTTCGGTGCTGGGCTCTTCTGCCGCATATGGAAAGGTGAGCAATGGCTACAAAGGCGCTTAGCTTCGACGTCGGTGATTATGTCGTGTACCCCAAGCATGGCGTTGGCCGTGTCGTCGAGCTGCAAAGCACCGAAATCGCCGGTACCAGTCTTGAGCTCTACGTCCTTCGCTTCGAGAAGGAAAAGATGACGCTTCGCGTTCCCGTTGCGAAGGCGGATTCGGTCGGCATGCGTAAGCTCTCGTCGGACAAGACGATGAAGGACGCACTCGAGACGCTCAAGGGCAAGCCGAAGGTGAAGCGCACCATGTGGTCGCGCCGCGCCCAGGAATATGAAGCGAAGATCAACTCCGGCGACCTCACCTCGATCGCCGAAGTGACCCGCGACCTGTTCCGCCCGGATGATGCGCCCGAGCAGAGCTATTCGGAGCGGCAGATCTTCGAAGCGGCCTCGTCGCGCCTGGCGCGTGAGCTCGGGGCGATGGAGCAGACCGACGAGAAGTCGGCGCTCGCCAAGATCCTCGACATCCTGAACAAGGCTGCCGTGATCCATCACAAGAGCAAGGAAGTCGTCGAGTAAGACGACGGTTCAAGTCTCGGTTTAGGAAGGGCGCCCCTCACCGGGCGCCCTTCTTTTTTGCGGGGTTGCGGCTGCCTGCTCCCAAGTGTATTGCGCTAGTAAGACAGCGTGAACAGGAGGGAAGTAATGCGCAAATCCATCGCAGTGGCGCTGGTCGCCGCCTGCGCCGCGATCAGCGGCTGCCACCAGGCTGACGAAGGCGGCGGCGCCAGGGTTTCGCGCAACTTCCAGGTCGGCAACTTCCAGCAGATCGAAGTGGCTGGCCCCTATGACGTGACCGTTCGCACGGGCTCCAAGCCGGGCGTTTCCGCGACGGGCTCCCAGAAGCTTCTCGATCGCACGGTAGTGGTGGTTCAGGGCGACAAGCTGGTCATCCATCCGCAGGAGCGTCAAGGTTTCCACATCTTCAGCATCAACACGGGCGGTGGTGCCGACGTTGTCGTCACGGTCCCCCAGCTGAAGGCCGCGACGGTGGCGGGTTCCGGCGACATCAATGTCGATCATGCGCAGGGTGACCGCTTCGACGGCACTGTCGCGGGCTCCGGCGACCTTCGCATCGACCGGATCGATGCCGGGGCGATCAAGCTGAGCATCGCCGGTTCCGGGAAAGCCAAGGCCGGTGCCGGCAAGGCGACGACAGCCGAATATTCCATCGCTGGGTCGGGCGACGTCGACGCGGCCGCCATCGAAACTCAGCAGGCAAAAATCTCGATTGCCGGATCGGGCAGCGTCAAGGCGCGCGCAACGGGCACGGCCGACGTCAGCATCATGGGCTCGGGCGCGGTCGACGTGACCGGCGGCGCTAAATGCACCGTGAGCAAGTCGGGCTCGGGCAGCGTCAACTGCTCTTAAGACGGACTTAACCACGATCGCGGAAGGTGCGTCGCATGCGCATCTTCCTTCTTGCCGTTTCGTTCCTCGCCATCGCTGCGCCCGCGGGTGCGGCGACGCGTAATTTCGGGATCACCAGCTTCACAAAGGTCCGTGTCGACGGGCCCTTTTCGGTGACCCTGAAGACCGGCGTCGCGCCATTCGCGCGCGCCTCCGGCTCGGCGGCGGCGCTCGACCGGGTGTCGATCGACGTCGAGGGCGACACGCTCGTCGTCCACAGCAACGTCTCTTCCTGGGGCGGCTATCCCGGCCAGGACTCGGGCCCGGTCCAGGTCGAGGTCGGTACCCACGACCTCAGCGCTGCCTGGCTGAACGGCGCGGGCACGCTTTCGATCGACCGCGTGAAAGGCCTCAAGTTCGGGCTGTCCGTCCAGGGCAGCGGCGCCGGCGAGATCGGCAACGCCGACGTCGACCAGCTGGACATCAACGTCATGGGCACCGCGGCCGCGCGCCTCGCCGGCAGAGCCGGGAAGGTCACGGCGGTGATCCGCGGTATCTCGACGCTCGACGCGTCAAGCCTCGCCAGCAAGGACGCAAGCCTAGGAGCCCAGGGCGCTGCAACGATTTCCGCGAACGTCAGCGATTCGGTGACGGTGGATGCCAACGGCCCGGCGACGGTGCGCCTCACCGGTGGCGCCGCCTGCACGCTGCGCGTCAGCGGCTCCGCCAACGTGAGCGGCTGCCGATAATCCTCAGTTGATCGTCGCGCGGGCCTCCACGCCCGACAAGAAGTTCCACAGCGCGCCAGCCAGTTCCTCGCCGGCGGCGATCGCTTCCTCGCGCTGGTCTGCCGGCAAGCGGTCGAGGAGTTGCCGGCAAACGGCGCTATGCTCGACGTCGGCGCTCTCGTGGACGCGGAAGAAGCGGAGCGTCTCCTCGTCCTCGATGCCGTAGCGGTCGATCAGGCCCTCGATCTTCGCCGACGCGACGGCCGGGAACTGGCTTTCGTAGGCGTAGAGCGCGCCGAGGCCGGACGCATAGGAGCGGCGCGACAGCTTGCGGAAGGTGTCGATCAGCGCCTGCGTCTCGGCATTGAGCATCTGGTCGCGAACACCGGCCTCGCTTTCGCCAAGCCCGCAGGCGAACATCAGCCACAGCGTTGCGTGGTCTTGCTTGCCGGCGTCGAGGCCCTCTTCCTCCGCCAAGTTCTCGGCGAGCATGCGGCGGCCGTCGCGGTCCTCGCAGGCGCTGTGGACGGCGCTGACGGCACGCGGGAACGCTTCGACATGATGGAAATATTGCCGCGCATAATCCCGCAGCGTGTCGAGCGGCAGGTGGCCTTCGGTCCAAGCCCGGTAGAAGGGATGCTTGAGCATGGCGCGCTCGGCCACTTTCGAATCGATGATCGACGACGTGCTGCTCATGTCCGGTCTCCCGCTAAAGTTATGGGAGCGCCGATAACGTCCGTGAGCCGACTATACCAGTGCCAGCGACGCGAGCTTGCCGTAGAGGCGCGGCGGAAGCGCGCCGAGGCCGCTGCCGTCGTCGTCCGCGCTGGGCGCGTCCGAATCTTCGAGATAGCGCCAGCCCTGGTGCGCGCGGCGCGGCATCGGCGAAACGGCGACGAGCTCGCCTGCGCAGACGATGTCGATGCGGCCGTCCTCGCGGTCCTCGAAGCGGAGGATCTCGATGCCGGCAACGAGCCGGTGCTTGACGATCCAGTAGAGGTTGCCGCCGATCAGCTCGGCTGCGCGCTTCGGCCGCATGCGCGTGGCGACGCGCACCTCGCCCGCGATCGCGCGGCTGGCCATCCTTTGCTGCAGCGCTTCGAGGTCACGGCAGGCGAAGGCGACCTTGGTCAAGTGAAGCTTCGGCACGGCGTGGATCTGGCGTCAATTCAACGCAGTTTCAACCGCTTAGCGGACGAGGAAGAGCGCCGCCAAACCGAGGAAGCTGAAGAAGCCGGTGACGTCGGTGATTGTCGTCACGAACACGGCCGACGAGACCGCGGGGTCCACGCGAAGGCGGTCGAGCGTCACGGGGACGAAGATCCCTCCCAGGCCCGCGGCGAGGTTGTTGATCACCATTGATGCGGCGATTACGCCGCCGAGCATCGGATTGTGGAAGATGACCGTCACCCCGATGCCGATCAGAAATCCCAGCGACAGCCCGTTGGCGAGCGCGATCGTCAGCTCACGCCTGAATGCGCGCAGCGTGTTCGATTCGGTGAGTTGGTTCGTCGCCAACGCGCGCACTGCGACCGCGAGGGTCTGGGTCCCGGCATTGCCGCCCATTCCGGCGACGATCGGCATGAGGACGGCGAGCACCGCATATTTGCCGATCTCGCCCTGGAAAAGGCTGACGACGCTCGCGGCGATGATCGCGGTGCCGAGGTTGATGACCAGCCAGAACAGCCGCCTGCGCACCGTCAGCTGGACGGGCTCGTTGATGTCCTCGCCGCCTGCGCCGGACAGCAACAGCACGTCCTCGCCCGCTTCCTCCTGGATGATGTGGACGATGTCGTCGACGGTGATCATGCCCACGAGACGGCCCGAATCGTCGACCACCGCCGCCGACACGAGCGCATATTTCTGAAAGCGGAGCGCGACGTCTTCCTGGTCCATGTCGACCGGGATCAGCGTCTGTTCGCGCTTCATGATGTCGCTGACCAGCGTCTTGCGCGGCGTGCGAAGGATCAGCGACAGCTTGCAGGTGCCGACAGGGTGGTGCGCCGCGCTGACGACGAACACTTCCCAGAAATCGTCGGGCAAGTCGGCGGTCGAGCGCAGGTAGTCGATGACCTGGCCGACGTTCCAATGCTCGGGCACCGCGCACAGCTCGCGCTGCATGAGGCGGCCGGCGGATTCCTCCGGATAGCCTAGAGCCTCCTCGACCGCGGCGCGGTCGTCGGGCTCCATCCGCTCGAGGACGGCCTGCTGCTCGTCGCGATCGAGGTCCTCGATCAGCGCGACCGCGTCGTCGGTGTCGAGCTGCCCGGCAATGTCCGCAACCTGCTGCGGCTCGAGCTCGTCGAGCAGGTCCTCGCGGACGAAGTCGTTCATCTCCGCGAGCACGTCCGGGCTGACAATCCCGGCGAGCGCCTTGACGAGGCCGTCGCGCTCGTCGCGCGCGGCAAGCTCGATCAGGTCGGCGACGTCGGCGGGATGGAGTGGCTCAACGAGGTGGCGCGCGGTCTCGTCGTCGCCGGCCGCGACCGCGTCGAGCACCTTGTCGACAAAGGCCGGGCGGAGGCGGTCCTCCTCGTCGATCGCGCTGCTGTGAGGCGGGTTCGACTCGGCCAGGATTTCGGGAGGGATTTGGTCGGTGTCGGCCATTTCGCTCCCTCGTCTGATCCCGTTGGCGCCCTCCTATGGGCGTCACCGCTCTGGCGCAACCACCGGCGCGTCCCTAAATCGCCGCCGCACACAAGCTTTCAGATGGAGTCTAGACCAATGGCCGACGCCGACCGCCTTCACCTCACCCTTTCCTCCGGCGGCGACGTCGTCATCAAGCTCCGCCCTGACCTCGCGCCCGGCCATGTCGAGCGCATCACCGAACTCGCGAATAGCGGCTTCTATGACGATGTCGTGTTCCACCGCGTGATCCCGGGCTTCATGGCACAGGGCGGCGATCCGACCGGCACCGGCTTCCACGGATCGGACAAGCCGAACCTCAAGGCGGAATTCTCGGGCGAATCGCACCGCCGCGGAATCGCGTCGATGGCGCGCGCGCAGGACCCGAACAGCGCAAACAGCCAGTTCTTCATCGTCACGCAGGATTCGCCGTTCCTCGACCGCCAGTACACGGTGTGGGGCGAGGTCGAGAGCGGCATGGAGCATGTCGACGCGCTTCCGGTCGGCGAGCCGCCGCGCGAGCCCGGCAAGATCGTCAAGGCGACGGTGAAGAAGGCCGGCGAGTGAAGAAGGTCGCGCTCGTCACTGGCGCGTCGGCCGGCCTCGGGGTCGAGTTTGCGCGCCAGCTGTCGAAGCGCGGCTATTCGCTTGTGCTAGCGGCGAGGCGCAAGGAACGGCTCGAGGATCTGGCGAAAGAGCTCGGCAAGGCTCGGGCGATCGCGATCGACCTGTCGAAGAGCAATGCGACAGCCAAGCTGATGGCGGACCTGGAGGCGAACGGCGAGACGGTCGACCTCCTCGTCAACAACGCCGGGTTCGGGCTCATCGGCAAGTTCGCCGAGCTGGATGCCAAGCGCGAGCGCGAGATGATCGACCTCAACGTGGGCGCGCTGACCGACCTTTGCCGGGCCGTGGCGCCCGCCATGGTCAAGCGCAAATCGGGCGGCATCATCAATGTCGCTTCGACCGCGGCCTTCCAGGCCGGGCCGAAGATGGCGGTCTATTTCGCGAGCAAGGCGTTCGTCCTGTCACTGACCGAGGCGCTCCACGAGGAACTGAAGCCGCGCGGCATCAAGGTCAGCTGCCTCTGCCCGGGCCCGACGCGCACGGAGTTCGGCGAGGTTGCCGGGTTCAACGGCAACGGCATGTTCGACAAGATCGCCATGGATGCGGGCAAAGTCGTCGAGACCGGGCTCAAGGGCCTCGATTCCAACCGGGCCATCGTCGTGACGGGATGGGCCAACAAGATCGGCGCGGCGAGCACGCGGTTCGCGCCGCGCTCCGTCGTTCGTAAAATTGCGGGCTCGATCAAATATTGATCGGGCAAGTGAACCCGCGCGGCCTCGTCGCCGTTGCACAACCGCCAAGAGGGCGGGACTGGAGAAGCAATGCCTGAAGCCGACACGATCGATCGCGTGAGCTCGCGCAAGGTCCAGGTCGCGAGCCTGCCGCCCGCCGACAGCGGCCGCGGCTTCGCCCGCCTGCCGGACAAGCTGATGCACGAGCTTGGCCTCACCGAAGGCGACGTCATCGAGATCGTCGGCAAGCGCTTGACCGCCGCCCGCGCGATCAGACCCTATGGCGAGGACGAGGGGATCGACATCGTTCGCCTCGACGGCCTTCAGCGCGCGAATGCCGGCGTCGGTTCGGGTGATTTCGTCGAGGTGCGGAAGGCCGAATCGAAGCCGGCGACGAAGGTCGTCTTCGCACCTGCGCAGCCGAACGTCAGGCTTCAGGGCTCCGCCGACGCGCTCCAGCGGACCTTCGCTGGCCGCCCGCTCGTCGAGGGCGACACGGTGGCGACCACCGGGCACCAGCGGATCAACGCGGACATGCCCGACCACATCCGCCAGCTTCTCAACGCGCCGGCGTTCGCGCTCCAGGAGCTGCGGCTGGTCGTCGTTTCCTCGACGCCCAAGGGCATTGTCCACATCGACGCGAAGACGACGGTCGAGCTCCTTCCCGAATTCACGGGCGGCGAAGGCGAGCGGCGCGCGGACGTCACCTACGACGACCTCGGCGGCATGCGCGACACGATCGACGCGCTCCGCGAGATGGTCGAGCTTCCGCTTCGGCACCCCGAGCTGTTCCAGCGCCTCGGCGTCGATCCGCCCAAGGGCGTGCTTCTCCACGGCCCGCCCGGCACCGGCAAGACGCTGTTGGCGCGCGCGGTCGCCAACGAGAGCGCGGCCAAATTCTTCCACATCGCCGGCCCGGAGATCATGGGTTCGGCCTATGGCGAGAGCGAGCGGCGCCTGCGCGAGATCTTCGAGCAGGCGGCGCAGTCGGCGCCATCGATCATCTTCATCGACGAGATCGATTCGATCGCCCCGAAGCGAGGGCAGGTGACCGGCGAAGCGGAGAAGAGGCTGGTCGCCCAGCTCCTGACCCTGCTCGACGGCATGGAGCCGCGGCAGAACACGGTGGTCATCGCCGCGACCAACCGGCCCGAAGCGATCGACGAGGCGCTTCGGCGTCCGGGCCGGTTCGATCGCGAGATCGTCGTCGGCGTTCCGGACGAGCCCGGCCGGCGCGAGGTCCTCGGCATCCACACACGTGGCATGCCGCTCGCGCCCGACGTCGATCTTAAGGACCTTTCACGCCGCACCTACGGCTTCGTCGGCGCCGACCTAGCGGCGCTTTGCCGCGAGGCTGCGCTCGAGGCGGTTCGCCGGATCATGCCGAAGATCAACCTCGCCGAGGACACCATTCCCGCGGAAATCCTCGATGCCCTGTCGGTGGAGCTTCGCGACTTCGAAGGTGCGCTGAAGCGGGTCCAGCCGTCGGCCATGCGCGAAGTCATGGTCGAGGCGCCGCAGATCCGCTGGGAGGACGTCGGCGGCCTCGACGAGGCAGCGAACCGCCTCAAGGAAGGCGTCGAGCTTCCGTTGAAGCACCACGACGCGTTTCGCCGCCTCGGCATCCGTCCAGCCAAGGGCTTCCTCCTCTACGGTCCGCCCGGCACCGGCAAGACGCTCCTCGCCAAGGCTGCGGCGCGTGAGAGCGAGGCGAACTTCATCGCCACGAAATCGTCTGACCTTCTCAGCAAATGGTATGGCGAGAGCGAGCAGCAGATCGCGCGCCTGTTCAACCGCGCCCGCCAGGTCGCCCCGACGATCATCTTCATCGACGAGCTCGACAGCCTGGTGCCGGCGCGCGGCGGCGGCCTCGGCGAGCCACAGGTGACCGAGCGGGTGGTCAACACGATCCTGTCGGAAATGGACGGGCTCGAGGAACTTCAGAATGTTGTCGTGATCGGAGCGACCAACCGGCCGACGCTGATCGACCCTGCCCTGCTGCGTCCCGGCCGCTTTGACGAGCTTATCTATGTCGGGACGCCGGACACCGCCGGACGGCGCCGGATCCTCGCGATCCACACGCGCAACATGCCGCTCGCCGATGACGTCGATCTAGAAAAAATCGCCCAGCGCACCGACCGGTTCACCGGCGCCGATCTCGAGGACCTGGTGCGCCGGGCCGGCCTCACTGCGCTTCGCCGCGGGCTCGACACGGGTAAGGTGACGATGGCCGACTTCGAGGTCGCGCTGTCCGAAACCCGCGCGTCGGTGACGCCGGAAATGCTCGAAGAATATGCGCGCATCCAGGAGACGCTGAAGAGCGATGCGACGCGGCCTCTCGGCGGAATCGGCTTCGTGCTTCCGGGCATGCTTCACCCGCGAGAGGGCGGAAAGCCCTAACGGGCGCCAATTGCTTCGTCGCGCAAATCGCGCGGTTCGCGGACGGCCGTTCGGCGAATGCGCGACTATATCGTTGGAAACCTTGCCAAGCCGCGGCGCTTTTGCCAACGCTCCCGCCCTCGAATTTCCCGACGGAGAATCCATGTCGACTTCCCCCGCGCGCACGCTGAAAGGATCACGACGCCTTCAGCGCAGCCGCGACCGCCGCGCGCCGAGCCCCCGCTGGCAGTTCCTCCGCGGTTTCCTCAAGAATCCGGTGATGGTCGGGTCGATCATCCCGTCGAGCCGGGTCCTCATCGACAAGATGCTGAGCCCGGTCGACTGGGAGAATACGAAGCTGTTCGTCGAATATGGTCCCGGCGTCGGTACCTTCACGCGGCCGATCCTAGAGAAGCTCGGACCGAACGCGACGCTGCTGACGATCGACACCAACCCGGACTTCACGCGCTACCTCCGCGAGGCAATCGATGATTCGCGGCTGGTGGCGGTCACCGGCTCGGCGGCTGACGTGGAGAAGATCCTCGCTGACAACGGCCACGGCTCGGCCGATTACGTCCTGTCCGGCCTCCCCTTCTCGACCCTTCCGCCCGGCGTCGGCGACGCCATCGCCGAGGCGACCTCGAACGTGATCCGCCCCGGCGGCGCGTTCCTCGTCTATCAGTTCAGCCCCAAGGTCCGCGACTTCATCCAGCCGCACTTCGCGCCGATCAAGCGCGGGTTCGAATGGGTCAACGTCCCGCCGGCGACCCTGTTCTGGGCCTACAAGGGCTCGCGGACGGCCTAGCGCCGGACGACGTTGAGGCGTCTCGTGACGCTGTAATCCATGACGTTTACGAGGAAGTGCGACAGCGCCCACTTCAGGCGCTGCCACGGGTTCGACCGCCGCTTGTGCACCTCGTGCGTGATCCATTTACAGTCGGCGAGCTCACGCTCGAAATAGCCGCGCATCGCGTCGGCGAAGCCCGCATCCTTGATCCGGAGCATGATCTCGAGGTTGATGTAGAAGCTTCGATAGTCGAAGTTCGACGAGCCGATGTGGACGATGTCGTCGACGATGGCGAGCTTGGTGTGCAGCTTCGCCGGTTGGTATTCGTAAAGGTCGACATGGCGGCGAATGAGCCGGCTGTAGCTGTGCCGGGCCGCGGCGATCGTCGCATTATTGTCCGACTTGGCGGCGTTGATGATCCGCGCCGTGCCCCGCCTGCCGACTCTTCCGATGCGGCGGATCATGGCGCCCGGCGGTGCGAAATAAGCGAAGATCATGTCGAGTTTCTTCGCCCGCTTCATGTCGCGGCCGATGCTTCGCCACCAGCTGTTGCGCATGCTCAAGGGGCCGCTGAACTTCCACTGTAGCGGCCCGCGCCATTCATTATAGTCGGCGACCATCCGCCTCAGGGCCCGAAGCGACTTGCCGCGTTTCGACCAGCGGAAGAGGCTGTCGAAATAGCGCGCGGGAAGCGCCGCTTCGGGACCGTCGACTCTCAGCCACAGGTCGCGCCAGTGCTTGGCGCTCCGATCATCGAGGTAGGTCGCGTCGATGTTCGCGCCGCCGATCAACACCGTCGCTTCGTCGATGACGATCAGCTTCTGGTGGTTGCGAAGGAGGTAGCGGCGCCCGTAGCTGGGGTTGAACACGCAATATTGGCCGCCTGCGTCCGACAGCGCAGTGAAGAATTCCGGCGTGGCGGCCGATCCGAAGCCGTCGATCAGCAGCTTCACCTCGACGCCGCGGCGCGCGGCAGCGGTGAGCGCATCGCGGACCACGTCCCCGTCACGGTCGGGATTGAACATGTACATGAGCATTCGGACGCTGCTCTGCGCCTGCGCGATCAGGCTCAGGAGCAGCCCGAACCGCTCTTGCCCCGTCTCGATCAGCTCGAGCCGGTTGCCGGCGATCTCGGCGCGGATTGGGGGCGTTCGCGCGGGAGGGGTGGCTTGATCGGGCATCCTCCTCCGCTTTCCTTGACTTTTCGACGCCCCGCAAGCTATTGGCGCCGCCTTCCTGAAATCCCATATTCCCTAAGCCTATTGGCATTTGGAATAGCTTTGCGGAGCGGCAAATGGCGCGCGTTACGGTTGAAGATTGCGTAGACAAGATCCCCAACAGGTTCGATCTCGTCCTGATGGCGGCGCAGCGCGCGCGCCAGATTTCGGGCGGCGCCGACCTCACCATCGATCGTGACCGCGACAAGAATCCGGTCGTCGCGCTGCGCGAGATCGCTGAAGAGACGGTCAAGCCGAAGCACCTCCAGGAAGCCATCGTCACGAACCTGCAGAAGGTGCGGATCGACGAGGAGGACGAGACGGAAGAGCTGGCGTCGCTGAGCGAGGCCGCCGAGGCGCTGCGCCTGACCGCAGCCGCCCCGCCGCGTCCGAGCCCGTCCGGCGGCGATTACGAATAATTTCGCTCTAGTCTGACCTGCGGCCGGCGGTTAGACCGGCCGTATGGTTCCCTTTTCGTTCGCAGGCGAAACGTTCGAGGCGACGCCGTCCGGCGCGCTGTTCTGGCCTGCGCATCAGGCGCTTCTTGTCGCCGATCTGCACCTCGAGAAAGCGAGCTGGTTCGCGCGCTTCGGGCAGTTCCTGCCGCCCTATGATTCGCACGCGACTCTGACCGCGCTCGAAGCCGATGTAGAGCGGAGCGGTGCGGCGCGGCTCTACTGCCTTGGCGACAGCTTCCATGACAGGTTCGGCTGCGATCGCCTGCCGGCCAACGCGCGCGAGCTTCTGACCGCGCTGACGGCGAAGCTTGATTGGACCTGGATCGTCGGCAACCACGACCCCGGCTTCGCCGACCATTGCGGCGGCCGGATCGAGGACGAGGTCGAGATCGCCGGCATCATCCTCCGCCACGAAGCGCAGCGCGAGGACCCGCGGCCGGAGATTTCGGGCCACTTCCATCCCAAGCTTCGGCTTCACGTCAAAGGCCGCCGGGTCTCCCGCCGCTGCTTCGTGAAGTCGGCGAGCAAGATCATCATGCCTGCCTTCGGCTCGCTGACCGGCGGGCTCGACGCCCATCATCCCGAGATCATGAAGTCGGTCGGCACCGGCGCCGCGGCCCTTGTGCCCGTCTCGGACCGGATGCTGCGCTTTCCGCTCGCAGCCTAGTCGGGCGCCTTCACCTCGATCGCCATTGCGCCCGAAGGGCTAAGCACCATGCGCGCCATCGCAGCCCGGTTCCGCCCGAATGTCGCCGCCTGGAGCTCGTTGCGCGCAGCGTGCCGGTCGAACTTAAAGCCCTGCGCTTCGGCAGCGTTCTTCAGCGTGTCGAGATGCTCGTCGAGGTCGGCAATCCCCTCGTCGGGATCGAAGTGCATGCAAACTTGAATATCGCGCGACGGGCTCATGCCCTGAATGCTTCGCGGCTGGAACGGCGATGCGCAAGCCCCTTCCGATTGCGCGCCCGCACTGCTGTTCCTACACCTTTGCCATGACGATGAGGCATTTCCTCCTGCTCGCGGGAGCGCTGGCAATGATTTCGGCTTCGGCAAACGCGCGATCGATCGACCCGAAGACGCAGGCGCGGATCGACCGCATCTTCAAGGCAACGCCGCTGATCGACGGGCACAACGACATCGCCGAGGCGGTGCGAGAGAATTACGGGATGAGCGTGGCCGGCCTCGCCAGCGGAGCCGACAAACGCGAGCATCCGCTGATGACGGACATGGCGCGGCTTCACGAGGGCCGTGTCGGGGGGCAGTTCTGGTCGGTCTACATTCCCTCGTCGCTCACCGGCGACGCGGCGATCCGCGCGACGATCGAGGAGATCGATACGGTCAAGCGGCTAGTCAAAGCCTATCCGGGCGACCTCGAGCTTGCGCGCACCGCGGACGACGTCGTCCGCATTCACAAGGGCGGAAGGGTCGCCTCGCTGATCGGCGTCGAGGGCGGTCACCAGATCGGCGGAAGCCTCGCCGCGCTTCGCCAATACTACGACCTCGGCGCGCGTTACATGACGCTGAGCCACTTCAAGAACAATGAGTTCGCCGACAGCGCGACCGACGATCCCAAATGGCATGGCCTCAACGATTTCGGCCGCGTCGTCGTGCACGAGATGAACCGGCTCGGCATGCTCGTGGATCTCGCGCACGTTTCGCCCGAGACGATGAGCGACGCGCTCGACGTCAGCAAGGCGCCGGTGATCTTCTCTCACAGCGATGCGCGCGCCTTGTCCGATCACCCGCGCAACGTGCCCGACGACATCCTGCGCAGGCTTCCCGCGAACGGCGGCGTGGTGATGGTCAATTTCTATCTCGGCCATCTCTCCGAGCCGTACCGCTTGTGGTCCGGCGAGCATTCGGCCGAGGATGCCAGACTTGCGTCGCTTTATGTCGGCCAGCCTGATGTTCGGAAGGCGAAGCTCGACGAATGGGAGAAAGCGCACCCCGCGCCAGCCGCGGGCGTCGGCCTCATCGCCGATCACATCGAGCATGTCGTCAAGATCGCCGGTCATGATCATGTCGGCCTTGGCGGCGATCTGGACGGCATCGGCTACGACGAGGCGCCGGCCGGAATGAACAGCGTCAGCGGCTATCCACTGCTTTTCGCGGAGCTGATCCGCCGCGGGTGGAGCGACCAGGACCTCGCCAAGCTCGCCGGCGGGAACGTACTCCGGGTGATGCGACAGGCCGAAGCGGTCGCCGCCGCGATGAATAACGAGCCCCCGGCGATGGACTCGCTGAAGCCCAAGTCCGACAACGTCTGGCAATGAGTGCTTCCGACCCGCCGCTTCGCGCCGCGATCATTCCGGTGACGCCGCTCCAGCAGAACTGCACCCTCCTGTGGTGCACGAAGACGATGCGCGGCGCCTTCGTCGACCCCGGCGGCGACCTGCCGCGCCTCAACGCCGCGGCGCAGCAGGCCGGCGTGACGATCCAGAAGATCCTCCTGACCCACGGCCATATCGATCATTGCGGAAGCGCCGGGATCTTCGCCGAGGAGCTGGGCGTCGAGATCGAGGGACCGCACGAAGAGGACCGTTTCTGGATCGAGCGCCTTACCGAGGACGGCGCTAAATACGGCATAACCGGCCGGCCGTTCGAGCCTTCACGCTGGCTCGACGACGGCGACCAGGTCACGGTCGGCGAGCTCACGTTCGACGTCCGCCATTGTCCCGGCCACACGCCCGGCCACGTCGTCTTCCATCATCCCGAATCGAACCTGGCGCTGGTTGGTGACGTGCTCTTCAGGGGCTCAATCGGCCGCTGGGACTTCCCTCGCGGCGACCAGCAACAGCTGATCGCGTCGATTACGAAGCGGCTGTGGCCGATGGGCGGCGAGACCGCCTTCGTTCCGGGTCACGGACCGATGTCGACCTTCGGCCAGGAGCGGCAGACGAACCCGTTCGTCGGAGACGCCGCCCTCGCCGCGACCTGACTTGCGCTTGCGGCCACTTTCGCTATAGGGGCCGCGGTTCGCGACGATCCGGCCGCCGCCTGTGGGCTCAACCCACTGAGATGAGGCGCAAGATCGTCGCAATTTTTATTGATGCCACTTGAGTTGAAGGTGCCGCAATGGCTGTCCCTAAGAGAAAAACTTCGCCGTCGAAGCGGAACATGCGCCGCAGCCACCACGCGCTGCAGGCCAAGAGCTTCCAGGAATGCCCGAACTGCGGCGAGCTGAAGCTGCCGCACAACCTGTGCTCGGCATGCGGCCATTATAACGGCCGCGAAATCGTTCCGACAGAGGCCTAAGCCTAGCCGAGGCCCAATGACGATGGGCCCACGCATTGCCATCGACGCCATGGGCGGGGACGCCGGCCCGGCGGCAATGATCTCGGGCGCCTCGCGCGCGCTGCGCAAGGATTCTTCCCTGCAATTCACCTTTTACGGTGACGAAAAGCAGGTCGAGGCGCAGATCGCTACGCACAAGAACCTCGCCGGCCATTGCCAGATCGCCCATTCGCCAGAAGCGATCGAGGCGACCGAGAAGCCGAGCCAGGCCATCCGCCGCGCCCGCACAACATCAATGGGAATGGCGATAAACGCGGTCAAGGAAGAGAAGGCCGACGCCGCGCTGTCGGGCGGGAATACCGGCGCGCTCATGGCGATGTCGAAGCTCGCGCTGCGAACGATGCCGGGGATCGACCGGCCTGCGCTTGCGGCGCTCCTGCCGACGCTCGGCGAGACCGACGTCATCATGCTCGACCTCGGCGCGAACACCGAGTGCGACGCGCAGAATCTAGTGCAGTTCGCGGTCATGGGCGCTGCCTATGCGCGCACGGTCCTCAAGCTCTCAAAGCCGCGCGTGAAGCTGCTCAACATCGGCACGGAAGAGCTCAAGGGCACCGATGAGCTGAAGGCCGCGGCGGCGCTGCTTCGCGAGGCGGACTATCTTCCGCTTCGATTCGACGGATTCACCGAGGGCGACCAGCTCTCGCGCGGCCACGTCGACGTCGTTGTCACCGACGGATTCTCCGGCAATATCGCGCTCAAGACAGCAGAGGGCACGGCCCGCTTTGTCACCGATCTTCTCCGCCGCGCGTTCAAGAGCTCGCTCCGCTCGAAAGCGGGCTTTGCTCTCTCCGCCCCGGCGCTCAATCTCCTGAAGGTTCACCTTGACCCCAACAATCACAACGGCGCGGTTTTCCTCGGCCTCAACGGTCTTGTCGTGAAGAGTCACGGCGGGGCGAACCCGAAGGGCGTTGCCAACGCGATCCAGGTCGCCGCGAGCATGGTCCGCAACGACATCACCCGGAAGATCGGCGACGACCTCGACAATTTCCGCGCGCATGCCTTCGCCAACGGGAACGCGGCATGAGGCGCTCGGTCATCCTCGGCGCGGGAAGCGCGCTGCCTGCTCGCCGGGTTACCAACGAAGAGCTCGCGCAGCAGGTCGACACGTCGGACGAATGGATCGTCGAGCGGACCGGGATTCGTAGCCGCTACGTCGCCGGAGAAGGCGAGACGACGGCCAGCCTGGCGACGGGCGCGGCGCGGCGCGCGCTCGAGCATGCGGGGATCGAAGCGGGCGAGATCGACCTTATCGTGCTGGCCACCGCAACGCCGGACCAGACCTTTCCGTCCTCTGCGACCAAGGTGCAGGCGGCGCTCGGCATTCCCGACTGCATCGCCTTCGACGTGCACGCGGTGTGCACCGGCTTCCTCTACGCACTGTCGGTCGCCGATTCGATGCTTCGGTCGGGCAATGCCGACAAGGCGCTCGTGATCGGCGCGGAAACCTTCAGCCGGATCCTCGACTGGGAAGATCGCGGGACGTGCGTCCTGTTCGGCGACGGCGCCGGAGCGCTCGTGTTGAGCGCCGAGGACGGCGAGCGCGGGGTGCTCGCGACCAAGCTGCACGCCGACGGTCGCCACAATGATCTTCTCTTCGTCGACGGCGGCCCTTCGACCACGGGCACGGTCGGCAAGCTCCGCATGAAGGGCCGGGAAGTGTTCAGGCACGCCGTCGTAAACCTGGCGGACGTGCTGACCGAAGTGCTTGCGGAGGCCGGGCTGAGCGCCGAGGATGTCGACTGGGTCGTCCCCCATCAGGCGAACGCGCGAATCCTCGACGCCACGGCGAGAAAACTCGGCCTTCCGGCGGAAAAGGTGGTGGTCACGGTCGACCAGCATGCGAACACGTCGGCAGCCTCCGTGCCGCTTGCATTTGATACAGCCGTCAAGGATGGTCGAATCAAACGGGGCGATCTTGTCGTGCTGGAAGCAATGGGCGGTGGCTTCACATGGGGTGCAGCAGCGCTCAGGTATTGAAAAACTTGGAATATTCGGCGATTGTCGAATTGCCGACAGGACGATAATTAGTTACGAATGTGAAACTGAAGCGGCGGGGGGCACGCCGTGGACTCGGGAGATTATCATGGCGGATCTCGGGATCGCGCGGATCAGCAACAATGAACTGGATGCCAACGCCACCCTGACTCGTGCGGATCTCGCCGACGTGGTGCACCGGCGTCTCGGTCTCTCCCGCGCCGAATCGGCGAGCGTGGTCGAGCGCGTTCTTCATCACACGTGCCACGCGCTCTCCGAGGGCCAGAACGTGAAGATCTCCGGCTTCGGCACCTTCATCCTTCGCGACAAGGGCCAGCGCGTCGGCCGCAACCCGAAGACCGGCATCGAAGTCCCGATCGCGCCGCGCCGCGTAATGACGTTCCGCGCAAGCCAGATTATGCGCGACCGGATCGCGAGGGGCTAAGCTTGCAAGCCGCCGGCCAAAAGGATCCCGGCGCTCTTCTCACGATCGGTGAGCTGTCGCACGAGCTTGGCGTCGCCCAGCACATCCTGCGTTATTGGGAAACGCGCTTTCCGCAGCTTCGCCCGATGCAGCGCGCCGGCAACCGCCGCTACTATCGCCCGGCGGACGTCGATCTCGCTCGGCGAATCAACCAGCTGCTCAACCAGGAAGGCTATACCGTTCGCGGTGTCCAGAAGCTGCTCCGCGACAAGAGCGAGAGCGGCGCGCCGGCATCGGAGCCGACTCCGCATCTCGCCGCCGTTGCAGCTCCGGAGCCTGTGCCTTCCATGGACTCGGAGCACGAAGATAGCGGCGTCGACGTGTTCCGCCTGATCGCGCTTCGCAATCGACTCGCTGACGCGCTCGACGACTAATCCAGCTCTTTCAGGACGATCAGCTCGGCGATCGTGCCGCTGCCCGGCTCGACGTCCGACCACTTCTCCGCCGGCAACTCGATCTGCACAAATGCTGCCGTCGGAAGCTTCGCCTCGACGCGCCTACGCAAGCCGTTCGAATCATCGCGCGTAAGGGCGACGATGAGCTGCTGCAGCCCCGGATTGTGACCCACTAGGAGCGGCGCATGCGCGGTCTCCGGAATGCCGCGAACGATCTCGACCAGGGCTTCCTCGCTCGCCAGGTAGATGTCCCGTTCGAAGCAGATCGTCGCTTCCGAACCGAGCTTTTCCTGCACGCCCTCCAGTGTCTCGCGGACGCGGACGGCGGTGCTTGCGAGCACCAGATCAAATTCCACCCCGCGCTTCTTGAGCTCGCGCCCCATTCGACGGGCGGCCTTCAGGCCGCGGTCGTTGAGTGGGCGGTCGAAGTCGGCAGTCTGCGGCTCGTCCCAGCTCGACTTGGCGTGGCGAAGGATCGCGAGCGACTTCATTTTACCGGCTCAAGCGCCGCCGGCTGACGAAAGGCAAGCCTTTGCTCCACGCGCGCGATCGCCTCGTCGAGCGGGAGCCGGTTGATTGGCACGCCGGGCGGGAATGCCTTGAGCAGCCGCGACGGCATGGCTGCCGACAGGATCACGAAGGCCCCGCAGTCGCCCTGGCGGCGGATGAGCCGGCCGAACGCCTGTGCGAGCCGCGCCCTCACCACGCGGTCGTCATAAGCGCTGCCGCCGCCCGCCATCCGCCGCGCAGCGTGAAGCACCGTCGGCCGCGGCCACGGCACGCGCTCCATCACCACCAGCCGCAGCGATTCGCCCGGCACATCGACGCCGTCGCGGAGCGCGTCGGTTCCGAGCAGCGACGCGCGCGGATCGTCGCGGAAGATGTCGACGAGCGTTCCTGCGTCGATCGGGTCGACGTGCTGCGCCAGCAGCGGAAGCCCGGCGCGGGCGAGGCGGTCGGCGATCCGCGCATGCACTGCCTTCAGCCGCTGGATGGCGGTGAAGAGGCCAAGCGTGCCGCCCTGCGCCGACTCGATCAGCCGCGCGTAGGCGCCGGCGAGCGAGGCGATGTCGCCCTGCTTCACGTCGTTGACGATCAGCACCTCGGAGCAGGCAGCATAGTCGAACGGGCTCTCGGCCTCGAACCGTTGCGCCGGAAGCTGAAGGTGCGCCGCGCCCGTGCGCGCTTCCGCCGAGGTCCAGTCCTCGCCGCCGCGCAACGTTGCCGAGGTGACGAGCACGCCGTCCGCCGGGGAAAGCACCGCAGCGGCGAGCGGCTTGGTGGGATCGAGCCAGCGGCGGTGAATGGCGACGTCGAGCTCGCGCCCGTCGATCCGCTCGACGGCGAGCCAGTCGACGAATTCGGGGTCCGCCTCGCCGCCAATGCGCGCAAGCAGCGCGACCCAGGCGGCCAGCGTCTCGCGACGCCACGAAAGTCCGCGGATCGCGCCTTCGACTCGCGCCCGTGCCTGGCTGTCGAGCCAGTCCGGCGCGTCCTCGATCACCGCCTCCAGCCGCCGCGCAAGCGCCGCCAGCGGCTTTTGAAGCGCTTCGAGCGATTGCATCGCCGCCGCCGCTCCCGACACGAGTCCGCCGTCGGCTTCGGCAAGCTCGGTCTCCAGCCCGTAGCCTGCCTCCTGCGCCTTCGACCGCGCGTAGACGGTGCCGCGGACTTCGGCGAGCAAGGCTTCGAGCGGGCCGAAGGGTGAATCTTCGCCTAGCCGCTGCAACCAGCCGTCCGACGGTAGCGTCCTAGCCGCGTCGACCGCCGCCTCGAGCGTCACGGCGCCCTCCTCGTCATAGGACGCGACGTCCATCAGCCGCGCTGCGAGCCCGCGCCTTCGTCCGCGCGAGCGGCCTTCCGGGCCGACGATCCAGCGGCGCAATTCGATTGCCTCCTGCCCGCCGAACGTCACCGCGAAGGTCGAATCGGCGGCATCGAAGAGATGATGTCCCTCGTCGAACAGGATCCGTCCAGGCGCGTCCTCGCGGGCGCGGGCGGCGTTGACCATCACCAGCGCATGGTTGGCGATGACGATGTCGGCGTCGCGGCTCGCGCGTTCGGCGCGCTCGATGAAGCAGCGGCGGTAATGCGGGCAGCCCGCATAGACGCACTCGCCGCGGCGGTCGGTTAGCGCGGTCGAGCCGGCGCGGCGGAACAGGCTCGGCAGCCAGCCGGGCAGGTCACCGCCGACCATGTCGCCGTCCTTCGTGTAGGCGGCCCAACGCCCGACGAGCTGCGCGAGGATGGCGGCGCGGCCGCTGAACGCGCCCTGCAGCGCATCCTCCAGATTGAGCAGGCACAAATAATTCTCGCGCCCCTTGCGGACGACGATCCGCCGAGCGCGCTCCTCGGCATCCGCGAACAGCTTCGGCCCCTCGCCGTCGAGCTGCCGCTGAAGCGCCTTCGTGAAGGTCGAGACCCAGACGGCGCCGCCGGCCTGCTCGGCCCACAGCGACGCAGGCGCAAGGTAGGCGAGCGTCTTGCCGATTCCCGTCCCCGCTTCGGCGAGCAGGAGGTTGGGCGCGCCCTTGGCCTTTTTCGCCGCGAAGACGTTCGTGACCGCTTCGGCCATGGCGCGCTGGCCCTCGCGCGCTTCGGCCCTGCCCGTCAGCCGGTCCAGCTTCGCGCGCGCTTCCGCGGGATCGATCGAGATGGCCCTCGGCGGCGGGCGCTCGGCCGCTTCGTCCCATTGCTTGAGCCTCGAGAAGAGCATCCGCTCGCCACGCTCCGGCCGCTCCAGCCGGGCGCCGATCAATG
>Ga0070671_100000534_pt1 | contig 26702 bp, 25 predicted proteins | sample KBSS73metaG_FD_65341 | JGI IMG/M metagenome (GOLD analysis project Ga0070671, IMG submission 65341) | Switchgrass rhizosphere microbial communities from Kellogg Biological Station, Michigan, USA - KBS S7-3 metaG | ecosystem: Host-associated > Plants > Roots > Rhizosphere > Soil ...
GTCGGCCGCATGGCCGACACGCTCGAGTACAGCGACGTCGCCTTTCCGCGCGCGCGCTTCGACGACGAGCTGGTCGCCGAGTTGCGCCAGTTCTGCGCCAGCCTGGTCGAGGAGGAGGGCGATTCGCTCGTCATCCGCCACGTCTACATCGAGCGGCGCATGATCCCGCTCAACATCTACCTGCAGGACGCGAGCCCCGCGCAGATCGCCTCGGCGGTCGTCGAGTACGGCAACGCGATCAAGGATCTGGTGCGCGCCAACATCTTCCCCGGCGACATGCTGTGGAAGAACTTCGGCGTCACGCGCCACGGTCGGGTCGTCTTCTACGACTACGACGAGATCGAATACCTCACCGACTGCACTTTCCGCAAGGTGCCGGAGGCGCGCAACGAGGAGGAGGAGATGTCGGGCGAGGTCTGGTACCGGGTCGGCCCGCGCGACGTCTTCCCGGAAACCTTCGGCCCGTTCCTGCTCGGCAATGCGGCGGTGCGCGAGGTGTTCCTGGCGCATCATGCCGACCTGCTCGACGCCGCCTTCTGGCAAGGGCACAAGGAGGAAATCCTCGCCGGCTACGTGCATGATGTCTTCCCTTACGACGCGCAGAAGCGCTTCGAGACGCGGCGTGCCGCGTCCGCGCCCGTGGCCGCGGTGCCCGCCCGCCGCCTGACTTTTTCATAGGAGCTTTTTCATGGCCGATTCCATCGTCATCGTCTCCGCCGCGCGCACGCCGATCGGCGGCCTGCTCGGCGACTTCAGCGCGCTCGCCGCGCACCAGCTCGGCAGCGTCGCGATCGGGGCCGCGGTCGAGCGTGCCGGGATCACGGGCGACGCCGTCGACGAGGTGCTGATGGGCAACTGCCTGATGGCGGGCCAGGGCCAGGCGCCGGCCCGCCAGGCCGCGCTCGGCGCCGGCCTGCCGCAGTCGGCGGGCGCGGTGACGCTGTCGAAGATGTGCGGCTCGGGGATGCGGGCGATGATGTTCGCGCACGACATGCTCAAGGCCGAGAGCGCATCGATCGTCGTCGCCGGCGGCATGGAGAGCATGACCAACGCGCCGCACCTCACCTTCGCGCGCAAGGGCGTGCGCTACGGCGCGACCCCCCTCTACGACCACATGGCGATCGACGGCCTTGAAGACGCCTACGAGCGCGGCAAGGCGATGGGCGTGTTCGCCGAGCAGTGCGTCGCCAAGTACAAGTTCAGCCGCGAGGCGATGGACCAGTTCGCGATCGATTCGACGAAGCGATCGAAGCAGGCCAACGAGGACGGCAGCTTCGCGTGGGAGATCGCGCCGGTGACCGTCGCCGGCAAGGCAGGCGACAACGTGATCAAGCTCGACGAGCAGCCGTTCAAGGCCAAGCTCGACAAGATCCCCGGCCTGAAGCCCGCGTTCAAGAAGGACGGCACGATCACAGCGGCAACGTCATCGAGCATTTCCGACGGCGCGGCCGCGCTGGTGCTGATGCGCGAGTCGAACGCGACGCGGCTCGGCGTCAGGCCGATCGCGCGGATCGTCGGCCACAGCGTCCATGCGCAGGCGCCGGACTGGTTCACGACCGCGCCGGTCGGCGCGATCGAGAAGGTCCTGAAGAAGGCCGGCTGGGCCGCGAAGGACGTCGATTTCTGGGAGGTCAACGAGGCGTTCGCCGCGGTGACGATGGCGGCGATGAGCGAGTTCGCGCTGCCTCACGAGATCGTCAACGTGCACGGCGGCGCGGTCGCGCTCGGCCATCCGATCGGCGCGAGCGGCGCGCGAATCGTCGTCACGCTGCTCGGCGCGCTGAAGAAGAACGGCAGGAAGAAGGGCGTCGCCGCGCTCTGCATCGGCGGCGGCGAGGCGACGGCGCTCGCGGTCGAGATGGTGTAGGGCGCAGGACGGCGCCGCCAGCCTCGGCCAACTACGAGGTCGCATGAACCGGCGCGAGTCCTTCGCCGCGTTTGCCCTGCTCGGCGGCGCGTCAAGTGCCGCCCGGGCGCAACCGGTGGCCAGGATCGCGCGCATCGGCTTCCTGTCGCTCTATCAGGGCGGAGACAGCCGGAGCCGGGCCGGCTTTGTCCAGGGCCTCCGTGAGCTCGGCTACCAGGAGGGACGCAACGTCGTCATCGAGTCGCGAGATGCCGAGGGCCATCTCGAGCGGCTGGCCGGCCTCGCCGCTGAGTTGGTGGCCCGCAAGGTCGATGTGATCGTCGCCCCCAGCACGCCCGCCGCCCAAGCGGCGAAGCAGGCGACCACGACCATCCCGATCGTCTTCGCGGGCGCCGCTGATCCTGTCGCAGACGGCTTCGTCGCCAGCCTGGCTCGACCCGGGGGCAATCTGACGGGCCTGTCGAACGTGGCTGCCGAGCTGGTCGGAAAGCGGCTCGAACTGCTCAAGCAGGCCGTGCCGACGCTCACCCGGGTCGCCCTTCTCTGGGGGCCGGCCCCCGGGGGCACGCCCCAGGACATGCTGAAGACGGCCGAAGTCGCGGCGCGCGCGCTGGGACTGCAGCTACAGCTCGTCGAGGTGCGAGGGGCTGGCGACCTCGATCGGGGCTTCGCCGACATGGCCCGAGGCCGCGCGGACGCACTCACTATCCTCCCGATCGCCACCTTCTTCAGCGAGCGGAAGCGGATCATCCACATGGCTGCAAGGAACCGGTTGCCGGCGATCTACACCTCACGGACATTCGTCGACGATGGCGGCCTGATGGCTTATGGCGCAAATCTGACCGACTTGGTGCGCCGCGCCGCGAGTTACGCCGACCGGATTCTCAAGGGCGCGCGCCCGAGCGACCTGCCGGTCGAGCAGGCGACGAAGTTCGAGCTGGTGATCAACCGCGGCACCGCCAGGGCGCTCGGCCTGACGATTCCGCAGTCGGTCCTGCTCAGCGCCGACGAGGTCATCGGATGAGCGCATCCGGCTTGTTCGGCACCCATTCGCTCGGTGTCTTCGCGGCGACGGTCTTCGTCGTCAACGCGACGCCGGGCGTCGACATGATGTTCACTCTCGCCCAGACGCTGCGCCACGGAGTCGCCGGCGGCATCGCCGCTGCGCTCGGCATCGTCGCCGGCTGTGTCGTCCACACGCTCGTCGCCGCGTTCGGGCTGGCTGCGCTGCTGGCGGCATCAGCCACGGCCTTCGCGATCGTCAAGTGGGCGGGCGCCGCGTACTTGGTGTGGCTGGCGATCGGCATGCTGAGGGCCGGCGCGTCGGCGAGCGCGCCGATCGGCGATGTCAGCGGTCGGATCGGCGACGATGAGGCAGCGCCGGGCCAGCGCCTGACGGGCGCCAGCCTCGGCCGGCTCTTTCGCCAGGGGCTCCTCACCAACGTCCTCAATCCCAAGATCGCGATCTTCTTTCTCGCCTTGCTGCCGCAGTTCATCGACGCCGACGCCACCGACAAGCTGATCGCTTTCCTGTTCCTCGGCGCCTGGTTCGTCGTCCAGGGCGCGCTGTTCATGATCGCGTTCGTTCTCCTCGTCGCGCCGCTTCGGCGCTGGAATGCCAGCCCCGTGTGGCGGCGCATCCTCAACGCCGCCGGCGCCGGCATCTTCGTCTGGCTGGCGGCGCGCCTCGCCCTGGTCGAGCGGACGTGAGCTCGGTGCCGGAACCGTCGGCTGCGCTCGCCACCGTCGGCGAGACCTTCTCGCAGCGCGCGCGTTTCTCCGACGACGCGATCCGCGCGTTCGCGACCTCGGTGCATGACCACAACCCGCTGCACCACGATCTCGCTGCGGCCAAGGCGGCGGGATATCGCGCGCTGATCGCGTCGGGGACGCAGCTCGGCAGCGTCTTCATGGCGATGACCGCGACGCATTTCGCCAAACCCGCGCCCGACGGTCGGCCGCGTCTCGGCCTCGGCCTCGGCTTCACGCTTCGCTTTCGCGCGCCGGTCTACGCCGGCGAGACCATCGACCTGCGCTGGACCGTCACCGCGATCGACTGGAAGGAGAGCCTGCGCGGCTGGGTGACGCTGCTCGAGGGCGACGCGCGCTCGGCGGCGACGCTGCTGCTCGACGGCACCGGCACCTTGCTGATCCGAGCACCGGTGCAGGAGCCGGCGCGATGATCCTGAGCGACGACCACGTCGCGGTCCAGGACGCCGTTCGCGGCTACGTCCGCGACCGCGTCGCGCCGCACGCCGCCGAGTGGGATCGCGCGAGCCATTTTCCGAAGGCCGAGCTGCAGGGCCTCGCCGCGCTCGGCTGCTACGGCGTCGCCGTGCCGACGGAGCTCGACGGCGCCGGCCTTGACTACCTCGCGCTCGCCGTCATCCTCGAGGAAATCGCCGCCGGCGACGGCGCGACGTCGACGATCGTCAGCGTCAACAACTGCCCGGTCTGCTCGATCCTGATGGCGTGGGCGAACGATGCGCAGAAGGAGCGCTGGCTGAAGCCGCTCGCGCGCGGCGACATGCTCGGCGCGTTCTGCCTCACCGAACCGCACGTCGGATCGCAGGCCGATGGCCTGAAGACGACGGCGGTCCGCGACGGCAGCGAGTACGTGCTGAACGGCGTCAAGCAGTTCATCACCAGCGGCAAGAACGGCGACGTCGCGATCGTCATGGCGGTGACCGACAAGGCGGCCGGCAAGCGCGGCATCAGCGCCTTCGTCGTGCCGACGGCGACGCCCGGCTACACCGTCGCGAGCGTCGAGACCAAGCTCGGCCAGCACGCCAGCGACACGGCGCAGATCGTGTTCGAGAACTGCCGCGTGCCGGCGGCCAACCTGCTCGGCGACGAAGGCCAGGGGCTGAAGATCGCGCTCTCGGGTCTCGAGGGAGGCAGGATCGGCATCGGCGCGCAGGCGATCGGCATGGCGCGCGCCGCGTTCGACGCGGCGCTCGCCTATGCGAAGGAGCGCGTCGCCTTCGGCAAGCCGATCTTCGAGCACCAGGCCGTCCAGTTCCGCCTCGCCGAGATGGCGACGAAGATCGAGGCGGCGCGCCAGCTCGTCCACCATGCGGCGAGCCTGAAGGACGCCGGCCGGCCGTGCCTGAAGGAAGCGGCAATGGGCAAGCTGATGGCGAGCGAGATGGCCGAGCGCGTCTGCAGCGACGCGATCCAGATCTTCGGCGGCTACGGCTATGTCAGCGACTTCCCGGTCGAGCGAATCTACCGCGACGTTCGCGTCTGCCAGATCTACGAAGGCACGAGCGACGTCCAGAAGATCCTGATCGGCCGGGCGCTCGCCTGACGAATCGGAGAGGTCTGCGATGGACGAGCGCCGCGCTCGCGAGGTCACGCTGCTCGAGGCGTTCGAGACGGCGCAGCCGGCGAGCCCGAGCTGGAGCGACGACGATCGCCGCTGGGCCGACCGCGTCGCGCTCGAGGCGGCGACGCCGGGCGTCGCGCCCGCTGCGTTCGTCGCCACGCGCGCCGGCCACGCATTGCAGCGCCTCGGCCCGCGCGAGCCTGCGCTCGCTGGCGCGCGCCCGCGCTGGCGTCGCGCCGGCCTGGTCGCGATCGCCCTGATCGCGTTCGCGCTCGGCATCGCCGCCGACGCGATCGGCGGCGGCCGCCGCATCAACCTGCTCGCGCCGCCGCTCTGGGGCGTGCTCGCCTGGAACGTCGTCGTCTACGCGCTCCTGATCGTGCTGCCGCTCGCGCGGCTCGTGCGGCGCGAGCCGGCGCGGCGCGGGCCGATCGTGCGGGCCGCCGAGGCGCTACTGCGGGTCCGCCAGCGGCTGCCGCGTGCCGCGAGCGGCGGCAGCGCCGCCTCGGTGCGGCGCTTCGCCGCGCTCTGGCTCGCGCGAACTCGCCGCCTCGAGCTGCTGCGCGCGGAGACGGCGCTGCACCTCGGCGCCGCCGCGCTCGCGCTCGGCCTCGTCGCCGGCCTGTACGCGCGCGGCCTCGTCCTCGACTACCGCGCCGGCTGGGAGAGCACGTTCCTCGATGCCGCGACCGCGCACACGCTCGTCGCCACCGCGCTCGGCCCCGCGTCGCTGCTGACCGGAATCGCGCTTCCCGATGCGACGTCGTTCGCCGGATTGCGAATGGGTCCCGAGATCACGGCAGCGGGCGCGCCCGCGGCGCCCTGGATCCATCTCATCGCCGTCACTCTCGGCCTCGTCGTCGTCGTGCCTCGCCTTCTTCTCGCGCTCGCGTGCGGTGCGGCGGCGGCGTGGCGATCGCGCCGGTTCGCACTGCCGCTCGACGAGCCGTACTTCCAGCGCCTGCTCCGACTCGGCGGCGGCGGCGCGGCGCACGTCGTCGTCGTTCCGTACGCGGCAACGCCGACGCCTCAGGCGACGCTCGGCCTGCGCTCGCTGCTCGCGGCGACGCTCGGGCCGCGCCTCGACGTTCGCATCGCGCCGCTGGTCGCGTTCGGCGAAGAGGACGCTCCGCCGGCCGACATCGGTCCCGATACGACGCATGCGGTCGCGCTCTTCGACCTCGGCGCGACGCCGGAGGCCGAGCACCAGACGCGCCTCGTGCACGGCCTCGCTGCGGCGCTGCCGAAAGGCGCCGTGCTCGGCGCGATCGTCGACGTCTCCGCCTTCGCGCGCCGCTTCGCCGGCATCGAGAGCCGCATCGCCGAGCGGCGCGAGGCGTGGCGGGCGTGGGGCGAAGCGGCGGGAACGGCGGTCGTCGCGGTCGACCTCGAATCGGCCGATGCCGCGGCGGCCGAGCCGTTCCTGCAGGCGGCGCTCGCGCCCGCCGCGGCGCCGCACCGATGAGCAGCACACCCGACATCGCTCGCGCCATGGCGACGACCGTCAGTGGACCCGACATCGCGCGCGCAACGGCGACGACCGACGGCGCGCCGGCCATCGTCTCGATCAGCCTGGTCTCGCACACCAACGCGGGCAAGACGACGCTGGCGCGGACGCTCCTCGGCCGCGACATCGGCGAGGTGCGCGACGCGCCGCACGTCACCGACTTCGCCGACGCGCACGTGCTCGTCGAGACCGGCCGGGGCGACCGCCTTCTCCTCTGGGACACGCCCGGCTTCGGCGACACCGTCCGGCTCGTTCGCAGGCTGCGCCAGGCCGAGCATCCGGTCGGCCGTTTCCTGAGCGAGGCGTGGGACCGCTGGCGCGATCGCCCGTTCTGGGCGAGCCAGCAGGCGGTCCGCCACACGCGCGACGACGCCGACGTCCTGCTCTATCTCGTCAACGCGTCGGAACAGATCGAGGCGGCGGGCTACGTGCAGCCGGAGATGGAGCTGCTCGGCTGGATCGGCAAGCCGGTCGTCGTCCTGCTCAACCAGCTCGGTGCGCCGCGCGACGGCGCCGTCGAGGCCACCGAGATCGCGCGCTGGCGGGCGAGTGTGTCGGCGCATTCGCACGTGCGCGCCGTCCTGCCGCTCGATGCGTTCGCGCGCTGCTGGGTGCAGGAGTCGACGCTGCTCGCCGCTGTCGAGGACGTGTTGCCGGCCGCCAAGCAACCGGCGATGGCGCGCCTGCGCGAGGCGTGGCGGGCGCGACGCATCGCGACGTTCGATGCGTCGGTGCAGGCGATCGCCACCAGCCTGGCGCGAATCGCGACGATGAGCGAGACCGTCGCCGATGGCGGCGGCGGCGTGCGCGCGCGCCTGCGCCAGGCCGGCGCCGCGGTCGGCCTCGGCAGCGCCGAGCGCGGGCCCGCCGGGCTCGCCCAGGACGCGCTCGCCGCTCGCCTCGACGACGAGATCCGCGCCCACACGCGCGAGCTGCTCGCCCTGCACGGCCTCGAGGGCAGCGCCGAGGGCGCGATCCGTGAACGGCTCGCGAGCGGCTACGACCTGCGCCTGCGCCTCGACGAGACGCAGGCCGCGATGTGGGGCGGCGCGATCACCGGAGCCCTCGTCGGCCTCAAGGCCGACCTCCTGAGCGGCGGCCTGACGCTCGGCGGCGGACTGATCGCCGGCGGCGTCCTCGGCGCGCTCGGCAGCGCTGGCCTGGCGCGCTGCGTCAATCTCGTCCGCGGCACCGATCGCTCGTTCGTGACGTGGAACGCCGCCGCGCTCGATGCGATGGTCGAGGCGGCGCTGCTGCGCCTGCTCGCCGTCGAGCACTTCGGCCGCGGCCGCGGCGACTGGGTCGAAGGCGAGGCGCCGCCGCACTGGGCCGGCGTCGTTGCCGCCGCGCTGGCGCCGCTGCGCGAGGCGCTCGACGCCGCCTGGTCGGAGCGCGTGCGCGCCGGCGCCGCCGAACCGGCGGCGCTCGCCGCCCGGCTGGCGCCGATCGTCGGCGCGGCGGCGCGGGCATCGTTGCGGGACCTTTATCCTGAAGCCAGGCGCATCTGGCCGAGCGAGCCCGCCGAGGAGTTGAACGATGAGCGCACCGATGAGCGCGCCGATGAGCGCGATCCCCGCTGAGGGACGCGAACCGTGAGCGCGCCGACCGTCTCGACCCCCGCTGACAGCGGCGCCGTGCGCGCCCTGGTCTTCGACGTCTTTGGCACCGTCGTCGACTGGCGAGGCTCGATCATTCGCGAAGGCGACGCGATGTCGACGGCGAAAGGCTGGCGCGTCGAGTGGCCGGCATTCGCCGACGCCTGGCGCGCCGGCTACCAGCCGGCGATGCAGCGCGTCATGCAGGCGGCCGCGAGCGGCGACACGGCGTGGGTCAAGCTCGACGCGCTCCATCGCGGCATCCTCGATACGTTGCTGCCGCGTTTCGGCCTCGACCGCCTCGCCCCGGCCGAGCGCGACCACCTCAACCTGGTCTGGCATCGCCTCGATCCCTGGCCCGATGCGGTGGCCGGGCTGACGCGGCTGAAGTCGCGCTGGCCGATCGCGACGCTCTCGAACGGCAACGTCTCGCTGCTCGTCGACATGGCGCGCCACGGCGGGCTGCCGTGGGATTGCGTACTTTCGGCCGAGCTGTTCCGTGCCTACAAGCCGTCGCCGGCGGTGTACCGCGGCGCCGCCGAACTGCTCGGCATCGCGCCGGGCGAGCTGCTGATGGTCGCAGCGCATCCGAGCGATCTCGCCGCAGCGCAGCGCGCCGGCCTGAAGACGGCCTACGTCGAGCGGCCGCTCGAGCGCGGGCTCGACGGCACGCGCGAAAACAGCGCCGGGCAGCGCTTCGACTGGGTCGCGAGCGACTTCGTCGATCTCGCCATCAAGCTGGGCGCATGACCCGAGCGGGCGCGGCGGGCGGGACCGGCCCGCGTTGCAGTACGCTGTCGCGATGAGCCCGTCCGCCATCGATTTCTACCTCGACTTCTCGTCGCCGTACTCATACATCGCTTCCGAGTGGATCGAAGCGCTCGCGGCGCGCCACGGCCGGCCGGTGCGCTGGCACGCCGTCCTGCTTGGCGTCACTTTCCAGGCGGCCGAGCTGAAGAGCCCGGTCAGCCATCCGATCAAGCGCGAGTACTCGCTGCTCGACTTCGATCGTTCGGCGCGCTTCGCCGGCGTCCCGTTCACCTTGCCCGGGAAGTTCCCGGTGGCCACGCAGAACGCGGCGCGAGTCTTCTGGTGGCTCGAGGAGAGCGATCGCGAGCGCGCCGTGAACTGGGCGCGCCACTGCCTGCGCGCCTACTTCACGCGCGGCACGGTCGACCTCTCGAACCCCGAACACCTGAAGGCGCTGGCGATCGAATTCGGCCTGGACGCCGACGAGGCCGAGCGCGTCTGGACCGAGCCGCGCTGGAAGAGCCGCCTCAAGACGGCATGCGATGACGCGATCTCGCAGGGCGTCTTCGGCGCGCCGTTCTTCGTCGTCGACGGCGAGCCGTTCTGGGGCAACGACCGGCGCGACCAGATCGAGCGCTGGCTCGAGCGCGGGCCGTTCTGACGGCGAACCGATCGATGGAGCTGCTCGCCTTCCTGCGCACGCAGGTCCACGCCAACCGCCTCGCCAACCATCGCCTGCACGCGGCGATGCGACCGCTCTCGCGCGAAGCGTACGAGGCGGCGCGAACGAGCTTCTTCCCGAGCCTGGCGAAGACGCTCGAGCACATCCTTGCCGTCGACCTCTACTACCTGGCGGCGCTGCACGGCGACGCCGACGCCGAGCGGCAGTGGGCGACGGCGCCGCGCGGCGTGCCGTTCGAGGCGATCGCCGCGGCGCAGGCGGTCGCCGACCAGCGCTTCATCGACCACGTCGTCGCGCTCGTCGCGCCGGCGCTCGACGACGTCGTCGAGCTCGATCGCGGCGCGGGCCGGATCCAGCGCGAGCGGCGCGGCCACGTCATCGCCCACCTCATCAACCACCAGGTGCACCACCGCGGCCAGGCGCACGCGATGCTCGCCGGCACCGCTGTCGCACCGCCGCAGCTCGACGAGTTCCTGATGCCGAGCGAGGCGCACCTGCGCGCCGCCGACGTTCGCGCGCTCGGCTGGAGCGAGGCGACGCTGTTCGGCTGAGCTCGCGCGCGATGGAAAGCATCTACCTCATTCCCGAGCACGAGCTGCTGCGCGAGCAGGTCGCGCGCTTCGTCGCGCGCGAGGTCGAGCCGCACGCGCTCGCCTGGGAGGACGCCGGCATGACGCCGCGCGAGGTGCTGAGGAAGCTCGGCGACGCCGGCCTGCTCGGACTGATGTACGGCGAGGAGCACGGCGGCGCCGGCGCCGACGCGCTCACCAACCTGGTCTTCGCCGAGGCGCTCTCGCAGTCGACCTTCGGCGGCTTCATCATCACCGTGCTCGTCCACACCGACATGGCGAGCCCGCACCTGCACCACGCGGGGAGCGCGGCGCAGAAGGCGCGCTGGATGCCGGGAATCACCGCGGGCCGGACGATCACCGCGGTCGCGATCACCGAGCCCGGCGCGGGATCGGACGTCGCCGGAATCCGCGCGACGGCGACGCGATCGGGCGACGGCAGCGAGTGGATCCTGAACGGCACCAAGCTCTTCATCACAAACGGCGTCCATGCCGACCTGTACTTCGTCGCCGCCAAGACCGGATCGGGCCGGCACGCGATGTCGATGTTCGCGGTCGAGAAGGGCGCTCCGGGCTTTTCCGTCGGGCGCAGCCTCGACAAGAGCGGCTGGCTCTCGTCCGACACCGCCGAGCTGGTGTTCGCCGACTGCCGCATCCCGGCGGAGAACCTGCTCGGCGAGGAGAACCGCGGCTTCTATTCGGTGACGAAGAACTTCCAGACCGAGCGCATCGCGCTGGCGGCGATGGCGGTCGGCCACTGCATGCAGGCGCTCCAGGCGACGCTCGCCCACGTTCGCGAGCGCAGCGCGTTCGGCGCGCCGCTCTTCGACAAGCAGGTCGTTCGCCAGCGGCTGGCGATGCTCGACGCCAAGGTGCGCGCGGCCCGGTCGTACCTGTACCACTGCGCCTGGCGCGTCACGCAAGGGCACGACGTCGTCCAGGACGTGTCGATGCTGAAGGCGCTCACCGGCGAGCTCGTCAACGAGGTCGTGCAGTCGTGCCAGCAGTTCCATGGCGGCATGGGCTACATGCGAGGCATGCCGATCGAGCGGCTCTGGCGCGACGCGCGCGTGCTGGCGATCGGCGGCGGTGCGACGGAAGTGATGCTGGACGAGGCGGCGAAGCGCTATTGAGCGCGCGCGGCGCCGCGTCGGTCGCCACACCCATCCCGCCGCACCGAGAAGCTCGCACGCGCGGCAACGACGTCGAAGTAAGAAACTCGCCGCCTGCAGACGTACGCCGCGCATCGTCGATTCGGGCCTGCCTCTGCGGACCGGCGATCGCAATCCACCAACCTGAGCTTTCTGGAACGGAGTGCGACACGATCAAGTCGAGGAATCCAATCTATATGGCCTATGTGGCGGTCCTGCTCGCCCTGGCGGCAAGCACCGCAAGCGCGCGCCCGGATCACGACGACAGCACGCTGGCCGTGGTGATGACGAACGACCCGGCGGCGAACCAGATCCTGGTGTTCGACACGGGCACCAAGGCGCTGCTGCAGCGGCTTTCGACCAAGGGCCTGGGCGGCGCCTCGGGCAACGCGCGAGGCGTCAAGCAGGTCGACGGCGACCGGGTCGCGGTCGTCAACCACGGATCGAACTCCGTCTCGCTGTTCAGGCGCGAAGGCGGCAACAGGCTCAGGCTCGAACAGATCGTGGCCACCAGCAGCGCGCCGCTAAGCATCGATTTCGGCAACCATCACATGTACGTGGCCGGCACGACGACCGTCGACTCCTTCGAGATGCGAAACGGCGATGTCTGGAAGGACGGCTCGGCCCCGTTGCGGCTGGTGGGCGGAGCGACACCGCCGGCCGGGAGCACGGCGCAGGTCGGCGTGCTCGACAAGGACACTTTGCTCGTCACCCTGAAGACCGATCCGAGCCCCGGCAGCGTCGACGTCGTGGCGCTCCACAACGGCGCGGTGACCAGTGCCACGCCGCAGGTAGTGTCCGGCCCCGCCGGATCGCTGACACCCTTCGGCTTCTCGGTCTATCCGGACGGTACGGCGATCATCACGCTGGCGCACACCAGCCAGGACGGCCTGTTCCGTAACGGCGCGTTCACCGATGTCGTGTCGTCGGGGACAGGTGCCGCGGCGCCCTGCTGGACGACCCGCGTCGGCAAGTACGTCTTCACCGCGAACACGGGCAGCGGGACCATCAGCCGGCTGATCGGAACCGGCAACCACATCTTCATCGACAGCGGCGTCGCGGCGACCCTGGGCGGCGGGGTGACGGACATCGACGCAGACAACGGTGTCATGGGTGTGCTCCGCGGCGGCTCGCAGCTGTATCTGCTGAGCTATGACAGGTTCGGCGCCCTGACTCCGTCCGCGCCCATCGGTCTCGGTGTGACGACCGCGAATGGCGTGGCCATTTTCGGCACGCAGGACAGGGACGACTGAAGCTTTGGAACGCGGTCGAGAAGCAGGCTATGGAAGTGCTGCTTCCGACCCCAATCCAGTCCTTGCCCGAAATATCTGGAGAGTCCGCAATGAGGAGTCGAGCGGACAATTCGCAGCGTCGGCATCATGTGGCGCGCCGCACTCGTTGGCGCCCTTTCACCTCGGAGAACAGGTCGTAGAGCTGTTGGGCAGCGGGCGACAGTGAACGCCCGCGACGCCTTATCAGCCCGACCTTTCGGGTGACAACCGGATCAACCAGCGGCACGCTCACCAGCAGCGGATGATCCGAAGCCGGCATGGCCATCGACGGCACTGCTGCCACGCCCAGCCCGGCTTCGACGAGGCCGAGTGTCGTCGTCACATGCTGCGCCTCGTAGATCGCCTGCGGCCGGCCCGCGACGCCGGCCAGCGCCTGGTCGAGCAGGACACGGTTGCCCGAGGTGCGGCCCACCGAGATGTAGTCGTAGTCGCTCAGCTGCGCCCAGCTCACGCGGCGCAGCTTCGCCAACGGATGATCGCGCCGGCATGCGGCGACGAACCGCTCCTCCACGAGTGGCTTGAAATCCAGGTCGCCTTCCTGCGCGCCGATGAAATTGAGGCCGAAGTCGGCCTCTCCGCGCGCCACCGCGGCGAGCACTTCATTGGCGCCCGCATCGAGCACCTTCACCCGCACCTTCGGGGAGCGCTCGTGGTATCGGCCGATCACGTGCGAGAGGTAGTAGTACACGGTCGATGGCACGCAGGCGACGGTCACCTCGCCCATGCGAGTGACCGCGACCCCGCGGATGCCGAGCAGCGTGGCGTCGAGGTCGTCGAGGAGCTCACGGACCTTGCGCTCGAAGTCGCGGCCGACCGCCGTGAGCGTCACGCGGCGCGTCGTTCGCTCGAGGAGCCGCACGCCCAGCGCCTGCTCCAGCTTGTCGATGCGGCGGCTGAACGCCGGCTGCGAGAGATGCACCAACTCGGCGGCCTTGCGGAAGCTGCTCAGCTCGGCCACCGCGCGAAAGGAGAGCAGGTCGTTCAAGTCGAAGTTGATCGCCATGGCGGAGCACTCCATTGATGTGCATGACGCATCAGTTGATCTTAAAGATGCAATTCACTTTTGCAATGGCCGCGCCGACCATTGCAACCCATGAACCGAGCCATCCCCTGCGTCCTGATGCGAGCCGGCACCTCCCGGGGGCCGTTCTTCCTGCGCGATTGGCTGCCCGGGGGAGACCGTGAGCGCGACGAAGTCCTGATCGGCGCGATCGGGGCGTCCGACCTGTTGCAGGTCGACGGCGTCGGCGGCGGCAGCACGCTGACCAGCAAGGTGGCGATCGTCTCCAAGTCCTCGCAACCGGGATGCGACGTCGACTATCTCTTCGCGCAGGTCGGCGTCGGCCAGAAATCGGTCGATACCCGGCCCAACTGCGGCAACATGCTTTCGGGCGTCGGCCCCTTCGCCATCGAGCAGGGCCTGGTGTCGGCGCAGGACGGCGAGACGACGGTTCGCGTGTTCAACGTCAACACGCGCTCGCGGATCGACGTCAAGGTGCTGACCCCCGGCCGGCGCGTCACCTACGAGGGCGAGACCGGAATCGACGGCGTGGCGGGCACGGCGGCGCCGATCCGCCTGGTCTTTCTAGACGCCTGGGGCGCGGTCACGGGGTCGCTCTTTCCTACCGGCCGGCGCATCGACACGATCGAAGGCGTGCAGGTCACCTGCATCGATGCCGCCATGCCGCTCGTGATCGTGCAAGCGCGCTCGCTCGGCCTGAGCGGACGAGAGACGCCCGCCCAGCTCGATGCCGATCGCTCGCTGCTCGAGCGCATCGAAGCCCTGCGCCGTGCCGCCGGTGAGGCGATGGGCCTGGGCGATGTCTCCGACAGCGTCGTTCCCAAGCCGGTGATCGCCAGCGACGGCGACGACGCAGACAGCGTCACGTCGCGCTACTTCACTCCCCGGCGTTGCCATGCCTCGCACGCGGTGACCGGTGCGATCGGCGTCGCCACCGCGTTCGCGCTGCCGGGCACCGTGATCAGCGGAACGACCAGCCGGTCGGACATGCGCGTCATATCGGTGCTTCATCCCCAAGGTCGCATCGACGTCGAGGTGGCGGTCGAGGGTCTCGGCGCAGACGCCCGCGTGCAGCGCGCAGCGCTCGTCCGCACCGCCCGAAAGATCCTGCAAGGCGAGCTTCACATCCCGCCCTACGTGTTCTCGAATCCCAACGAAGGAGACAAGCCCATGAAACGTCTGATCGCACCCGCCCTCGCCGCGGCGCTGGCCACCGCAGCTCCGGCCACCATGGCCTATCCCGACAAGACCATCACGATCGTCGTGCCGACCGCGGCCGGTGGCGGCAATGACGCGATGGCGCGCACCATCGCCCAGAAGCTCGGGCCGCTGCTCGGCCAGACCGTGATCGTCGACAACCGCGCCGGCGCCAACGGCGCGATTGCGAGCGAGTTCGTGACCCGCGCCGCGCCCGACGGACACACGCTGATGTTCGGCTACATCGCCACGCACGCGATGAACCCGTCGCTGCAGAAGCTGCGCTACGACCCGGTCGCGGACTTCGCGCCGATCGGCCTGGTCGGCTACTCGCCGACGCTGATGGTCGCCACTGCCAACGTTCCGGTGAAGGATGTGAGGGACCTGGTGGCGCAGCTCAAGGCCAAGCCCGACAAGTACACCTATGCCTCTGCGGGCAACGGCACCGCCCCGCACTACGCGGCCGAGCTGTTCAAGCTCAACGCCGGCGTCGTGATGCTCGGCGCGCCGTACAAGGGCTCTGCGCCCGCGATCAGCGACACGATCGGCGGGCAGACGCAGTTCATGTTTCCCAGCCTGTACACGGCCTTGCCGCACGTGAAGTCCGGGAAGCTCCGCGCACTGGCCGTCGCCGGGCCGAAGCGGTCAGCGCTCCTGCCCGATGTGCCGACGCTGAAGGAAGCGGGCGTCGACGGCGTCGACGTGCAGCAGTGGTACGGCTTCTTCGCCCCCGCCAAGACGCCCAAGGCGATCGTCGACCAGCTTAACAAGGCGCTGAACCAGGTGCTGGCCGACAAGGAGATCGTCAAGCGCATGGAAGAGCACGGCGCCGATGTCGAGACCAGCACCCCGGAGCAACTGGGGGCCCTGGTCAAGAGCGAGCTGGCGAAGTGGAAAGGCGTGGTGCAGCGCGCCAAGCTGACCGCCGAGTAAACGAGAAAAGAGGCTTCAAGCATGGACACTTCACTCAACGAGCTGCAAACCTGGACCGGACGCAGCGAAACCTGGCGCGATCAGATCGGCGCGACCCCGGTCAAGGCGCTCAATGCCACGCTCGATCACCCGGCGATGCCGGCAGACCCCGGGACGCCGCTGCCGCCCCTGTGGCACTGGCTCTACTTTCTGCCGTTGCACCGCCAGAGCGAAATCGGCCCAGACGGTCACGCCAAGCGCGGCGGCTTCCTGCCACCGGTGCCGTTGCCGCGACGAATGTGGGCGGGCAGTCAGTTCGAGTTCCGCTCGCCAATCCGTGTCGGGGACTTGGTCGAGCGCACGTCGACCATCGCGGACGTCTCGGCCAAGGAAGGCCGCACCGGCAAGCTCGTCTTCGTCAAGGTGCGCCACGAAGTGCGCGGCAACGGCGCCTCGGAGCCCGCCATCGTCGAGTTCCACGACATCGTCTACCGCGACGCCAAGCGGCCCGGCGACGTCGAGCCGCCGCCGCAGCGGGCGGAGACCGGCCCGACTTGGCAGCGCGAGATCGTGCCCGACGACGTGCTGCTGTTCCGCTACTCGGCGCTCACGTTCAACGGCCACCGGATCCACTACGACCGCAAGTACGTCACCGAAGTCGAGGGCTATCCCGGGCTGATCGTGCACGGGCCGCTGATCGCCACCCTGCTGATGGACCTGGTCCGACGGAGCCTCCCCGAGGCCGATGTCGCGACGTTCCGCTTCAAGGCGGTACGGCCGACGTTCGACCTGAACCCATTCCGCGTCAACGGACAGCTTCAAGGCGATGGCAAGACCATCCGGCTTTGGGCCGAGGACCATGGGGGATGGCTCACGATGGACGCGACCGCAACGCTGCGCTGAACCTCGAAAGGACTGCCATGCAACCGCTGAAAGGACTCACCGTCGTCACCCTCGAGCACGCGATCGCCGCGCCGTTCGCGACGCGCCACCTCGCCGACCTGGGCGCCCGCGTGATCAAGATCGAGCGCCCCGGCGTCGGCGACTTCGCGCGCGGCTACGACTCTCGCGTGCGCGGCCTCGCATCGCACTTCGTCTGGACCAACCGCTCGAAGGAGAGCCTCACGCTCGACGTGAAGCACCCCGATGCCGCCGCGGTGCTCGAGCGGCTCGTGCTCGAGAAGGCGGACGTGGTCGTGCAGAACCTCGCGCCCGGTGCCGCTGCCCGGCTCGGCCTCGGCTACGGGGTGCTCGCGGCGAAGAAGCCCGCGATCATCGTCTGCGACATCTCGGGCTATGGCGCCAACGGCCCCTATCGCGACAAGAAGGCGTATGACCTCCTGATCCAGAGCGAGGCGGGGCTCGTGTCGGTGACCGGCACGCCCGACGAGCCGTGCAAGGCCGGCCCGTCGATGGCCGACATCGCGGCAGGCATGTATGCGTACACGAACATCCTCGCGGCGCTGCTGCAGCGCGGCCAGACCGGGCGTGGCCAGCACATCGACATCTCGATGCTCGAGTCGCTCGCCGAATGGACCAGCTATCCGCTGTACTACGCGTTCGACGGCGCGCCACCGCCGCCGCGCACCGGTGCGGCACACGCGACGATCTATCCCTACGGCCCGTTTCCGACCGGCGCCGACGGCGGCAGCGTGATGCTCGGCCTGCAGAACGAGCGCGAATGGGTCAACTTCTGCGACAAGGTGCTGCAGCGCCCCGAGCTGGCCCGTGACGCGCGCTTCAGCGGCAATGCCAAGCGCGTGGCAGAGCGGACGGCGCTGCGCGCGATCATCGTCGAGACGTTCGCGCCGCTGACGACGCCGCAGGTGGTCGATCGGCTGGAGACGGCACAGATCGCCAATGCGCGCGTCAACACGATGCGGGAGGTCTGGGAGCATCCCCAACTGAAGGCGCGCGAACGCTGGCGCGAAATCGGCTCGCCGGTCGGAGCCCTGCCCGCGATGCTGCCGCCCGGCACCTGGAACGAAGGCCCGCGCATGGACCCGGTACCCGCCCTTGGCGAGCACACCGATGCCATCCTGCGCGAGCTCGGCTTCGACGCGGGCGGCATCCGCGAGCTGCGCGCGGCGGAGGCCATCTGATGGACCCGCGGACCTATCTGTTCGTGCCGGGCAATCGCCCCGAGCGATTCGCCAAGGCCCTCGCGACCGGCGCCGATCGGGTCGTCCTGGATCTGGAGGACGCCGTCGCGCTGCCGGCCAAAGGCGAGGCGCGCGACGCCATCGCGCGGTGGTCGGCCCAGCCCGGTGACGCGGACCGCGCGCGCATCGTCGTGCGAATCAACGACGCCTCGTCGAGTGCCTTTGCCGATGACCTCCGACTGCTTCGCGACGCACGCATTGAGAGCGTGATGCTGCCCAAGGCCGAGTCGGCGGACCAACTGCAGGCAGTTCGGGCCGTCGTGCCTCACGCACGCGTGCTGCCTCTGATCGAAAGCGCGTCCGGCGTGGCAAACGTTCAGCAGGTGGCCGGTGCCGAGGGCGTCGCCCGCCTTGTCTTCGGCACGCTCGACTACGCCCTCGACCTCGACCTGGACATCGCCGACAGTCCGGACGGCCTCGCCCATGCCGCCAGCGTGCTCGCGATCGCATCGCGCGTCGCGGGCCTCTCGGCCCCGGTCGCGGGGGTGACCCCCCAGCTCGACGACGAGCAACGCCTGCTCGCCGACCTGGGATGGTCGCGGCGTCACGGTTTCGGCGCCAAGCTGTGCATCCACCCGCGCCAGGTCGCTCCGATCCACGCCGCACTGACCCCGAGCGCAGACGCCGTCGACCTCGCTCGACGCGTGCTCGCCGCCGAAGCCGCCTCGCCCGGTGCCGCCCAGCTCGACGGCCGAATGATCGATCGACCCGTCGTCCTGCAGGCCGAGCGCACCTTGCGCCGGGCCGGCGCCTGAGTCTTTTTTTCACCCAAGGAATCCACCATGCCCTCCACCATCATCGACTCCGCGATCTTTCAGGGGATCTTCTCTAGCGACGAGATGCGCCACGTCTGGTCCGACGAGAACCGGACGCAGAAATACCTCGACATCGAAGCGGCCCTGGCCAAGGTCCAGGGCCGGATCGGCCTGATCCCGCAGGAGGCGGCCGACGAGATCGTCAGCCACTGTCGGCTCGACCAGATCGACATGGCCAAGCTGCGCCAGCAGACCGAGCGAATCGGCTATCCGATCCTCGGCGTCGTCTCGCAGCTCAACGTGCTCTGCCGCGACAAGCTCGGCGAGTACTGCCACTGGGGCGCGACCACGCAGGACATCACCGACACAGCGACGGTCCTGCAGATCCGCGAAGGGCTCGCCATCGTCGAGCGCGAGCTCGCGGCGATTTCGGCCGCGATGGCCAAGCATGCGAAGGTGCATCGGCTCACGCCGATGATCGGCCGCAGCAACCTGCAGCAGGCCATTCCGGTGACCTTCGGCTACAAGATGGCCGGCTTGCTGAGCGCGATCGAACGTCATCGCGAGCGCCTGTCGCAATTGAAGGAGCGCGTTCTCGTCGGCGAATTCGCCGGCGCCGCCGGCACGCTGGCATCGCTCGAGAAGGGCGCCATGGAGACGCAGGCCGGCCTGTGTGCGGAGCTCGGCCTGAAGCAGCCGGTGATCGCCTGGCACACGATCCGCGACAACATCGCCGAGGTCGGCACCTTCCTAGGACTGGTGGGCGGCACGCTCGGCAAGCTCAGCATGGACGTGAAGCTGATGATGCAGACCGAGGTCGGCGAGGTCTACGAGCCGTACGCCCCCGGGCGCGGCTCAAGCAGCACGATGCCGCAGAAGCGCAACCCGATCTCGAGCTGCTACATCCACGCGGCGATTTCGGTGGTTCGGCAGCACGCCGCGGCGCTGATGGACGCGATGGTCGCCGACCACGAGCGTTCGACCGGCCCGTGGGAGATCGAATGGATCGTCCTGCCCGAAGCGTTCTGCCTGATGGCCGGTGCGCTCAAACAATCGCGCTTCGTGCTCGAGGGCCTGGAGGTCGATGCCGAGGCCATGCGCCGCAACATCGACATGACCCACGGCCTGGTGATGAGCGAGGCGGTGATGATGGGGCTGGGCCCGTACATCGGCCGCGAGTACGCGCACGACCTCGTCTACGACATCTGCCGCGACGCGCTGAAGCAGCAGCGGCCGCTCCTCGACCTGCTCGCCGAGCACCCCGAGATTAACCGCCACCTCGACCGGGCTGCGCTCGCGCGGCTCTGCGATCCCGCGAACTACCTCGGCCAGTCGGGTGCGATGGTCGATCGCGTGCTCGCTACGCTGCGCTGAACCCCAACCGCTGCCGCACAGGCCGACACAGATCGGTCCGGTCAGCTTCTGCCCGCTCTCAGGAGACTTCCCATGAGATCCGCCAAGTTGCTCAAGCTTCTCTATGTCCAGGTTCTGATCGGCCTGGTGCTCGGAATCGCCGTCGGCCACTGGTGGCCCGAGTTCGGTGCCGCGCTCAAGCCGCTCGGCGATGGCTTCGTCAAGGTGGTGAAGATGATGATCGCCCCGATCGTCTTCTGCACCATCGTCAGCGGCATCACCTCGCTGAACGACTCGAAGCAGATCGGCAAGACGCTGCTGAAGTCGATGGGTCTGTTCTACGCCTTGACCATCCTTGCCTTGCTGACCGGCCTGGCCGCGGTCTTCCTCCTCCAGCCGGGCGCGGGAATGCACATCGACCCGAAGCACCTCGACGCGGCTGTTGCGGGGAAGTACACGAGCCAGATCCCGCCGCGCGGCTTCACCGAGTTCGTGCTGCACATCATTCCCAATTCGTTCTTCGGCGCCTTCGCCGACGGCGAAGTGCTGCCGGTGTTGCTGCTGTCGGTCCTTTGCGGCTTCGGGCTGACGCGCATCGGCGCGGCCGGGCGCGTCGTGCTCGACGGCATCGACGGCTTTGCGAACATGCTGTTCGCGGCCTTCGGCTTCATCATGCGGCTTGCACCCCTCGGCGCGTTCGGCGCGATGGCGTTCACCGTCGGCCGCTACGGGATCAAGTCGATCGGCTCGCTCGGCATGCTGATCGGCACCTTCTACGTCGCCTGCATCTTCTTCGTCGTCGTCGTCCTGGGGACGCTGGCCTGGATGCACAAGTTCAAGCTGTGGCAACTGCTGCGCTACATCCGCGAGGAGCTGCTCGTCGTGCTCGGCACGTCGTCGAGCGAGCCGGTGCTACCGCGCCTGCTCATGAAGCTGGAGCGCCTCGGCTGCAAGAAGGGCGTCGTCGGGCTGGTGCTTCCGACCGGCTACTCGTTCAACCTCGACGGCACGGCGATCTACCTGACGCTGGCCTCGATGTTCATCGCCCAGGCCTGCGACATCACGTTGTCGTGGGGACAGATCGGCGCGATGCTCGGCCTGATGCTGCTCACGTCCAAGGGTGCCGCCGGGGTCACCGGCAGCGGCTTCGTCGCCCTTGTGGCGACGTTGGCGGTGATGCCGGACCTGCCGGTCGCCGGCGTGGCGTTGATCGTCGGCATCGACCGATTCATGTCCGAGGCCCGCGCGCTGACCAGCACCATCAGCAACGCGGTCGCCTGCATCGTTGTGTCCATCTGGGAAAACGCGTGCGACCGCCAAGTGCTTGCTAGAGAGCTGCAGCAGAACTATGTCAATACCGAGTTGGCGCTGGAACAGGACGCCGTGTTGCCACAGGCCCCGGCGGCAGCTGTCCTTCACACCGTGGCGCTCCACTAATGCTGACAGCCCCGCCAGCGCAGACGAGTCCGATGTCAAATGTGGCGAGCATCAGGTTAGCCCACAGAGGTGTCTCCCGGACATCTGGGTCTGCGGCCTCGAGCTTCGGGGTGGGTCGCGATCTCCGCCCTCGCCATCCGCACCCGAGACGACGTTCCCGCGGCAGCGATGGGGATAGCCGCGATCGACCGTGGCGACCGCAGCGGCGAGAATCGCGTCGCCGCACGCAAGGGAGTGAGCTTGGGCTACGAGACGATCGCAGTGCAGAGAGCGGATGCCCGCGTCGCGCGGGTGTTCCTGGACCGTCCCGGCGTTCGCAACGCCATGAACGGCACGCTGATCCGCGAGCTCGCGGATGCGTTCGGCTCGCTCGCGGCCGACTCCGAGGTGCGCGTGATCGTCCTCGGCGGCAGCGGCAAGGCGTTCTGCGCCGGCGCCGACCTGGCGTTCATGCGCGAAGCCGCGGACTTCACCTGGGAGCAGAACCACGCCGACGCGGCCGCGCTGGCCGAGATGCTGTGGGCGATGTACAGCTGCCCGGTGCCGGTGATCGCCCGCATCCACGGCGATTGCTACGCCGGCGGCCTCGGCCTCGCCTCGGTGTGCGACATCCGCGTCGTCGCAGACACGGTGACGTTCTCGCTCAGCGAAGCACGCCTCGGCCTGCTGCCGGCGACGATCAGCCCGTACGTCATCCGGGCGATGGGCGAGCAGGCGGCGCGCCGCTACTTCGTCACCGCCGAGCGCTTCGGCGCGGCCGAGGCACGCGTGTTCGGATTCGCGCACGAGGTCTGCGAGGCGGCGGCGATCGACGAGGTCGTCGACCGCCTGACGACGGCGATCGCCGCCAACGGACCGAGGGCGACGCGCGCGTGCAAGCGGCTCGTTCGCGACGTCGCCGGGCGCGAGATCGACGCCGAGCTGCGCGCCGACACCGCGCGCCGAATCGCCGACACCCGGGCCAGCGCGGAAGGCCGCGAAGGCATCCAGAGCTTCCTCGACAAGCGTGCCCCGGCCTGGTCCTTGCCGGCGAAGTAGACAAGACGAGCAACCACGATGAACCTGGACCTCACCCAACTCGTCGCCATCGCCGCGGCCCTCGGCTGGGCCAGCGGCCTCAGGCTCTACGCCGTCGTCTTCATCACCGGGATGGCGGGATGGCTCGGCTGGGTTCACCTGCCGGGCGACCTGCACGTGCTCGCGAATCCGATCGTCATTGGCGCGAGCGGGCTGATGCTCTTCATCGAGTTCTTCGTCGACAAGATTCCCGGGCTCGACAGCGTCTGGGACGCGATTCACACCTTCGTCCGAATTCCCGCCGGCGCCGCGCTCGCGGGCGCGGTGTTCGGCGGCGATCCGGCGAGCTGGGTGACCGCGGCAGCGCTGATGGGCGGCACGCTTGCCGCGACCAGCCACGCCGCCAAGCTGACGACGCGCGCGTCGGCCAACACCTCGCCCGAGCCGTTCTCGAACATCGCCCTCTCGCTCCTCGGCGACGGCGCTGTGCCGGCCATGCTCTGGCTGTCGTGGGCGCACCCGGTCGTCCTGCTCATCGTCCTGGCGGTGGTGGTCGTCGTCTCGATCGTCGTCGTCTGGGTGCTCTGGCGCTTCATCGCCGGGCTGATGCGACGAATTCGAGGCGGCGGCTACGTCGTCGCGATGGGACAGCGCCACGGAGGCACGCCATGATTCCTTCCCGCGTCACCCTCGTCGACGTCGGTCCGCGCGACGGCCTGCAGAACGAGAAGCAGACCGTCGACGCCGCCGTCAAGATCGAGCTCGTGCACCGCCTGCAGTCGGCCGGCCTGCGCGAGATCGAGGTGACGAGCTTCGTCAGCCCGAAGTGGGTGCCGCAGATGGCCGACAACGCCGCCGTGCTCGCCGGCATCGAAAGAAAGCCCGGCGTTCGCTACTCGGTGCTGATCCCGAACATGAAGGGGCTCGACGCGGCGTTGTCGGCTCCACGCGCCGAGTGGCCCGACGAGATCGTCGTCTTCGCGGCGGCGACCGAGGCGTTCAGCCAGAAGAACATCAACTGCTCGATCGCCGAGAGCATCGATCGCTTCCGGCCGGTCGTCGCCGCGGCGAAGGCGCAAGGGATCAGGGTGCGCGGCGCGATCTCGTGCGCGCTCGGCTGCCCGTACCAGGGCGAGGTCAGCGCCGACGAGGTCGAGCGCGTCGTCCGGCTGATCCGCGAGATCGGCGTCGACCACTGTGGCATCGCCGACACGATCGGCGTCGGCACGCCGAAGCGGGTCCAGGCCGCGCTCGAGCGCGCGCTCAGGCACTACCCGATCGGCGAGGTCAGCGGCCACTTCCACGACACCTACGGGCAGGCGATCGGCAACGTCTACGCCAGCCTCGAGGTCGGCATCGCCAGCTTCGACGCCAGCGTCGCGGGCCTCGGCGGCTGCCCTTACGCGAAGGGAGCGACCGGCAACGTCGCCACCGAGGACGTTCTCTTCCTCCTCGACGGCCTCGGCATCGACACCGGCGTCTCGCTCGACGGCGTCATCGACGCCGCGCAGTTCATCTCGAGCGTCCTGGGCAGGAAGCCGGTGTCGCGCTCGGCCAATGCGCTCCTCGCCAAGCGGCTGCAGACGTGATCCCGGGAAAGGGCGCGCCGGCGCGATGGGCATTGACCGCGCGGGGTTGTCTTCGCCCGTCCACGGCGGCAATATCGGCAGCCCATGTCACCGCCCTCGAGCAGCCTGTTGGATCGCAAGAAACCCGCCGTTCCGCGCCGTGTCTGGCGCATGTCGCCTGATGCCCCGCAGGGCACAGTCGTCGACGTCGACCTGAGCGCGCCCCCTTCGGCGGCGCCCGAGGCGACGCCGAAGGTGCTCAAGCCCGCACCGGTTCCCGACTGGCGCGGCTCGTCGTGGGATCTCCTCAACGGGCTTGAAGTCCGCGACCACTCCGAAACCATTCCGGACGAGCTGTTCGAGCGATTGTTCAAGCGCTGACCGAAGTTACATCGTGTCACGCGCGGCGCCGTGCTACTTCTCGACGAAGGCGCGCTCGATCACGTAGTCACCGGCCTGGCCGATCCCGCCCGAGATCGTGAAGCCGGCCTCGTCGAGGACGGCGCGCATGTCCTTCAGCATCGCCGGACCGCCGCAGATCATGGCGCGGTCGGTCTTGGGATCGATCTGCGGAAAGCCGATGTCGCTGCATAGCTTGCCGTTGGCGATCAGCTCGGGCAGGCGCCCCTGGTTGCGGAACGGCTCGCGCGTCACCGTCGGGTAGTAGACGAGCTGGGCGCGCACCTGCTCGCCGAGGTGGTCGTGCCGCGGCAGCTCGTGCGAGATAAGGTCGGCGTAGGCGAGCTCGTCGACCTTGCGCGTGCCGTGCACGAGGACGATCTTCTCGAACCGCTCGTAGGTGTCGGGGTCGCGGATGATGCTCATGAACGGCGCCAGGCCGGTGCCGGTCGCGAACAGATAGAGATAGCGGCCCGGCAGGAGGTCTGTGAGGACGAGCGTTCCGGTCGGCTTCCTGCCGACGAGGACGTCGTCGCCGACCTTCAGGTGCTGCAGGCGCGACGTCAGCGGCCCGTCCTGGACCTTGATGCTGAAGAACTCGAGGTGCTCTTCCCAGTGGGCACTGGCGATCGAATAGGCGCGCATCAGCGGCTTGCCGTCGACCATCAGGCCGACCATCACGAAGTGGCCGCTCTCGAAGCGCAGGCTCGCGCCGCGCGTGCACGTGAACGTGAACAGCGATTCGTTCCAGTGGTGGACCGTCAGGACTTTCTGGGTGTCGTAAGCCGCCATCAGCGATGTCTCTCGATTGTTCGCGCTGCGCCGGGCGTGCACACCGCCGCCGTCATGACCCGCCGAATCTCGGCCAGCCACGCTTCGCACTCTTCGGGCCGCATCAGGTCGATGCCGAGGAAGCTCGACAGCGTGAAGCGGTTGGAGAGATAGAAGTACCCGAGCGCGGCGAGCGTCAGGTAGACCTTCTTGACGTCGAGGTCGCTGCGGAAGACCTTCTGGCGCGCGCCCTCGGCCAGTATTGTCGCCAAAATGTCGAGCACCGGCCGCGACAGCTGCTTGACCCGGACCGACTTGGTGATATGCCGCCCACGCATCAGGTTCTCGTTGCTGAGCAGGGCGACGAACTCCGGGTGCTCGATGTAGTAGCGCCAGGTGAACGCGATCAGCGCGTCGAGCGCCTCGAGCGGCTGCTTCGGGTCGAGGACGAGCGCGCTCTCGGCCTCGCCCAGCTCGCTGTAGACGCCCTCGAGCACCTGCAGGTAGAGCGCTTCCTTGCTCGCGAAGTAGTAGTAGATCATTCGGTCGCTCGATCGCGCCGCGCGCGAGATTCGCTCGATCCGCGCGCCGCTGTAGCCGTGGCGCATGAACTCGTTGCGCGCCGCACGCAGGATGCGCCGCTGGGTCTGGACGGGGTCGCGGGGTGCGGGCATCGAGGCGGCGGCGCTTGGCTGCGCGAGGCTTTGCAAATCGGCCGCGCCATGCTAGATTGAGCCGTCAATGAAGTAAACACTTCATTCGCAAGCGTCCATCGCAAGCGTCGATCCGCAAGCGTCGGCGCAGCCAGCAGCAGGCCCGCACATGCTCAACCGTTTCGAGCGTCCGCAAACGATCGCCCAGGCCGCCCGGCTGCTGGCGAGCGGGCCGTGGGCGGTGCTCGCCGGCGGCACCGACCTCTACCCGGCGCACGTCGGCCGCGCGGTCGCGGCTCCGCTGCTCGACATCACCGCGATCGCCGGCCTGCGCGGCATCCGGCGCGACGACCGCGGCTGGGCGATCGGCGCGACGACGACGTGGACCGACGTCGTCCGCGCCGAGCTGCCGCCGCTCTTCGCCGCCCTGAAGGCAGCGGCGCGCGAAGTCGGCGGCGTGCAGATCCAGAACACCGGCACGGTCGCCGGCAACGTCTGCAACGCCTCGCCGGCGGCCGACGGCACGCCGGCGCTGATCGCGCTCGGCGCGAGCGTCGTCCTGCAGAGCGAGCGCGGCGAGCGCGAGCTGCCGATCGAGGACTTCGTCCTCGGCAGCCGCCGCACCGCGCGCGCCGTCGACGAGCTCGTCGTCGCCGTTCGTGTCCCGGCGCGCTCGGCGCGGGCGCGCTCGGCGTTCGCCAAGCTCGGCGGCCGGC
>Ga0070671_100000535_pt1 | contig 26701 bp, 28 predicted proteins | sample KBSS73metaG_FD_65341 | JGI IMG/M metagenome (GOLD analysis project Ga0070671, IMG submission 65341) | Switchgrass rhizosphere microbial communities from Kellogg Biological Station, Michigan, USA - KBS S7-3 metaG | ecosystem: Host-associated > Plants > Roots > Rhizosphere > Soil ...
GCCGAGGGCAAGAAGCATTTTGTCGTCTGCTCGGGCGGTGGGCCGTCGATCATGGAAGCCGCCAATCGCGGCGCAGCCGACGAGGGCGCCGATTCGATCGGCCTCAATATCGTGCTTCCGTTCGAGCAATTGCCCAACCGCTATGTCACGCCGTCGCTCAGCTTCCAGTTCCATTATTTCGCGCTGCGCAAGATGCACTTCCTCATTCGCGCGCGCGCGGTGGCGATCTTTCCGGGAGGCTTCGGAACGTTCGACGAAAGCTTTGAACTGCTGACGCTGATCCAGACTGGCAAGATCAAGGCGATGCCTGTCTTGTTTTTCGGACGCGAGTTTTGGCATCGGGTGATCAATTTCGAGGCGCTGGTCGAGGAAGGCACGATTTCGCCCGACGATTTGGACCTGTTCACCTTCGTCGAAACCGCCGACGAGGCCTGGGCGCACGTCTGCCATTATTATGCCGGCACCCCGGACGATCTGCATTGCGAGGGGATCGACTGACCCCCTCGGTTAACGTTGGATCAATGCTTTTCCTGCGCCGCGCCGCCGGCGACGCTCGGTGCGGCCTCGCCGCCGACATTTGCTGCCGGCGATTTTGCAGCCTGACCTTCGGTGAGGACCGGCACATCCTTGGCCTTGCCAGGCTCGGCAGGTGCATCGGCCGCCTCGGCTGCCTTCTTCTCGGGCGTCGCGGCTGGCGCGGCCGGCATGGGTAGCGGGCTGTCGCTCTGCTGGTTGAGGTAGGCGATGACATTGGCGCGGTCTTCGGGCTTGGACAGTCCGGCGAACGTCATCTTGGTCCCGGGGGCATAAGTCTTGGGTGATTTGAGCCAGTGGTTCAGCCCGTCCCAGTCCCAGATGCCGGTCTTGGACTTGAGCGCGTCGGAATAGGGAAAGCCGGGAACGTGGCCATGCGGCTTGCCGAGCACGCCCCACAGATTTGGCCCGAGCTGGTTGGCGCCGCCTTTCGTGGCATTGTGGCACGCGGCGCACTTCTTGAAGACGGCCTCGCCGGCGGCCGGATCTGCCTTGGCGAGATAGAAAGCGATCGGCTCTTCGGCCGTGGCAGCTGATTCGCCGCCCTCGGCCTCGACGCCCTCGATCGGATAGCCCATCTTTTCCGGACGTTCGGAATGAAAATATTCGTTCGACACGATCGAAGCGCCCAGCGCGACAATGCCTCCGAACAGCACCCAGCCCGCAATCGTGTTGCTGCGATCGTCCATGCCGTCAGAACCTCCGAAAAGCAGCGTCGCGGCAGAAGAGCGCGCGCGTGGATCAAGAATTGGCGCTCCCTTTAGGGTCCAAACTCAGTCACCGCAACGGTTCTGATGGACGCTGGACGGCATCCAATGATCGCCAAACCTCGCGGTCAAGCGCCCTTGAGCCACCGGCGCAGGAGAGTGTTGGCGATGGCATAGGGCGGTGGCACCACAAAGGGTGCCGATTCATCGCCTGAAAGTGCCGCCGCCACGCCTGCGCGGTCGACCCACATTGCGTCCTCCAGCTCGTTCTGATCGAGTGCAAGCACGTCCGAGCGCGCCTCGGCAATGCAGGCGATCATCAGCCCGCTCGGGAAGGGCCAGGGCTGGCTCGCGATGTAGCGGATGTTGAAGACCGCAATGCCCGCCTCTTCGTGGAGTTCGCGGGCCACTGCCTCTTCGATCGACTCGCCCGGCTCGACGAAGCCGGCAAGTGCGGAATAGGATCGGGGCGGGAACTGCCGTTGGCGTCCGACAAGCACGCGGCCCTCATGCTCTGCCAGCATGATGACGATCGGGTCGACGCGCGGGAAATGGTCACTCTTGCAATTCGGACATCGGCGGCCCCAGCCGGCCCGAAAGACCGCAGTCGCCTGGCCGCAATTGCTGCAGAATCGATGGCGATTATGCCATCCGATCAGGCTGCGTGCAGCGCCGAAGATGGCGACTTCTTCCGCGCTCATCTCGCTGATCAGCTGGAACAGGCCGCCGGGGCGCGCTGGAATGACATCGACCCTCGGCAAAGGTGCGAACAGGGGTGTGCCGTCCCTCAATCCGAGGAAGATCAGCGGTTCTCCAACCGCCGCCTCGGCGGTCGACCCCCAGGTGAGCCGGCGCTCCGTATCGAGTTGAGGATCGAGGCCCCGCATCCTGAGCAATCGCGCCTTCGTGCTCGATGCGAGTTCGCCGATCTGATCGTCATGCTCGCGCAGATGGTCGGCCCGGTCTATCGAGGAACCGGTGAATCCCGGTGGCGCGTCGAGGTTCATGCAATCGATCTCCAGGCGGTGCCGCGCCGCGCAAGTTTTGCGAACAGGGTCGGCAGTCCTGCTTCATCGAGGTGGCTCGCGGGCCACCAGATATCGGCCTCGCTTCGTTCCGTGGTGCGGCCTTTTGCACAAAGCAGGCGGATGCTCAGCGAGAAATGCGTGAACACATGTTCGACCGACCCTGCGTCGCTCCAGTCGGCAGGCGTAGGCGCGCCTTCGCCCGTCTCGGGCTGTCGGGTCCAGCTTCCGGTCGGGAAGCCCAGCATTCCTCCCAGCAGCCCGCGCTTGGGCCGCCGGACGAGCAGCACATGGCCGTCATCTTCGAGCCAATAAGCGATTGCCTGGCGATGCGGTCTCGGCGTCTTCGCGCGCTTTCGGGGATAGCGCGTCTGCGTGCCGGTCGGCAGGCTGCAGCACGCGCCCGACACGGGGCAGGCGATACACGCCGGATCGCGCGGCGTGCAGATAGTGGCGCCGAGATCCATCATCGCCTGCGCAAAATCGCCGCTTCCCCGCTTTGGTGTCATTGCATCGGTCAAGGCGTAGATTTCCGTCCGCGCGGCGGGCAGCGGCGTTTCGACGGCGTGAAGACGCGCGACCACGCGCTCGACATTGGCATCGACCACGACGGCCCTGCGTCCGAAGGCAATCGCGGCGATCGCTGCGGCCGTGTAGCGTCCGACACCCGGCAATGCGCGCAACGCCTCCTCGCTGTCTGGAAAGGCCCCGATCGCGCTGACGGTGCGCGCGCAGGCGATCAGGTTGCGCGCTCTTGCGTAATAGCCAAGCCCGGCCCAGGCGGCCATCACCTCCTCCTCGGGCGCTGCGGCCAACGTCTGGACGGTGGGCCAGCGCGCAGTGAAGGCCTCGAAATAGGGACGCACCGCCGCGACCGTGGTCTGCTGCAGCATGATCTCCGACAGCCAGACATGGTAAGGATTTGCGGCCGCGCCCGGTGCCGCGCGCCACGGGAGCAGCCGCCGGTTCGAATCATACCAGCGCAAAAGCGCATTTGCTGCATCGACTGACATGCCTACCCTATGCCATGGAGAGGGCGATGGCGAAATCAGGCAGGAAGTCGGAAGCTGGCACGCAGGAGGTGCGTCGGTCGCTTCGCTCGCGCGCGGTGTCCGAGCTGCTGCCCGCGGTCGGCGGCGCGGCGTTCCGGCGCTTCGGCTTCGTCCAGTCCTCGGTGGTCAGTCGCTGGCGCGAGATTGTCGGTGAACGATATGCCGGGATCTCCGCCCCTGAATCGATTCGTTTTCCGCATGGCGGGCGGTCGGACGGAATGCTGACTGTGCTCGTCGAGGGTGCGCACGCGCCGATGATGCAGCATGTAGCGCCGGAGATCATGGAGCGGGTCAATCGCTTCTTCGGCTATTGCGCGGTTGCGCGGATCCATTTCCGCCAGTCCCGAATTCGCCCGCCAAGCGCGAAGCCGGCACCGGCGCCGCCGCCCGACACGCCTTTGTCGGTCGAGCTTGGCGACTCGCTGCGGGCAATCGTCGACCCCGAACTGCGCGCCTGCCTGGAGGCACTTGCGCGCGGCGTCGGTGCAGGCGAAGGAGCAAGCGGAACGAGCACAATCAAAGTGATGGGCAAGCTGAGGAAATGAGAAGGAAGATATTGCTCTGTGGCGCCTTGCTGGCGGTGGCGCTGGTTGCCGGATGCAAGGACAAGGATGAGGTCTCGGGTCCTCCGGGCGGCCAGCCGGTTGCGGCGATCGCTCCGCCACAAGGGAGCGCCTGGACCGATGTGGTCGGCGAAACCGAAGAGGGAGGCTATCGGATCGGCAATCCCGACGCTCCGGTCAAGCTGGTCGAATATGCATCTCTGAGCTGCCCGCACTGTGCCGAATTTTCCAAGGAAGGCGCGACGTCGCTCAGAGACAATTACGTGAAGAGCGGACGTGTGAGCTGGGAATTCCGGCCGTTCCTTTTGTTCCCGACCGACGCTGCCGTTACCGTGCTGGCGCGGTGTCAGGGCCCGGGACCGTTCTTCGCGATGGTCGATCAGCTTTATGCCGAGCAGGAAAGCTGGATGGGCCGGATCAGGGCGATGCCCGAAGCGCAGAGCCAGGCGATTTTTGCGCTTCCGCCGCAGCAGGGGATGCCGAAGGCGGTCGCGGCGATGGGCCTTGAGCCGTTCTTCCGCATGCGCGGCATGCCCGAAGCCAAGATCGCTTCCTGCCTTGCCGATCAGAAGGCGCTCGACCGCCTGGCGCAGATAAGGGAGCGCGGTTCGACGGAATTCAATGTCCAGGGGACGCCGACCTTCTTCATCAACGGCGACAAGACCGAAGCGCAGGCTTGGGAAGGACTCGAGGGGGAACTCAAAGGGGCCTTGGGTGGATGAGGTTTGTTCTTGCCACCTTGGCGCTTGCCGCGCTTCAAATACCAAGCATGGCGGGCTCGCCCGCGGCAGCCGCACCGCGGCGATCCGCCGCGAAGGTTGCAGACTGGACCCGGCTTGTCGTTGCCACCCCTGATGGCGGCTATCGCATGGGAAATCCCGCTGCGGCGCTCAAGGTCATCGAATATGCGTCGCTGACCTGCCCGCATTGTGCCCATTTTGCCCACGACGGCATGCCAGTGCTCATTCAGAAATATATCAGCACCGGCAAGGCCAGCGTCGAGCTGAGGAATTATGTGCGCGATCCCTATGATCTGGTCGCAGCGTTGCTTACCCATTGCGCGGGCCCGCGCGCATATTTCCCGCTGACCGATCAGATACTCTCTGGCCAGGACCAATGGGTGGCGCGCTTCGGTGCGCTCAGCGCAAGCCAGTTCGACGAGCTTGAGGCGCTTTCCGGTCCTGCCAAACTGATCCGCATCGCGAGCATCGGTGGGCTCGATGCGATGGCCTCGAAATTCGGAGTAACGGCTGCGCGCGCCAAATCATGCCTTTCGGACACCGCCGGGGTCGAGCGGTTGACGAAGGTCCGCCAGGATGCGGCGAAATTCAACCTGACCGGGACGCCAACGTTCATCATCAACGGCAAGAAGACCGAGGCCCATGACTGGGCCACTCTCGCGCCGTTGCTCGTATCGCCGCCAGGGGGCTAGAGCATCGTGAAGGGCCTGGGGGCGGCGCGATGCAGATAAAACGGATCAAGCTGTCCGGCTTCAAGAGCTTCGTCGAGTCGGCCGAGCTGCGCATCGAGCCGGGCCTGACCGGGGTGGTCGGACCGAACGGATGCGGCAAATCCAACGTACTCGAGGCGATCCGCTGGGTTATGGGTGAATCATCGCCCAAGTCGATGCGTGGCGCCGGTATGGACGACGTGATCTTCGCCGGCACGACGACGCGCCCGGCGCGGGACTTTGCCGAAGTCTCGCTACTGGTCGAACGGGCTGCGGGCGACGTGCTTGGCGATCTCGCGGTCGCCGGCGAAGGCGAGGTCGAAGTCACCCGCCGGATCGAGCGTGGTGCCGGGTCGGCCTATCGGGTCAACGGGCGCGACGTCCGTGCCAAGGACGTCGCGTTGCTGTTCGCCGATGCCGCCACCGGGGCACATTCGCCGGCATTGGTCAGCCAGGGCCGGATCAGCGCGGTGATCGCCGCCAAGCCGACCGAGCGCCGCCAGATGCTGGAGGAAGCCGCCGGCATTGCGGGCCTGCACGTCCGTCGGCGGGACGCCGAACAGAAATTGCGCGCGGCCGAAGCCAATCTCACGCGTGTCGATGAGCTGCTGTCCGACATGGAACAGAGGCTGTTCGCGCTCAAGCGGCAGGCGCGCGCCGCCGAGCGCTATCGGAAGCTGACCGAGCAGATAAAATTGTCCGAGGCACGGCTCGTGTTCGCGCGATGGCGCGAAGCGGCCGCCGCAGCGGAAGAGGCGCGCCAGCAGGCCCAGCGGGCGGACAGCGCCGTGACTGCGGCGGGGGAACAGCAGCGCGCTGCGGCCGTGGATCAGGCGCAGGCGTCGGTGGCATTGTCCGAGGCGCGCGCCGCTGCCTTGGCGGCACGCGATGCCGCGAGCGCAGCCAGCCATCAATTGGCGACGTTGCGCGCCGAGCGCGACGCGGTCGGCCGGCGGATCAGCGAACTTGCCACCCGGCGCAGCGCGCTGGAGGCGGACCGGGTGCGCGAAGCCGCCTTGGGCGAGGATGCACGCAGCGCGCTTGCACGCTTGCACGCGGAAATCGCCGCGATCTCGGCCAGGATCGGCGAAGCCGAGGTTTCGCGGAGCAGGATCGAGGCGCGCGTCGCCGAACTTGGCGATGCTGCGCGGGAGGCTGAGACGTTGCTCGGCGAAGTTCGCGCGCGCCTGTCCGCCGAACAGGGTGAGGCACGGATCGCGCGTGCGGCATTAGATGCCGCGCGGACCAGGCGCGATCGTGCCGAGTCCGAAATGGCGCGGTTGCAGGAGCAAATGGCAGCGCTCGGCGACGCGCAGCCGCTCAACGATCGCCTGCAGAGCGCTGGTGTGAAGCGCCAGCAGGCCGAGGCCGATATTGCGGCGGCTGCCGAGGCCATTCAGGCGGGCGATGCACGGCGTCGCGAAGCGACCGCATTACGCGATCGTGCCGAGAGCGAAACCGCGGCGGCGCGCGCGGCATTCGCTGCACTGCAGTCGGAAGCCAAGGCGCTGCTACAGGCGGTGGACTCGGGCGGCGGCGATCGCGTCATCGCACAGGTCAAGGCCGACCGTGGCTTCGAGCGAGCGCTTGCCGCCGCACTTGGCGACGATTTGGAAGCCGCACTTGGCGGCGATGCGCCGCGCCGCTGGACCGGCTCGGCGCCCGAACGGTCGGATCCACCTTTGCCTTCCGCCTGCGTTCCGCTCGAACTCTACGTCGAAGGCCCTCCGGCGCTGCGCCGGCGGCTGGCGCAGATTGGCGTCGTCGACGAGGATGACGGCAGTATCGTGCTTGCGGTCGGGCAGCGGCTTGTCACGCGCGATGGCTTGCTGCGGCGCTGGGATGGCTTTGTTGCCCACGGCGGCGGCGCGGCCGCGGCCGAACGGCTGATCCGGATCAACCGCCTTAGCGATATCGAGCGCGCGCTTCCGCAGGCTGCGGACCGGCTCGCGGCGGCCGAAGCCGATATAGCTTCCGTCATGGACGAATTGCGCGAAGCCCAGGAGGCGATCGAGCTTGCCCGACGATCCGAGACCGAAGCGGGTCTGGCGATCCGCGAAGCGGCACGCGACGAGGATGCGGCAAAGGTCGAGCTGGAAATGCTCGAGGTGCGCAGGACCGGGCTTTCCGACCGCTTGGCCCAGGCGGCCGGCGATCTTGACGAGGCGCGGCAGGGACTTGCGCAGGCCGACCAAATGGTGGCGGTCCTCGCCGACGCAGCGGTAACTGAAGCGCGCGTTGCCGAACTCAGCGATGTCGCCGAGGCCGGGCAAAGGGCACTGGCTGACGCCCGCGCAGAGTTTGCAACCCATGCGCGCGGCCTGCAAAGCGATCAGGCGCGCATCGATGCGGCGCAAAAGGAGTGCGCCGATTGGCAGTTGCGCGCCGACGCGGCGTCCGAACGCGGCGCAGAACTGATGCGGCGTATCGCGCAAGCAGAGACGGAGGCGGCCGATTTGGCCGAAGCACCTGACAGGCTCGCAGAATCGGTAAGGGACGCCGAAGAAAAAAGTACCCTATCGGTTAACGCCGCCGAAGCTGCGTCGCTTTCCGAGCAAGCGACTGAAGCGAATATCCGGTCGGTCGAAGAACGCATGGCGGAGCTCGCCGAAGCACTCGCAAGTGCCCGTGAGCTGCGCGCGGGCGCTGCGGCACGGCACGAAAATCAGGAGAGCCGCCGCGTCGAAATGGTCCGGATTGCCAGCGAGAAATTCGAATGCGCGCCGCCGCAATTGCCGGAACGTGCGGGCTTTGACGTGGCTGAGATTCGTTCGGTCGCGGAGGAGTCCGCATCGCTTGAGCGCTTGAGCGCCGATCGCGAACGGCTCGGGCCGGTCAACCTCGTCGCCGAGCGCGAGCTTGCCGAACTTGAGGAGAACAGGACCGGGAGTCAGGCTGAACGCGAAGAGCTCGGCCTGGCGATCAATCGGCTTCGTGGCTCGATCGGCAACCTTAATCGCGAGGGTCGGGTGCGTCTGCTCACCGCCTTCGAAACCGTCGACCGGCATTTCCGGAGCCTGTTCACGACCCTGTTCAACGGCGGCCAGGCGCATCTCGCTTTGATAGAATCCGATGATCCGCTGGAAGCCGGGCTGGAGATCATGGCGGAGCCGCCTGGAAAGCGGCTGGCGGCACTGACCTTGCTTTCGGGTGGCGAGCAGGCTCTGACGGCGATTGCACTTATATTCGCCCTGTTCCTAACCAATCCGGCACCAATCTGTGTCCTCGACGAAGTCGACGCGCCGCTCGACGATGCCAATATCGAGCGCTTCTGCGGACTGCTTGACCGGATGACGACGGAAACCGACACGCGCTATCTGATCGTGACGCATAATGCGGTGACGATGAGCAGGATGCATCGCCTGTTCGGAGTGACGATGATCGAAAAGGGCGTCAGCCGGTTGGTGAGCGTAGACCTTGGCGGTGCCGAACGGCTGCTCGCCGCCGAATGAGACGTGAAAGCGCCGCCGGCGCTTCACGCCTCCGACTCGACAGCACTTTCCACCGGAGCATGTAGCCGTAGCCGGTCGACGCGGCGCGTATCGCCATGGGTTACCTCGAGACGCCATCCGCTCGGATGTTCGACGATTTCACCGCGCTGTGGGACATGCCCTGCCAGCACGAGCGCCATTCCGCCCAGCGTGTCGACATCTTCCTCGATCTTTGCCAGCCGCGCGTCGATCGTCGCTGCGACTTCGTGGAGTTCGGTCCGCGCATCCGCATCCCAGATGCCGTCTTCGAGCGGGATCAGCATGCCGGGCATTTCCTCGTCATGCTCGTCTTCGATATCGCCGACGATCTCCTCGACGACATCCTCGATCGTGACCAGACCTTCGGTGCCGCCGAATTCATCGACGACGACGGCGAGATGCACCCGCTCGGCACGCATGCGCGCCAGCAGGTCGAGCACGCCCATCGATTCGGGGACGAACAACGGCGCGCGCAACAGAGTCCGCAGGTCCGCGGGCGGCTCGGAGCCGGTGATCTTCAACCGGAATACGTCCTTGATATGAACCATGCCGATGACGTCGTCGAGGCTGTCCTCATAGACCGGCAGGCGGCTGTGCTCGGCATCGACGAACGCCTTGACGAGACCGTCGAACGCGATGGTCACGGGGACCGCAATGATTTCGCCGCGCGGGACGGCGATTTCGCCGGCGGTCTGTTCTCCGAAGTGAAGCAGGTTGCGGAGCATCTGTCGCTCGACCGGAGTGAGATCGCCGACTTTCGGCGCCTCTCCCTCGTGGCTCTCGATGACTTCCTCGATCTGGTCGCGAAGCGTCGCCTCGCCATCGTCTCCGAACAGAAAGGAACGAAGTCCGCTCCAAAAACTGCGCCCGTTCTCGCGGGCGCGGCTACTGTCCTCGTCAGCCATGGTTTCTAATGATGACCTCTTCGTGTTGATAGGGATCGGGTACGCCGATCGAAGCCAGTGCCTTTACCTCGATCTGTTCCATGGCTTCGGCTTGCCCTTCATCGATATGATCATAGCCAAGCAGATGAAGAACGCCATGCACGACAAGATGGGAGGCATGGAATTCGGTACTTATGCCACGGTCGGCCGCTTCGGCCACGCAGACGCCATGCGCGAGGACGATGTCACCGAGCAGAATCTCGCGCTCATCCGCCACCGCGATCGATTCGATCAGACCGACTTCGATCATCGGGAACGAAAGCACATTGGTCGGCGTGTCTTTTTTACGAAAGGTCGCGTTGAGTGCCTGCACCTCGGCATTGTCGGTAAACTTTACGGATAGCTCGACCGGGCAACCGTCGTCGATCAGCGCCGAATGCCGGCTATGGCAAACCGCCGCCAATCCCGCTTTCTGCGCAAGCGCGGGCCAGTTCGTCTGGTGTCCCCAGTCGGTGCCGACATCAGCATCGACGAGGATCATGTTTGCTTGCCCTCATAGGCTTCCACGATCCTTCCGACCAATGGGTGACGCACCACATCGCCGGAACCGAACCGCACCGTTGCAATCTTCGGAATGCCTTCGAGCTTGCCGACCGCATCGGCGAGACCCGACATGCCCGGGTTCGGCAAGTCGATCTGCAGCGGATCGCCGCACACGACCATCCGGCTGCGCATTCCGAAGCGGGTCAGGAACATCTTCATTTGTTGCGGTGTCGTATTCTGCGCTTCGTCGAGGATGATGAACGCATCGGACAAGGTGCGCCCGCGCATGAAGGCGATCGGCGCTATCTCGATCTCGCCGCTGGCGATCCGGCGCTCGACCTGCTCGGTCGGCAGCATGTCGTAAAGTGCGTCGTAGAGCGGCCGCAGATAGGGATCGACTTTCTCCTTCATGTCGCCGGGCAGGAATCCAAGCCGCTCGCCGGCCTCGACCGCGGGACGCGACAGGATCAGCCGGTCGACCGTGCCGCCGATCAATTGCTGGACCGCCTGCGCGACGGCGAGATAGGTCTTGCCGGTACCCGCCGGACCCAGCGCGAAGATAAGGTCGTCCCTGGCCAGCGCTTCCATATAGGTGACCTGGGTCTTGGAGCGCGGCACGATCGTCTTCTTGCGCGTCCGGATCATCACCTTGGGCGGCTCAGCCACGTCGCTGGACACGATGCCGTCCAGCGTCGGCTGTCCCGACATCGCGATCACGCCTTCCACGGCACCGGCGTCGATGTCCTGGCCCTGGTCGAGGCGATTGTAGAGACCGGTCAGCACGTCGCGCGCGCGCGCCGCGGCCTCCGGCTCGCCTTCGATCTGCACGCGGTTGCCGCGCGCTGCGATATAGACTCCGAGCCGGTCCTCGATCGCGACCAGATTGCGGTCGAATTCTCCGAACAAGGGGCCAAGCAGATGCGGCTGGTCGAATTCGATGTCGAGCCTCGCACGCGGGCCGGCTGTCTCGGCAGGGCGTTTCTGCGCCATCAGGCAGCCTCGCGCATCAAAGCCGCTCCGGCAAGGCTGTTGGGGCCGGCGGAAATGATCTCGACATCGACGATGCTGCCGATCGGCTTGTCGCTTTCAATATGCACCGACTGCAGCCAAGGCGTTTTGCCGACCAGCTGGCCCGGTTTTCGGCCGGGCCTCTCCAGAAGGATTTCGGTGCTGCGGCCGACGCTGGCGCGGTTGAAATCATGCTGCTGGGTGTTGATCAGTGCTTGCAGCCTTTGCAGGCGCTCGTCCATTACGCTGGCGTCGATCTGTTCCTCCATCGTAGCCGCCGGCGTACCGGGGCGGGGTGAATATTTGAACGTATAGGCTTGCGCGTAATTCACCGCCGCGACGATATTCAGGGTCGCTTCGAAATCCGCATCGCTTTCGCCGGGAAAGCCGACGATGAAGTCGCCCGATACGGCGATATCGGGACGCGCCGCGCGTACTTTCTCGATCAGTGTCAGATAGTCGGCGGTGCGGTGGCTGCGGTTCATGGCTTTCAATATCGTATCGCTGCCGGATTGTACCGGCAGATGGAGGAACGGCATCAATTTCTCGACCTCGCGATGTGCGCGGATCAGGCCCTCGCTCATGTCGTTGGGATGGCTGGTCGTGTAGCGGATCCGCGCCAGCCCCGGCAGCGCATCGAGCGCCGCGATCAGGCCGTCGAGACCCTGCGCGCGGCCGGCGGGATCTTCGCCGCGCCAGGCATTCACATTCTGGCCGAGCAGCACGATTTCCCTAGCGCCGGAATCGATCAGCAACTTGGCTTCGTCGATGATCGCACCCCAGCTGCGCGAAACCTCGGCGCCGCGCGTATAAGGCACGACGCAATAAGTGCAGAATTTGTCGCAGCCCTCCTGGACGGTCAGAAACGCGCTGGCTGCCGATCTGCGCTGCGCCGGAAGCGCATCGAACTTCGATTCGACCGGCATTTCGGTGTCGAGCGCGCGCTTGGCCGAGCGCGCCGTTTCGATCAGGCCAGGCAGGCGGTGATAGGCCTGCGGTCCGACGACGATGTCGACGCTCGGCGCCCTGCGGAAAATCTCCGCTCCCTCTGCCTGCGCAACGCAGCCGGCGACGGCGATCATCGGCCGCGGCCCGCCGTCGCGCCGCAAGCGGCCGATGTCCGAATAGACTTTTTCGGCTGCGCGTTCGCGGATGTGGCAGGTGTTGAGGACGACCAGATCGGCCTCGCCCGGATCCGCTGGCTCCATTCCCTGCCCTTCGAGAAGGTCGGCCATCCGCGCGCCGTCATAGACGTTCATCTGGCAGCCGAAGGACTTGATGTGGAAGGTCTTTGGATCGCTCATCGTCCGCCTATAGGATATGGCGGCATCAGGCGGAAGCGCCGAGCGACTGGACGATTGCGTCGTGCGACGCCTTCGCCAAAGCTTTTCGATCCGGCAGCGCGTGCGGATCGATCGGCTCGAGGAAGCGAAGTGCGACCTTGAAGGTTCCGGGACGCGATAGCAGGCGCCGAACATTGGCGATCGTTGTCTCTCCCCCGACCCAGGCGATATCCGCGCCCGCGCTCCCATAATCGATCGCGACCGGTTGAACGACGATGTTATCGAGCGGTGGAACGATGGCTGCGAAAAGGCTGGCGCGAAACGGCAGCACGCTCATGCCGCCATCGGTCGTCCCTTCGGGAAACAGCGCGATCGGCCGCCCTGATGCCAATGCGGTCCGCAGTGCATCGGCCTGGCCGTGCACCGCGCCGCGCGCCGCACGCTCGACATAAACCGTGTTGTTGAGGTCGGCGAGCCACCCCGCCAGCGGCCAGCGCCGCACCTCCTGCTTGGAGACGAACGCGGCGCCGGTCGCGCGCGCGATCACCATGATGTCGAGCCAGCTGGCGTGATTGGCGACGATCAGCACGTGCGACCGGCGCGGCGTCCCGATGATTTCGACACGCGCTCCCGCGCAGCGCCCGACCCAGCCGAGGAACAGGCGGGGCCACGGCGATCGGGCGCGCAGCAGGCGCCAGATATAATGACCGGGAAGGCAGATGATCAGCCCGAAGGCGATTGCGAGGACCCGCAGCGCCATCCTCATCGGAGCGGGCGAGTATCGGTCGCAATCATGACGCGCACCGACCTCACTTCTTGCGGCTGAGCGACACCCCGTAAAGCTCCATCCGGTGATCGACGAGACGAAAGCCGAGTTTCTCGGCAATCTGTCGCTGCAAAGTCTCCAGCTCCGGATCGACGAACTCGAGGACATTGCCGGTTTCGACGTCGATCAGATGATCGTGATGCGCATCGGCCGCGGCTTCGTAGCGCGAACGGCCGTCGCCGAAATCGTGGCGCTCCAATATGCCGGCCTCTTCGAAAAGCCGGACGGTGCGATACACCGTCGCCACCGAGATATGGGGGTCGATCGCGGCGGCACGGGTGTGCAGCGATTCGACATCGGGATGATCTTCGGCCTCCGACAATACCCGCGCCACGACACGTCGCTGCTCGGTGATGCGGAGTCCCTTTTCGGCGCACAGCGCCTCAATGTCGATTTTGCGAGTCATCTATCGCGTGACTTAGGATGCATCCGCGATTCGATCAACGCGGTCGATCGGGCCAATGGCCGAGGCGATCATCGCGCAGCGACGATCGCCTCGGCGCATGGGGTCATATTACTTTCGCGCCGTCCGGCGGCGCTTCGTGCCAAGGCCGATTTTCTTCGCGAGCGTCCTGCGCTGCTCGGCGTAATTCGGTGCCACCATCGGATAGTCTGCGTTGAGACCCCACTTCTGGCGATATTGATCGGGCGTCATCTGATAATGGGTCATCAGATGCCGCTTCAGCATCTTAAGCTTCTTTCCATCCTCGAGACAGACGATGAAGTCGGGCTTCACCGACGAACGGATCGAGACCGCCGGTTCGGGCGTGGCTGCCGGTTCCTCGGCGCGCGCGCCAAGCTGGTTCAGTGCGCTGTGTACGTTTTGGATAAGGACAGGAAGGTCGTTTACCGCCACGCTGTTGTTGCTGACGTGCGCGGAAACGATATCTGCGGTGAGCGTAATAAGCGTCTCTTTTAAATTGTCGTTGGTTTCCATAGGGCCCTCTTTCATCGGGGAAACAAATGATCGGACGGGTGCGAAATGATCCGTTTTGGTTCCTTTTACAAGTAGAATAACGGCTGACGCGCGGTCACGTGGCTTGCCTTGCCAAAGTTAGCGCATCGTACAATTGTCCGTCTCTACCATTATAATAGCCGCGGCGCCTCCCGATTTCCATAAATCCTGCCTTTTTATATAGGTTGATAGCGAGATTCCCGTCGCGGACCTCAAGATGAAGTCGTGTCGCGCCACGCTTCGCGGCAGCAAGCATGAAGTTTTCCAGTAGTTGATGGCCCACACCGGACCGCCGCCATTTTCTTTTCACTGCGAGGAGGAGAAGTTCGGCTTCATCCACTATGATCCGAGACAAAGCGAATCCGGTAACTTCTCCGCCCTGACGGGCCAGTGTCAGCCAAACGCCCGGCATCGGCAGCAGACCCGAACATTGCGGTGACGTCCACCCCTCCCCGAATGCCGGATCGAAGCCGTCCTTCATGACCTCCATGACCGAATCGAGGTCGAGTAAACTACCCTCAACCAGGACGAATGGCGCGTCGGTGCTCATGTCATTGGCTTCGCGTCGGGTGGCCGGCCATATATCGGCCGTGGCACAAGCGTGCGCAATGCCAATGGCAGGCGCAAGGCATCAGCGGCGCGCAATGCGGCGGACCGCGCCGTTCCGTAGCCGCGCGCGGCAATCAGCGCCTCTGCACCGTCGCCGGCGATGACCGGCGCCGTGATGTAGCCGGCGGCCTCGGCCGGAGACAGTGATGCCAGCGTGTCGGTGGCGGCAAATGGGTCACGCCGGTAACTTTGCACGAATAGCTGGCCATGTCCTCCTTCGAGCGCAGCTGCGACTTCGTCTTCTTCACCGACGGCAGCGATCAGGGCCAGCGAGGAATAGCCATGCAAGGGAACGGCCCACCCAATTGCCATGCCGTGGGCGGCGGCAATGCCGACGCGCACACCGGTGAAGCTTCCCGGCCCGCAATCGACCAGCAGCGACGAGGGCTGTCGGCCGGCCAGCAGCGACTCGATCATCGGGATCAGCTTTTCTGCATGCCCCCGGGCGACCAACTCATGCCGTTCGTCGACGATTTGATCGCCATCGAACAGAGCGACCGAGCAGGCCGAAGTCGCGGTCTCGATCGCGAGAAGCATAAAGATGAATGTCCGGGTCGTTGCCTGCAAAAGGTAGCGCCATTGGCGCTCCGCGATCAAACCGCTTCGACGGCCTCGACCTCAGGCACATAATGTTTGAGCAGGCCCTCGATGCCTTGTTTGAGCGTCGCCGTCGAGGACGGGCACCCGGAACAGGCGCCATGCATCGCCAGATAGACAGTACCGCTCCTGAAGCCGCGATAGACGATGTCGCCGCCATCCTGAGCCACTGCGGGCCGAACGCGCGTTTCGATCAGTTCGCGAATCTGCGCGACAATGTCTTCGGTCTCCGGGTCATCGTTGAAATCGTCCGTCTCGGGAACCGAGATCCCGGCTGCGCTACCGGCGTTGAACAATGGCGCGCCGCTCGAAAAATGGTCGAGCAGCACGGTCAGCACTTGCGGTTTAAGCGCCGACCATTCGCTGTCCGCGGCAGTCACCGCGATAAAATCCTTGCCGAAGAAAACTCCGGTCACGTCACCCAGCGAGAAGAGTGCGCCCGCCAGCGGCGAAGCCTCGGCATCTTCCGGAGACGCGAAGTCGCGGGTCCCGGCGTCCATGACCGTCTGGCCGGGAATGAATTTCAGCGTCGCCGGGTTGGGCGTGGTCTCGGTCTGGATCAGCATGGTTCGGATGTGGCGTGTGTACGAGCCCGGATCAAGGGTATTGGGCTTATCTAAACCCAACACCCCGATCCTTGCCGCCGCCAATCATTGGCACTTCGCAAATATTAGCTAAAGCACATATTTGCTGAGGTCAGTATTGCGCGCGATGTCGGCCAGCTGCTGCTCGACGTACGCTGCGTCGATCGTCACGCTCTCGCCCTTGCGCTCCTCCGCATCGAAGCTGATGTCCTCGAGCAGCTTTTCCATCACCGTCTGCAGACGGCGCGCGCCGATATTCTCGAGCTGGCCGTTCACCTCGGCGGCAATGCGCGCGATCGCGCGGATCCCATCCTCGGTGAAGCTCACCTCGACTCCCTCGGTCGCGATCAGCGCGCGATATTGCTCGGTCAGGCTCGCCTGCGTGTCCTGAAGGATGCGCACGAAATCTTCCTCGCTCAACGCCTTCAGCTCGACGCGGATCGGAAGCCGGCCCTGAAGTTCGGGCAGCAGGTCGCTTGGCTTTGCGACGTGGAACGCGCCACTGGCGATGAACAATATATGGTCGGTTTTCATCGGGCCATATTTTGTTGCGACGGTCGTTCCTTCGATCAGCGGCAGCAGGTCGCGCTGGACGCCCTCGCGGCTGACGGAGCCGCCGCGCACGTCACTCACCGCGATCTTGTCGATCTCGTCGAGAAAGACGATTCCGTTCGCTTCAGCGTCGGCCAGCGCGACCCGGTTGACGTCATCCTGGTCGAGCCGTTTGTCGGCTTCTTCCTCGACCAGTCTGGCCCAGGCTTCGCGGACCTTCAGGCGCCGCCGCTTCTTCGGCTGCTGGCCCATCGCCTTGCCCATGATGTCGCCAAGGTTGATCATGCCCACCTGGCCGCCCAGGCCCGGGATCTCGAACGGCGCTCCCGAAGTCTCGTTGACCTCGACCTCGACCTCCGAGCCGTCGAGATGGCCGTCCTGGAACCGGCGCCGAAAGCTCTCGCGAGTCGCCTCGCTTGCACCCTTGCCCGTCAGCGCGTCGAGCAGCCGCTCCATCGCTGCCTCCTCGGCCGAATCCTTGACGGCGGTGCGGCGGCGTTCCTTCTCGAGCCGCACGGCTTCCTCGACCAGGTCGCGCGCGATCTGCTCGACATCGCGGCCGACGTAGCCGACTTCGGTGAACTTGGTCGCCTCGACCTTCACGAACGGCGCATCGGCGAGCTTGGCAAGGCGGCGCGATATCTCGGTCTTGCCGCAGCCGGTGGGCCCGATCATCAATATGTTCTTCGGCGTGACTTCGTCGCGTAGTTCGTCGGACAGGCGCTGGCGCCGCCAGCGATTGCGGAGCGCGACCGCGACGGCGCGTTTGGCATCGTTCTGGCCGACGATATGGGCATCGAGCGCGGCAACAACCGCTTTGGGAGTGAGATTGTCGTTCATCGTATTTTCCTGAAAGGAGGGCGCGTCAGGCCGCGCCCTCGATCTTTTCGATCGTGAGATTTTCGTTGGTGTAGACGCAGACTTCGGCAGCGATCTTCATCGCCTTGCGCGCGATCACTTCGGCATCCTGTTCATATTCCATCAGCGCGGCTGCGGCGGACAAAGCGAAATTGCCGCCCGAGCCGATTGCGGCAACGCCGCTCGCCGGCTCCAGCACATCGCCATTGCCGGTCAGGATCAGCGTCACATCCTTGTCGGCCACGATCATCATGGCCTCGAGGTTGCGAAGATATTTGTCGGTCCGCCAGTCCTTGGCAAGCTCGACCGCCGCGCGCATCAGTTGGCCGTTGTGCTGCTCGAGCTTGCGCTCGAGCCGTTCGAACAACGTGAAGGCGTCGGCGGTGGCGCCGGCAAAGCCGCCGATCACCGAACCGTCGCCAAGCCGTCGCACCTTGCGCGCGTTGGGCTTGATGATCGTATGTTGCAGCGAAACCTGGCCGTCCCCCGCCAGCACGACTTCGCCATTCTTCCTGACAGCCAGGATCGTCGTCCCGTGCCAGACTTCCATCTTAGACATGTTATTTCCCGCTCACTTCAACTTGGGCCTGATATGGGGGGACGTGCGGGTGTCTGCAATTGCGCCCCCGGCCCGAACATGCTTCAGTGATGCGACAACCAGAAAGGGGGTTCGTCATGGCACTCGAACCACAAGCAAGCGGCTCTTCGATCGTCGACCGGGCCAAGAGGATCCTGCTCGAGCCAAAGGTCGAATGGGAACGAATCGACGTCGAACCGGCGACGGTCGGATCCATTTTCCGCGGATGGGTCGTAATACTCGCGGCCATACCTGCGGTTGCGCAGCTCGTAGGCTTGCTCATATTCGGCTTCGGCGGGTTTGGATTCGTCTACCGTCCGTCGCCGATCGACGCGCTGGTGATGGCGATCACGACATATGCGCTGTCGATCGTGTCGGTGTTCGTCCTCAGCCTGATCATCGACGCGCTGGCGCCGACGTTCGGCGGCACGAAGAACAATGTCCAGGCGCTCAAGGTTGCGGCCTATTCGATGACGGCCGCCTGGATTGCCGGCATCTTTAATTTGATTCCGAGTCTGGGCTGGCTGGCGCTGCTCGGGGCGCTCTATTCGTTGTACCTTTTGTATCTCGGCCTGCCGCGCCTGATGAAAGTGGCTGCGGACAAGGCGGTGACCTATACTGTCGCGGTCGTCGTCGCCGCGATCGTGATCGGCATAATCGTGAGTGCGGTGACGGCAGCGGTTACAGGCAGCTTCATGGGCAGCCGGGCGCTGATGCCGATGGCGGCGAACACGGACAGGGTTTCCGGAACGATGACCGTTCCGGGTGTCGGCACGGTCGATCTCGGCAAGCTGGACGATGCCGCCAGGAAGATGCAGGCGGCGAGCGAGCGCGGCCAGGTCGGCAATCAGGCCGCTGTCCAGCCCGGCGCGCTTCAGGCGCTGCTTCCCGAACAGCTTGGCAGCTATCGGCGAACCGAATTGTCGAGCGCCTCCGCGGGCGCCGCGGGCATCGGCGGATCGACAGCCAACGCGCGCTACGAGAATGGCGACAGCAATCTGCATATCACCGTCACGGACATGGCGGCTGCCGGGGCGCTCGCGGCGATGGGCAGCGCGCTCAACGTGCAGTCGAGTCGCCAGACCGCGACCGGTTATGAAAAGACCGAGACGATCGGTGGCCGCATGACCAGCGAGAAATGGAACAGCCAGTCCGGCGAGGGCAGCTTCAGCGTCGTCGTCGCCGACCGCTTCATGATCGAGGCCGAAGGCAAGGTACCGAGCATGGATACGCTGAAGGGCGCGGTCAACGCGGTGGGGCTTGCACGCATCGAGGCGCTGAAGGGCTAGCCGGATTCTGGGTGCGCCTGTCTTGCATGCGATATATCGGCGGCAAGATCGACGGCAGTGTCTGCCTGCCTAATTGGTCGGGGCGATAGGATTCGAACCTACGACCCCCACACCCCCAGTGTGATGCGCTACCAGGCTGCGCTACGCCCCGACCGATCGGCAGGCGCCTTTGGGGCGACCATCCGAAGGGGGGCGATTTAGGCGCCGGGGCAAGCGAAGGCAAGCGCACCGGGAATTGAAGTTGCACGAAGGGCGTGATAGCCGCCCGCATCCGGACAGGCCCGAAGTGGCCGCTCCTCATCAGGTAAGGCACATATGTTTGCATCACCAGCCTATGCGGCCAACGCAGCCGGAGCGTCGGGCGGTGGCGCGCTCGGACTGATCGGGATCCTTCCCTGGGTCGCGATCTTCGTCATTTTCTACTTCCTCTTGATCCGCCCGCAGCAGCGCCGCGCCAAGCAGCATCAGCAGATGATCGGCGCGGTCAAGAAGAACGATACCGTCGTCACCGGCGGCGGCGTCATCGGCAAGGTTACCAAGGTCGAGGACAATGAAGTCGAGGTCGAGATCGCGACGGGGGTCCGGGTCAAGGTCCTCAAAGGCACCCTCGCGGAGGTGAGGCCGTACGGGGCCAAGCCGGCGAACGACTGACATGCTGGACTTTCCCCGGTGGAAGCGCGTCTGGATCTGCTTCGTCCTGGCCTGTGGCGTGTTGCTCGCCATCCCCAGCCTGATCGGCGAGACGCAGGCCAAGCGCTTCGGCGTCGGCTTCTTGCCGCGGATCAATCTCGGCCTCGATCTTTCGGGTGGAAGCCATATCCTTCTCGAAGCGGATACGGCCGACGTCACCAAGGCGCGGCTCGCCGCGATGGAAGATACGATCAAGTCGGAGATGCGCCGCAACGAGATCGAGATCGGCGAGACCTCGACGGCCAACGGCCGGCTGACTTTCTTCGTCCGCAATGTCGCGCAGGTCGATGCCGCGGTCGACAAGGCCCGTGCCCAGACGCACGGCATAGGCGCCACCGGGCAGCGTGACTGGGACGTGACGGTGGTGGATTCCAATCGCGTCGTGCTGACTCCGACCAAGGCCGGGATCGACGCATTCATCAACGAAGCGATGACCGGAGCCGTCGATGTCGTCCGCAAGCGCATCGATGCCATGGGCACGCGCGAGCCGACGATCGTCCGTCAGGGTTCCGACCGGATCCTGGTCGAGGTGCCGGGTTTCGACAATCCGGCGCAGCTCAAGGCGCTGATCGGCAAGACCGCCAAGCTTGAATTCAAGCTGGTCGACATGGAAGCCGATCAGGCTCAGGTCGCGCAGGGGCGCGCGCCGGTCGGAAGCCAGGTGCTACACTATGAAAACGGCGCGCCGATCGCGGTCCAGCGCCGCGTCATCATCAGCGGCACCCAGCTGACCAAGGCGCAGCAGGCCTACGGCCAGAATAATGATCCGACGGTTTCGATCACGTTCAACGGTGAAGGCGCGCGCCGGTTCGGCCGCGTGACCCAGGACAATGTCGGCAAGCCGTTCGCGATCATCCTCGACAATGTCGTGCTGTCGGCGCCGCGCATCAACGAGCCGATCCTCGGCGGCAGCGCCCAGATCTCGGGCAATTTCACGGTTGAATCGGCGCAGTCGCTGGCCATTGCGTTGCAGTCCGGTGCGCTGCCGGTCGCCCTGAAGGTCGTCGAGGAACGTACCGTGGGCCCGCAGCTCGGCGCCGATTCGATCCGGGCCGGCGTGCTGGCGTCGTCGATCGCCGCGGTCGGGATCATATTGTTCATGCTCGTCACTTACGGGCGCTACGGCGTCTATGCCGATATTGCGGTCGTGCTGAACATCTTCATCATCCTTGCCGTCATGGCGATCTTCAACGGCACGCTCACGCTTCCCGGCATCGCCGGCTTCGTTCTCACGATCGGTACCGCGGTCGACGCCAACGTGCTGATCAACGAGAGGATTCGCGAGGAACGAAGGCGCGGGCGCAACGTCGTCCAGTCGGTGGAGCTTGGCTATAAGGAGGCCAGCCGCACGATCTTCGAGGCCAACGCGACGCACGCCATTTCGGGGATCGTGATGTTGCTGATGGGTACCGGCCCGATCAAGGGGTTCGCCGTCGTGCTACTGATCGGCATCGCCACGTCGGTGTTCACCGCGGTGACCTTCACGCGGATGATGGTGGCCGGTTACATCCGGCGCTGCCGGCCGACCGACCTGAATATCTAGGATTAGCGATCATGCGCCTGCTCAAGCTCATCCCGGACAACACCAACATCGGCTTCGTGCGCCTGCGTGGCTGGGCGTTCGGCCTGACTGCGCTGCTCACCGTTATCGCGGTGATCGCCGTCGCTGCGCGCGGCCTCAACTTCGGCGTGGATTTCGTCGGCGGCCTGTCGATCGAGGCGCGCTTTGACCAGCCGCCGCCGCTCGATCAACTCCGCACCGAGATCGACCGGCTCGGCATCGGCTCGGCCTCGCTGCAACAATTCGGCGACAAGCGCATCGTGTCGATTCGCCTCCCCGTTCCCAAGGGCGCCGACGAAGGCGCCACCAATGCCGAGGTGAAAAACGTCCAGAATACCGTCAAGGCCGCCTTTCCGGCGGTTACGTTCGGCAAGACCGACACGGTGTCGGGCAAGGTGTCCGAAGAGCTGACCTTCTGGGGTATCGTCGCGGTGCTGCTGGCGGTGTTCGCGATCGCCATGTTCGGATGGGTCAGGTTCGAATGGCAGTTCGGCCTGTCGACCTTTGTCGCGATCATGCACGACGTGCTGATGACGCTCGGCTTTTTTGCCGTCACCCAGCTCGAATTCGACCTGACGATCGTTGCCGCGGTGCTCACGATCGTCGGCTATTCGATCAACGACAAGATCGTCATCGACGACCGAATCCGCGAGAATATGCGCAAATACCGCCAGATGGACATGCGCGGGATCATCGATATGTCGGTCAACGAAACGCTGCCCAGGACCGTGATGACATCGCTGACCATCCTGATCGCGCTGACCGCGCTGCTGGTGTTTGGCGGTCACGTCCTTCGCGGGCTCAGCCTGGCGATGATACTCGGTGTGGTCGTCGGCACCTATTCGTCGATCTACGTGTCGTCGTCGCTGCTGATCTCGCTCGGCCTGAAGCCGCAGCCCCTCGCCGCACCGAAGGTCAAGGCCTCCGCGGAGAGAATGCCGACCGAAGGCCTCTGACCGGTGGCGCATTTCGAGCGCAACAACCCCGCCGCCGGCCCGTTCGTCCAAGGCTTCAGAGGCAATGCCTTTTCGGTCGACGGCACGGCGTATGACGCTGTTCTGCTAACCCCCGAGCGGGCAGCCGATTGGGAAGCACCGTTGCTCGACGCGCTTACCTTGGAAACAGTTGCGCCGCTGCTTGAGCTCAATCCGCCGCCCGAATTCCTGATTCTAGGTACCGGCGCAACGCACCGCTTCCCGCCACGCGCGTTCGTCGCCGCACTTGAGGCGCGCGGCATCGGCGTCGAAACGATGAACAGCCGCGCCGCCGCCCGCACCTGGGGCCTATTGCGCGGCGAAGAACGCTGGATCGTCGCTGCTTTGATGCCGCTCGCGAGCGGCGAGTGATTGGAATGAAGGCAAGCTAGCGCGAAGCTGTGCGATCTGAATGTACGCTATGGGTGGAAAGCTGACATAACCGATGCCATGATAAGGTGATGCGAGACCTCTGGACGGACGGGTATAGTTCAGATGAGCTGGATACGGCTCAGGAACGCTATGGATTGCGCTTTCCGCCCGATCTAGTTGAGCTGCTTCTCGACCGCCGTCCAGTCGACGGATGGGATTGGCGGACAGATGATGAGGGCATACGACGAGCATTGGAACATCCGCTGGGCGGACTATTGTTTGATCTGGAGCACAATGGGCTCTGGTGGCCGGAATGGGGCGCGAGGCCTCCATCTGCCGAGGAACGCGCTGAAGTTGTGACGGCAGTCGTCAACGCTGCGCCTCCCCTTATCCCGATCTATGCGCATCGTTACATCCCCGCGGAGCCGCAGGAAGCAGGCAACCCCGTATTTTCGGTCATGCAGTCGGACGTGGTCTATTACGGCGCTAATCTCGACCAGTATCTGGCTAATGAAATCGGCGGAACCTATAAAATAGGTCCTACACGTCATATCCCTTTTTGGTCCGAACTGGTCGAACGAAACATCTCTGGCTGAGTGTCCGTAATGGGTCGAAACCGGACGTTGGGTCAGTCTGTGAGTCGCCCGTAAGTGACGTGGCTTATCTGCTTTGATCTTCTCCCCCATCGAACCGGTCGGTGTGAATCGTTGACTGAGATTCAGAAAAGTTTCAGGGAAACATCGCGCCCTGGGTCGCGCCATGGTTGGTGGCACGGTCGTAGATGGGATCGTTCGCCGCCAGCAGCGCGACGGCATCCTGCGCCGCGCGGTCGGCCTCGCTGCAATTGCTGTTGGCGATTGCCTGCTCGACAATCTGCTGCCGTTCATAGGCATAGGAGAAATGACCTGCCTCATGCGTGGCCAGGCCCGAGACATAGTCCGTCCATTTCGATTGCAGCGCAGGATCGAGCTTCTCGAGCCCAACTAAACGGGGAAACACGACCTTCGCCTTGAACGTCACCTCTGCCTTGGTCAGGTCGCAGCTTGCGCTGCCGTAGCCCGGCCAGTCCCAGTAGAAGTTCCAATCGGCCAAGGCGTCGAAGCGACGGCCATAATCCTCGACCCAGGGCCCGTTGGCATTGAGCGACGCGCGGATCTCCTTCGCAGTCTTTCCCGACACGTCATAACGGACCAGGTTGAGATTTGGGACGTCGCTTAGCTGGGGCGGCGGCGCCTCGGGCGTCTCCATCGCCCAGTAGATAGTAACCGGGATTGCTACCAGCAGCAGGTAGCGCGGGTGAAACAAGCCCATCCGTTCCTGTTCCCGGTCGTGCCCAATCGGTTTAACGAACATTTTGCGCCTGCCCGTGAATATCGGCACAAAGGCTTAGCACGTTGCGCTTAACAAGTTCCTCGAGCGCGACCGCTACGCTTGGCAGTTGCGAGAGGGAAGGCTTACGGGCCTGTCGCCATCTGCCAAACGAGTGCTGTGACAAAGCCGTCGTTGTCTTGGGACGATATCCGAAGCCTATCTATACCCGGCGGGAGCATGACAGGAGAGGCGTTCAAGCCGATGGGCAATTTGTGGCAGCCGTTCCAACTGGAAATTGAAACAGGCAAAGTCGAGGATGTCTCCTTCGAAGGGCCGGGCACCTAGACAGTATCGAATGTCCGCTTTGGGTCGAAAGCAGACATTGACGCCCCAGGTACGGCCGCGCAAAAATGAGGCATTGGCCTCAATCTAAGCGCAATGTTCTTCTTTTGTTCTTGACAAGTTCGAGCCAACTCGTTAGGCGCCGGCAAGCTTATCGCGAAAGCTGGCTCTTTCTCATCGCTGATTCAAGCAAGGAAGGCGCGCGCTCTGCGCCGATCCAATAGTTCACCTACGCGCGCGCGGGCGCTCTCGCGCGCACGCGAACCGTCAACTTCATCAACTTTCCCTCGGCGGAAGGGATGAATTGCGGGAGGGTCCGGGTTGGGAGACTGTCAGCATTTCGCCACTCGGGACAGATGTTCGAACAATATCCGGCTGTTGGTATCCCAGTCGAACCGCAACGCCGCCTTGCGCACGGTCTCCTGGTCGCGCGGGATGTCGATCAGGTCGCGCGCCGCCTGCGCCAGTGCTTCCGGTGTAAGAGCAACGAGCGTCCCGGCTTCCGGGACAATCGCCTCGCGCGCGCCGCCAACATCGCCGCTTACGACTGGCGTTCCCGACGCCATTGCTTCGATCCAGACATTGGCCAGGCCTTCCGACCGGCTCGGCAGCATCATCACGTCCGCCGCAGCCAGCAGGCGGGCGATCGAATCATGCGGCTGTGCGCCCATGAACAGCACGCGGCCGGTTATGCCCAACGCGCCGGCCAGCGCTTCGAGTGCCGCACGGTCCGGCCCAGCCCCGGCAAGTGCAAGCGTCGCGCCGGGAATGCGTGCCACTGCTTCAAGTGCCAGGCGCTGGCCCTTGCCCGGGATGAGCGCCGCGACTGTTGCGATCAGCGGACCCTGTATGCCCATCGCGGCCTTGGCCTGGCGGCGGTCGACCGGCCTGAAACGCTCAAGGTCGACGCCGGTATAATGCACTTTGATCCGGTCGCCGTTCATTCCCAGTTCGACCATCGCCCGTTTCAGCGACTCGCTGACCGAGAGCAGTCCGCCGGCGGCTCCGGCCGCTGCCAGCAGCTGCTCCCCGATACCGGCGCGCCCGCCCCAGTAATTGATGTCGGATCCACGCGCCTTGATCGAAAAGGGTACCTCCAGCGCCGCGGCGAGGTGCATCGCCGCCGGCCCGTCGGGCCAGAAGAATTCGGCATCGATCACGTCGAACGGAAAGCGCGCCCGTATCTCGCGCAGCTTCGGAAGCAGCGCGCGCGCCATGCGCCTGGCAGTGAAGCGCTGTCCCAAGCGCGGAAGCACCGGATACGCGGGGCGGTGGACAATGATGTCTTTCCACGTCTGACGTCGCGGCAGCTTGGCGCGGTCGGCGTAATGCGGATGCAGCGACAGCGGCCATGGCGGCACGCCGATCGGCGCGACGACCTCGACTTCGACATTCTCGACTGCGGCAAGACCCAGCGTCTGGCGCTCGACGAAGATGCCGAGCGTCGGTTGTGCGTCGTTCGGGAACAGCGTCGACAGGGTGAGCACGCGCAGCATTGCTCGCCTCTATATCGGGCCATAAGCCAAGGCGCATCAAATCGATCATCGACCTGCTGGGGCGCCATGCCGCTTAGGCGCTTGGCCTTGCACCAAGCCTTCGCTAAGAAGCCGACATGCGTACATATTATCGCCCGATTGCGGCCCTCGTTTTGTTGGCCCTTCTGATACCGGTTGCCGGATGCGGAGGGGGCCGAAAGAAGAACGGCGTCGACACCCAATATGTCGCACGAGACGTCAATACGCTGTACACCGCCGCGCGCAGCCGCTTCCAGCGCGGCCAGTTCCGCAATGCCGCGCAGCTGTTCGACGAGGTCGAGCGCCAGCATCCCTATTCGGTGTGGGCGCGGCGCGCGCAGCTGATGAGCTCGTTCAGCTATTACCTCGCCAAGGACTATCAGAAGTCGATCGATTCCGCGCGCCGCTTCCTGGCGATCCATCCGGGCAACAAGGATGCGCCCTACGCGCATTATCTGATCGCGATCGATTATTACGAGCAGATCGAGGATGTGAACCGCGACCAGAGCACGACCAAGCAGGCGCTCGATACGCTCGGCGAACTCGTCCGGCGCTATCCCGACAGCCGCTA
>Ga0070671_100000537_pt1 | contig 26675 bp, 22 predicted proteins | sample KBSS73metaG_FD_65341 | JGI IMG/M metagenome (GOLD analysis project Ga0070671, IMG submission 65341) | Switchgrass rhizosphere microbial communities from Kellogg Biological Station, Michigan, USA - KBS S7-3 metaG | ecosystem: Host-associated > Plants > Roots > Rhizosphere > Soil ...
CGTTGTTCAGGGTGTTCAATATACATATCATACATCCATTTCATCAATGGCGTAGTTAAAAACCTGTCTTTGCCGAATTGGTGATACGATCCTGTTTCAAAATTGGCGTCTACGATCGGCCACATCATGATTTGTAATTTAATTTCAGGACCACCCATTTTCTTCGCCTTCAAAGTTGTAACCGCAGTCATATTGCCGCCTATGCTATTTCCAACCACAGCAAGTCGCTTGCCATCAACTTCGATTTCATGTCCATGTTCGGCCATCCACTTTGTGGCTGCATAGATTTCATTTATAGCCTGAGGAAATTTGGCGTCGGGAGTACGTGTATAATTCACAAAAACGCGGGATGCCCCAGATAATACAGAAAGATCACGCACCATACGTTTATGCGTCGGATAGTCGCCCAGCACCCATCCGCCCCCATGTATGAAAATGAAAACCGGGAGTATTCCAGTTTTGCCATGCGGGCTCACGATATTCAGTTTAATTGTAAAGCCATCTTTGATTTCATTTATCTCTTTGGGGGATTGAATGAAATCAGTTTCTAATAGCTCATATTTATAGCATAAACAATCCCATTTCGACCGGTTTCTTAATGGATTTGCATACTTCAACTTCCGCTTAGAGAGTTTTGCATCTGTTCCAGATGGAGATACTCTTAAAGATTATTTATTCAGTTATCTTTTGATCACCGTTGACACCATGTTGCTTTACAGAAACACCATTACTCATTATAGACTTAGTATTCGTTTTCATAATGGTAAAATAAAAGACAGTGCCTTTTTGAACTTCAGACTCCACCCAAATTTTACCACCAAGGCTCTCCACTATTTTTTTGGCTACTGCCAACCCTATTCCTGTACCCGAATATTCATCCTTATTGTGCAATCTTTGAAAGATTACAAATATCTTATCGAAATATTCAGCATCAATGCCGATACCATTATCCGTAACCGCAAATTTATAATGCTGTCTGGTTTCCTGGCATGAAACAATAATTACAGGAGGTATCCCGATTTTATGATATTTTAAACTGTTACCAATCAGGTTTTGAAAAACCTGCCTGATAGCCGTTTTATGAGTCTGTATAGTTGGCAGGTTATCAAATTCGATACGTGCCTGCCTTTCGTCAATCTGCCTTCGATAAAGTGTAAGTATTTGATCAATGAGCAGCCCGATATTTACCATTTCCAGGTCGTTATCAGTTCTGCCTGCTCTCGAAAAATCAAGCAGGTCCAAAATAATTTGTCTCATTCTTTTAGCACCTTCCACGGCAAAATTGACGTACTGTTTGCCTTTGGCATCCAGCACATCATCATATTTATGAGAAAGCAGTCCCAAAAAACTGGTAACTGTTCTTAACGGCTCCTGTAAATCGTGTGATGCTACATAAGCAAACTGTTCTAGTTCAGCATTTGAAACGGAGAGCTCTTTCGCTTGTTTTTTAAGGTTTTCATTTAGATCCTTCAGGCGCATTTCGGAATTTCTCCGGTCGGTTACATCTTTAAAATAAACCGAAAGACCAGTCTCGGATGGGTAGGCACTTATTTCATACCACTTGTTCAGTACCTGATAATAATCCTCGAAATGAACTGCCAAACCTGTTTGCATGGCTTCGTGGTACTTTTTGTACGATATTGAACCGGTTAGATTCGACAATATCTTCCAGAGGTTATTATTTAATACTTTACTTTTTGAGATCCCCAACACTTTTTCGGCCATGCTATTCCAGTAAGTTACTATCCAATCCTTGTCAACCGCAAAGAAAGCATCGCCGATTCTTTCTAATATGGTATTTCTCTCGTTAAGCACTTCTGTCGCAATCGCTTCTGCTTTTTGGCGTTCCGCTTCAAAATTGAATTTTTCCAAAGCGCTTAAAACAGCGCTGGGCAAGCGTTGCATCCTGTCTTTCAGTATATAGTCAGTTGCTCCCGCTTTCATTATGCTAACGGCATATTCTTCGGATACAGTTGACGTAACGAGTATAAAAGGAATATTTAAACCATGTTCTTTCAGTATGCTTAATGCTTCCCAGGAGTCGATGGATAATAACGAATGATCACAGAGAATTAGATCAGGTGAATATTCTTTAAGCGCGGCTATGTAATCTCTTTTATTGTCAACAACCAATATTTTACATGATATTTCTGCTTTTTTGAGCGCTATTGCCGTCAATTCGGCATCTGTAGGGGTGTCTTCCAGGTGCAGTACTTTTAAATCGGAAGGGCCGTTATTTTGATGATCCATATCTGAAGTTTTAACCAAGCCGATTTGCGATTATTGCTGTTACAATATAGTTATTTGAAACGATATAATTAAACTTTTGGTTAATTCTTTAGCAGAAAGCCGGATATTAAAAAGTTAATTGGCCTGCATTAAAAGCAGGTTTCGATGAATATTGCCCGATGCACTATTAGCCTTATCTGAGGCTGATTTGTTATGCTCCCATTTGCCGGCATCCGTTGCGATTTTCTGGTCTATTGGGTCTTGCTATGGAGGCTAAGCGTTAGGAAGTGTAAAATAAAATCTTGCACCTTTATTAACTTCACCTTCCGCCCATACTCTTCCGCCATGCCTGGCAACAATCCTCTGAACGATTGCTAATCCTACTCCCGTGCCCTGAAATTCTTCGCCACCATGCAACCTTTGAAACACGCCAAACAGTTTGCCTGCGTAAGCCATATCAAATCCGGCTCCGTTATCTTTGATATAATAGATAATTTCATCCTGACTATTATAAGAACCAATTTCTATTTCCGGATCTTTTTTCTTCTCTGAATATTTTATGGCATTCGTGATGAGATTAGTCCAAACATGCGAAAGCAAAGCATGGTCACCTTTTGCTGGCGGCAACTTCCCCACTGTAATAACCGCCTTAAAGTGCTGCGATCTGCTGATCTCGTGAATGCAATTCTCTACCAATTTTTTCATATCTATCTCGTCTTTTCGGATCGCCTTTTTTCCTAATCTTGAAAACTCAAGTAATTTATCAACCATCTCACTCATCTTTTTGGCATTGCTGATAACGATATTCAGCATTCTCCTGCCTTCGTCATCAAGTTTTTCGGCATATTCATCTACCATAATGTTTGAGAACGAACCCACAGCCCGTAGTGGCGCACGAAGGTCATGTGAAACCGAATAGGAAAAGGATTCGAGTTCTTTATTTGCCATTTCAAGCGAAATAATACTGTCCTGAAGCTCTTTATTCAGTTCTTTAATTTGCTTATCGGCTCGTTCCAAAGCCGTGTTTTTCTCCGACAATTCTCTTTTTTGAAGCTGAATTTTTAATAATACCGAGACTTTTGCCCTGGTAATATCCGGATCAAGAGGTTTGAAAAGATAATCAACAGCGCCTTCTTTAAATCCTTTCATTATGGAATGGTACTCCTTCTTCTCTGCCGTTACGAAAATGATGGGGATATCTTTGGTTTTTTTATGTAGTTTAATGGTCTTAGCCACTTCAAATCCATCCATATCAGGCATATGTACATCAAGTAACACAAGATCGGGTGGGGTGCTTAAAGCAATTTTAAGCGCATCATTTCCATTGTAGGCTGTTAAGAGAGTCCTGTCTTCAGCGGCAAGCAACTCCTCCAAGGCATAGATATTAGCCGGGTTATCGTCAACAATTAGAATACTGAGTTTGCTTGTGTCTACCATGACCTCCGAATTTTTAGTCAGCTATGAAGATTATCTTTTTTCCTGAATATTTTTTCCTTCCTGTCTATTTCTTCAAAGCGGCTTTTCTTATCAGTAAATAATAATGATTCCTTATTGCCGAGGGCCAAAAACCCAAAGTGACAAAGACTCTCATAAAAAAGGTTAACTACTTTGTTTTGCAAATCCCCATCAAAATAAATAAGTACATTACGGCAAATAATCAACTGAAACTCATTGAATACTGTGTCTGTAACAAGATTATGCGGTGCAAAAACAGTATTATTTATTAGCGCCCGGTCAAACAAAACAAAATCATATTTGGCCATATAGTATTCTGAAAAAGCATTTATCCCTCCTGAACGAATATAATTTTCGGTATACTGTTTCATGTTCCTTACCGGGTACATCCCGTCGCGGGCCGTTTCCAGGGATCGTTGATTAATATCTGTTGCATATAACAGGCATCTGTCAAGCAGACCATGTTCTTTAAGTAAAATCGAAACCGAATAAACTTCCTCTCCGGTTGCACACCCCGCTATCCAAACTTTTATAAGGGGATAGGTGGCCAATCTGGGGATAACCTTCTCTCTTAGGCTTTTATAAAAAAGCGGGTCTCTGAACATTTCGGTAACAGTAATGGCAATTTGCGGAATTAACTTCTCAAAAAGTTGTTCGTTATTCAGCAGTTGACTACTTAAATCATTTATTGTTTTCAATTTATTATGCGTCATAAAATGAGCAAACCTCCTTTGAAGGAATGAACCGCTATATTGACTAAAGTCGTACCCGTATCGATGGTAAATTGCGTTAAGTAGTTCCTTTAACTCCTCATCTTCTAGAACAATTTTCATTTCATCAATTAAAAAAAAATACCAATCTTGTGTTCTACTGCCTATTTGTACAGCCATACACGCATTAACGAAAGAAGCTGCTCTATGTTCACAGGTTTGGATACATAATCCGACATTCCGGAGACGAGGCATTTTTCTTTATCACCCTTCATTGCCTTGGCCGTCAATGCTATAATAGGTAATTTTTCAAAGGCCTTAATTTTTCTGATCTCTTTGGCGGTCTCGTATCCATCCATTTCAGGCATCATGATATCCAATAAAATCAGGTCTATTCCCTTGTTCTCTTTAAGTGCTTTCAGCGCTTCTTTCCCGTTTTCAGCAGCGATGCACTGCAGCCCTTCTTCTTCAAGAGCGCTGCTGAGAGAATATATATTTCTCATGTCGTCGTCGACAAGGAGTATCTTTTTGTTTAATAAAATCTCTCCATTTTGGTGCAGTTTGCGGATTAGCTTTTGCTTTTCTTTAGGCAATTTTGATTCTACGCGGTGCAGGAACAATGTGGTTTCATCTAATAATCGTTCCTTCGAGCTTGCCGTTTTCAGTATGATCGCATTGGCAAGTTGGTTTAGCCTGATAGTTTCCTCTTTTTTCAGTTCCTTTCCGGTATAAATTATAACGGGTATTTTATTCCATGGCTCAGTTACTTTCATTGCCTCAAGCAATTCAAAGCCGGATATATCAGGTAGTCCTATATCCAATATCATGCAATCAAAATTGTCTTTCTCAAGCATACTCAGCGCTTCATTCCCTGAGTGGGCCGGGTAACATTTTACATCGCCGTTTCCTATCAATTCGCGAATTGCATGGTTTTGTTCCTTGTTGTCTTCAACAATAAGAAGCTTCTTCATTTTCTTTCCTATGAAGCCCTCTATCCGGTCAAACGCCTTTTGCAAATCTTGTACGGTAACTGGTTTCTTTATAAAATCAAACGCCCCCAGCTCCATGCCCTCCTTCTTTTTATCATATCCCGACAATATCTGAACCGGGATATGCCTCAGTTCGGAATCATGCTTTAATTGTCTTAACACATCCAGGCCGCCCATTGCAGGCAATTTTATATCAAGCAGTATAGCATCAGGCTTATAATGCCTGGCAAACCCAACACCGGTGCTTCCCCGGCTTGCAATCACTCCTTTATAATTCCGCTCCCGAACAAAATCCAGCAGCGTTTTAGAAAAGACTTCATCATCCTCAATGATGAGCGCTACCTTATCATTTTCTTTTATTGTGTTGCGATCATCATCTGCTTCGTATTCAGGCTCTGGTTGCGATGACGCAGCTTCAATTAATTCTTTTTCTTCAGCTATAGGATTTCTTATCTCTATTTTTTTCCCTGTAGTCATCGCCAGCGAAGGGTCAAATTCGGCTGGCAGATAAAGCGTAAATGTGCTTCCTTTTCCTGCCTCGCTGCTCACATGGATTTCGCCTCCAAGGGCATTGCCAAGCTCACGACTGATAGAAAGCCCCAGGCCAGTGCCTCCGTATTTTCTTTTCGTGGATCCATCGGCTTGCTGGAAGGCTTCAAAAATCAGCTCCTGTTTATCCACAGATATGCCTATGCCGGTATCGGTCACCGCAAAACGTATAATATTGTCCTTTGCTTTCAACCCCTCATTTCTGAATGCAACTGGTGCAGACAGGCGATCAACATCAAGGGTCACTTTTCCACCTCTCTCTGTGAATTTAAAAGCATTGGCCAGGAAGTTTTTTAAAATCTGCTCAAGCCGTTGCCGGTCGGTTGTAATCTCCAATTCCTTGTCCGCTATGTTTGTAATGTATTCGATTCCATTATTTTTTGCCAGGCCTGTGAACATGGATGAAAGCGAAGTTGTTATTTCCTGGCATGATACCTCCGAAATATCAAGCTCTATTTTTCCGGATTCAATCTTGGACAGATCAAGTATCTCATTGATCAGGTTTAGTAAATCAGAACCTGAATTATGTATACTTTTGGCAAGTTCAATCTCTTTTTCTCCCAGCTTTTTATTTTTATTTTCAGAAAGCATATAGGAAAGAATGAGAATGCTATTTAAAGGTGTTCTCAGTTCGTGCGACATATTGGCCAAAAATTCGGATTTATATTTGCTGGTTGTCTCTAATTCCCTGGCTTTGCCCTCTATATCAATTTTTGCATTTTCCAGCCTTTCTTTCTGCTCTTCCAGTAATTCTGCCTTTTGTTCTAACTCTTCGTTGGTTTTTTCCAGTTCATTCTGCTGTGCTTTCAGCTCTTCTTCCGAGCGTTCAAGCTGTTCCGTTTTTTGCTGTAGCTCTTCATTGGTCTGTCGTAATTCCTCCTGCTGCAATTGCAGCTCTTCCGACTGACGCTGGGTCTCTTTTAATAGCTCCTGAGATTTATGCCTGTCCTGCGCCGCACTGATCGCTACAGCAATATTGTTTGTGGCAAACTCAAGAAAGCCCAGTTGCAAAGGGTTAAGATCGGTAAATGTCCCCAATTCAATCACTCCCCTAACCTTTCCGTCGGTTGCAAAGGGGATCGCCATAATAGCTTTTGGAGCGATGTTACCTAAACCTGAGTTAACGTTAAAATACTCCGGGGGCACCTGCTCCAATACAATCCTCCTGTTTTCCATAGCCGACTGGCCGACAATGCCTTCTGTAAGGCGTATGGTTTGCGTGGTGCTCGTCTTGTAATCAAGCGCATAGCCCGCAGCCAATCTTAAATGCGCTTCGTTTTCGTCCAATAAATAAATCGCGCCTATCTGTACGTTCAGGTAAGAAGCGATCTGATTAATGATTACCTGGCAAAGCTCATCGATTCCCACGTTTCCCTGCATGCTTCTGATTAATTCTGCGCTGCCTGTCAGGTTCCAGTTCTTGTCCGACGCCTCTTTTTCGGCTCTTCTGAGCGCCCTTAGGTTAGAAGTAATGACCAGGTAAATACTAATGAGCACAATAACGATAATGCCGAAAAGAACAATAAAAACAGTGAGGAAATTTCTCAGGTCTGATTGGCTTGCAGTCTCCCTTTGTACAAGTAAAGTATTTTCCACACTTTCAGCATTAGCGATAATCGCTCTGATTCTATCAAGTATGATCTTGTTTCCTCCGCTCACCACAAATAACCTGGCACTGTCAGCCTTACCGGCTCGTGTTAAATTGATGCATTTTTCGAGGAATTTCAGACTTTGCCCGGTCAGGTCTTCAACAGCGTCGATGTTTTTTTGCTGTTCAGGGTTATCTTTGGTTAGCTCGCGGACTTTCCGCAATTCTGCGAGAAGATTGGCCTTTGTATTGTTATAAGGCCCCAAATAGGCTTCTTTACCTGTTATTATATAACCTCTTTCACCAGCTTCCGCATCGACGATATAAGCCAGAACCTTTTCAAATTCATATTTAACTTCCTGCGTATGACTGACCCAGGAGGCACTTTCTACAAATTTTTCGCTATTAGAAAACGAGAATACGGCAACAGCGATCAGAATTATAGCAGATGCGATGAATCCTGCCAGGATTTTTTTATCGAGGGATATTTTCATTTTAGAAATTATTTTTTTAACAGGTAGCTGCTTAGGCCCGATAAGTTTTTTCTAAAAACTTTTTAGCTAACCCAGGCTCTATGATCAATAGTCTAATTGGGGAGTGATATGATAATCGAAAGTAATATAGGAAATGATTTCCAAACTTCGGCACCCGTTTTTTCACGGTATTTTTAAATGAACCTGATAACCGCTATAATCGGAGGTATGATATAAAAGCGTTATGGCTGCTTTTATTTTATTGGTTCGGTTATGGAAATTATTTAAATTTTTCTGTAGCGAAAGATAGTGTCTTTTCGTTTCAAAGTGCTATATCCACTTTTTCTTTTATATCTTTTCTCATCGATTTTGAGTAATAAATGGGATCGTAAATTACAAGTCTTTTTTCTTAAACTTTCTTACTGACACTGCCATTGGGATAATTATCCAGAGGGTCATACAGGCAATCGTATAAATACTCCCGATTACAGACCCCATAAACTCTTTGAACAGGGCACCTGAATAACCCATCATTACAGCTACATCTAACTGTAATAACACAAATATCCGTGCAAGGTCTACAGGATTGAGAGATATAAAGCCAAGCAAAGGCTCGTCTATTGGATAATCGCTGAATGAGTATATGAAGGAGAGCAATAAGCCATCAAATAATAAAGTAAAGAAAAGGGCTGTGATAATAGCCGCCCCTATTCCTTTGGTCTTGTCCTTAAATAATACAAAAACAAGCAGCGCCAGCGCTGTAAAGATCAACGTCAGGAATAAACCACTCACCAGTAGGGTAAGTGAAGCTACGCTATAATTTAATAAGATCACAGGCAGGCCAACACCAACCAGATAGGCAATGCTTAATGCAAACGCTACGCCTGCATATTCTGCAAGTATCATCGTCTTTCTTTTTATAGGCTGGGCCAGCAATAATTCAATAAATTCAACAGAGTTGAAAAAATATATAGTGGCAAAAAGAATACTGATTATAGGGACAAATAATAAAGTAATATTTAACAGACTTAATAGGCCTTTTGACGAATTCCCACTCATACTTAATACGCTTACAGCCAATACAGCCAAAACAAAAATATAAACCAAGATGGTTTTGTTTCTCAGCAAATCGAGTAATACGTATTTAATTATGGTTTTCATTTTAGTTTACGAGATTTTTCAAATAATCTGATTGCATAATGTTGGCGATCACTTTGTTTAATTTTTCCTCACCGGTTGATTTTTTCAGTTCACCCACTTCTTTATAGAACATCAACTTACCATCTTGCAGGTAAACAACGTGACTGGTAATATCATCCAGATCGCTGAGCACGTGAGATGTTATCAGAATGAGTTTTCCATTTGCCCTTTCTTTTATGATCTTACCTTTGAGCAGTTCACTAGATACCGGATCCAATCCTGCGGTGGGCTCATCAAGAATAAAAATATCTGGTTTAAACAGGAACGCCAGGCAGGCACTTACTTTTTGACGGGTTCCACCGGATAAGCTGCGCATGGTTTTATTTTGAATACCGGGTATACCGAAGCCGTTTATCAATTCCTCATCATAGCTGGTGCGGTCCTTCCTTATTTCCTTCAGCATATTGATCACCTGGCCGATGGTCATATTTTCGGGATAGCGCCCTATCTGTGGCATGTAGCCAATTTGTGACCGGTATGCACAGTTGGTTTTTACTTCATTATTATTTATCCTGATAACGCCTGTTTCGGGGATCACAAGACCTAATACTGATTTGATAAGCGTAGTTTTCCCCGACCCGTTTGGCCCAATTAAGGAAATACTATTTCCGCGCTCAAAATCAAGACTGATATTATCCAAAGCCTTAAATTTTCCGAATGATTTAGTCAGGTTCTCTACTGAGATCATAGTTTTAATTTTTTCATCACCGGATTGCTGTCTTTCAACTTATCCGGTATTATTGTTGGCATTACTTTTTCTACCTGGTCCACAATATCCGTAAGCAGGCTGTGATAAAGTATCATGGCCGATGGTATTTTTTCGGTTACTACCGAGTACACGCTAACGGGGTAATATGGCACATCACCAATATTATTTTTATTCAAGTCATACCCGTCATATTTATCCCAGTAATTTTTATCAAACGTATTTAGCATCATGGTACCATTGGTGGCTACATCAAAGGAATTTCCTATAAAATTATTCCCAATAAAGTTACTCCCACTGCAGCTGGCCTGTACACGGACAGCCCACCCATTATCCTGGAAAAGATTTTGCTCTACATCAACCCTTGTAGTGCCCTCCATATGTATGCCAACCGTATTTTTTATAAACCTGTTATGTTCTATTTTACTATCCGTAATCTCTTTTAATAGAAGGCCGTAAGAAGCATCCCCCCAATTGTGAAAAAAATCATTGTTGTACATTTTTACACCCTTCGAATACATAACCGCGACGCCGGCACCATTGTCTTTAAATGTGTTATGAGTATAAGTATCATTATGGGAAAACATAAAATGAAGACCGTAACGGGCATTGTCAAAAGATGAATTTTCTGCAATTCTTGAGTCGGTAACAAATTCAAAATAGATACCGTCGCGATGACCGTATACAGTATTCCCTTTTATCAATAAATGGTTGGATTTCCAGGCATGTACACCATTGCCACCGTTCAACTCATCTTTTATATCGCAATGAATCGTGTTATTAATAACGCTGCACAATGCTGAGTTTTGCAGATAGACTCCAAAAGTGTTATTGATCAGCCGGTTGCTTTCTATTGTTACGTTTTTGGCATTAATAATTTTAATGCCCGCCATATCTGTCATGCTGGCTTTGCCAACGTTCTGTATCTGTAGTCCCTTTATTGTTATTGAGTCGCTACGGATCAAAAAGACCTGGTATTTACTTTCTGCATCAATCACCGGAAAACCAATTCCAATAAGTACCAGTCGTTTTGGGATGTTAATATCGTGTTCCTTATAAACCCCCTTTTGTATTAACAATGTATCACCGCTATGAGCCCTTATTATTGCCTTTTGAATACTGTTTGAATTGGGGACCACTTTGATAACTGTGGAAAAGGCCGGTGTTGTTTGCAGGTATAACAACGTATTGATCAATATAAAAAACAGGACCTTTTTCATTTGGCCAACGCTATCCAGTTTAATAATTCACTGTTTAATCCGGCGTTTAATTCATTCGCGCCTTTTTCAGAAGCGGTTGCAGCTAAATTGCCGTTCATGGGCGATTTGAATATTTCATTATGCAAAAATATAGCATGACGGGCGTCTAAAAATTGAGCATCCGGGTGATCATAATCTGCAACGAATACTTTTGCGTCCTGGTCCTTAAAATTTTCATCCTTTACATATTCCAAAAGGCATCCGAGGTCATCAAACTTGATCGCTTTTCCCTTACCGGTCAATATTTCTGCAGCAAACCTTTTGTTCATTATCGTCATCTTGCAATGCGCGCAGGCTTCGTGCCCGTATCTGATAGGTTCAAATTGCCGTTTACAGGCACCCATGCAGATGGTGCCAAAAAGAAGAAATATTAAAATGCGCTTTTTCATTTTGCAATACTTTTTTTCCACTCGAAAAATGTTATTCCGACTAATATTGCACCTGCTCCTATGTAAAACCACCCGGCAATATCCGGTTGTGAAAGCACTTCAAAATTCAACAGTTTTTTAAAACCAAATAATGGTGGTTGGTATGACATGCCGGGCACCTTTATCGGGGCGGCGGGGTCAAGATTGTGCCCATAATTGTATTCCCATTTATAAAAATCATAAAATGAAAAAATTCCCAGAATGGCGAACAACAATGTCCATATGTAATAGGGCATTTTTCTATTCAGTACTAATACGACAATGCCCAAGCCAGCAAATGTTATTACAGCGGAAGGCAGAAAAACAAATTCAGGAAAATCTTTCTTATGAATAGTTTTCATACCAATGTAGTGATTCAATCCATTGATAATATCAACATCCCCCTTTATATCACTGATCCATATTTTCATGGATAATCCTCCAGGGTACTGCGGCGCTCTAAGATCTATTCGCCACATAGGAAAAACCCACAATACCGCCAGAAAAAGTATAACTAAAATGATACTTACTTTACCTGGCATGGTTAACTTTTTCATATTGATCAGAATAAAAACGGTAATGCAGCCATAGCCGCATTACCATGTGGGTCGATTATTGTTTGGCTACAGCTTCTGGTGTTACTACTCCTGTTCCGAATTTTAACGGCACATTACTTCCTTTAGGTGAAACCCTAAGGTATCCGGACATTTCCTGGTGAAGGGCCGAGCAAAAATCAGTGCAATAGAACGGATATATACCTTGTTTCTGAGGGGTAAATTTAATAGTAAGGGTTTCGCCCGGCATGATCAGTAAGTCAACGGAATTTGAATTTTTAACTGCAAAGCCGTGTGGAACATCCCAATCCTGCTCCAGGTTGGTAACGTGAAAATAAACATCATCCCCTACAAATACGCCTTCAATATTATCAGGAACCAGGTGTGAGCGGATAGCGGTCATATATACATCCACTTTATTCCCATTACGAACAACTTTGGCCTTTTTTTCGCCCATGGTTACATATTCGCTGTGGTTTTTATTTATGTCATAATATTTAACTTGTTTGTCCTTTATCAGGTCTGCAGGGCATGCCTGGCCGTAGTGTGGTTCGCCGGTAGTAGGGAAATCGAGCAGGAGTTGCATTTTATCCCCAGAGATATCATATAACTGAGCCGACTGACATAGTTCTGGACCTGTTGGTAAATAGCGGTCCTTGGTTATCTTATTGTAGGCAACCAGGTATTTACCAGAAGGATTTTTAGTATCTCCGCCGGGAATCATTAAGTGGCCAACTGAATAATAGGTAGGCTTACGGTCTAATACCTGCAGATCACTTATTCTCCATTTAACAACTTCTGAGGATAGAAACATAGAAGTGTATGCATTACCCCTACCATCAAATTCGGTATGCAGGGGGCCGAGGCCTGGCTTTTTCACTTCACCATGCAATGCGGCTTCGTACTTAATAACCGGGATGCCATAAAAATTACCTTCAAATTGTTTATCCTGTATAGCTTTAGTAATTTTTGAAAAAGAAAAAACAGGTATAAGCGCTGCCAGTTTACCACTACCAACTATATATTCACCTGTTGGATCAACGTCTGCACCGTGCGGAGATTTTGGACATGGTATCATATACACCATATCAGGACAGTCTTTTGGATCCAACACCAAAACTTCCTTTTCTATTACCGTCGATGCCTTTTGCGTGCTCTCATCATAGGTATTATGGGCGTAAGTGGTTGCCATTTTATGACCTTTACCTGCTTTAGCATATTCTTCAGCTTTTTTCCAGTTTACGGCCACAACAAAGTCTTTATCCTTTTGTGATGCATTTACTTCCAGCAAAGTATATGCCTGCTCGGTATTATAACAGGAAAAGAAAAACCAATCGTGTGAAGGTCCTTTACCGGCATGACTGAGGTCAAGGTTCATACCTGGCAGCAAAATCTGGAAAGCAATTTTCATGTTGCCGCTGCTCTTGTCGACGCTGATAAACGAAGCGGTGCTTCTAAAGTTCTTTTTGAAGGAACTGATCGGCACATCTGCATCTCCCATAGGAACAGAAAAACGGGTACCGGCCACTACATATTCTGTATTTTCGGTAGTAAAAGGTGATGAGTGATTACCTGCGCTATTTGGTATTTGCAGGATTTCAGTAGTCTTAAAAGTTTTTAGATCTATCCTGGCTATACGGGGCGTATTGTTTGCATTTGCAAATAGCCAGCGTCCGTCTTGTTTTCCATCAGTTTGTGATAATTCAAGGTGATGCTGATCGTCCCAGGCAACGGGACCATTGGTGGTATTAAGCATTGCTTTTGTTTCTTCGCTGTACCCATATCCATTTTCGGGGAAAACAGAAAATACAGGTATGGTTTTCAGCAGGCGGCCCGATGGCAAGCCATACACTGTCACATTACCGCTGAAGCCACCTGAAACGAAATTATAGAATTCATCATACTTGCCAGGGGTCACATATACCTTTTGGGCGGCATCGCCGGCTACTGCTGATTCAGCAGTTTTCATTTTACAGCCTTGCATGGATGCTATCACAGCGACTGAGCAAAGCGCTAAGAGAAATTTGTTCATGATATCAGTTTAAATTGAGAGAAGAGAAATTAATTTTTACCATCATTATTCCGCATAAATTCCAGGACATTGCGGGCTTCATCATCATTAAGATGTTGATTAGGCATGCGTACCATACATTTTTCAACCATAGCCTGTGCGGCAGTATCCTTATCGATCATCACATCTGTATTGGTAATAAAATTCATTATCCATTCGGGTTTTCTCCGGTCAGTAACATTTTTCCAGCCCGGCCCAACCAGCTTTTCAGCGGTAAGTTTATGACAGGCATTACATTTTACATCGTATATGGCACTACCTTTTGTTACCATTGATTTATCCAGCGGATGGGTGAGCTTCACATCTGTAAACTTTCCTGTGCCTTTGGGGTCGCTTGTTGTTGCGGGCGTGCTTGCTGTGGCGGATGTAGCAGCAGAATCAGTGGATGAGGATGGAGAACTGCCCCCGCAACCGTAAATAAAAAAACTAGTTATACCCGTTATAACTAATGCTGCTAAAAGGTAATTTCTTTTCATGGTCTGATTTTTAATAGGTAAATACTGGCACAGGCATTTTGACATTAAGCCAAAGCAAACTGGGATTAATTGATAATAGCGTATAAAAAGTATAAAAGCTTATTTAGGACAAAAATGCCCTTAACGCAGGAGATGGTACATGATACACGTCAAGTGGAAATATGACTTATATCATAATTTAATCAACGTGATTATATCAATTTTGTTTAATAATATTATTTAAATAATGTTTATGAACAGATGTTCATTCCATACCTGCTTTATTATTACTTAAAAGCAACCAGTAAGATGTAACACGGCAAGTTTCTCACCTGTCAACATTGATTAACTAAAACCACTAATGAGAAAGATATTAACTGTATTATTATTAGCAGGTATAATATGGCCCTGCAATAATCATAAATCTGGTGAACATAAAAACTTCAATAAACCCATGGAGGTTGATGAGCGTCTAACCGCAACAGATGAGAAACTCGAATTAAACAATGGTGCTAAATGGAAGGCCGATAGCACAACCAACAATAACGTTAATAATCTAAAGCTCATTCTTAAAAAATTTGATAAAGCGAGCGATAAATCACTATCAGCATATAAAATGGCGCAACGCGATTTACAGGAGGGAATAGATAAGATGATCGCTGAGTGTAAAATGGAAGGGCCGAATCACCTCGCTTTACATAAATGGCTGGAACCGCTGATGGGCCAGGTAACAGAATTGAAAACTGCCGGGACCGTCCCTGGCGCCGACAAAATATTGAATGCTATAAATGGCCAAATGAGCCCTTTATACCCAATATTTTGAATTATGAACTAATGCAGAATGCTTGGTCACATGTCGCATATCATTGAATAATATGATGCCGGATCATAATTGATCAGTGAGCCGGATAAAAACTGCTTCGGTTAAGTTTCTTATCTTGCACAATAAACGAATACCGTTACATCATGACAGAAGAAGAAAGAATCTCCGACCTTGAATCAAAGATATTAGAGCAGCAGGGTTTTATCACCGAGATATATAAGATAGCTGTTAATCAGCAACAAATGATAAACGATTGGGCCAAAAAAACCCATGAGCTGGAGGGGCAAGTAAACACACTTGCCGAGGCTTTTATGCTTTTATCGAAGAAAGTGATTTAATGGGCACAATAGGAATGCCGTTGATCCGGGAGATATGCAGTGAAATAAAGCGCTAAAAAAATTGCTGCAAAACCTATCAATACCCATTTAAAAACCAATTTTGGAATATAAAATAAGGGCCTGATCGGTGGCAGCTTACTTTGACGATGTAGAAGCTTTATGGGAATTAAAACAAACTATACTGCATTTGCCCTGTCTGGACAGTAACATGCAGTTGCTCTGTTAACGGCGCCCCGCTGATGTGGTACACTGCTGATTCCTGGTAGCGGGAGGCTACAATAATTTCGGTACCGTTGGCATGCTGATTGAACAGTTCCTGAACCAACTCAGGGCGGTTATTATCCCGCGAAAGGTGCGACAGCAACAAATGACTTAAATGCGGCGAGCGGTGATTGATGAATATCTCCAGCGCCTGGGTATTGGATAAATGACCAAACCCTCCTTGGATACGCCTTTTCAGGTGATAAGGGTATCGCCCTTTCTCCAGCATTTCTTCATCGTAATTAGCTTCCAAGAACGCTGCATGGCACTGACTGAAATGTTTTTTCACATGTTCGCAGGCTGCACCAATATCGGTTAGCACGCCCACTTTTACACCCAGATATTCCAGTATAAAACTATGGGCATGCGCCGCATCGTGAAATTTAGGGAAAGCCGAAACGGCTATATCGCCAATAATTACTGGTTCGTAAGCCGAAAATGAAACAGGCAAACGATGCGCTAATTGCAGTCCGCTGTTTTGCAAGGTGGCTGGGGTAATATAAACCGGCAGATCGTATTTTTTCGATAATACGGTAATGCCGCTGATGTGATCACTATGCTCATGCGATACAAATATGGCCCGCACCTTCTTCATCGACAGCCCGAGCCGCAGCATCCTTCGCTCTGTTTCCCGGCAGGAAATACCGGCATCTACAAGCACAGCATCCCGCTCATTACCTATGTAGTAACAGTTGCCGTTGCTGCCCGAATTTAATGATGCGATAAAGAGAGACATGGATTTACAAATTAACCGGATTTGAATGGCATTTTATGAATTTATTTTGCCACAAAATACAACAGTAACAACTATCTAATTAATTAAAAACCACTTATATTAACATATCGAAGCTTTTTTAATATTGGGCCGTTATTAGACGAAATAGCAAGATGGTGCTTTTTTTATGCCCGAGTTGGATGATTAACCCCCAAATCATCGACGAACCAGGTAATTTGCTCTATGAATGCGGATGTTTTCGCTACAAGGTCTGTATTTATCTAATTATTAGTCATTTATATGTCATGCTCTGCTTAAAATGCCAGTTGGTCTATACCTTTAGGGTGATGGTCTAATACATTTTTTTAGTGTTCAGATATGTTGTTGCTTTGGTCATTCAATTAACAGAACATATTAGGTTTAACAATAAAAAAATTAAAAAGGTCATGAAAAAATCAATCGCATTAGCAGCACTATTAGTAGCATTAGGCACCAGCGTTTTCGCAGCAACAACAGTAAAAACAGGTGATAACGGATCAAAGGACGAGATTTCTTTCGTTCAGTTGAAATCAGACAATGGGTTCGGTGTAAAGATCGATAAAGAAACAGCAGGGAAATCAGTTGTTATTGTTTATGACGATGCTAACAACGTAATCTTCAAGGACCTGTTGTCAAAAGGGGAGAGCGGCGAAAAAAGCTATGTAATCAGCAGCCTTGAAGCCGGTGATTATACAGTAGAAGTCGCTTCAAAAGGTCAGACAGTTCAAAAACACATGCACGTTTACGAAGATGGCGATGCAAAATCATACTTCTTCTATCAATAATTAAGATTAGGTTTACTCGAGGCATCATCCGGTTGGGATGGTGCTTTTTTATTTGAAAAGATTTGGGCTGTTTCTATCTTTAGCAATGGATTTACAACAAGCCTTACCCGCGTTGGATGATGCGGAACTGCGTGTGCTGGGCTCATTGATGGAAAAAAGCCGCACCACGCCCGATTATTACCCCATGACCGTGAATAGCCTGATAGCGGCATGTAATCAGAAAACATCCCGCAACCCGGTTGTACAGTATAATGAAGAAACAGTGGTGCTGGCATTAAACACACTGAAAAAACGTGGACTGGTATCCACAGCCACCGGTGGTACTGACCGTGTGGTGAAATATAAACACAACTTTGCCATCGTTTATCCTGTTATCCCATCGCAGGTGGCAATTATTTGCCTGCTGATTCTTCGCGGACCGCAAACGCCGGGAGAGTTGAATACTAATTCGGGCCGGTTATATGAGTTTGAATCGATAGAAGAGGTGCAGGACAGGTTAACCGAATTATCCTCGGGCGAACATCCTTTTATAAAGCAATTGCCACGCCGACCCGGACAAAAGGAAGTACGTTACGTACACCTGATTGGCGGCTCAACTGACTGGAGCGACGAAAGCGCTTTTGAAGAACCTGCAAGAACATCATCCGGCGGCGGATTAGAAGCCCGTGTAGCTAAACTGGAGACGGAGCTTGCGGAGTTGAAAGAGGCATTTGATAAGCTGATGAAGGAATTGATGTAAGTTAAAACGAAAGACATCCTTAAAAAAATTTCCTTGTTAGCAGTCCGAGTAAATAATAACATTTTTACTGATGAACAAAGAAATTCAGAATGGCTGGGAAACATTCCAGCTCAAATAGAAGAAATAAAATTGGCAGAAAATAGATTGGACATAGAACTTCCCGATGATTATAAGAGTTTCCTTTTACAAACAAATGGTTTTTTTACACCCTGCGATTCGACAGAGCCAACATTTGAAACGGTAAACAAGATCGATTATCTCAAAAATATTGACACCTATTTGCTTGAAATTTGGAACGAGGGTGTGTTAGCCGATGTGGGCGAGCAATTAAATAAAGCAATTGTAATTGGTGGCTTGAATGACGAGCAATATTTTTTTCTCATCCCACCACATTATCCAGACAATAAATGGCAATACTGGAAATTCGCGAACTGGATTCCTGGCGAGCAACGTTATGAAAATTTAGAAAATTACTTTCAATCTGTTTTAGATTTCATGAAAAGATCTGACTAATAAATATGTGAAATTAATTGTCAAATTTTGTGCAAATAAAGAAGCTCCCCACCTGTCTAAGTGAGACTAACTTATTGATTATGATGAGGCATAATTAATTTCATTTCCCCGGCAACCCTTCTTCAAACCCCGTTTCTTTTTCTGCTTTACTTGCAGCCAAATCAATATTCCATACCGAAATCAGGAAATAAGGCTCCGCATGATCCGCATCCTTATCCGCGTATTTGCAATGGATCACCCTGGTTTCTCCCGGAGCCAATTCTATATAATTATCACTAAATATTACCGGCAGGATGTCATCACCATCTTTACCCTTCAATGCACGCAAATGAACCTGGAATGCAACTGTCTTACCTGTATTGGTAATGGTTACAGTATTGGTTGTTGTATCAGCACCTTTTTCGGTATGATAGGAAACTTTTAAGGCTGTTTTACCAATAGTCTGCAACGCTGAAAAATCGGTGTAAGATGTTTGGGGTGTCATATACCATTTTGATTTCTTCCAGTTCAACACATCATGTTTGGTGGATAGCCAATACCAGTTGACGCTTTGTATTTTTCCTCCGGCGTCATTCAATTGTAGTCGCAGAAAATAAGTACTGGATAACCCGTTAATAGCAGGCAAAATAAAACACTTTTGGGTACCGTCTGCACCCACATTGGTTAAAATGGAATGAGCATATTTTATACTTCCATCCAGGTTATAGGCGGTGGCCTGGGCTTTTAGTCCGCTAAATCTTTCTTGTAATGAATTAATGATGTTTATGGAGTTGGATGCATAAGAATACATAATATGCAGCGGCTCCATCGATTTTTTCATACCGAAATAAGTACCCGCAGGATAAAGGTAATAATCATAAGTATGCCATATCAGACCCGGCCACGGGTTACTGCCCATCCATTGTACCACCCCGGTAGCCGTATTGTATTTATGCAGACCGTAGGCTTCCATCATTGCCCGGTGTGCCTCATAATTTTGCGCCTGCGCTTTAGCAATATAATTTTTTATTGTTGACGATTGTCCATATCTGGCATTCAGGGCCTCATTAAACACTTTTGTCGTGCCAAAATTGGTGGTGCCTGTATGGTAATTCCAGTCAGCCGAAGTAAACCATAGTGAGTCTTTAGGAATAAACTTGATCAAACTTTCATAAGGCGGGATAGAGGGCCCCGGAGATATCTCTGTGGCAAAGCTCCAGGTGCCGCCGCCATATTTATTGGTGGAGTCGGTTTCCCAATAGATAGGCGGCACCCATTCGTATGGACCTGCCATTTTCACGCCGCTAAAGCCAGATACCTTTGATTTACTTTCATTGGCGGTTGAGATAATAGGATTTGGCCATTTTAAGGCAGCTTCGATCTTTAAGTAATCGCGCTCAACAGATGTATCGCGTGGCGGCATATCGCTGCCATTGAGCCACACCATCAGGCTTGGCTTGTTGCGCAACCAGTACATTACACTGCTATCCGATGCCATAGCTACTTGTCTTTTTGCTGCATCCCAATTCTCAGGGTATTGCCATGCGCCGCAGCACATCCAGCCGGTCATTACCAGCAGGCCATATTTGTCGCACAGGGCATAAAAATTATCATCCTCCATCTTTCCCTCCGATCGAACGATGTTCATGTTCATATCGCGGTATAACCTGATCTCCTGCTCCTGTCGCTCTTTCGACCGACGCTGAAATATATCCGGTGACCATGCCGCACCACGCAGCATAATCCGTTTGCCATTGACAATAAATACACGCGAATGATTGTCTATCAGTTGAGAAGTGATCTGCCTGATACCAAAATTTTCAGCAATAGAATTGCTGGTCGCGTTACCATGCCCAACGGAAAGTTCGATCCGGTTTAATTCAGGCTTACCATATTGCCATGGCCACCAGACGTGCGGGTTCTTAATGTTTAATTGGGAAAATTCTGAGGGACTGAAGGTGACGTTTTTTATTTCATTAGGGCCCAAGTGCACTTTCTTTTCAAAGGTAATATCGCTGTTGATCTTGCCTTTTACTGTTATATCCTGTCCATTTTTTGAATAGTTGGTCACTAATGCGTCTACCGTCAAGTGCGCAACAGCCAATGATGGCAGATCGAAATTAGTAGTAACCAACGGATACTGTATGCCTACCTTATCAAATGTTTTTATTTCGATATCGTTTATAATGCCACCGTTATAGTCGGGCGGGTAAGGTATCCAGTCTGCATAATCAATGGCGAGGTCGCCTTTATGTTTCTGCGGATTGAAGGGTCGCTTTATTTCTAATGCAAGCACATTATTGCCTGTATTTTTGATTTGTTTGGTAACATTAAGCTCGATGATGCGGAAAGGACCAATTACCCTGTTCGAGTCGGCTATCAGTACGCCATTCAACCAAACATTGGCTTTATAATTAATACCATGCAGTTTGAGTATCACATCCTTCCCTTTTTCAGAAGCAGGCAATTCAAAGTCTTTTCTGAACCACCAGGGATGATCAAATATTGGGTTACTGAGCTTTTCCAGGTTCCTTCCAAAAAAAGGATCGAAATCATACACGTGATTTGCGAGCAAACCCGCAATAACAGTAGATGGCACGCTGATCTTGTACCAATCCCGGGCATTAAATTTATCTTGTGATATATTACTTCCCGGCGTTAGATTTTTGGTTGCCGACTGCATTTGCCAGCCGTCTTTCAATATCATCCGGAAAGTTTCGTTGTGCTGCGCGAGGGAATGATTGACAATAAGCGCCAATGCACCGACAAGGATAATCTTTTTCATAACAGATTGTTAAGTATGATTTAATAGCGATAGGCCCGAGCCCAATCGCTACGTTTACTGCGCATCATAGTACAAAGCAGCCGCCCCCAATATCCCGCTATTTTGCAGTTCAGATATCTCTATCTTTATCCGCTCAGCCGATTTGGTATAAGCAAAGGTTTTTATCTGCTTCCACATGGTTTCCTGGAAAAAATCATAAGCATGACGTACCGATCCTCCTAAAATAATCAACTGCGGGTCATAGGCATACATCACCATTTTTATGGCATGACCGATGTGTGTTCCCAACTCCCTATATAGTTCCAATGCCTTTGCATCTCCCCTTTGGGCATCCTCAAAAACCTTAACGCCATCCAACTGATAAACATTTTGAAAGAAAGATCCGCTGCAATAAAATTCCAATACATTATTCAGATAATTGAACAGACCAAACTCGCCGGCTCCACAATTATATCCTGCGTATAACTTGTGATTAATGATCACACCAGCACCAAGGCCGGTACCCAGCGTTAAACCGATTACCGAATCAAAGTTTTTCCCTTTTCCGAAGTGGTATTCGCCTACTGCAAAACAATTGGCATCATTATTTACAAAAACCGGGATGTGATACTTTTCTTCCATCAATCTTTTCAGAGGAACTTGCACCCATGATGGAATATACTGCACATCATAAACAATACCGTTAACTACATCAACCACGCTTGGTACGCCAATGCCTATTGCCACAATGCTGTCATCTATCAAGGCATCTACTACCTGGTAAACATCATCCAGCACTTCCTCTACTGAGCCATCGCTATGGATACGCGCCGAAACAATGTTTAATAAAGTATCCCCAATAACGACAGCGCCGCGAATATTAGTTGCCCCCAGATCAATACCTATAACTTTTGTATTATTCATAAAGATGATGTTTCTCCTTTTTTATCAAATAATCCCACTGTTTTGTTTACTATTAATGGTTTTGCCCAAAAACCGATACTTAAAATATACCCCATAGTAAGATATAGGAACAGCATACCTGTGCGTAAGCCGAGCAAATCGCCCAGCCCCCCAATGATCAACGGAACAATAGCTCCGCCGATAATCCCCGTAACCATAATCCCGGCAAATGAACCATGATGTTCGTCGATGGAGTTAAGTGCAAGTGAAAAAATAATGGGATACATTACGGATGCAAAGAAGCCCACCAACGGAAATGCGATCAATGCGATTCTGCCATTTCCGAAAAGGGCAGCTGTGAGGCAAATCAATGCCATAATTGTAAAACCGATGAGCACTTTACGGCTATCCATTACTTTCAATAAAAAGAGCCCAATGACGCCGCCTGCTGTCATCCATCCCCAGAAATAAGCTACCGTATTTGCTCCTTTGGTTTGCGGATCATAATGATGATAGGTTTCCAAAAACTTAGATATCCAGTTGGCTATACCTTGCTCGGTACCTACATAGCAGATCATCGCAATAAAAAAAGCAACCACAACCGGTCTCTTAAATAGCGTGAGGTGGGTTTGCAACGGTCCTACTTCTTCCTCGGCATTCAGCTCAACCACCGGGAATCTGGAAACACGGATGACCAGGATCATCAATAATGAAATGACCGCAAATATCCAGTAAAGTGATATCCAGGGTAAATTGGCAGGGACAATAGCATGGAACATGGCGAGAAAACCCGTATTGCCGGCATCATTTAAATGCAAAGCGAAATAAGAGTAAACCATAGGACTAATAAATGATGCCGCCCCAAATATCAACTGCGCCAATACCGAATTAAAAGCATAATGTTCTTCACCCCCAGAGGTTCGTAGCAGCGGATTGATAACCACCTGCAGCATCGCCATTCCCGATCCGATCAGGAAAAGCGAGATAATTGCGCTGAGATAATTATGAACCACGGCCAATAACAACGATCCTAAAAACGCTACCACAAATCCCGCAACCATGATCTTTTTCTCTTTATACTTTTCCAGCAGCATGCCTGTCGGGATGGATACCAGACCATAAGCAATAAAGAACGCAAATGGTAAAAAGGCTGCCAATGTAAGGCTGAGATCGAATCCTTTTATAAAATCGGGATTGAGTGCGCCGATAACATTGGTCAGGAACGAAATGACAAAAAACGTGAGCATGATCAATGCTACAATGTAATAGTTACGTTTCATGAAGTTTAATTTAGGCTAAGGAAAGCATAACTAATATCAGTGTAAATTTTAGGAATACCTAACTTTTATAACTTTTTTAAAAAGTCTGCCAGCAACATTCCTGTGACTATAAACATTGCGGATAGATGAAATAGTGGATAATCTTTAGTATACTTGGATTGGTAACCTAAATCCATATGGATCACTTGTATGAAAATCTTCACGCCGACGGATTGATCAGTGATGAATCATTCGAAAAAATAAAGCAAAAGCAAGACTTGTTTTCTGTTCACTGGGAGATAAAAACATTGCTCTACCTGGGTGTTTTGCTGCTGACAAGCGGTCTGGGCCTGCTTATTTATAAGAATATCGATACTATTGGCCACCAAGCGGTTTTAGCACTTATAGCACTGATATGTATAGGCTGTTTAGCCTACTGTTTTAAAACTTGTTTTCCATTTAGTGCGGATAAGGTAGAGGCACCAAATACAGCATTTGATTATGTTTTATTATTGGGTAGCATCAGTTTCTTAACTTTTGTGGGCTACCTGCAGTTTGAATACAAAGTATTTGGTACCAATTATGGCCTGGCCATATTGATACCCATGCTGGTTTTGTTTTTTTTGGCTTATTATTTCGATCATCTGGGCGTATTGAATATAGCTATTGGCAATCTTGCTGTGTGGATGGGTGTTTCGGTTACTCCAAAACAGCTTTTGTTAAACAGCGATTTTAATAGCGAAACCATTATTTACACTTACCTGGTGTTAGGGATCATTTTATTGACAGGGGCCTATCTTACACAACGTCTTAATTTCAAAAAACATTTTAAGTTCAGCTATCAGCATTATGGGGTACATGTTGCATTTATAGCATTGCTTGCAGGATATTTTTTTTATTACAATTCTGCATTTTGTTTTTTATGGATACTGGGCCTGTTCTCACTTGCCTGGTTTATTTACTGTGATGCCTTCCAAAATCAGTCGTTCTATTTTCTGTTGCTGGTGATATTATACAGTTACATTGCAGTCAGCAGTTTAGCGGTTCGTGTTTTTATGCAAGTGCAGGATGAAGGGGCATTGTATCTAATGTTGTTATATTTCATCGGGTCGGGCATTGGGCTGATCCTGTTTCTGGTCAAACTGAACAAAAAAATCAAAACATCATGATTGCCTATAATAAAACGTGGCTCGCAAATTTGAGGCTGCAAAATGCATTGGAAAAAGATAAACTGAAAGGCCATATTACTAATGCAGAATTTAAGGCTGTTGCTGATAAATATCCAGTTGGATTTTATACCCCTGGCGTATTTGCCCGCGTTGGTTTGTTTATACTGACCTGTATTGTTGTTGGCTTTGCCGACGGCTTGCTTACTTTAATGTTTGCATCTGCATCAGAGCTTATCGAAACACCAGGATGGATATTTTTACTTGCAATATTGAGTTATATAGCCCTGGAAGTAATAGTTAATTCAAAGCATCATTTCCGGTCAGGCGTTGACGATGCATTGCTGTTTATTTCGGCGCTGTTGTTCTCTGTAGCATGTGGTATGCTTTTTTCTCACTATAATACCGTGTATTACCTGCCCATTTCGGCAGCTATTTTTGTTTTGAGCCTATACTTCAGCATTCGTTTTGTTAATATACTGATGGGCGCTGTGTGCTGTGCCGCCTTACTTGCCTTCGTATACTTTACCTGGACAAAGTTTATACCGTCCGGTATGGCCACTATACCCTTTGTGATAATGCTGGCATCGGGTGGTTTATATTGGCTATGCAGGGAATACGGTAAACACAAAATGCTTGCTGATTATCAAAATTGTTTTATCATGGCCCAAATAGTTTTTCTGCTCACTTTATATGCGGCGGGCAACTATTATATTGTGCAGACGCTGAGCAATCAAATTAGCGGGCAACCTGGCCGGACGATACCTTTTGGTGCATTCTTCTGGTTGTGGACCATGGTATTGCCGTTTGTTTATATTGGATTTGGCATCCGTAAAAAAGATGGAATCTTATTGCGCACCGGTTTAATGCTGGTTGCTGGTGCAATAATCACTTTCCGCTATTATTATCATGTATTACCTTTAGATACGGCCCTTTCTATTGGTGGCGTATTAGTATTAGGTATTGCTTATGCTGTTATGAAATATCTGAAGGAACCCCAATTTGGTTTCACCTATGCCGAACCTGTAACTGAGGATATGATGGATCATCTGAAAGTAGAATCATTGATCGTCGCTGAGACATTTGCAAAGGCACCAATAGCTCCTGCTGAAGAAAGAACCAGGTTTGGCGGCGGCGATTTTGGCGGCGGCGGCTCGAGCGGCGGTTTTTAACCTGTCAGATCACCTTTCATCAATTTTAATTTGCATATCAGTTCGTAGCGATTCACAAACGATCATATTTTGGCCATTCGTTAAACGCATATGGCTTCGGAATCTACCAAAAAAATCGACATCTTTCTCCAGGATTCCTCCTCCAGTAAAATAAGCCAACCAGCTGTGAACTAATTAATTAATTGTAAAATCGGTGAATTTTAGGGGTCTTTTTTACTGCAAAATAAATTTTTTTTTAAAATGTTGATAAAAAGAAGGATTCCAATATTAATTGTCTAATTCACAAGTATTTGCAATGTTAATTTCTGTGGTTTTTTTTATCATTTCATAGCGATATGGCCCTTATAAAAAGAAAAAAAGGGCACTGACATACAATAATGTCTTTAAGAATACGTCTAAGGGGTCTAATTAATTTAACTATTATGAAATTGCAAAACAGACAACTCCGGAAGGGGATTGCCATGTCGATGGCGGCGCTTTGCGCAACATTATTAATCACTTCTTGTGCGAAAGATGCACAAGTTACCCCTCAAACAACACAAACAACATCTGCTTCGAGTACCGTACCAACGAA
>Ga0070671_100000538_pt1 | contig 26674 bp, 20 predicted proteins | sample KBSS73metaG_FD_65341 | JGI IMG/M metagenome (GOLD analysis project Ga0070671, IMG submission 65341) | Switchgrass rhizosphere microbial communities from Kellogg Biological Station, Michigan, USA - KBS S7-3 metaG | ecosystem: Host-associated > Plants > Roots > Rhizosphere > Soil ...
ACATTCAACTAACGCCAACGGCGACAGTCCAAACGTGTTTGCGTCGAACATCGCAACTCCAGGGCCCACTCCAACTCCAACACCGAGTCCATCCCCATCACCAACGCCGACTCCGTCACCCAGCCCAACACCATTACAAAGCTTCGATGTGTTCTGGACGTCACTCGCTAATTCCACCGCGACTGGCAGCACGATACGGAAGTCCGGGGGGTCTATGCTGGAGGATGCGCACGGCAGATCTGTAAACATGCTTTTCGGTGGCAATGGATTTGTGGAGTTTCAGTTCCCGGATAATGGCCTCGCATCCGTTGGTCTTAATACTGGTGCTCAGGCTCAAACTCGAACAGACCTTGAATATGCATTTTCCACAAATGGAGCGAATATCGCGGAAATTAGAGAAAATGGGATTTATCACGGCGACACTAGTTATGTTGCAAGCGATATCTTTCGCATCGAAATCTCGGGCAATCAGGTTCTCTACAAGAAGAACGGCATTACCCTGTCTACTACACCGGGTCCACTACTTGTCTTCCCTTACCGAGTGGAGGCAACGTTGATTTCACCGGACGTGCGAGTGGCAAACGTCAAAATGTCCAACTCGACGGCACCGGCACTGGCAACTCGTGAAGGCAGTCCAACGCTGGCTGCCGCGCTCGACTCGGTGAACTTCCTCGCCGGTCCGTTTCCGCTGGTCAATAACAATAACTTCAGCTCGGATCACCGCACCCGAATATTATTGTTCGTCGTTAACTTCGAGTTGCAACAGAATGAAGACTTTCATCAAGTAGTCTCGGTCCAGCTCAAAAATCAGCAGGGCTCGATCTTCAATTTGCCGATCGAGGGCGTAAACAAAGTGCCAGGCTTTGATTGGTTAACTTGTATTGTAGCGAGGTTAGACGAACAAGTAGTCGACGTAGGCAACCTGACAGTTACCGCAACATTGCGAGGAGTAGCGACAGATCCGCTAGTAATTACGACCAAGCCCTAGCTTTTTGAGACTTCGTAGGCTTCAACTAACTGGGCCACATTCTTTCGTAGTTCAAACTTAGCTCGAACCGTGTCAGAACCGGCCTGTCCGAGTTGCAGCCGCTTCGTCGGATTCTCAGCGAGATCGAGAATTTTCGATGCAAGATCATCTACGTCACCGCGGTCGATCAAATATCCTGTTTCACCATCGCTGACTAACTCCGGAATTCCACCTACACGCGTAGCGATGATCGGTCTTCGGTAGGCCATCGCCTCAGCGATTACCCAGCCAAAAACTTCCTCCCAGCGAGATACCTGGCAGACAATGTCGGCCGCGTCGTAAGCACCTTCGGTGAATGGATCGGCAAGTAATCCGGTCCAGGTGATATGTTTACCCAGGCCCATTTCCTGAGCCGCACGCATGTACTCGCCGCGAAAGTTTCCTTCTCCAACCAAAACAAACTGGACGTTCGCACCGCGCTCAATAACTTTGCGAGCCGCCGACATTAAATCGGGAATTCCCTTTTCCGGAATGATCCAGCTCACTTGTAGAACTATCTTCTTGTCGCCAGCGATATTGAACCGTTTACGAAAGGCAGCCCCCCGTTCTGCGTTTTCGGCAACTCGGGTTAGGTCTACTCCGTTGTAAATCATTTGGCAGCGATTCGCCGGCACAAGATCACGGGCAGTGAAACATCGATAACCGTATTGACTTACACAAATCACTTTTGTGAGGGGCAGGTTTATAAGCCGGGCGACGACGCGTTTCCACCACGTTGCTCGCGTTGGCACATGCGCAGCGGGCTGCGAAGCATGATCAGTGAAGAATACTTTTTTCACAGACCTCGTCCGCGCCAACCACGGATACGGACTCAACAGTCCTGTGTAATGGAGGTGCAGAATCTCCGGCCGATGTTTGCGAAGAATTTCGGACATCGTTTCGATCGCGCGTCGATTAAAACCGACAGCACGGTCCAGGATCTCAATTGAAACGTTTGGCCCCTCAAGGAACTCACGAACCTCCGGTGTCGGAGGCGTCAGAAAGCACAAAACGCTCTTCCATCCCGCGCTATTTAGTTGAAGTGATAACTCTCGCGCATAGGTTTCAGTACCGCCGATCCGAAACGGCTCAACTCCAAATACTGAAACTAATGTTGGCATGGTGAGTCTGGACTTCCAGATTCGTTCGTGATGAAAGACATGTTGCGAGCGCTGAGCAGCTCAGGGTTGAAACTCACTTGTGTTTGAGTTTGGTCGAGACGCGAATTTTGAAATCCTGAACCCTGAGATTGACATCGTGGGTGATGCTGAAAAGACTATGAAGGACCTTATGGTTCGAGGGTCTTTCGAAAGCAGGAATAAAGTTAGTCTTGTTTCCGAATCCGAGGATTCTCTGATCTTCGGCCGTCAAGTTGCCCAGGAATGCTGCGTTCAGGAGGAGGGGATGGTAACGATCGCCGGCTATATCTTCGGGTGACAATCGGACATCCGGATCATGGTAGTTGTAAAACAGCGCATGACGTGGTTCGAGCATCGGTACGCTCTGACGATGAATGCCGGATGTGTCAAACATGAAAGCAGAACCCGCTGGTCCATTCAGCACTTCTATCTGCGACTCTGGGACTTCAGGAAGATCGGCAGTGCGAATTGGGTGTGGCGCCTGCTGACGGTGGCTACCTCTGATGTAATTGAATGCTCCGCTGTTGACGTCAGTCAAGTAAATCGCAAGCTTAACTTCTCTTGGAATATAAGTGACTACCGATTGGTCGTACCAAGCGTCTCCATGCCAACCGTGAAAATCTCTTTTGGTAGGCAGTGAACGCCAGCCCCGGGCTTCGACAAGCTCATATTTCTCGCCAATGTAACGATTCAAAATTCCCTTTACGGTCGGATGTATGGCCACATCCAGGAAGCCCTGATCGAGAAGTAGAAGATTCTCAATCATGTGTCTATAAGGCTCTGTCTTTTCGTAGCCTTCAATATTATTCCACCGCAATCTTTTGAGTCTGACATCGAAGGCTCGCTGCATGTTGCTTAGTTGCTGTTCGCTTATGAGCCCGGGCAAACGCACTACGCCATTTGTATCCAGTTCCACCGACAATTTCTCGATAGCAGCGGTGTCTGGGTTTACTCTTTGCTTCAGATCAGCAACCATCAGAGCCTCCTTTCAGCAGCGGTAAAACTGTTAGGCGCTAGGATCAGCCGTCCTTACAAAAACGAACTGATTGCAACCGAGCCCAACGTTGCCGCAGTTTAACTTCGTCAGCTGAAATCCTCGAGCCTTAAAAAAATCAAATGTCTCGTCAGGTGTCGACACTTCGTATGGGTATCCGCCAACCCAGTCAATTACATCGCGCCAACGACTCATTCCGCGCCGCTCATCGTACTTGGTCCATGACCTAATGTAAGCACCCGGTTGCAAGGTAGCGATGGAGCGTAAAAAAGACTTCGTTTCAGCAGGCGCAGTTACTAACACCGCAAAGGGCGACTTTAAAAAACCAGGTAGACCACAATACGTTTTCTTGATCCATCGCCAACGCGAACTCTGACTGCCGGTATCGTTATAAAGCGCAATGAACAATTTCCCACCAACTCTTACAAGCCGTTGTGCGTTTTCCAGAGCGTCCCACATTCGGCCGGTGTGATGAAGAACACCCCACGAATACACGATGTCAAACTTACCAAGCTTTAACATGTAATCCTGATCGAGAACCGAAGCTTCTTCGACAGTCCACATCGGATCGCCTGAGAAATATCTGCGCCTCAATTCGGTAGTGCAGGCAACGGAATTCGGATCAAAGTCGAATGAGTGAACTCGTGCACCAAGCCTCCGAGCAGCCAAACTAAAAAGACCGCTTCCGGATCCAATATCGATAAAGCTTTTTCCCTCAAGGGTGTCGACTTCAAGCATCTGTCGCAATGATTCCTCCGCACTGGCGATGCGGCTATCGTCAAGCAGCGTTAAGAAGCGGCTCCAGTTTTTGCCAAACTCGAACCGTTCTCCAGCCGCAACTTCAGAAGCATGTAGTTCAGAAACACTCATCATTGGAATTGTATCTTAGAAATTACGTTTTCGAATCAGGGGACTGGGAGCGGAAGTACCATAGCGGCGGAATAGGGGATCCAGCCTTAACGTGCGCGCCTTAACGCGCGTGACGCGCTCGTCTGCGTTTTCTAACCAAGCCTACCAATCCGACTGACATCAAAATCATGGACGCGGGTTCGGGCACAGGCTGGGCTATTTTGAAATTATAGGTGTAAGAATTTTGGCTTTGTCCGGTGGCAGGGTTAATAAAATCAGGATCACTCCCAATGATATCGATTAACAGCGAAGCATTTGTTCCCTGCGCCGTCGCACCCAATGCCGTGACAGAAAAAAGAAAACTAAAGTGATTTGGCAAGCCTGAAAAAAAAGGAAACGACTGTGTGACCGGTGATTTGCCCGTCTCAGTGAATGTAACTAAGAGCGTCTGCGTTGGGTCGGGAGGAACGAGGCCATCAATATCAACGAGGAAATTGACTGTTGGCCCTACCAGTATCATGCCCGGCTGGGAGTAGAGGTCAACGTGAGTAACATCCTGATTCTGAAGAGCGACAAGGTTGCTAAACGTCAACGGGTTGGCTTCAACCGAAATGGAAGCAAAACCCCCTAAGGCAACTAGCGCGAGAGTGGTCAATAGTAGTTTTTTTGCCAGCATGTTTTTTGTTCACGACGCCACCGTTGGCATCAGTGTATAAGTATTGAAACTGCCAATCCGGGACAGTCTCCAGAACCGAATCATACCATTAGCCAATAATACGCCAATTTGAGGTATTCATACGGAACCATTTGCCAACCCCGGGGGCGCAACCACCAACGACTAGGTGGTGGACTTTGAAATCCTGGCTCAGGATGCGCGATTCCCACCTGAATATTCAAGCCCAGAAGAGTCCTTTGGAAAGTTCGTAAGGCCCGCCTTGAGTGGTACGGAGAGGTCACAATCAACAGCGCCGACAGTTGATGAGTGGCCGCGTATTGTCGCATTCGTTCGGCTTCGTCACGGGTGCTGGAAACGGGCTGCATGATCACTTCAATGTCCGCTTCGGGAACTCCCTGTCTTTGCAGTTCCCTTTTTGCGCGCTCGTAGAAGAAAGGATTTCGCTGTTCTGCGCTTGACCACCCGCCCTGCCGGTTATCGTTGGTCAGGATAATATGGTTCGCTTTTCCCGCTCGAAATAACGTCGCGGCCATTTGGGCTCGTTCCGCATAAGTGCTTGAGCCGCTCAATACCACGATGGCATCTGCTCGCTCTAAAGGTGCTTCAACGATCAACCAACGCGCGGCGCACCAACTAACCAACCAAGCGACGACAATGAACAAAATGGCGACGGCCACCCGTCGCCATTTCTTTTTTGGATTGATACGACCTTCACTCACTTACGACGCGCTCACCAGCATATTCCCTGATACGTTTCGCTCGACGCATCATCAAAGAGTCGTACGAGATCGATCAAAATTTGGCCGTCCTTCAACTTATTTTTGACTTCGCGAAACTCTTCAGCCTTGTTACCAATTATGACTACCTCAGCGTCGTTAATGACTTCGTTAACAGTTCCTCGCATCAGTGTCGAGATGTGTGGTATCTCCCGCTCAATGTATTCTTTGTTTGCGCCGAACAGGCGAGCAAGAGAAACGTCGCGATCATAGAGCGCTAGCTTATAGCCTTTTCCAATCAGGGTTTCTATCAACGTGACCATCGGCGACTCTCGCAAGTCGTCGGTTCCAGCCTTGAAACTAAATCCAAGAACACCAATCTGCTTCTTGCCTGTCTTAGTGACCATCTGGACCGCGCGTTCAACTTGTATACGGTTGCTGGCTAGTATCGAACCGAGTACCGGTAATTCAACATCCAACTCTTTAGCTTTGTAATTGATCGCGCGAAGATCTTTTGGCAAGCATGAACCGCCAAAAGCGAACCCTGGTTTCATGTAATAGGGAGACAGGTTCAGTTTCTTGTCCTCGCAAAAAATTTCCATTACCTCATGACTATCAATCGCCAAAGCCTTACAGATATTTCCAACTTCATTTGCAAAACTAACCTTCAAGGCGTGGAAACTGTTGCAGACATACTTGATCATCTCCGCCGTCTTCACTGGTGTCATGAAGAGCGGAGCATCGATTTTGGCATAAAGTTCTTTGACCGAACCTGCGCTCGTTTCGTCGTCCGCACCAATTAAAGTGAATGGAGGCGCATAGAAATCTTTCAATGAAGATCCTTCACGCAAAAACTCGGGATTGATGCAAACACCAAAATCTGAACCATTTTTCTTTCCGGATGTTCTTTCCAAAGCCGGGACTACGACGTCATGAATCGTTCCCGGAAGCATCGTGCTCCGCATTACGACAACGTGCCGGCCTTTTTTTGTTTTGAGTGCCGCTCCGATTTCTTCACAAACTCGAGTTACGTGGCCCAAGTCGAGGCTGCCGTTTTGCCTGCTCGGTGTCCCAACACAAACGAGTGAGATGTCAGAGTTATGAACCGCTTCTTGGGCGTTTGTTGTCGCTCGCAAATGACCAGAGCTCACGGCCTCACTCATTAATTCACTGACGCCTGGTTCAACGATGGGACTGTTTCCACTGTTGATGATTTCCACCTTCGTCGGGTTAACGTCGACGCCCAGTACGTTGTGACCCTCTTTGGCGAAACACGCTGCTGAAACGCAACCAACGTAACCAATACCAAAAACACTTAGCTTCATTCGGTTTCCTTTGAAAAAATTATTTGGGCTGCCGCACTAACCCCAACAAAAAGCTGATGCCCCAACTCAGATGAATCGTCATAAATACTAAAGGCAGCACGAGCAACAATGCAGGAACAGATCCTTGCTGCTTCATGATTTGCCAGCCAAAAACAAAAGCAAGCAGCAAATACAATCCGACTTCCAATGCGAGCAAAATTGCCACTGGATGCCAGAACAAACTCAATACAATCAAAGCCACTAACGACAAAACGAAAACGGGTGCTACGAGGTGGCGCACTTTGATTGAACCCGGGTGAAGGCGAACCATCCGAGCTTTCCAACCGCCGTAGCGGCGATACTGAGTCGCCAGTTCGCCCAATCCTGTTCTAGCAAAGTAGTCGCAATGGCCGGACCGGTCCAAAAGAACGGTGCGACCACTAGCTCTAACTCGGTAGTTGAAGTCGTAGTCTTCGTTTGTAAGCAACGATTCATTGAATCCGCCGAGTTCCTTCCACAAAGCCTTTCTGAAACAGGCAAAAGCCACGGTATCTACTGCTTCTTGTGGAGCAGCTCCAGCTTGCAGGCGATATTTCGCATCGCCGATTCCGAACGGATGTGAAACGCCGCTCGCTATGGCGCGAGCCATCAAACTGTTTGAGCCAGGTAGAACGTGACACGGCATTCCGACAACACCAGCTTCACTCTCGTCGAGCACTTCTACACAACGTCTGACGTAACCGGAGGATGGAACTGCATGCGCATCCATCCTGGCGATAATCTCACCACGCGCCGCGTTAACACCAAGATTCAACGCTGTAGGGATATTCCGCTGAGGATTATCAACAATCCGGACCTCAAGTTGAGGATGGCTGGTTTTGTATTGCTCGACTAGCAGGCGTGTGTTGTCAGTCGACATGCCGTCAACGACGATAATTTCGTATCGACCGTTGTCGTATTGGTCCACAAGTTGATCGAGTGCTTTAAGAATAAAACGCTCTTCGTTGTAGCAGGGAATGACAACTGAAACGAATTCTGATGCGCCACTCGGGAGAGGTGAAGACCAGGTTGACTCTTTTGTCGGCATCGAGGATTGCAAGCTCATACTGGTCCACTGTTCAGGCAGCGTTTTGTTCACGAGAGTCTTGCTTCAAGGTGTTTTCACAGATTGCGGCAAACTCTTCAGCCACGCGCCGCCAGCCAAATTTTGTCCGAACAGTTGTCGCTGCTTTCTGACCAAGACTGTGTGCGATCGCGGGATCTTGAAAAACCTGAATGACAGCCTGCGCAAAACCCTCTTTAGTATCGGCCAACATCAATTCTTTTCCATCCTCAACAGGGAGCCCTTCCGCCCCAATGCTGGTGGAGATGACAGCTTTCTCCATTGCCATAGCTTCATAAATCTTCAAGCGCGTGCCGCCTCCGATGCGAAGCGGTACGATGTAGGCTGCGGCCTTTTCCATATAGGGGCGCACATCATCAACTCGGCCGGTAACAATGATCGACTTATCACGCTGACTCAGTTCCTTCAGCGCAGGATAAGGATCGCGACCAACGACTGTCAGCGTTACGTCGGGTACTTCACTACGAATCAGCGGCAAGATTTCCTCAGTAAAGTAGCGAATGCCGTCTTCATTTGGCAGCCAATCCATTGACCCGGTGAAAACAAGGTTATGTGTTTCAGAGTTTAGCTTGCCGCTGGGTTTAAAAAACTCGACGTCTACACCGGTCGGTATATCGAAGACGTTTCGTACCGAATATTGTTCCGCGATGAGGTCACGGTCTTCGCGTGATACAGCAACGACTGCATCAAACCGACGGCACATTTCTCCCTCAAACTTCTTCATCTTCCGCCACTGCCCACGAAGGTAAGTTTTCTTCGCAGCGTTTTTTTGAACTTCGAAGTGGCGCTGCCAAATCATGGCCTCAACGTTGTGCTGAAAAAGAATCGTAGGACATGACAATCTCTCCGGTACGTTCCCAGCAGGAGCAAGAAAATCGCACACGACAACATCGAAACGAGCTTCGTTCACCAGGCGGACCATCTCTTTTCTCATGCCCGCCGATACATATTTCTTCACGGCATACGGCAGGCGTGATAACAGATTTGCGGCCAGTTCAGAGTAAAAAGCTGGACTGAATTTCGCGATCGTGCGATGCGGGATACGAATGAGTTCATGACAATACTCGTTTGACTGTTCAGCCGCAGTAGACGGAGCCGAGCCATCATCGAGTGTCAGATAAGTTATCTGATGATCACGCTTCAACTCTTTCAACATCTGATAGGTGCGAATCTTTCCGCCCTTATCGACCGGATGAAGCAGTTCAGTTTTCAGCCAAAGAATTCTCACGCTATATCGATCTGAATGGTGGATTAAAGATGGATAGATCGTGCTGACGTCGTCGACACCATCATCCTACCTGGGCCAATTCCAACTTTGATTGTTCGTTTGCTCCGGAGTGTTCACCTTCAAAAAACTGGCGCTGCCAAATCTCGAAGTTTACTAGTGACCACAATCGTTCCGAATGATCTTCGCCGCCTAACTGGTGTCGTTTCACGAGGTTGTGAACATAATCCGCATTGAAGATTCCTCGTGAAAGCGCGCGCTCACTTGTAACGTATTCATCAACAATGGAAGTGTAAGCACCTCGAAACCATGAACCGACAGGCACCGGGAATCCCATCTTACTTCGCGACAAAATCGGTTCTGGCAAAATCCCTTTCATACTTTCGCGCAGAACATACTTCGTAGTTGAACCACGCAGTTTCATTCGCTCCGGCATGCGGGCCGTGTATTCGATGAGCTTGTGATCTAGAAAGGGCACACGACTTTCAATCGAAGCTGCCATACTCATTTGATCCTGTTTCATCAACAGTTCTTGCAAGTAAGTCTTGGTATCGGCGTATAGCAGTTTATCCAGGAGCGAAGTCGCGTCAGTCTGTTCGAGTACTGAAGTCACTCCAGCGTATGGGTTAAGGGGTCCGGTTTTTTCCTTTGTCTCGGCACTCAATAGATCGCTCTGCATCACTCGTGAAAATACTGCAAAGTTGTCGAAGTAGATGCTCTCGATGTCAGGGTTTACAGCAAGAAAGGTTCGCTGTAGTTTTTGACGCAATCGTGGACCGCCCGGCGCTCGTTCTAGCTGACTGCGGACTAGTTTGCGTAAACCTTCGGTTGTGAGACCGCGATACCGATTACCCAACGCAAGATTCAGGATGGTTTTTCTATAACGTCCGTATCCGGCCAGCGATTCGTCACTGCCCTCACCTGTGAGCACAACTTTCACGTGTTGAGCCGCCAATTGAGAAACAAAATAAAGGGCAACACTCGACGGGTGAGCAAGCGGTTCATCTTCATGCCAGACGAGCGACGGTAAAGCCGCAAAGAACTGTTCTGGGGTAACTACTACCTCGTGATGATTGGTCTTAAATGCTTGCGCAACTAATCTCGCGTACTCGAGTTCATTTGCTTCGCGTTCGGCAAACGCAACCGAGAACGTCTTGATGGGAGCATCAACCATCTCACTCATGATTGCCGCGATTGCGGACGAATCGATGCCCCCAGACAAAAACATTCCCAGTGGAACATCCGCCATCAAGCGAAGACGAACCGAAGTGCGAAACAGATCCGACCACTCTTCAATGTAGTCTTTATCGCTCCGATTACCGGGGTCTTTCGGTTCAAACTCGACATCCCAGTAGCGCCTGATTCTTAGCTTGCCATCCTGCCAAACCATCGTATGGCCCGGCAGCAGTCGCTTGATCCCGCGAAACAGCGTTTCCTCGCCAGACGTTGCATGATTCGCAAGGTAGTCGGAAAGAACAGAGTAGTTCAATTCCGGCTTCAAAGCGCCAGCCTCGAGAATCGTCTTGATCTCGGAGCCGAAATATAACGAACCATCCTCAGCGTGAAAATAGTAAAGCGGCTTTACGCCTAACCGGTCACGGGCGATAACTAGTTCCTGGCGATTTCCATCCCAAATCGCAAACGCAAACATGCCGCGTAAATACTCAACACAACGCTCGCCATGTTCTTCGTAGAGATGGAGTATTGTTTCCGTATCACAGTGGGTACGATAGCGGTGTCCTTTACTTTCAAGGGACTCACGAAAGTCACCGTGATTGTAAATCTCACCGTTGTAGGTAATTTGCAGAGCACCGTCTTCATTAGTCATCGGCTGATGACCGGAGGCAACATCAACGATACTCAAACGACGATGCCCTAAGCCGATTGGCCCAGCGATAAAAGCGCCAGAGTCGTCAGGTCCGCGATGCCTGATTACGTCGCGCATGCGTTCAAGCACACTCGCATCGATCATTCGGTGTGAGCGATTCGTAAACGCTATTCCGTTAATGCCACACATAACGAATCCTAAACTGGCTTTAGACCAGCCCCCTTGACCTCAAATCCACTCAGCGGCAGCAGGCAATCGAAGTCCCCCGTCGAAGTCTCTACTTTAAAATGGTCGCCGGAACGTTTCGCAACGAGATAATCCAAGTTTCGCTCCGCCGCCAAAATTTTTCTTCCTGCCAGATCCAGGTTAGCTCCATCCAAAATTATTAATTCGTCGGGAACCAATTCCTCTGGAGACGAAAAACGCGCCCAAAGCCATTCAGAATCTGAGGACAGCCGTTCCATCTCAACGAGAGACCCACTCTTGTCGCGGATCATTACAACATCGAAACCGTTATCGTGACTAATTTCAAAAGCTTTACCGCCAATCGCTTCAACTTGACGGATCTGAGGTGTTTTTGACGTAGCCGACTTCCGGGGCAATAAAAACGTCAATATCTCTTCGTTTCCATTAAGTCTTAGCGAATATGCGTAAACTCGGGCTGGGGACTTTTCTCCATAGCAGTTGGATGCCCAACCGTCTTCGCGTCGCCATCTGCCGTCTTTGGCAAAGACACAAATGCTCAGTTCGCCGAGTTCATCACGGGTAACAACGGCAGTCGTGTCATGATCCGGAGCTTCAATTACAGGCGCAGCGTTTGAACTAAAATGGAACCAGAGATCTGCATTGTGGATTCCCTCCGACGTAATCTGATCGCGAAGAATCCAATAACCGTTCTTGAGAAAGAAAATCTCGCGTGATTGTCCTGCTGGCTTATTTAATCGTTGGTAACCGTCGTGCGATCCGGAAATAAAATCGAACCTATTAGTAGTGAGCCATTTAGAAGTTCGACAGTTAGCAATGGATTTCCATGAAAACGGACCAAGAGGAACCGAAGACGATTCGCCATCCAACGTCAACGTGTTGTGGGCCGTTGAGCTGCGAAACCAATCGCGAAGTTCCTGGGAGCCCGTATAAGTAAACGTACCCGGATCAATCAGAACCGTTGACCCGTTCGCGGCGAGATCAAAAGACAACGCGTCCGCGTGCGCGTGACCGCAATTTAAAGTGCCGTGTGGACCACAGTCAAAAAAGAGGTAGTTAGCATCTTTGGACCAGCCGTCGCGCATCACATAATAGCCACCATCGGAAAAACCCATTGACAGTTTGGCAGGCGCCGACGCTTTCAGCTGATCGAACTCGGCAGCCGATTCAGGCCCCAATAACCAGAACGACTCCTCAGCCAACTCACCAGCAACGAACTTGTAATCTCCTCGTTCGAACAGTAAGGCGCCGGTCGATAACGCAGATCTGAAGTCGTTTGGAGGTCGACGATCCAACTTCAACAATCGACCTCCATCATCGTCTCCCCAAAAGGATGTCGTTCCATCCGGGCGGGTAACAAACATCATGTGGTCCAACAGAGCCTGCAAAGCACTATCTACATCTTTGAGAAGATGCTCTCCATTTAGACGCGAAAGAATTGAAAAGTGTGTATAGAAATCGGCTGTGTAGCGATGGTAGTACGACGTCTGTTCGAAGTAGACACCATCAGGCTTCACATGAAATTCGAGCTGATCCAGAAGGATCTTCCGGCCCTTCTGCTTCCAACGAGACGCCTCACGAAATTCAGGAAGCATCGTTCCCAGGTAAAATAACCCGAGTGCTTCACCCGTCAAGTGAGTGTTCGGACTGAAGTAGGTGGAAAGATATGTCTCAAGATGTCGTGCATTCAAATATAAGAATTTGAGAGCACGTTTGAATGTGTCGCTGTCTAGAGCAGGGGTATCTTTGAAAAACTGGAAAGCCCAAAGCCATGAGATGGATCGGAGTGCGATCTCTAGACTACTTGCCCAGTTGATACCTTTTTTGGGTGGGTTCTGATCCATCCATGCCAATAGATGGTTTTTGAATACTTCGGCGTACTTTTCATCTGAAGTTAGCCAGTACGCCATTCCCAAAAGGCCGAAGTACTGATGACGATTCAATTCCCAGATGATTTTCTTGTCGCCGACTGATTCAGCATTTAGATAATCAAGACTACTCCAATGGATCAACGGCGCACTCTTCGCGGCTAAAGGCTCGAGGTGCCAGTCGATCGGGTCACCGAAGCTCAGCCCAAAATAACCAAGCAAATCAAACTGCCCACTCAAAATCCGATCAGCGTTTTCAAGTATCTCGCGTTCAGCAGCCGGCCACTGTCTTTTAAACTCAGAGATTGATCGAGTACGGTCGCCGAGACCGGCAAAAAAAGTTGGTCCTTTCCGAGTACGAAAGTGAGTTAACAAGTCTTCATCTGTGCGAAAACTCTCTGAGAGCAACAATTCAAACGCCCCGTCTGCGGGCAGCTTGTTTAGCGACGACCAGCCACGACGCTCGGCAAGAGAATTCAACGACTGCGAACCACGCACACGAATCTCATCGATGCCCAGCTTGCGAATCTTGTGGAGTAGTCGAGACATTGAATCGCTCGTATCAATTATAGGTACAGTAAATATGTCCTTCGCGCGCGTCCTCGGCGTTTTCTACGGTAATCGTTTGACCGGACTCCACGTGCTTGATGTTGTAGTTGTGCGATGCAAGTAACGAAATGACTCCGCGAATGTTTGCGCGCTTCAGTTCCTGCGTTGCGCCATGAATCTCGATAAAAAGACGCGGATGCCATTTCTCAATCGTTTCGTGCATCCCTTCTAAGACTGGCCGTTCAAACCCTTCAACGTCGATTTTTGCAAAATCCGGTTTAGGGAGTTCTCCTTTGGCAATCATCGTGTCGACAGTTTTCAGTTCAGTCTCGATTACTTTCGCAGTTCCTTCTCCTGAAATTTGTTGGCTGATACCCGCATCCGCACTTCCGCGGCCGGGATCGAACTCAGGAAATACGAGCGAAACTTTGCCGGGCTTCGCTCCGAGGGCTACGTTGTTGACCTTCACGTGATCAAAACTGTTCAGCTGAACGTTCGTGACGATGTGGCTGTAGCTCGTTGGGTTAGGCTCAAAGGTAAACACTTTGCCTGATGGTCCAACTTTGCGAGCAAAGAAGAGCGTGTAAATTCCCTGATCGCCACCGATATCAAACACGGTTTGCCCGGTGAAATCGAGCCCGTCGATGAATTGTTCTTCCTTGAACATTTCAGTCGCGCGCGGGACGAAACCGGGCAGAAACGCCAAACCACCTTTTCGCTTAAGTCCTTTCGCCAAACCATGACGAGATGTGTAGACGTGGTCCTTAGCTAGTCGACTTAAATAAACTGCCACTGATTTTTTTAGTGTCATCCTGTTTGTGCCGATCCTGAGTTGAATTAATTGACTACCTAAAATGTCCTAACTAACCGCGTGATGTTTATCGTTGAGCCGGTTCTCCGGCCGGTTCTCAATTGCTACGTCAGCTAACTGAAAATACAGATCGAGCCACTGATCACGTACAGATGCCCAGCTGTACTTGTTGCACTCGCGCCGCCCTTCGTTGATTAACCTGGTGGTGAGATTAGGTTCAGCAAAAAGTCTCAACGCCGCCTGCGCCAATCCATCTGAATCGTTACATTCCACGATCAGTCCCGTGCGTTCATTTTCGACCATGTACGGAATGCCACCCGCGTTTGAAGTGACAATCGGAAGTCCGCACGCAAACGCTTCGAGAATCGATAGTGGTTGGTTGTCGATCAAAGAGCCATTCAAGAACACATCGCACGAGTCGTAGAGTTCGACGATCTTGTCATGCTCAACCCGACCGACAAATGTCGTTTTGTTTAGGTTCAGATCAACGGCTACTTGCTGAAGTTTATCTCGCTCGGGCCCATTGCCAGCCACGGTCAACATTGCTTCTGGAAGTTGTTTTTGGATGACCGCGAAGGCCTGCAGCACCCTATCAACGCCATAGTGTGCTTCAAAGTTTCGATTTGAAAGAAAGCGAGGCTTTAAAGCATCACGTTTACGAAACCGAAACTTGTCGGTCTCGATCAAGTTGTAAATAGGTGACGCGGGTAAATGGAAATTTGCAAAGACGTCTTCCAAGTACTCTGACGGCACTACCAGTCGATCCGCAAGCTTTATAGTTGGAATCGCAGTTCGAGGCCAACGGCGCAGGTGGTCGTCGGCTTCACCACTGTGGTAATTCAAAATCACTTTCTTGCCGAAGAGTTTCGAAACCAGAATCGCCGGAGTAGGCGCAATAACAAACGAAAAGTAAGACGCGGAAAAAATGTGGATCACATCGTATTTCCGAACGCGAGTAAGAAGTGACAATAAGTAAGCAATTGAAGTGACTAAGGTTCTAACAAACTTGATTGACTGTAACTTACGCAAAAGGCCTGGAAGCCGTGGATTGATAGGTAGAAAGCCGACATCTAGTGCCGGTTCTTGGCGCAACCGTTCAAGCAATCGACCGACCTGAACTGCCTGTCCGCCCAGGATATCGAATGATGGACCAACAATTAACACGCGCAATCGATGCATATTTAGTCAGAACTCAGCTGGCGTTTTGCAACAGACACGAGTAAAGATTTTCGGTCTTGCGAAGTTGAGCCTCACACGAAAACTGAGATTCGACAATCTCTCGTCCCAACGCTCCCATGTAAACGGCGCGCTCTCGATCCTTCAACAGCTGAAGGATACGATCTCCCATGGTTTGATCATCATTTGATTTGACCAAGAAGCCGGTTTCGCCTTCCACGATCGCTTCGCGTGCCCCTCCTACATCTGTAGCCACGGCAGGCTTGCCACAAGCCATATATTCTAGAATAGAGTTTGAAAATCCTTCCGCTTTCGAACTTAAAACGCAAACATCTGAAATCCTCAACAAGTCGGGCACATTGTCCCGGTGCCCAAGAAACAACGTATTGTTTCCAATGCCAAGTTCAGCAGCCATTTGTCGCAACGACTCCGTGAGATCACCCGAACCTATCAACAGAAAAATTGCATTCGGTAAAGACTGATATACGCGACTCGCGGCGCGCAAAAACATCGGATAATTCTTTACGTCGAGATGCATGTTCGCCACCATCGTCACGAACACTGGAGCCGCTCCATTTAAACTTGCAGGCAACAATCCTGAGATGTATCGCCTCGTCTCCGACGTATCGAGGTTCTTTGGAAACCTGTCCAGGTCGAGTCCATTGTGAATAACGACCGGCTTATTCTTATTGACTCCCAAGCCTAGTAAATGAAGGCGCACTGCTTCCGCGTTCACGACAATTGCCTTGGCAAATCGAAACATGATCAATTCAAGTTTCTTTTGCGCTTCGGTCCTAAGTCCCAGGGTTTCGCGTTTCGATGCGATGCGGACGGGAATTCCTGCGAGCCGGGCTCCAGCTATTCCGAAGATATTAGAATAGAACTCATGTGTATGTACGATCTGGATATTTCGCGACTTAAGGTGACCCACAAAACGTCGCAGCTGGTCAACCATATTTCGATCGTAGAAGTTTGTTAATTTAAACTCCGGGACTTCAGCAAAGTGCAACTCATCTACTTTAGAACGGAGAACACCGCCTGCATCAAGACATGCGACGTGGATCTCGAAATTTCCACTTGTCTTGAGCAATCTCATCAACTGAATCATCTGGGTCTCCGAGCCACCCTGGATGAAACTATGAACGAGATGTAGGACCTTTGGTTTCAAAATTACACCTAGAAGAGTCTTCGACGTCGAACGAGGCAATCTATGACTGCTAACTCTTCTGCGCGATTGATTGTGTGAGTGCCCAGGATTTTTGGATCCCACTCGGGAGTGATCTTCGCAACTTCCTCTTCTCGAAATTCCTCAGCAGATAGTTTGATGATTCGATTCAGCGCAGTCGCATAGCCGTAACGTCGCGAACAATCCTGGGCTGGTCGAATCAGTTGACCGTCCTGGTAAAACAAATGTCCCGCGGGTCGCGAGTTCCGGACGTCGGAACGCACGGGATTTTGTTCGTGCGCCACCCATGGACCAAGCGGACTATCCGAAACGTAAAGATGTAACTCCTCCCAATTGACGGTTACGCCTGGTGCCTGGACGTTAACAAACATCCACCACTTACCTTCGTGCTCAATCAAGGTCGCGTCTGAGGGATTATCAGCTTCGAGTAACACTGATTCTTTTTTCCACTCGAGCGGAAACGCAGTACATCGATAAAGATCGACTGTGTTGTTGCCACCGCTTTCGGGAATCATATAAAGAGAGTCTTGCCATTCGAAAAGAAATGGATACGAAAGGTGGTAGTCGCATCTCATGACAGTAACAGGCTCGGCGTGCGAACTGTCTTTCTTTAATTCCATCATCGCAATAACGGCTTTGCCTTCGCTGTAAATAAAATCCTCGAAGAAGACAAAGTAGCGATCATTCACTTTAATAGGGAACGGGTCGGCCCAAAAATGACCTTTAGGTGGAACTAACTTTGTGAATCTGTGCAAGGACTCATTGCCGTTCGGATTGGTTTTGAAATGATAGGCGAGAGACCACGTCTCGTAATACGCAAGCTTTTCAGCCATACGTTTTAGCGCCCGCTTTCCCAGGTCCCACAATAGACCCAGCATCTGCCAGTCTTTTGGCACTTTGTAAAGCGGACCGTTGTATGGGCGAGGTGCCGGACAGCACGACTCGTCGGCAGATTTCAAACGTCCATCCCGATGAAGTTCAATGAGCTTGCGTTGAATAAAAGCAGCCGATTTCCAGTAGTAGTTATTGTTGTTTTTCTTAACGGAAAATCGATTTAGTGTCGCGGACCATGACCGATATAGGACCTTACCGTTATCCAGGTCTTCGGTCAGAATTTGCAGCATGGATCCAGTAAGCGGATCGTCTTGCATAACTTCCCAAAATCCCGGGGGTCCGCCGCGATATCGAAAACTATCATCATGGTGATAGGACCACACACCGTGGCGAGCTATCTCCAGCACCCTGCCGCGAAGAATTCGAAAACCAAATCGCAGCGCCACATCAAGTTCGTATTCCAGTATTCGCTCAACATCTTCATCTTCTAAGCGATCGCTAAACTTCTTCATTTTTGGCACTACATTCAGCACCGGCGCATCACCGCATAAATCTGAAACGTCCACCCGCTCAAATGCATCAGGCGTGATTTTGGAAAAGCGGTTGTCTAATTTGGTGTAGACCCCGTAGAGAATTTGATCGTAGCTTCTCGACAGTCTGGCCGAGAGTTTGGTTGAAGGTGGCGGAGCATCATTCTTAACCACGAGAGTTATCTTTGCGATTGAAGATGCTTTGATTTCCTCCAGTACTCGTCTAACCCACCGGGGTTGGACGAGTGAATCGAGGAGCACTCCAATCCTTAAAGGCTCTTGTGTTGATGGCGACTTAATCACGAGGTAATCGTTCAGAAAGGATTAGGAATGAATTTACAGTCAGACTACTGAGGCTTCGCATAGTTGCTCGGATGCTGAGCGTCTTGGTTTATCGATATATTCACGATGCCAAAGCTGAAACATGAAAAGTGCCCATAACGACATCGAGTGATCACGTCTGCCACGCTCATGTTCATCAAGGAGGACTTGAACATACTTCTGATCAATGTAATCGCGATTTCCACTTGTTAGGTTCGCAAGCTCTTCACGAATACGCGAACGCAGTTGCCGGTTAATCCACTCCTGAATCGGCACTCCAAATCCTTGCTTAGGCCGGTTCAGGATTTCGCCGGGTACAAGATCAGCGACTGCTTTCTTTAAAATATATTTAGTTTCGAGATCCTTTAATTTTAGAGAAGAAGGGATCGTCGTCACGAAATCTATTAACTTGTGATCGAGCAGTGGTGCGCGCGCTTCAAGTGATGCGGCCATGCTCATGCGATCAACCTTGGTAAGAATATCGCCCGGCAAATAAGTCTTGCTGTCGATATACAACAGCTCGTCTGTAGCAGAGCCAGTCGAAACTCGCTCCGCCATGGCTTTGAAATCGACGTAACGATTCTTCTTATGAAGAAACTGCCGCATCTCTGGAGCATAGAGCAGCTCTTTGTTTAGTCGGGTGAAGATCGACATGCTGTCGAGGAACCTATCCGCAGGATCCAGCGCGACGTTGTGGATGAAGTTTCGTCCTTTTGCGTTGTGAGGAAGCCGGCGACTCACTGGCTGCATTACACCGCGACGCAAAAATCCAGGGACACGAGTGAAGATCTCGCGTTTCTTTTCGATCGCGTATCTCGTGTAACCGGCAAACAGCTCGTCGCCACCATCACCCGACAAAGCAACAGTTACGTGCTGTCTTGCCAGCTTGGAAACCATAAAAGTCGGGATTGCCGAAGAATCCGCAAAGGGCTCGTCAAAGTGTCGGACAAGATCATCGATGACGTTGCAAATTTCGGGCGTAACAAAAAACTCGTGATGGTCAGTGCCAAACTTCTCTGCAGTCAATCGCGCGTACTTCAGTTCGTTGTAACTATCTTCATTAAACCCAATAGAAAAAGTCTTGACCGGCTGACTCATGTGGCCTGCCATCAACGCGACGATCGTGCTCGAGTCAATACCACCTGACAAAAACGCGCCTAGTGGAACATCTGAGACCAGTCTGACTTTGACAGCTTCGTCAAGTAAACGGCGAACTTCCGCTGCACATTCGTCTTCATCAATGGAAGCCACGCGATCGAATTTGAAATCCCAGTACGACTCCACCGATATCCGGCCATTCTTAAATATCAAGTAGTGACCTGGAGGCAGCTTGTAAATCCCTCGAAAGATACTCAATGGATCCGGAACGTAACCTAGAGTGAAATACGCATCGACCGCGTCCAGATCAACTTCGGTCGGTATCTCCGGATGTTCCAATAAACACTTGAGCTCGGAGCCAAAAACAAATGTTCCGTTAGCCAACAATGAATAGTAAAGAGGCTTCTTGCCAACTCGATCGCGAGCAACAAATAATTCTTGCGTTCGTCGATCCCAAACGGCGAACGCAAACATTCCTCGCAAACGCGTCACGCACGAAGGACCAAACTGCTCGTAAGCATGAACAATCGCTTCGGTGTCGGAGTGGGTTCGGAAGGTGTGTCCTAATTTTTCTAATTCGGGTTGTAGTTCCTGGTAGTTATAGATCTCGCCATTGAAGACGATCGTAACGTCTCCGTTCTCACCGGAGATGGGTTGATGCCCTCCGGCGAGGTCGATGATCGAGAGTCGTCGCATGCCCAAAGCAACGCCGGGCTCAATCAAAGTACCTTGATCGTCTGGTCCACGATGAGCGATGACACGACACATTCGGTCGAGTACTTCAGAGCGGCGGCTTTGATCGGTCAACCCGCTCTTGCTTAGCAAATCAATGTAACCCGCAATCCCACACATAACTAAACACGACCTTCGTAAACTTAGATCGAGACCTGCGCTTGTGGCTTTCGATTTAAGAAAAGCATCAGCGTATGAATCGCGTCCTTAATCGCCGATCTTCCGATAGGCGACAGACCGAGCACTAAGATATCAGTGACGGCAACGAGCAAAGTACAACTCACCAAACCAACCAACGGATGAGTAATAACTACGAACCTGCGAAAGATCAGGCAAACCACCGCGCTGACCACGGCGGCCGCAACAAACGGAAGGGTTATCCGATATATGTCTCGAGTCTTAACCGGCCCCGTTCTGCCTGCATAAAAGTAAAGCAGTGGATCAATTACAAAGAGCCTGGCCAACGAGTAACTAGCCGCAACGCCAAGCACACCCCAACGCAGTCCTACAACGTATGACAGTATCGAAAGCGGAGCGCCCAAAATCGCCCAACGCAACATGTCCTTTGCTCGCCCCTGCGAAATCATCAGCCAAAGCGCTGAGTTGGCGACAGGGTACATGACTGCAGAGATCGCCAGTAAAGAGAGAACAGGAGCCGTCTGCGCCCACTGAGGCCCTAAGACTACTTGCACAATCCAATCGGAGGCCACAAACATCACCGCTACGCACGGCATAATCAACAACACGACTTTTTCCAGCATTCTCAGATACGCATCACGATAGCGCACAGGGTCATCCGCAAGACGACTCAACGCCGGCAGAGCGATCGTGTTGAGCGGTTCGTTTGTATTATCGGTGGGAAGATTTATTAACTGATAGCCCTTTGAGTACAAACCGACGGGCTGCGCACCCAATTGTCGCCCGATAACGAGGGCATCCATATTTCGCGCAAACACGTTCAGCATCGCGTAGCCTGTGATGTTTCGTCCGAGATTCAGCATCGGACGCACTCCAGTGTTTCGTTTCGGAAGCCCCGGAACCCAGCCACAAACGAACCAAACAAGAAGAGTATTTGTTCCAATCAAGCTTATCTGGCTTCCAACCAGCGCCCAATACCCAAACCCACGCCAGGCCATCAGAATTCCAACAACGTAGCCCATGACCATCGCAATAAATCCGATCAGTCCGAGCGCTGAGAATCTCATCTGCCTCTTCAGCAGTGCCTCATGCTGTACCGACAAGCCGCCAATAACGAATCCCAGGGTTGTTACCATACTGATGGCAGTTAGTTTAGGTTCGTGATACAGCCATGCGATCCCAGGAGCTATTGCTATGGTGAAGGCACTAATGACGAGACTGATCGCAACATTAATCCAAAAAAGTGTACTGACTTGTTCGAAACTGATTTCGGCTTTTTGAACCGTTGCCATCGAGAGGCCCATGTCCTTAAACATGGAGATATAGGTAGTGATTACGGCAACCATTCCGATCAAACCGTAATCTTCCGGTTTGAGCAGACGAGCCATGAAGGCGGTAGCCGCAAGCGCGATAAAAAACTTAGCGCCATGCCATCCGAAAGTAATCAGACTTCCTCGGGCCGTAGCAACACCCAGATTTGTCTTCAGGTGTTCAGTGCGGAAGTGGTGCTGATTAGAACGGTTTTTTAGTTTTGAGAACATCGAGGCTTCGTTGGAAAGCTCAAGCTGCTTTCGCTTTCCCACTGTCGTAGATCCTTCGGAGGGCGATGGCGTACGCAACTAAATAATATGCGTACCAAAGATAAGGGACCGATGCGAAAAAGCTACTCACCATGTAGCCGATGAGCGAAGCTTGGAGGCCAAGTGAAAGATAGTAAACGCTCTTCTTTTTTTTATCTCCCCTAGTTTCGCGTTCTATTCTTAAGAGCGGCTTGAAAGGTGAAACGAGAAAAAGAATGTAGAACGCTGCCGCAATCAATCCCATCTCAGAAGCTACTTGTGTATACGCATTGTGGGTAGCCTTCGCCTGGTTCGAATAAAATACGTAATTTCCAAGACCTATACCGAACACGGGGTGACGTACAGCTAAAAAGATCGAACGCTTCAGGTCATCAGTTCTACTAACAGCCGAAGCATCTCCAGTTGTGAATATGCGCTGTCTAAAATCTCCAGGTGCAACTGCCAGGAGTCCGAGCCCGAACACCATAACTGCTATACCAACGAGTAAGCGCATCTTGCGAAAGTACTTCAACACTAAAACAAAACAAGCTGCCGCCAGACCGAGCACACCACCTCGCGAAGAAGTCGCCACGATCCCAACAATAAAGATGATTGCTGCAGCTCCGTAGAAAAGCTTTTTGAAAACGTTTGATGTTCCCAGAAAGAGTGCGAAGGCCAGTGGGATCATCGTCACCAGATGTAAAGCAAGATCGTTTGGATTACTGAAGATTCCTCCGATAGAACCGGTGATACGAGTTCCCTGCAAGGTTAAATTTCCGGATAGGTAATCGTTGAGAGCGTAAATACTCACAATAGCGCTGGCGATAAAAGTCAGGAACAAAAGAGCTTTTAATCGCGCTTCAGTTCGAACAACATTCACCATCACAACGAAAATTAAGATGACCTTCGCATAGTCAGATAGAGCATAAAGTCCGGCACTCGGTGACAGCGAAGTAGGAATCGATAGAACCGCGAAAACCAGCAGTAATAAAACAAAAACGACTTCGCGAGGACGGGCGGTCAGATTTCCTTCAAGACCTAGTTGCGTCGGGATAAAGATGGCAGTGGTTGCTACTGCGATCCAAAACGCAGTGGAGGATAGCCACGATAATGAAGTGCTCCATTCGTACGGGCGAAGGTAGAGCATCAGCGAAAAGAGAAATACACCGGCGAAACTAAGAGCGTGGCCAGCTTTGAGGATGCTCGCTGTTGAATCTGGAATTTCTGCTGGAGAAACTTGCGTAGGGTTCGGAGCGGAGACGTTCAGAGGCTGTTCCGTGGTCGGTGCCTCGGCAAACGGACGCCGGCGAATGGCTTGGTCGCTACCCCACCCGGATTGATTGCCAAAGCCGTTATCGACCTCATCGACCACGATACCCGTACTCCGTTGAGGTCGAGTTAATGGCTCGTAGTCGAAAGATTCCGATTTATCAGCCATTATCCTCTGAATCCTTGATGTCTACACCGCACAACTGCATCTTAAGGTGCAACTGCTTAAAAGCAAAAGAAGCTGTGGCGCATTCGCGCGACAGCCTCTATGTCAGTCTCTTCGTGACTTTCGCCATCCTCGACGGCAGGATGGTCAACCAGCACGATGTGAGTTAAACCACCGCTTGTTTCTCCTCAACCTCAAAGACCAAAGTCTTTACCCGCGCTCGCAATGCGATCTCAAACTGCTTCGCTTCCTCAACCTCCGAGAAAGACAACGCTCGCAGCTCTTGCTCGATCCGGCGTCGGTAATCAGACACCAACGAATCTGAAACGCCTAATGATGCCGCAACTTCCAATTGTGTTGATTGTTCCGGGCTGAGATAGCAATGCCATAACACACCCAGGATTCGGTTGTACTGCTTCACCTTGCCTCGAACCGCTTCGTGCAGGTTTTGCAAAAACTGTTCGACAAATCCAGCTGCTTCTCTTTCAGACTCGCGTCGTAGTAGCCCTTCCTCAGGATTCTCACGCTTGTCCACTGGCTCGTAGCTGTTGTTTTCGTTGTCGCTATCGTCACCGTCCAACGGCACGAGGTAGATGTCCATCACCGGTAAGCGCGACATGACGAGGCTGCGCAATGTGCGGACGTCTACAGGTGAGTCAACGGCATCGAGTACGGACACAATCAGGTCTTCAAGGTCGGGATTGCTGATCACAACTTGCGAATCTCCGGTGCACCCAACCATTCGCGTATCTCTTTGTCTGACCGGGATCATCTGAACTCGCTGCTCAACTTCGTGGGAGCCGCGGCGCGACTTCTTTTCGTTCCATTCACTTAAACCGTAAATGCGATCTGCTAAGCGACGATGAGGCTCATCGTCGATTCCGCTCGTGTCAAAGCGACGAAAGTTAGTGCTCGATTGGATCAGAGTTGAAATACGACGGGCGAGACGATAGCTCTCGGGATGGCGCTTTCGCAGTTCAGCGGTCAGCAGGTTCGTTAATTCAATCTGGCTGATTTCACACTCAATCTCATAATCGGTCATTGCCGTTTCGAGATAGTGCTCAAAACGGTTCTTGCTTAGGAGCTGAACGAATAGTTCCTGCGTCAGGTCTGTATAAGCTCCGATGCCACCTTCTTCAACCAGTAATCCGGCGCTGCGTGACGCGCGCACCAGCGGGTGATGTGAAACTATTCTGTGTAAGTCTGACCAGAGACGGCTAACATCGGACGCCTTGAGACTTTCGACCCATTTGGCGTTCTTGGCACGGTCAAAGTTGCGGCGTGGCCGTGTTTGGGACTGTTTTTCAGTGGTCCCAGGTTCTGGCGACTTGTCGTGGTCTTCACTTATGGATTTCACAAGATTGTCCGTAATTGCCTTATTGCCTTGGGAGTTGTTTCTGTTGCTCGGTTCGATTAGGTAGGTCGGTACAGTCTGTTGTTGGAGCGACAAGGATCTTCTTCCTGTTTCCCTGTTGTTTCGTAAGAGAGGAGCAGGGATTGAATTGATAAAGGCTTAAATTGAGATGGTTAATGCCAAGGCTTGGCCAGAGAGATTAGAAGCTTCTTTCGGTATGGTGACTTCTACACCGCCATTGAAGGCGAGCGTGAAAATTGGATGTTTACCCGATTAGAACCGCATGAAACGTGGGCAATTCCTGGAGTGTGCATCACCGAGCGTTTTGCTCGATGACTAACGAAAGGCATGGTAACAACATTTTAAATCATGAGCAACAATTTTTTACACGTTGCGACGATTTAACCTGAGCTTGGCGGAAATAATTTATGTTTCTTAAAGAAAAAGCTGGAATGTGATGGAGATTAGCTTTTTTGTATTGTTGAACAAGCTGAGATCGCCCGTTTTCTTTGAGGATTCAACCTTCGTTTGCCCCTAGGTCAGTCACCCTCATATTGTGGAAAGATCCTCGTTTGCAAAAACAGTTACGCGCTGGCGCCGCCTTGGGGGACTCGGATGAAAGGCTCAAAGAAGAACATTCACTTTCGCAAAACAGCCGCTTGCCCTTCCTCAAACACCCTTCTCTACTACAGAACAGAGAAACTCTCGCAAGAGATTTCAACCCTCGTTGGATATCACCTTATTAAATGTGATTTTTGTCGCGCTGAATTAATGCTACTCGCCCATCATCGGCGTTCTACAACTAATGAAGAACGACCACCTGAGATACCTATGAATCTCCGGATTTTGGCGGAGTCATTACTCTGTCATAGTAGTCGGTAGCTTATTTGGTGAGAATGCTTCTGTATCCGGTCTTACGCGGAAGATAACTTTGCGGCGGAATAACCAACCCAAACCATCAATACACCCACCAGGTTCGACATCAGAACATTAAGAAGAGCGAATCCAATATCGCCATTGCGGATCATTATGAAAGTCTGCAAGCCAAATGCCGAAAACGTTGTAAACCCTCCTAGAAAACCAATCATTAACGCGGCTTGGGCCACATCGTTTAGAGCTAAACGTTCTTGAAGGATATGAAAAAGAAAACCGGCCAACAAACAGCCCGCCAGATTTACCACCACCGTTCCTAATGGAAACGTCAGCGCAAACCGTTTCGCAATAACATCTGAAAGTCCATAACGAGCGAGTGTTCCGGCCAAACCTGCGAGGCCAATCAATAGCAGTTTTTGCATGATTGAGTCGTGACTACTTGTATAACTCCTCGATTAGATCAACGAAGCGTTCATCGATAACGCGTCTCTTTACTTTTAATGTTGGAGTCATTTCCCCGCTATCGATTGTGAACTCGTGCGGTAGTAGTGCGACCCGACGGATTCTTTCATAGTCGACGAGTGAAGAGGTGAGCGATGAGATGTCTCGCTGAACGATCTTAACTGCGGCAGGATGCTTGCTGAGTTCAACTTTGTCTTTAGGAAAAGCTTCGCCTGTTTCCTCTAGTGCCTTGTTCAGACTTTCCCAATCAGGAACTATCAACGCCGCTGGTTGCTTTCGCCCCGTACCCACAACCACTACCTGGCCCACAAACTCACTCTCTTTCAAAAGACTCTCGATTAGTTGTGGGGCCACATACTTGCCATTCGACAACTTGAATAGATCCTTTTTGCGGTCAGTGATGTAGAGCCGGCCTTCTTTGTCCATGTGGCCAACGTCACCGCTGTAAAACCAACCATCTTTCAACACCGCCGCAGTGGCTTCAGGCTGCCCGTAGTAGCCGCGCATCACATTGGGACCACGCACCAGGATTTCTCCGTCTTCAGCGATGCGCAATTCAATGCCCTCAAACGGAATTCCGACAGAGCCGACATGATTGTTGCCTGGCCGGTTGGCACATACGATGCAAGTTTCGGTTGCACCATAGCCCTGCAAGATCGGAATTCCTGCAGCAAGGTATGCATA
>Ga0070671_100000540_pt1 | contig 26666 bp, 18 predicted proteins | sample KBSS73metaG_FD_65341 | JGI IMG/M metagenome (GOLD analysis project Ga0070671, IMG submission 65341) | Switchgrass rhizosphere microbial communities from Kellogg Biological Station, Michigan, USA - KBS S7-3 metaG | ecosystem: Host-associated > Plants > Roots > Rhizosphere > Soil ...
CTCTCTCAGAATTCAGATGGTCTGCGTGCAGTAGCTGGGGCATTGGATAGCGTAGATTGCCATCCTCAGCAAATGATATTCCACAACTACGAGACACACTTCTCTCCGAGAGATTGGGACGTGTAACCACGGTTCGGGCCGATGAGTAATGGCCGGTTCGCGCTGTAAATGACCTGTATTTTCAACCCTGCCGGTCGGGTGTGACTTCAACCGAGCAGGCGAATAGCAAAAACGAGAGGAGACTTGTCATGGCTCTATACAACAATCGTTACCAGCTGCGGACCTCTGCGTTGGCTAAAGTGTTTGTGGCCCTCACTTGTTTGTCACTACCCTCCGTGATCAAAGCTGCGGACAAACGGGAGACCGAACAAGCCAGGGTAAAGGCCTCCGGAGAAGTACTCACAGAATTGATCAACAGCCCGAGTGGCATTCCAATGAGCGTTCTGGGTAAATCCGAATGCGTGATCATATTGCCTTCCGTCAAGAAGGCTGGATTCATCGTAGCCGCCTCCTATGGACGCGGGATCATGAGTTGCCGAAGTGGAGAACACTTCGACGGTCAATGGAGCGCTCCCATCATGATGCAATCCAGCGGGGGCAGCTTCGGTCTCCAGGCTGGAGGACAAGCCACGGACTTTGTCGTTCTGGTGATGAACGATAAGGGTGCGCGTGCCCTGATGCATGGGAAGGCCAAGCTCGGCGCGGATGCCAGCATTGCGGCCGGTCCGGTTGGACGAGACGCTGAAGCTTCGACAAATGCAGGCATGAGTGCGGAGATGCTTTCCTACTCTCGTGCTCAAGGAGTCTTTGCAGGAGTCTCTCTCTCCGGAACATCGCTGGGTCCGGATGGTGGCGCAAACGAAAACCTGTATGGGAAGAAGGTATCCGCCGACCAAATATTCTCCGGCAGCATCCCCCCGCCCGAATCTGCAAAGGAATTGATGTCGACTCTACAAGAGAAATCTCCCGCGAATGCGTCGCGAGGAAAGTCTTAGCGCTAAAGTAACTCGACTTGTTTAGGAGCGATTATGACGAAAGTTATTCAGACCCTATGGTTCGCCCTGCTGTGCATATTTGTCTCAGTGGGTCAGCTCCACGCTCAAGAGAAGAGGCCGAATATCCTCGTCATCTTCGGCGATGATATTGGCACGTGGAATGTCGGCGCTTATACCCACGGAATGATGGGCCGCACGCCCAATATCGACAGCATTGCAAAGAATGGCATCCTGTTCACCGACCACTACGCCCAGCCAAGCTGCACCGCCGGGCGCGCGGCCTTCATTATGGGGCAACTTCCGGTCCGCACCGGAATGACAACGATCGGCATTCCGGGCTCGACGCGTGGAATTCAAAAGACAGATCCCACGCTGGCAGAGGTTTTAAAGTCGCTTGGATATTCTACTGGCCAGTTCGGCAAAAACCATCTCGGGGACCGTAACGAATTCTTACCCACGGCTCATGGATTTGATGAGTGGTTCGGCAATTTGTACCACTTGAACGCAGAGGAAGAGCCAGAAGAACTAGACTACCCTGGGCAGAAAAACGCTGAGTACCTGGCAAAATATGGCCCCCGTGGCGTAATGCATAGCTGGGCCACGACCGTTGATGATTCCACCGTAGATCCCAAGTTCGGGCGCGTCGGCAAGCAGAAGGTCGAGAACACTGGCCCTCTGACTCGGAAGCGAATGGAAACCTTCGACGCTGAAGTTCTCAAGTACACGCTGGACTTTCTGGACAAGAACGGAAAGGGAGATAAACCCTTCTTTGTCTGGTTCAACACGACTGCCACTCACATCTGGTCGCATCCTCAGCAAAAATATCTCCAAGCAGCTGTAGATGAGGGCCGCGCGGAAACAGATGTAGTGCGCGCCAAGATGATCGAACACGATGAATACGTCGGAGTTCTTCTTCAAAAATTGAAGGACTTGGGAGTGGCCGACAACACCATCATTGTTTACACCACTGACAATGGTAATGAACTGATGATGTGGCCAGACGGTGGATATGCTCCGTTCCGCGGGGAGAAAGGAACGACGTGGGAAGGAGGCCTGCGAGTTCCATGTTTGATCGAATGGCCAGGCCATATTCCGGCGGGGCGCGAAGCCAATGGGATCCAGTCGCATGAAGATTTGTACGTCACTCTGGCAGCAGCCGCTGGGCTTCCCGACCTGAAGCAAAAGCTGTTAACCGGCTACAAGATGAACGGTGTGAGCTATAGGGTTCATCTCGACGGATACAACAATCTCGACTACTGGACGGGCAAGACTGAGAAATCGGCTCGGAGAGAGATTTTCTACTATGACGAGACCGACCTAATGGCGATTCGCGTGGACGGGTGGAAGATGCATATAGGGCTGAAGCCCGAAGGCTCCTGGTGGAACGAAAAGTACTACCCGAGCGTTCCCTACATCTTCAATTTGCTGATGGACCCGATGGAAAAGATGGACCCGGAATCGAAGGAATGGGGTTACATCGGCCGAAAATTCGTAGCTCAGAAATTGTGGGCTCCGAACGCAGCGGGACCATTTCTTGCCGAGCATTTGAAGAGTCTTTCAGACTTCCCGCCAAGCCAGGGGGCAGATACGCTCAGCATGAAGAAAGCCATCGACGGAGCAATGAAGAAGCTAGAAAATCCGAACGGCGGTAGTAACTAGAAGTGCGAAAGGTGATTGGGGCGGGTGCTTCTTCGGGCCTGCCCCGTTTTTCTGCGCATCACATACCTTAAGATTTTTGAAGAATTGCGATGACGATTCTGATTCCAACTCGGTTGATCCTACTGACGTTGGCTACAGCTCTGATCTCTTCCGCTTGGGCGCAGGAGGCGGCAGGAGCGGGGCAGGCTGCGCGTTCAGCGCCTGAGGAAGAGAAGGTCGAAGGCAGGAGGTTGCCAGAAGCAGAGTTTGTGATGTCGTCGTCGTTCCGTTCGGGATCGCTCGTCCAGCCGCTTTGGAGAGAGGTCAGCTTCGATGGCCATTACTTTGGCGGGAATGAAAACAACGTCGGATTTACCGGAGGAAGCTGGACCTTCCACGGGGAGCACTGGAAGATTGCACCGTGCTTTGGAGTTAGCTTCGGCGACAACGGATTTCGGACGATGCCTGCGCTGAGCGTTCGGTGGGGGTATGAAAAGAACTGGTTCATCTCCGAGGGCCTGTTGGTCCAGGGATTGCTCCATACGAAGTTTGCCCCGGAAGGGACTGAGCCCGAACCAGGTCAGTCTGAGAGCAAGTCCGTTGTGCCTTTTATTGCCGACGGCAATCACGTCAGCGCCCGCTGGAAGCATCTGACTGCTGGGGGTACGTGGGAGCATATGCAATTTCGCGAGGGCAAGGAGTGGAAGGGAGGAGTGCGAGTGGCGTACAAGGTGTTGCCCTCACTCTCATTCACATTCTTTGCGCTGGGGCCGGGAAGCGAAGTTCGAGGAGGCGTTCTGTTCCAGCGAGACGAAAAGAAGTGATGTAGATAGGAACTTCGAACGTGACCGATTGCGTGACCAATCGGCCCCGATAGGCCCTCATCGAACTTCACGGATCAAACGAACGCTCGAAGTAACTGAGAATATGCTCGTTTCAGAGAAAATGAAGGGCGCCGGAGGAGACTTAAAATCCGCAGACCTTAACCGGTCGTGGGGTTCAAGTTCCCCTCCGGGCACCAATAAATATGAGTTTAAGTATAAGTTCCAGACGCAAATGGTATGACGTGAAAAGAGTACTGACATCGGCTCGATTTAACCATCGACTATGACACCAAGCAGCCATGCCGGTATCCCTAATCCCGCAGCTGCCTTTCGCAGAGGAGATCTTGTCGTTTATCACACACTCCTAAGCGCCCGGATCCCGGACAGTGTGGTCTGCCCCTCAGCCGCAGAGACTGGTATATTCCCAAGGCTTCACCGAACAAGGGTTTACAAAGGCTTTCAGGAATGTGTTAACGGGCGAACCTTGCGATGTCGTAAACATCTATGGTCCTGTAGGATTGCGGTGTCGCAAGTTCGTGCTCGAGGATGTGGAGGGGGCGTGATTAGTGGAAAAGCCTATGTGTGCAGTTGCCGGTTCTCCTCCCTCAGACAGCTACAAAATCGAAGGACGGAAAGTAGTTTTCTCGGACGAAGCGAAGATTGCCCATCGAAGTTCCAAAACTCCGGTTTGGGAATATTTTAGGCACTCACGACTCCTTGTGACTTTGTCCGCGCCCCTGATTTATCTCTGTCTCGTTCCATTCCTGCTACTGGATCTCCTAATCTTTGTCTATCAGGCCATTTGCTTCCCCATCTATGGAATACCAAAAGTTCAACGCGCTGACTGTTTCATGTTTGATCGAGGCAAATTGCTTTACCTGAATGTTCTGGAGCGTCTCAACTGTGTCTACTGTTCCTACGCGAATGGATTAATTACGTATGTCGCCGAGATCGTAGCGCGGACGGAGCAACATTGGTGTCCCATCAAACACGCTCACCATGTTGCCGCGAAGCACTCCCGGTATGAGCGCTTCCTTCCCTATGGGGATGCCGGAGCTTATCGAAAACAAGTGGAGGAAGTGCGGCACGCCTTCCGTGATCTCACTCCGTAGGGTTCCTATAAGCCCTCGAACCATCGAAGCCGATAATTTCTTATAACCACTCGAACCGAACCTGCTATGTGGCGCAGACTGTCATCACCGGACACTCTGCATCTACGAGCACCTGTCCAACCACTCCCTCTACTAAATGAGGAACCAGAAAGAACTGCGTTTGGCTCCCAAAATAATACGATCAGCTCCGACCTTCTTCGCTAGCCGCAGAACGTGCGACGCTGTGTCTCTTGTTCCACGACATACTCGGTATGTCTACGCCTTGCTCTATGAGCCACTCAGCAAACTCGTGAAGATCCGAGGGTGCCTGGCCCTGCACCAAGAAGCAGTTCCGGAGGGGAGATTTGAGTTCCTCCCCTTGCCGGACAAGCAAACATTTCTCGTTGTGTTTGATCTTGAACCAGGTAATGTGCGAGCTAAACAGGCCTGGCCAGGTCCGATGGTCGCACCCTCCGGAGTAAACCCTCTCATGGGGGCCCTCTTAGCAAGCGACTTTAATAGCCACTTTGAGCACGCCATCCCGCTGTTCGCTAAAAAGCGCATATGCTTCGGTGATCTTATCGAATGTAAATTTGTGAGTTAGCAATGGAGTCAGATCAATGCGGCTATGTAAAACCAACTCCATCAGCCTTCGCATGCGCTCTTTACCTCCCGGGCAAAGAGTAGTCACGATCTTATGATCACCCAATCCCGCGGCGAATGGCTCGAAAGGAATAGCCAGTTTGCCGGAGTAAACTCCGAGGCTTGATAGGGTTCCTCCAGGGCGCAACACTCGTAGCGCGTTCTCAAAGGTTTCCTGACGCCCTAGTGCCTCAATGGCGACATCGACACCTCGTCCCCCCGTAAGCAGGAGAATCTCTTCAACGGGATCCATTTGGCTGATGTCGATCGCATGATGTGCTCCCATCCTCAACGCTTGCTCGAGTCGCACTGAATTTGAATCGACCGCAAAGATCTGGCCCGCTCCACGCAGTCTTGCACCTGCAGTGGCACACAACCCGATCGGTCCCTCCGCAAATATCGCAACGGAATCCCCGATCCTCACTTGTGCACTCTCCGAAGCCGAGAAACCTGTTGAGGCGATGTCGGCGAGTAATATTACCTGTTCATCGGTAAGCTCGTTGGGAATCTTCGCCATATTGGCTTGGGCATGGGGAATGAGCGCATATTGGGCCTGGACCCCGTCTATCGTATTACCGAGCTTCCAGCCGCCCATGGTGCCGCCGCATTGGGACAAGTTCCCACCTAAGCAATAGTTGCATTGGCCACAGGGAGTAATCGCGCCAACCAAAACGCGCTCACCAATTTCATATCCACTTACTCCAGAACCGAGTTCATGAATTCTGCCGACAGCTTCGTGGCCTAGGGTTAGGCCTCGTCTAACCGGGTACTCACCCTTAACGATGTGTACATCGGTGCCGCAGATGGTTGTGAGCGTGACTTCAATGACGGCTTCACCGGGCCCTGCCTGTGGTATAGGCCGATCGTCAAGGGCGATCTCTTGGTCCCCATTGAAGACCAAAGATTTCATCATTCCAGGTTTCACCTGGATGTGTTGACCCGACGCTGTAATAACGTCGCTTCGTACTCTCATGATGAAACCTCACTGTGACAGTAGCCTTCCCGCATCGCGATGTATGTGATTTTAATCACATGATTGAACATATGATCCGCAACTGTATCCCTAACCAAACTGTGTCTCTGTGATTAGTGATGCTCGTCACAGCTACCTTCCTCGACAACACTTACTCTGAGTGAGCAATTGACTCAGCTTCGGTCGTTTTCGCGCGACGAATCCGAGCGTTGGAGGGTAGGCTATGGCCACTCAAGAGATCCCGCAGGTAATGGAAAACAAGAGACGCCCAACCGCATTGAAGAAGGTTGTGGTTGGTCATGACTTTTCAGACGCGGCAGACCATGCATTTGCAGATGCCACGACGCTGGCCAGACGTTTCGACGCCGAGATCATAGCGGCACACGCTATAACGACGAATGTGGAGGGGTCTGCATGCTGGAGTCGCAGCGGAACCGATCGACAAGTGCACGCGGCAATGGAACATCTTAGGAAGAGTGCTACGTTAGCTGGTTATCCCTGCAAATACGTTGTCCGCTCGGGGATCGCGGCGACAGCGCTTTATGATGTGGTCGATGAAGAGAGTGCGGACTTGTTACTTGTTGGTGCTTATGGGAGCGGCTCCAAAGATCGCGCGACGCTTGGATCGACCGCGGAGCTTTTGTTGCGCTCGATACCTTGTCCTGTCCTGACTTACGGTCCAAAGTTCATCTGGCCTTTGTTTCAGAGAGACGGACATTTCTCCATCCTTGTTCCCATTGAGTTGCCTTGTAATCCGCGCTGTTTGAGCTTCGCGATTCAGGTGGCGAAATTATTCAAGGCGAAACTGGAGGTCCTGCATGTAGTCGACATGGATCGAGCGGTCTCCATGCCGCATGCGTTTCAGGACATGCAGTACACCTGCGAAGATATTGCTTCACACCTCCGTACGGGAGACGTGGAAGTAGCCGGATCGCTGCTATTCGGAAAACCGGACACCTCCATCGTTTCACGTAGTCGCGAATTGCAGTGCTCCTTTATTCTGATGCCACTGGAGACTCGAGGCCATCTTTCTTCGGCCAAATCAGACAATGTGGCTGCGAACGTCATCCGAACTGCTGAAGTCCCCGTCATGACCTACAGAATAGACTAGGACATGGTCCCATCTACTATGCTGGGCTGCCAATACGGAGTGCCTCGTTCGCGGGTGTACCTCGTGCTGTTGCCTGTCTGCGTAGGCCCTAGAACTTTATAGTCGTAGAATGCTGAGCAACGAGGTCCTCACAGCAAATGCCATCTGTTCCAGGAACAGATCCGCAAAAGTTCCAGTCGAAGCCAGATCGAATGGTGAACGCACAGCAATGGCTCGCTTCAATTGTCGAATCCTCTGAAGATGCCATTATTAGTGAAACCCTCGATGGGACCGTCACCAGTTGGAACAAGAGTGCGGAGAGAATCTTCGGTTATTCAGCCTCTGAAGCGATAGGCAGGCCTATCTCTTTTCTGGCCTGGCCCGGAAATGAGGAGGACATGACGCGACTAGTTGAACAGATCCGCCGCGGGGAGCGAGTCGACCATTACGAGACAGTCAGACGGCACAAGGATGGCGGGCCAGTCTTCGTGTCATTGACCTTGTCGGGCATTCTCGATGCTGACGGAAGCACAGTTGGAATCTCGAAGATTTCCCGTGATATCTCGAGCCGCAAGGAAGTCGACGAAACCGTTGCCTTGCAGGCACGACTATTGGATCAGGTGTACGAACCAATCCTGGTTCGAAACATGGATGATCGCATCTTGTATTGGAACAAGGGTGCAGAACGAGTTTATGGATGGACTGCGGAAGAGGCGATAGGAAAAGTCAGCCGCGAGTTGCTCAAAGCGGAGTTTAAGGAACCTGAGCTATCGATTCGCGAGGCACTTGAGGCAGATAAGATTTGGGAAGGCGAGGTCTCGCATCTAACCCGCGACGGCAATTGTCGAATGATGCTTAGCCGATGGAAGATGCAGGAGGGTCGCAGTGGTTGGGAGATCCTCGAGACGAGTTTTGACATTACAGAAAGAAAGCGGGCGCTTGAACAGGAAGAACAGGCCAGAGCGGTAGTCCTTGCGGAAACGAGGTTTCGTGAGTTGATTGAGAACGCTCCAGATGCCATTCTTCAGGTCGATCCCACTGGGAAGATAGTTGTCGCTAATCGCACCGCAGAAAGAATGTTTGGTTACGCCCGGGAAGAGTTGCTCGGTGAAAACGTTGACAAGCTTGTCCCGATGAAGGCAAGAGCAGACCACATGAAGCACAGAGCCAACTTCGCCAGATCTCCAAAGATCCGTCCAATGGGCAGTGGTATGGAACTATCCGCTCTACGAAAGGATGGGATCGAAGTTCCGGTGGAGATCAGCCTTAGTCCCTCATATCAGGAGAGCGGCACCAATGTCACGGCAGTAATTCGTGATGTCAGTGAGCGTAGACAGACAGAGGTGCGGCTGCGGTCTCTCCAGGAAAACTATATGGCGGAACTGGAGGCTCGGCAAAAAGAGGCTGACCGCCTCAACCGCTTAAAGAGCGAGTTCCTTGCGAGTATGAGCCATGAACTGAGAACTCCGCTTCATACTATTATCGGTTTTGCGGACTTGCTGGGTGAAGAGAATGATGGACCGTTGAATGAGAAACAAAGGCGATTTCTTCGACATATCCAGGAAGATTCCGAACACCTTCTGGGATTGATCAATGACGTGCTAGACCTAAGCAAGATAGAAGCGGGGGCGGTGTCGCTCCGAATTGAAGATGTTTCTCTCGCGGCCTTGATCTCTGATGCGGTGAATGCGATTCGGCCACGAGCCGCGATAAAATCTCTTGCGTTGGACACATCCGACATTTTTCCGGGCCTCGTCGCGGTTGACCCAATGCGCTTGAAAGAGGTCTTCTACAACCTGCTGAGTAATGCTGTTAAATTCACTCCAGAAGGCGGGGATATCACATTGCAAACGGAAGAGGAGGGCCGATTTGTACGCATTACGGTCTCCGATTCAGGCATTGGTATCCCGGCTGATCAGTTAGAACAGGTCTTTGAAAAGTTCTATCAGGTAGGTTATGCCGCAAGTGGTGTCCGCGAAGGAACCGGCCTAGGCTTGGCGATCTGTAGGCGTTTGATTGAGATGCATGGCGGCAGAATCTGGATCGAGAGCGCTCCTGGCTGCGGAAGTCACTTTCATTTCACTGTTCCCAAAGCAATGTGATCATGATCACTTCAGAATAGTCGTTGTTGGGATAAGACTAGAACGTTGAAGAAAATAGGATCCCGATGCGACCCACTGAACTGCCCTGTTCTAGACAAGTGATATTGATCGCCGATGATAGGTCGAGTAGTCGCGAACTTCTACGAGCAATTTTGGAGCAGGCGAACTATGTCGTAGTTGAGGCCGTCGACGGGGAAGAAGCACTTTTGATGGCCTCCGAAACAAACCCACATCTGATAATTCTGGACATTCATATGCCAAAACGTGATGGCTTTGGAGTGATAGAGGAGTTGCGAAAGGATCCGGCTCTCCAAGATTTGCCAATCATGGCACTGACTGCGAGTGCTTCGCTAGATGAAAAAGACCGGATTATTGACTCCGGATTTGACGCCTGTCTTATCAAACCAATTGGCCCGTCAAGGCTGCGCGATGCGGTAGCCTCTCTATTACACCAATCCGAGTCAATTACCTAGCTCAGGGTATCGGCGTAGAAAGTTGGTTGAGACCGTGCTTCTTCATCTTGTAGCGCAGTGCATCCCTGCCGATTCCTAAGTGCCGTGCGGCCAAAGATTGGTTTCCATGCGTTTCGGCCAGAGTGCGAATAACAAGTTCCCGTTCTTGTGTAGCCAATGCGAAGGGGCCACTATCTGCATGCTCCATCGTTTCGGCGGCGCGATCGACGAAAGCTTCTGAGATTTTGGCTTGCCGGCTCATTGCAGGATCATTGGCATGCAGGAGTCTTGCTGGCAAGTCCTGCACATCAACCATATTTCCGGTTGTCATCATGCAGGCATGGCCGATAGCGTGTTCCAATTCACGCACATTACCTGGCCACGAATGGCGCTCCAGAAGAATCATGACGCGGGGAGTTACGCCATGAATCACCTTGTCATACTCCTGCGCAAACCGTTGAATAAAATGCCGGATGAGCAGGGGTAGGTCCTCTGCTCGTTCCCGCAGGCTTGGAGCGGTAATCTCGACCATTGAGAGACGGTAGTACAGGTCCTCGCGGAACCCTTTCTCTCGGATGGCTTGGGGCAGATTCTTATGGGTCGCGGCGATGACCCGCACATTCACCCGGCGTGCATGGAGAGAGCCAACACGGGTAATCTCCTGGTTTTGTACAGCTCGCAATAATTTGGCTTGAGTTGACAGGGGCATGTCTCCGATCTCATCGAGGAATAGCGTGCCCTCATTGGCGAGCTCAAAAAGTCCAATTTTGTCGCGATCGGCTCCGGTAAACGCACCCCGCACATGACCGAAGAGCTCGCTCTCAAAAAGAGTTTCCACAACCGCGGAACAGTTCAATACAACATACTTTCCTATAACGCCGCTGAGGCGGTGCAGTGCCTGTGCCAGAAGATCCTTACCAGAGCCGGTTGGGCCATTGATCAGTACGGAGCGGTAATGGGGAGAAATTCTCTGCAACCTCGCAAAGACCTCCCACATCTGCGGACTGCGCGCAATCAGACCTTCAAACTGTACCGCCTCGGAGCCGTAAGCGTCGGTAGTCACTGCACGTTGTCGGCGTTGTGCTGAGTCCAGGAGCCGATCGACACGCTGACGGAGAAGGAGCAACTTTACCGGCTTTTCAAGATAGTCGGCCGCCCCTTTTTGTATGGCCTCAACTGCCGTCTCAGTCGTGTAATGGGCGGTCATCAGAATAACGTCAATTGATGGATCGATTTTCGTCACCCGCTCCAATACCTGCAACCCATTGAGACGGGGCATGACGAGATCGGTGATAACGAGATGGGGACGAAGCTCCTGAACGAGTTTCAAACCCTCCTCTGGATCGTTGGCGGTGTGAACAGATATACCGTCGCGGCCCAACGCCGCCGACAACAGCTCAAGGCTGCGCGCATTGTCATCAATCACGACAATTCGTATGAGATCTGCCATAGGGCGGTGCCTCAGCGGTGAGTCCATGCTACAAGGGTCACCCATCGCTGCGCCATATGGCGCAGCGCGATGGGTTCTTGGGCTCAAATGTGCGTTTCTCTTGTTTGGAGCTAACTGCTAAGTTGCTGAAATTGCTAATGCATTGAGCAATTTACAGTTTGGTGGTTGAAGTGCTTTAGCCGATGTATCACGACCGGAGGTCGCCAATGAAAAGCTGCCTGAATTGTTCCCAACGAGACCAGCATGCCTTCTGCCATCTCGGCGAAGACGCTATGGCCTTTCTTGAGTCTGTGTCGGTCTCAGCAGAATGCCCTCGTGGTGCGATTTTTTTCCGCCAGGGGGATCGATGCGACGCCGTGTATGTCCTTTGTTCCGGTCGCGTAAAACTATCTACAACATCGAGCGAGGGCCGGACGATGATCCTGCGGATTGTCGACCCTGGATATGTTCTGGGTCTGAGTGCAATTTTGTCTGAGGGAGTTCATGAAGTCACAGTGGAGTCTTTGGAGCCTTGCCAGGTTAAAGTTATCAATCGTCGCCCGCTGTTGGAGATGCTTGAGAAGTACGGCGACGCCAGTGTCGGAGCAGCAAGAGCACTTGCATCGGAGTGCTGCAGCGCATTTGATGAAGTACGACGGATTGGCCTTCCTACATCCCCGGCTGGACGAGTAGCTCGCCTGCTGCTCGACTGGACGACGGAGAAATCAAGGGCGCGAAACGCCAAGGCGTCCGTAGCCATGCCCCTGACTCACGAGGAACTGGCATCCATGACGGCCACCTCACGCGAGACAGTCACCCGCACATTGAGCCGCTTCCGCCGTGACAATCTGATCACGATCAAGGGTATCTCGCTGACGGTGCTTCAGCCGGATGCGCTAGAACAGCTTTCCGCCTGCTAAGAACCGGTACATTCAACTTGGATCGAACAACGATTCGATCACAGACTCGAATTGGAAGTCAGCATAACGTCAGTCTCATGCAAGCTCCAGAAGGTTTATATGAGAAGGCTTGCCCTGGCGACAGCGGCACTACTTGAAGACTTTCAAGTACACCGCTTAGAGCGGATATTCTGAAGATGTTTTCGCTTTATGGATCAAACTCAGATGGCCAGCTCAGTGGCATCGTTACCATCGACACAACCAACAGGTGAAGCTTTAGTTGGCTCCATTGATTTTGTCTATGCAGTTTCTTGCACGCCTTTTGCATACCCGGGTCAATCTGTTGACATTCCTATATCCGGCGAATTCCAAATAGTGACTGCAACGATTGTCGGAACCCCGATACGGACTCCTTAGCATGGCCGCTAACAATCCGGACAGTTCCTACGTCTCTGTCGTGTTGTCGACGCCGACGAAGCTCGTGGACTAAGTGCTATCTCTCTGGAGCCGAAACATTTCAATCCGAGCAAAGGTTCGGAAATTCTGTCGCAGCGTTGGCTTGAACACCGGCCATTCATCAGGTGTCACTAGAGGCTCGGTGGATCCTGGGTCCTGAGCATGGTTCAAATGAACTAGCACAAAATGGTTTTCCGGAAGCATTGCGCAATCTGGAAATCTTTACATAGCATCATGTTGCCACCTGCCGCCCTTCGCGGGTTCGGCTGATCCGGAAAACGAGCCCGAGCAACGATCTATGATTGTTAATCGTCGTGATTTTGTAGTGGGTGCTGCGAGCACCCTAGCGTCCGCTAAGTTGATGGGTGAAGCAAATGCGCGGACGAATCGCCGTCCCAATCTCGTATATGTCTTTGCTGATCAACTCCGTTACTCCTCATGTGGGTATGCCGGAGACGAGTATGCACGCACTCAAAACATCGATGCGCTGGCGGCACAGGGTTGCAACCTTCATCAGGCGATCAGTTCAACGCCGGTATGTGCACCGTATCGAGCTTCGCTGATGACTGGTAAGTATCAGTCCAGTACGGGCATGGTCATCAACGAGATTCGCCTAAGTCCTGAGCACGAATGTTTTGGCCATGCTTTGAAGAAAGCTGGTTACAAAACGGCCTATATCGGCAAGTGGCACCTGTGGGCGAATCAACTGGGGCACCACAATCTAGTAAAAAATGGCTTTGTGCCTCCGGGACCTTATCGCCTCGGATTTGATGATTTTTGGGAGGCCTACAACTTCAACCACTTTTACTATCATTCGCCCTACTTCAATAGCGACGCCACGCCGCATATTCGTGAGCAGTATGAGCCAGATGCTCAAACCGATGTGGCGATTCGTCATCTTAAAGCATTGGCGGGTAAGAGCGAGCCCTTCGCTATGTTTCTTTCCTGGGGTCCGCCACACTCACCGTGGGGCCAGGGGAATGTTCATCCACGATTTGCTGAGATGTTTCGTGGCGTAAACATACCGCTCAGTCCTAATTACTTGACCGTATCTGACCCATATGGTGACAACTGGCAGAAGTTGCCTGCGAAGTTTGACGCTACCGTCCGCGACGATATCCGAACCTATTATGCGCAAGTCGCCAACCTCGACTGGAATATCGGCCGCCTGATGAAAGCTCTGGACGAAACTGGCCAGGCGGATAACACAATCGTCGTCTTCACGTCCGATCATGGCGAGATGTTTGGTTCGCATGGCCGTCACGGCAAGCTCATTTTCTACGAAGAGGCGGCGCGCATACCGTTCCTTGTGCGTTGGCCCAAAAAGATTCGCGCCAAGACCGTCTCCGATGTTTTGCTTGGAACGCCAGACATCATGCCCACCCTCCTCTCCATGATGGAGATTCCCGTTCCGAAGAGCGTGGAGGGGAGGGACCTTAATCGCGCAGTAACTACAGGCAGTGATAACGGGGGGCCTGACGCTGCGCATATGCAAGGAATGGGTGCCACCGCAGCCTGGGCCGACGGCTCTGAGTGGCGAGGCCTTCGCGACAACCGATATACCTATGGGATCTATCAGCGTGACCGAAAAGAATTGCTCTTCGACAACCGAAGGGATCCATATCAACTCAATAATCTTGCCGACGACAAATCCAAGGAGTCGCTGCTTGTTCACTGTCGTTCGGTATCTGAGACCTGGCGTAAGGAGATGAATGACACCTTTGAACCTTGTACCTGGTATCAACGCTGGACCGAAGACCGGAACATTGTAGATACGGCGACGGGAGTCAAGCAGGATCTTGAAGCACTGAAGGCTGTCACCAATCACTGGTTCCCTGGATCGACTGGAGATCGCCCCGTCAGTGCCAAACCCGTTGGCAACTAGATTTTCGGATTCTCAGGCATTACGAACATCTATTATTCCGCAATGCGCTTTGTCCACTTGATTGCGGCGGTTTCCAGTCTGATGTTACTGAGCACGCTTGCGTGCGTAGGTCTTGGGCATTCCAATACCATCTGTGCTATCCCGCGAGACCCTTCTGGTTCGCTTTATGTAACGCAGCATGCCGGTATGGCTCAGGCTGCGTCCAGACTCGGAGTCAAGATTTACTGGAACGGTCCTCGAGGAGGAGACGATACACAGCAGCAGATCGAACTGATGGAACGCGCCATCCAGCAGCGTGATGTTGGCATCGTCATTACTCCTACCGCTGCATTCGCACTTGATACCGTAATTCAACGGGCTCTTTCAGAGAAGATTCCTGTGGTCATTCTGGGCGCCTCCATTCCTTTTCCGGCTGATCCGAATCTTTCATTTGTGATTAATGACATAGATCAGTCGGCGAAGTTTGCGGCGGATCGTATCTGTTCCGGCATTCGTAAACCGGGCGAGATTGCTGTCATTGGCATTGATCCTGTAACCCCCGGCAACACAGCTCTCGTAACGGCGTTTGAGAAAGCACTGATTCAATGCAAGGCCGTTGTGCGGGTTGTGAGCAAGATTGGCGGAACCTTTACCTTTGGACAGAGCAAGGAGACAATGGTCCGATTGCTCGCTGAACATCCTGAGCTTGAAGGCATCTATTCACTTAGCAGTTCCGGAACCCGCGGCGCCGTCTCTGCGCTTGAGACACTCCATCGCACCAATGCCGTCCGTGTTGTCAGTACAGATCCAAACCTCGATCTAATATTGCTTCTTCGCCGTGGGGCTGTTGATGCGCTCGTTTTTCCAAATATGCGTGCCATGGGGGAGAAATCTGTAGAGAATATCGTTGCGCTGAGGCAACATGTGACCATTAAACCCATAACGCTTTTTTCTCCAGTGCTTGTTACGCGTGAGAATGTAGATACTGAGCCTATCCAGACGTTGCTGAAGATGGATTGGAGGCAAGTCGAATGAAGAAACGTCTGCTCCTCGCGGTAACTTTAGTGCTGACTCTTTTGGGTTCCTGGTACCTACTGACCCATCGGCACTCCAATCTACCGTATGTTGACCGGTTCAGTAAAAGAGACGCAACAGGTTGGCTCGTGATGGGTGGCAACTGGCAGTTTGATGGGGACGCCGTTGTCAATCGATCGGACGAGCATGGAGCCAAACTCGTGACAGGTTCCGGTGAATGGGGAGATATCTCTCTAGACGCTGATCTGAAACTAATCGGTCATGCCGGCGACGTAGGAGTTCTTGTACGCGCTAATAACGCCGAACCAGGGGTCGACGCGTATGACGGCTACTATGTCGGGCTTCGGTCAGATGATCGTTCTCTTGTAATCGGTCGTGCCGACTATGGCTGGATGGAAGGGCGGCCAACGCCCATAGCCGGCGGGGTCATTGCGGGCCGTTGGTATCATCTGCACGTGATAGCGGTAGGCTGCGCAATCGGAGCGGAGGCGACAGATACAACCACCGGCGAAACAACGTATGGAATGCTCCAGGAGGAAAACTGCGTAGCACGAGGAAAAATCGGTATTCGCTCGATGGCAACTGGCGGTGCTTGGAAGCGAATTGTCGTTAGGCCTGCCAATACAACGGACCTAGCTCCAATTCGTCGTCAGGTGAGCTATGTGCAGACTCCGCACTTTGTCTTTCGGGAGGGTGACGTCAATCGTGTGCAGTTCGACCCCGCAATTGACGAGGCGGGAGGCGATGCTAATGGCAAGTCCTCGACCTCCCACGTAACCAATATTGAAGCGATCAAGATGCATGGGGCCGATTCGCAGAGTTCCTTGGCCATTCGAGGAGTTGTGACGCTTCTCAGTCCTCTTTATGTGCAGGACAGCACGGGAGGGATTGCAGTAGAGACCTCCAGCCGCGCCGTCCTGAATCTAGGTGATGAGGTAGAAGTTGTTGGGACGGTCAAGAGTCAAGATGACAAGGTCAGCCTCATTGCTCAAACCGTAAAGCTTACAGGAGACCGCACTCTCATTCCTCCGTCCTCTGTAACTTCGACGCAGGCGGCGGGAATTCTCTTCGACGGCCGATTGGCAGAGTTGCGTGCGCGTCTGCTAAAGAAGTCCACTGATTCTGAGGGACGCGTACTTTTGCTGCTTGAAGATGCTGCGCAAACGTTTCGCGCGGAAGGGCCTCTTGGTCTCTCTCGGGGACAGCTTGAGAAACTCATTCCCGGAAGTGAGGTGCGCATACGTGGCGTGTGCCGCGTGGGGCCATGGCAAGGTAAAGACGGCGGGGCTTTTACCATCATGATGCGCTCGATGGAAGATGCTGAGGTGACCGCGGGGCCGCCATGGTGGTCGACTCGTTTGCTAATCCGAGAGATCACCCTGCTCGTCGCCCTGATTGGCGTGGGCATCTACATCTATCTGAAAGTTGAGAGGTCGAAGATGCGCGCAATCCTGGAAGAGCGAGCACGGCTTGCACACGAGATGCATGATACGCTCGCACAAAGCTTCGCGGGTGTCGGTTTTCATCTGCAAGGTGTTCGAAACTCCGTACGTTCGGGGAAACTTACCAACTCAGATGTTGTCGACAAGCTCTCTTTGGCGTGTGAACTAATTACCCGGACTCATCGCGATGCCAGCGCTGAGATAGCCGCCCTTCATCCTGGAGTAGACGATAGCTCCGATCTCCTCACGCTGCTTGAGCGGTGCGCCTACACCATGCTTGAAGGGAATCACATCCCCATCCGACTAATTCGCGAGGGTAATCCTCACACACTGTCGCTCGCCGTTCGTGACGCCCTTTTTCATATCGGACGAGAGGCAATCACCAATGTTCTGCGTCACGCGCATGCAGAGTCTATCACCATGCGCATTAAATATGAGTACCGAACCGTAATTTTAGAGATTATTGACGATGGTTGTGGATTCAACTCCGAGCGATATGCAGATGACTTTGGTATTCGCGGGATGCGTACGAGGAGCGGTGCTATCGGAGCGACGCTGGAGGTCATTTCTGACGTCGGCTACGGCACTAGTATTCGAATACAAGCACCCTATCGCACACGAAAGGCGTTTCAGCGCGTGCGGTTTGCTGTTACGTCGACGCCCAGCGCCAAGTAGCGTCAGTCCTCTATGCGCACAAGGCCACGTTTGATCGCGACGGCTGTAGCTTCAGTGCGGTCTCGTGTACCTAGCTTCTCCAGCAAGCTTATGACGTGATTGCGTGCGGTGTATTCGCTGATATAGAGCTTGTCCGCGATTTCCTTATTTTTCAGACCTTGCGCCACAAGCTGCAATATCTCGCTTTCACGTGAGCTCAATTGATTACGCAGAGCACGTTGCGCGAGTTGCTGGGCTATGTGCGGCGGAATTGACCTTTTCCCCGAATGGACGGTCCGGATTGCTTCGATCACATGTTCCATTGGAGCCGTTTTCAGGATATAAGCCAGTGCGCCTGCCTTCATGGCGCTGAAGACATCTTCGTCAGAATGGTAGTTCGTGAGCACGGCACAACGCAGGTCCGGGCGTGTCTTCCGGAGCATCGTTATCAGCTCCTCGCCATTCATTCCTGCCATGCGAAGATCAGTGAGCAAAACATCTACGGCAATGGTCGGAATTCGTTCGATCGCCTCTTGCGCTGACCCCGCGACTCCAACGACGCTGATGTCAGGTGCGCTCTCAAGCATGGTTTGGAGACCCATCCGGACGACCTGGTGATCATCCACCACAAAAACACGAATTGTACTCAACACCGCCATGGTGAGAGGTCATCCTAGCCTGTTGTGTACGCATCGGGCAATAGTGCGAAAACACTGGTCAACTTTGGTGCTGTATTCCCATTGACCGTATTTCTGCGAAGTTACTAGCATTATCGCGCATCTACATAAGTTCATCCGGCAGCTGTGCGACTGCCCAAATGTACCGAGTCTATGAGGCCTTCAACCATGAAAGTGCGACGTCTTGCTTTTCTTGCGCTCTTCCTGCTCGAAACATCCATTTTGGCAGTTGCTCAGCAACAAGCCGCATCGCTTACTGGTCTCATCTCCGATACCTCCGGTGCGGCCGTTCCTGGTGCCACCGTTACGGTGAGCGACCCGCTTCGCGCCATCAAGCTTACGGCAATCAGCAATGATCGAGGGGAATACATCTTTCCCCAGTTGCCTCCGGATGACAATTACGTTCTGTCCGTATCTAAAACTGGCTTCAGGGAGACAATGCAAAAGGGAGTTGTCCTTCAAGTGGCGCAATCGGCCAGGATCGATCTGTCCCTCAGCGTTGGAAACGTGGCCGAAACGGTGACCGTAAGCTCGGACCCGCCGGAACTCGACACCCAGACTTCTTCGCTGGGACAGGTAATCACAGGACAGACGGTCGAGAATCTCCCTCTCAACGGGCGTAGCACCTTCCGGCTTATCGCGCTTACTCCAGGGGTGACTTTTTCTCAGTCGGCTTATGGTCAATTCGGCGATGTGGCTGTCAACACCACCTGGGACACCAATTTCACTATTAATGGCGGTCGCGCGCAGTCCAACGAGATTCTTATTGACGGCGTGCCGAGTTCCGCCGGCTTTTTTAATCAGATCACGACTCTGCCCACTGTTGACGATACCCAAGAGTTCAAAGTGGAGTCGAATAACCTTTCTGCCGAATACGGGCGCTATGCCGGTGGTGCTATTAACGTCACAACCAAGGGCGGCACCAACCAGTACCATGGAGCGGCTTACGAGTTCCTACGCAATTCGTTCTTTGATGCCAACGACTGGTTCAATAAGCGTGCCGGTAACCCGCGTGCCGCCTTCCGTATGAACCAGTTTGGCGGAACAGTTGGCGGCCCATTGACTATTCCTCACCTGTATCGCGGCAAAGATCGCACGTTTTTTTTCTTCTCTTATCAGGGAACTCGCCGCACCAAAGGAGCCACCTTCATTGGCACCGTACCCACTGCCGCTCAGCGAAACGGCGACTTCAGCGGGATCTCAGCCACTATCTATAACCCCTACACCACCAACGCAACGACAAAGGCTCGGACCGCATTTTCCGGCAACGTCATTCCTGCCAGCCTGCTTGACCCTGTTGCTGTGAAGATGGCTGCCTACTATCCGCTACCGAATACTGGCCCCGTAGGAGCGACAACCAATAACTTCCTGAGCAACGAACCAGTCAGGCTTTCGCAGGACGTTTACAGCTTGCGCATAGACCAGAATGTGACACAGAAGTATCGCGTCGGAGGTCGCTACGCTTACAGCACTACTCCGTTGACGCAGCCAGATTACTTCCACAACGTCGCTACGTCTGGTGCAGGTGCTGTCGGTACAACCACCTTTATAAATCAGTCTTTCTCGCTCAATAACATCTACCAGTTTTCGCCCACGATGCTTCTAAATGCTAATTATGGTTTTGCGCGATGGTTTCAGTCGCGTCAAACTCGCAGCTATGGCTTCGACAATAGCCTTCTCGGATTCCCGCCTTCTCTTGTGAGTGCGATCTCTATTCCGATGTTTCCTGCCGTTAACATCGCCGGCTATACCGGTCTGGCGAATCAGAGCTATCTCATCAATGGCAATGATTCGCATGCGGCTCTAATTAATCTGAAGAAGATCCTCTCCCGGCACAGTCTAACGGTTGGTGTGGATGGCCGTCTTCACCGCATCAACTTCTTCAACGTAGCTAATAGCGCCGGAGTCTATGGTTTTGCGAATGCGCAAACCCAAGGGCCTATCGCTACCAATGCGACAGGCGGCAACGCCCTCGCAAGCTTCATGCTCGGCTTTGGAAACACCGGAAGCATACCCATAGGTTCCGGTGTCGCTCTTCAAAATTTTTACGGCGCAGTATATGTACAGGACGACTTTCATGTGGCGAGCAATCTTACGCTCAATCTTGGTATCCGTTACGACGGCGAGTCCCCATACACTGATCGCAACAACGAACTGAACTATTTTGATCCGAGGGTCGCCAGCCCAGCGGCAAACCCAAGCTTTCCCACCTTGACGGGTGGTCTCGTGTTCGCCTCTACGGGCAACACACCGAGGACCGTTTACAGCAGACAGCGCAACAACATTGCTCCTCGAATAGGTTTTGCATATAGCCCCGATCCCTTGACCTCCGTCCGCGGCGGATTTGGACTTTCCTATGCTCCACTTGAAGTGGCAAATAACGCTGTAGGGTTTTCGCCCAGTCTCGGATTTGCCTCGTCTACGTCCTGGAACACTTCGATTGATGGCGGCTTTACGCCCAACAATTTGTTGCGCAATCCCTTTCCGCAAGGTCTGGTGCAACCTAGTGGCTCGTCACTAGCGGCGGGCACCCAATTAGGTCAGGCGATCACTGTGTGGAATCACAATCCGGCGACGCCATACGGCATGCAGTGGAACTTCGACGTGCAGCGCCAGTTTCCACATTCTGTGCTTTTCGATCTTGGGTATGCCGCATCACGCGGAGTTCATCTGACCAGCACGTTCGACCTGAACACGCTCGATCCTCAATATCTTTCTCTGGGCACGGGCCTCACTACTCAGGTCGCCAATCCGTTCCGCCCCTACGTCTCAATCGGTACGCTCTCCAACGCAACTGTGGCACGTCGGCAGCTTCTTTTGCCATTCCCGCAATTTCTGAGTGTGCAGGAGGTCAACAATCCTTACGGTTCGTCGACGTACCACTCGCTGCAGGCGAAATTGGTAAAACGTATGTCGGGGGGAGTTAGCCTACTAGCCTCGTACACGTGGAGCAAACTCATCTCTAATGTCAATGCTCAGAATGCTCCTATAGGTCCTACGGACAACACGAACGTTCAAAACTTCTATGATCTTCGGGCCGAGCGCGCCGTTTCTGAGCTTGACCAGACACACAATCTTGTCGTCAACGGAGTTTTCCAGCTTCCCTTTGGGCGCGGCCAACGCTTCCTGCAAGATGCCAATACCGTCACAAATACGTTTATCGGCGGCTGGCGCCTGACGGGAATTCTGGCACTACAGAGCGGATTCCCGTTGACGCTTAGCGCAGCAGGCACGGGAGCAGGCACACGCCCCAATTTGGTTCCCGGGGTGAATCCGAAGATCAGCACAAATCGGACCAATCAACAAATCGTACAGGCCTACTTCAACACAGGTGCTTTTGTTACTCCACCTCCGTACACTTTCGGTACTGTGGGTAGAACGTTTACCGATGTGCGTGGCCCGGGGATCGCAAATCTTGATGCATCTATCCAGAAGGACACATCGTTTGAAGGACTTCATACGGAACTCAGGCTTGAGATGTTCAATGTCACGAATACTCCTCACTTTGCCATGCCTGATATGGCGCGGCAAAACGCTTCTTTCGGTACCATCACCAGCGTTCTGCCTTCCCCGCCACAACGCCAGATGCAGGTAGCTCTGAAACTGCTGTTCTAGTTACATAAAGGAATCTGATTGATGAGCATGAATCGTCGCGAAGTTATTAAGGGTGCGCTCTTATCCGCCGGCGTTATATCTGCAGGCAGCGCCGTAGCGCAGCAGGTAAGCAGCCGCGCAGCTGATCGTCCAGGTCGACAAGGTCCGCACCAGAGCTATCCATCTCCACCATTCAAGACCAATCATGAGCGGATGCCAAACATTCTATGGGTATGCACCGACCAGCAGCGATTCGAGACGCTTGCCGGACTAAGTAATTCCATCATCAAAACTCCGAACCTGCAGAAGTTCATGTCGGAGTCCGTGACTTTTACGAATGCGTTCTGCCAGACACCGATCTGCTCGCCGTCCCGAGCCAGCTTTCTCACCGGACGCTACCCGCACGTGACTGGTCTCCGCGCGAACGGTCAGAGGATTAGGCCGACTGAACGCTTGATCACGCGAATGCTTGCCGACTATGAATACACATGTGGGCTGGTTGGAAAGTTACATCTTTCGCCATGTCTTGGTGGCCGTGTCGAAGATCGTATCGATGACGGATACGAAGTCTTCAAATGGAGTCACGATATATCAGATCAATGGCCGTTGAGGAACGAATGGTATGTTTGGCTCGACCGTCAGGGTGTCAAGCTTCCAAAATTCCCAGCTTCCCCCGTTTGGGGCATGCCTATCGATCCGAAGTACACCCAGACGGCATGGTGCGCAGATAGCGCGATACAGTTCATGCGACAACAGCGTGACTTTAATCCTTGGTTGATGTCCGTCAATATCTTTCAGCCGCATCATCCATTCTTTCCTACGCAGGAGTACCTCAGCCACTACGACCCCAAGAAGGTGCCAACGCCGGCTTATCGTGAAGGGGAGCTTGAAAATAAGCCGGTTTTTCAGGCAGTCGATCATCGCGGAGCATATGGTGGCACCGCGATCTCGTTTGCCAATACCGCTCCTGATGTCCATCAGCAGGTGATCGCAGCCTATTACGCAATGATTGAGCAGGTTGACACCGACATGGGCCGCATGATGCAAGTTCTTGAAGAGAGTGGGCAAGCTGACAACACAATCGTTATCTTCATGAGCGACCACGGAGAGATGCTGGGTGACCATGGAATCTATCTTAAGGGGCCATATTTCTATGATTGCCTTACTAGGGTTCCTCTGATCATCCGCTGGCCCGGGCGATTCAAAAAAGGCCTCAAGATCGACTCGCTCGTTGAACTTACGGACATTGCTCCAACTCTGCTTGAAGCAGCGGGAATTCCGGTGCCGTCAGGTGTCCAGGGAAGGTCTCTCATGCCGCTGCTGGCAGGGCAGGGTACGGAGCATCGTGACTCCGTCTACATGGAATACTTCGATGCGAACGCAACCTATGAGATTCCACCCATGCTGACGAGTGTTCGTACTACAAAGTGGAAATTGAACTACTGTGACAAGCCAAGAAACGGAGAACTATACGACCTTGAAAAGGATCCGGGCGAGTTTAACAATCTTTGGGGTGATCCCCATCACCGTGACGCGCAAGAGATGATGATGCATACCTTGGTTGGGCGCATGATTGAAACTACCGACCCTCTGCCTGAACGCCACACCTCATGGTAAAAACTACTACTTAGAAAGACAGGAAACGATGCGAATCAAAGTAGCAGCGACTATGGCTGCGTCGGTTGCAATGTGTCTTCCAGCGGTAGCACAGCAACATCGTGCACCCGCAGTCCCGCTTGTCACCAATGACCCTTTCTTTAGTCTTTGGTCGATGTCTGACAAGCTGACTGACACGCCCGTGAAGCACTGGACAGAGGTCGCTCAACCGATTACAGGGTTGATTCGTATCGATGGGAAGCCCTATAGATGGATGGGAGTTATCCCCCGCGGTTATTTCGGGATGCCGCCGGTCGACGCGATGGAGCAGACCTCGGTAGAGATCACCCCCTTACACTCGCGCTATACCTTTAGTGCTGCGGGGATCGAGCTAAAGGCTACCTTCTTCACTCCTCTCTTTCCAGACGACCTGGATGTGATGTCACGCCCGGTGACCTACCTCAGTTGGAGTGCGCGGGCCACAGACGGCAAGCAACACCAGACTGATCTTATGATCGACGTAGACCCTCTCATCGCTGTTGATCAGCCTGGGCAGCAAGTGGTATGGTCGCGCACTCGCGCTTCTGGATTGACTGTGATGAGTGTGGGCAATCGCGATCAGCCTACGCTTCATCAGTCCGGTGACCGCGTTCGCATCGACTGGGGGTACTTCCATCTCGCCGTTCCCGATTCCGCTTCGCTGAACACTTCAATGTCTTTTGAGGCGATCCCTGCCTTCGTGAACAGCGGCAACCTGCCTGAGGCAGATGATTCCACAATGCCGCTCCCCGCAGCGCGGCGTGGGCGTTCCGCACATTTGGCGGCAAAACTGTCTCTAGGTTCCATTGGATCATCAGCTGTCGAACGCCATCTCGAACTGGCTTACACCGATGGTTATTCCATTGAATATCTTGGCCGGAAGCTTCGTGGCTACTGGCAACGTAATGGAATGACCGAAGGAGGGCTTCTCTCCACGGCAGAAAAGGAATATCCACAGCTCGAACAGCGTGGAGTGCGTTTCGACGAAGAGACAATGGCTCAGATGGAGAAGGCAGGAGGTCCCGACTATAAGTACCTCACTTCTTTATTGTTCCGCCAGACGATCGCGGCGCACAAGCTGGTTGCCGATATTGACGGTACCCCTATGTTCTTCTCTAAAGAGAACGACAGCAACGGATGCATCGATACAGTCGACGTCACGTACCCGTCCTCTCCATTTTTTCTTCTGTTCAATCCCAAGCTACTTGAAGCTCAGCTTGAGCCCCTGATGCGATATGCCGCTCTACCGCGTTGGCGCTTCCCATTCGCTCCGCATGATCTGGGAACGTATCCGCTTGCCAACGGCCAGGTATATGGAGGCGGCGAGGTGAACGAAGAGAATCAAATGCCTGTTGAAGAGAGCGGCAATCTCATCATCATGATTGCTGCGCTTGGGCGTAGCGAAGGCAACTGGGATTTTGCCAGGCGTTTCATGCCACAACTCACGCAATGGGCAGACTATCTTGAAAAGAAAGGCATGGATCCAGAAAACCAGCTCAGTACAGATGACTTCGCCGGCCATCTTGCCCACAATACCAATCTTTCCATCAAGGCAATTGAGGCGCTAGGAGCGTTCGTTCAGATCGCGCGGGGCGTAGGAGACACAAAACTCGCCGATCGCTATGAAGGAATTGTTCGTAAGCTTCCTGCGCAGTGGGAGAAGATGGCGCTCGATGGCGATCACTACAGACTTGCTTTTGACCAGCCGGGCACCTGGAGTCAAAAGTACAACCTCGTCTGGGACGATCTGCTCGATTTGCATCTCTTTTCGAACAAGGTGATGGAGACCGAGTGGGCCTTCTATACAAAACAGATGCAACACTACGGGCTTCCTCTTGATAACCGGAAACCGATTACCAAGCTTGATTGGGAAGTGTGGACTGCAACCTTAGCACCCAAGCCGGATCAGTTCCATGATCTTGTCCATCGCCTAGTCGTATGGGCCGACGAGACTCCATCCAGGGTGCCTACGACCGACTACTACGACACCGTAAGCGGAAAGCAGATGGGGTTCCAGGCCCGGTCGGTGGTCGGTGGCGTTTTCATTAAAGCTCTGCAAGATAAAGTAATTAGCAAAAAGTAATGCGGAAAGTAGCTGACCGTACTCTTCCCGTTTCATGAGTCTTTATCACTGAATTGAGCAATAGCAAAGAAGCGAGGTGAACGAACGGACTCCGCATCCTATTGCAGGTTTTGTTCCTGCCGCATCCGGCATAGGTCCACCATACTTCAGCAGCGGCGCATCGACGGTTGCCGAGGCTTTGTGAATCGGTTGCTCCTAGGCATGACCCGTAGAAGTAGTGAAGATCGCAAACAATAGCACGGCGGTCGACCGCCGAACTCCGAATCTTGAGCGGAAAGGAGTGTGTTTGCGAGCAGCCTGTGGATAAGAACGCATTGTTGCCGAGTATTCCTTTCGCGAAATCTTTGATAGTAGCGGCTTCAGTTAAGAAATATCACTTGATCTCATCAGGTAGCTTGTTGCCCCCATCTCTTTGGGATTAGCATGTTGGCCTCGCTCCTTTTGCCGGCGGGGGACATGTCGGCTGGGCTCTTCCGGAGGAAACGTAACGAAGCTTGATCTAACGCGTAGAAGTTTCCTCGCTGCGGGCGCAGCAGCAGCTGTGCTGCCGCATCTCCCAGATCTCCTGGCGCAAACTGCTATCGTCGCTCCTGACGAAACGTGGGCCCGCAAGACGAAGCGTTGGGCTCAACTCACACTCGTCGAGGACGACGCGAAAAACTTCGATCTCGACTTCTGGCTCGACTACTTTCGCAAGACGCGGTCCGATGGCCTTTGCTTCTCAGCCGGCGGGTGTGTTGCCTATTATCCGACTGAGGTGCCGTTTCATCATCGCAGCGCATGGCTGGGCCAGAGAGACATCGTTGGCGAAGTTGTCGAGAATTGCCGCAAGCAGGGCATGTCTGTTCTTTTGCGCGCCGATCCGCATGCAACCTACGACGATGCTGCCGCGGCGCATCCGGAGTGGATTGCATATACGGGCGATGGCAAGCCGCGTCGGCACTGGGCCTCGCCGGAGATGTGGGTGACTTGCGCTCTTGGCCCATACAACTTCGAGTTTATGACGGCAGTGCATCGCGAAATGATGCAACGTTACAAGCCCGAGGGAATCTTCCTGAACCGGTGGGAAGGATCGGGCGACTGTTTTTGTC
>Ga0070671_100000541_pt1 | contig 26649 bp, 33 predicted proteins | sample KBSS73metaG_FD_65341 | JGI IMG/M metagenome (GOLD analysis project Ga0070671, IMG submission 65341) | Switchgrass rhizosphere microbial communities from Kellogg Biological Station, Michigan, USA - KBS S7-3 metaG | ecosystem: Host-associated > Plants > Roots > Rhizosphere > Soil ...
TTCTTCATCCGGCGGAGGTTGAAGAACAGCTTCTTCTGAGCCGCGGTGGTGCCCATCTTGACCAGGCTCCACGAGCGCAGGATGAATTCCTGGATCGAGGCGCGGATCCACCACATCGCGTAGGTCGCGAGGCGGAAACCGCGGTCGGGCTCGAACTTCTTCACGCCTTGCATCAGCCCGATATTGCCTTCGCTGATCAGTTCGCTGACCGGCAGGCCGTAGCCGCGGTAGCCCATGGCGATCTTCGACACGAGCCGAAGGTGCGAGTTGACCAGCTTTGCCGCGGCCTCCGTGTCGCCATGCTCACGCCAGCGCTTGGCGAGCATGTACTCTTCCTCCGGGCTGAGAATCGGGAACTTCTTGATCTCCGCGAGATAGCGGTTGAGTCCGGCCTCCCCACCGGACGCGGGGAGCGACACGATCCCTTTGTTGTTAGCCATGGTCTTGCGTCTTCTCCCTTTTGCGAGGGCGCTCTAACGGCGCCCTAGCGAGTTGATCCTCATACACCAAGTGCGTTGAACAGTTCCTGCATGTCCGGTGGCATGGGACTTTGAAACGACAGTCTGTTTTTCGTCACCGGGTGGATGAAGCCAAGCTCCGCGGCATGCAGCGCTTGACGGTGAAACCTTAGTTCTTTCAATATCTTGCCGTGAGTCTTTCCGGCCCGGCCGTAAACCGGGTCGCCGACCAGCGGGTGCCCGATCGAAGCCATGTGGACTCGGACCTGATGAGTGCGCCCGGTTTCGAGGCTGCATTCGACCAAAGCCGCGTCCTTGAGATCGTGGAGCCGACTCCAGTGCGTGACCGCACGCTTGCCGCGGCTGCCTTCGACGATTGCGATCTTCTTCCGGTTCAACGCCGAGCGGGCGAGCGGCGCGTCGACCGTGCCTTTGCTGGCATTTGGAATGCCATTAACGATGGCCAAATAGCGGCGGTCGATCGAATGGGCCGCGAACTGCTTGGCCAGTCCTTCGTGCGCCACATCGGTCTTGGCGACGACGAGCAGTCCGGAGGTGTCCTTGTCGATCCGGTGGACGATCCCGGGCCGAGCGACCCCGCCGATCCCCGACAACGATCCGTCGCAATGATGGAGCAGGGCGTTGACCAGCGTCCCGTCGAGATTGCCGGCCGCCGGATGGACCACCAGGCCGGCCGGCTTGTCGACGACCAGCAGATGCTCGTCTTCGAACGCAATGGTCAGCGGAATGTCCTGGGCTTCGTTGTGAGCGGTCGTAGGCTCGGGCACCGCCACACGAAGGGCCTCGTCGCCGCGTACCTTGATGGCCGGATCGCGCAGGGCCTTGCCTGCAGCTTCGATGGCGCCGCTGCGGATCAGGGCCTTGAGCCGCTCGCGCGACAGGGTTGGGACCGCGTCGGCCAGCGCGCGATCGAGCCGCCACCCCGCATGGGCGGGCGCCAGGCGCACGTCGATCGTTTGAATTCCCCCCATCTTCGATAGGAAATATGGGTTTGCGGTCCCGGTTCTTCAATGTCGCGGAGCTTGCGCGAGATTAAAGTCTGCCCCATCAGCCACTTGCATGAATGCTGTCGATCTCGCCAGTCTGCTTTGCTCGCGGCTCTGCCACGACCTGATGTCCCCCGTGGGCGCTCTGAACAATGGGATTGAGCTGCTCGCCGACGAGACCGATCCCGAAATGCGCGAGAAATGCTTGGAGTTGCTCGCGGATAGCGCGCGGGCTTCGGCCAACAAGCTGAAATTCTTCCGGCTTGCGTTCGGCGCGGCGGGAGGGTTTGGCGAGGAAATCGATACCCACGAAGCCGAAGCTGCGCTCGAAGGCCTGTTCGGAGCCGAAAGGCGGATCGAACTCGGCTGGGTCGTCAAGGATGACAAGCTCCCCAAGACCGCGGTCAAGGTGCTGCTCAATCTTGCGTTGATTGCCGGGGACGCCCTTGTCCGCGGCGGCCGGCTCGACGTCGGTGCCGAGCGTAGCGGTGATGCAGTTGAGCTAGCCGTTCGCGCCGAGGGTCCACGCATCCTGCTCGACCCGGTGTTGCGAGAGACGCTCGGCAACGGCGCAACAGGCACAGTCGAGCCGCGTGCGGCGGCGGCGTGGCTCGCGCATAATTTGATCAGCGACGCCGGAGGCTCGATCCAGCTGTCTGACGCGTCGAGCGAGGCGCTCACGATCGGCGCGCGCCTCCCATCACAGGGATAACGCGGCATTAACTCCTGCCCGGCATAAGGCCCTTCGAAGCCAGCGCTGAGGGGCGATTTCGCCGATGGATGACCTGATTGCCGATTTCGTAGCCGAATGCCGCGAAATGCTCGAAGCGCTGGGCGGCGAAATCGTCGCCTGGGAGGCGCAGCCGGACGACCGCGCTCGCCTCGACAGCATTTTCCGCTTCGTCCACACGGTGAAGGGTAATTGCGGCTTCTTCGAATTCCCGCGTCTCGAGGCGTTAAGCCACGCCGCGGAAGACGCGTTGGCCGATTGCCGCGCCGGACGTCGCCAGCCCGACGGCGCTCTGGTTAGCGCAGTGCTCGCTGTCATTGACCGGATCGGCGAAATGGTCGCTGCCATCGAGGCTGGCGAGGATATGCCGATGGGTGATGACAATCACCTGATCGACGCACTTGCTCCGGGTGCCGAAGGCGCGGCAGCTCCGGTTGTGACCGCAGCCGAGGCGGCCACCAAGGCCTCGGCGGCACCGCGGACGATCCGCCTCTCGGTCGAGCTCCTCGACCGCGTGATGAGCACGGTTTCCGATATGGTTTTGGCTCGCAACGAGCTCGCCCGGCGCCTGCGCGAATCCACCAGCGACGTTCCGATTGACGGCGCGTTCGAACGCCTTTCCTCGATCATCGCGGAGATGCGTGACGCAATCACCCGTACGCGCATGCAGCGGATCGAGAATCTCTTCGTGGGATTGCCGCGAATGGTCCGCGACTTATCGGCCGAGCTCGGAAAGCAAGTGCTTGTCGATATCGAGGGTGGTGATGTCGAGCTTGATCGCGAAATGATCGAGATGATCCGCGATCCACTTACGCACATCATTCGCAATGCTGTCGATCATGGGATCGAGAAGCCCGCCGACCGACTGAAGGCCGGTAAGCGCGAGATTGGCGTGCTGGCGGTCTCTGCCCGGCAGTCGGGCAACCAGATTCTGATCGATATTCAGGACGACGGGCGCGGCATCGACGGCAAGAAGCTGGTCGAGAAAGCGATCGCCAATGGCGTCGTCACCAAGGACGAGGCGGCCGAGCTCAATCCGCGCGAAAGGCTTGCGCTGATCTTCGCGGCCGGCCTGTCAACCGCGCAGGAGGTCACCGCCATTTCCGGGCGGGGCGTCGGGATGGATGTCGTCCGTTCGAACGTCGAGCGGATCGGGGGCATCGTCGAAGTCGACAGCAAGCCCGGCGAGGGAACGCGCATGACCCTGCGCGTCCCGCTGACCCTAACCATCATCCCAGCACTGACGGTTTCGATCGCCGGCCAGCATTTTGCGATTCCACGTTCGGCGATCGAGGAGATCGTCCGCGCCAACGGCGAGAGCGTGACGCTCGAGCACCTCGGCGGTGCCGGCGTCGCGACCATCCGCGGGCGTCGTGTGCCTGAGATCAGCCTCGCATCGGTGCTTGGCCTTGAGAGCAAGGTCGCCGAGCAGGACCGCACGTTGGTCGTACTCCGGCCTGCGGGCGGCGACGTCTACGCGCTGTCCGTCGACCGCATTCACGATCACGAAGAGCTGGTGGTGAAGCCCGCCGCGCCCGCAGTCATGGCGACCGGCCTCTATGCCGGAACGACCCTTGCCGACGACGGGAGCCCGATCCTTCTGTTCGACCCGGCCGGCATCGCCGCGGTCGGCGGCGTCAAGCTCGAGGTCCAGGAGCGCACCGCGCGCATTGCCGAGGGTCCCGCTTCGACGATCTCAAGGGCGACGCCGGTGCTCCTTTTCCGTGGGCTCGATGGCGGCCGCCGCGCGCTGCGCCTCGCCGTCGTCGACCGCATCGAAGAGGTTCCCGCATCGGCGATCAACGACACTGCAGGGCAGCTCCGGGTCCAGCTCGGCGAGGCAATCCTGCCGCTGGCTGGCGCCGTCGCTGCCGAGATCGGCGCTGACAAAGTCCGCCTGTTCCGGCTGAACGACGGTCTGCACGAGATCGGCTACGCCTTTTCGGAGGTCATCGACTTCGCGACGATCGACCACGACATCATCCATGCCGAGCGGCCGGGCGAGATCAGCGGCGTGTCGCTGGTCAACAACGAGCCGGCGGAGCTGGTCGACGCTCACTGGTTGTTTGCCAACCACGCGGCCGCGGCGGCGCCGAAGAAGGAAGAGCTGGTCTGCCTCATCCCTGATTGGGATCCATGGATGCAAAACATGCTTCGCCCGCTGGTCGAAGCCGCCGGTTATCGCGTGGTCGACGACGCCGAGAACGAAAAGGCCGACGTGGTCATCGCCTGCCTGGGCGAGGAATTGCCCGAGCAAACTAGTCACAAGACAATCTGGCTGCGCAGCGAGCCTGAGGCCGCGAGCAAGAAAGATTTCAGCATCTATCGCTACGACCGGGCCGGCCTGCTGATGGCGCTGAAGAGCGCGGGAGGAAGCAAGTGAACGAGCTGCTGCTGGTCGTGACCATCGCCGGCGAGCGCGTCGCCCTGCCGGCCGCCGCGGTCGAATCCGTCGTCGAGCTGGACACCTTGATCCCGGTGCCACGTGCCGCTCCGCATGTGGCCGGCTTGTCCGCGCTCCGCAGCCGGGTGCTGACCGTGATCGACTGCATGCGTTCGCTCGAGCTTGGCGACACTGATTGTTCCGACGGCATCCACGAGGCCGCGGTCGTCGAGCTCGACGGCCATCACTACGCGCTGATCGTCGACCTGGTCGAAGATGTGGTTGAGGCTGCGTCCGATCCGGCGCCGGTGCGGGCCGCGATGGGTACCGGCTGGGAGCGCGTGTCACACGGCATGGTCGAAACCGAGCAGGGGCCGTTGCTGCTCGTCGATGTCGCGGCGCTCGTTGCCGGCGTCGAAGCCAAGGCGGCTGCGTAAATGGAGCTTAAGCTCTTCGTTACCCTTAACGTTTAGTGCGTCTGACACTGGAAGCGGGAAGCCGAGCACATGAAGAGTTGTTTGATCGTCGATGATTCGAAGGTGATCCGCAAGGTTGCCCGGCACATCCTCGAGACCCTCGAATTCGAGGTTGAAGAGGCTGGTGACGGTCAGGAAGCGCTGACCCGCTGCGAAGCCAAGATGCCAGACGTCGTCCTGCTCGATTGGAACATGCCCGTGATGAGCGGCATGGAGTTCCTGCGGTTGCTTCGGCAGCGTGGGCACAGCAATCAGCCCAAGGTCGTGTTCTGCACGACCGAGAACGACATGGCGCATATCCGCGCGGCCCTCGAAGCTGGCGCCGACGAATATGTGATGAAGCCGTTCGACCGCGAAACGCTCCACATCAAGCTCCAGCTCGTCGGCGTCGCTTAAGAGTTCGGTCGATGGAGCGGGCGCTCGCCAGATCGCGGGACCGCTTTCCGGACACCCGCAATAATCGCCGCAAGATCCGGCTGATGATCGTCGACGATTCGACGGTCGCCCGCGCGGTGCTGTCGCGGATGGTCGAAGCCGATCCCGCATTCGAAATCACGGGCGTTGCGGGTACCGCTGAGGACGCCATCGAAGCACTTGGCGAGTGCCGCGTCGACATCGTCGTGCTCGACCTCGAGATGCCTGGGGCCGGAGGGCTAAAGTCCATTCCACGAATCATTGCGGCTGCCGCCGGCGCGAAGGTGATGATCGTCTCCTCGCTTGCCGAAGACGGCGCCGAGCAGACTGTCGCTGCACTTGCGCTCGGTGCCGCGGATACCCTGCCCAAGCCCGGCACCGGCCGATTCAACGGGAAGTTCTCCGAGGTCCTGGTGAGCAAGCTCAAGGCGCTCGGCTATGCTTCCGTCGAGCCGCCTCCGGCACCCGTAAAAAAGGGTTCCGCGAACGCGCTCCGGGCGATGCCGAGTGACCCGATCGATGTCCTTGCAATCGGCGCCTCGACCGGGGGCATCCATGCCCTCGGCGCGTTGTTCCATGCATTGCCGGCGGAGATCGGCGTTCCGATCCTCGTCACCCAGCATTTGCCGGTGCCGTTCATGGGTGTTTTCGCCCGGCAATTGGGCGCGGTTGCACGCCGCCCGGCGATCATCGCCGAGGACGGCATGGCGCTTGATCCCGACGTCATTCTGATTGCGCCCGGCGACGCCCACCTGACTGTCGAACCGAAACCCGAGGGCGCTGTCGTCCGGCTGACGCACGGACGGAGCGAGAGCGGCTGCATGCCATCGCTCGACCCGATGTTCGGGTCCGTCGGGGCGGTCTTCGGCTCGGGCGCCATGGGCGTCGTCCTCACCGGCATGGGTCGGGATGGGGTCGAGGGCGCGTCACGGATGGTCGCCTGTGGCGGCTCGGTCCTGGCGCAGGATGAAGCCAGCTGCGCTGTTTGGGGCATGCCGCGCGCAGTGTTGGAGGCGGGGCTGGCCTGTGCCGTCCTGCCGCCGGACAAGATGGCCCGTCGCATTGCCTCGCGTACCGAGGAGCAGAAGTAGTGCAGCTGAGCGATAGCTCCAGTCGAATTCTCGCCGGCCTCCTTGAGGCGCGTACCGGCCAGCAACTGACGATGAGCCGCCGCTGGCGGATTGAGACCGCGTTGTCGTCGCTGCTCCGCGAGCGGGGGATCGCCACGCTCGACGAGCTCATCACTATTCTCGTCATGGGTAAGGAACCAAGCTTGTCGCAACAGGTGGTCGAGGCTTTGCTCAACAACGAGACTTATTTCTTCCGCGACCGCGGCCCGTTCGACGTGCTCCAGCGCCATGCTCTACCGGAGCTGGCGAAGCGTCGCGAATCATCGAAGCGGCTGCGCATCTGGTCGGCCGGCTGTTCGACCGGCCAGGAAGTCTATTCGCTGGCGATGCTGTTCGCCGAAGCGCCCGAGCAATGGCGCGGCTGGACGATCGACATCCTCGGGACGGACGTTTCCAACTCTTGTGTCGACCGGGCGCGGAGCGGCGTGTTCTCGCAGTTCGAGATCCAGCGGGGGTTGGGCATCAACCAGATGATCAAGTGGTTCGAGGAAGTCGCCGACGGATGGCGCGCGGTAGAGCCGCTGCGCAAGCCGGTGCGCTTCCAGGTCCACAATATTCTGGAGCCCGCGCCGCACCCTGGCGACTTCGATGTCGTCCTGTGCCGCAACGTGCTGCTCTATCTGAGCCCTGAGAAGAAGGCCTTGGCGTTCGAGCGCATCGCCGGCGCGATGGCTGGGGATGGCTGGCTGATGCTCGGCGCCGGAGAAACCGTAATCGGCAATACCAACAAGCTCGGTGCGGACTCCAATGTGCGCGGCCTGTACCGCCTGACCGGCGACGGCAGCGGGGTCGAAAAGCGGACAGGTTCCGACCGTCGCGCATCTGCGGGGGCTTGACCGACCTCCCCTAGCTGTGTGCCATTACGGCCGTGGACCTGGAATTCATCGAGCGCCCGTCGCCCAATTTCGATGAGCGGCAGCTGCCGGTCTCGATGATTGTCCTTCATTATACCGGAATGCCAAGTGCCGAGGGCGCGCTTGACCGCCTGACCTCGCCCGAGGCGAAGGTGTCGTGCCATTATTTCATCGATGAGGACGGGACGACCTACCGCCTGGTCGATGAAATCAAGCGCGCCTGGCATGCGGGCAAGTCGCGCTGGCGCGGCGTCACCGACGTCAACTCCGCAAGCGTTGGGATCGAGATCGTCAATCCCGGTCACGAGTTCGGCTATCGCGCGTTTCCGGATGAGCAGATCGCGTCGCTCATCCCGCTGGTCGCCGACATCAAGGATCGGCACGGCATCGGCCGCGGCAACGTCGTCGGCCACTCCGACGTCGCCCCGGCGCGCAAGGAGGATCCCGGCGAGCTGTTCCCATGGTGGGAGCTCGCCAAGCGCAGGCTCGCGCTGCCGAGCCCGAGCCGCGACCTCATCGACCCGTACTGGACCGACGCCGGGTTCCTGCTGGCGTTGGAGCGGTTCGGCTATGACGTGACCGACGAGCAGAAGGCGGTAATCGCCTTCCAGCGCCGCTTCCGTCCCGACCTGATCGATGGGATCATCGACGGGGAGTGCCGCGCGAAGCTGCTGGCGCTGTTGCTGCCGCGGCCACAATAGACCATATCGCGCCGCGCCAGAGGGCCGGGCGGCCGCGGGGAAGCTTGCTTCCACGAGGAAAGTCCGGGCTCCATGGAACCACGGTGCCGGGTAACGCCCGGCGGCCCTCACGCGAGTGAAGGTCAGGGATAGTGCCACAGAAAGTATTCCGCCCGGCTTCGGACGGGTAAGGTCGAAAGGGTGCGGCAAGAGCGCACCGCGGTTCTGGCGACAGGGCCGGCACGGTAAACCCCACCGGGTGCAAGACCGAATAGGGATGCCACATGGGCCTGGTTCCGGCTCGGCGTCCGGGTTGGTTGCTGGAGCGGCGGGGCAACCCGTCGCCTAGAGGAATGGCCGCACAGTCACGCTTCTCGAAGCGCGATGGACAGAACCCGGCTTACAGGCCCTCTGGCACTTTTTTCTTTGATTGATTCGGAGCCTCGCAATCCGCGAGGCGTCACCCTAAACTGCAGGAAGCTATGGCTCGGCAGAAGAGATCGGACGATTGGGGATTCCCGCGCTGGCGCTCCTATGGCGACAAGGGGCGGGCCGCGGCGAAGATTCGCCTGTGCGACCGCGAGGGCTGCACCAATGCCGGCGATCGGCCCGCGCCAAAGGCACCGCACAGCCGTGAGCGCTGGTACTTCTGCGAAGCTCACGCCGCCGAGTACAACAAGAACTGGAATTATTTCGCGGGTCTGAGCCCCGAAGAAGCGGCGCGTCGCGCCGCCGACGAGGAGACAGGCGCCAAGGGCTTCCGCCAGTCGGCGCAGTGGAAATGGGCTGGTCCAGGCGACGGCAGCCGGTCACGCGACGAGATGCGCGCGCTAGACGCGCTCGAGCTAGACGGCGACGCCGAATTCAAGGCGATCAAGGCCGCACACCGGCGGCTGGTCAAGGAAACGCATCCCGATGCCAATCCCGGCGATGCCGAGGCGGCGAAGCGGTTCAAGCAGGTTCAGGCGGCCTATGACGTGCTGCGCAAGGCCGAGGAACGAAAGGCCGCGGCTAAGCCCTAGGAATCGGCCTTCGGCTTGCGGGACCTGCGTTCGCCCGTCCGACGATCTGTTCGCCGACGCTCGGTCTTCGTTCCCAGCGGCCGGGCGACCTTGCGACGATCGGTCTTGCGGCGATCTCCCTTGCGGCGATCGGTTGCCTTTCCGTCAGGACGCGGCAGCTGCCCCGCGTCGATGACGATAGTCTGAGCCGCGGGATCGCCTTCGCGAAGTCGCTGCTTTGCTGCCGTCACCACGGTCGCCAGGTTGGTCCTCACGACTTCGCACCGTTCGTCGTCGCTCATCCGGGCGACGCGGTCGAAGTCGAGATAAGCGCCGAGCGCTTCCTGCGAGATGGAGATCGAGCGCATTTTGCCCTCGATCCAGATGTCCACGAGCATATCCGTCCCACTCGCCCGGATCGAATCGTTCTCCATCACTACCCCCGTACGCTTGGAGACTGTCGATGCCGAATCATAACATAGGTTGACCGGCTGACCATCCGGTCTGGACAATAAATCACCTAAGCCGCGTCGGCGTACCGCTCGGCTGTATGCTTCACCAGCGCGATCATGTTTGGGACGCCCTGCGTGCGATTGGCGCTGAGATGCTTCGATAACTCGAACGGAGCCAGTTCCGCGGCGACATCGAGCGCGGCGACCTCCGCGGCGGGCCTGTCCTGGACCGCGCTCAGAACCAGCGCGACAATCCCCTTGGTGATCGCGGCATTGCTGTCGGCAAGGAAGTGCAGGCGCCCGCTCTCTGCCGTCGGATAGACCCATACAGAAGCGGAGCAGCCGCGGACCTTCGTCGCTTCAGTCTTCAGCGCGTCGGGCATCGCCTCGAGCTGGCGGCCGAGGTCGATCAGCAGCCGGTATCGGTCCTCAGCCTCGACCAGCTGATATTCCTCGAGAACGTCTTTGAGGGCGGGCAGGCCGGTCATGCCGGCGATCTAGACCCTTAGCGGTCGCGGAGCGACTCGATTTCCTTGGCGAGGCTATTCTCTTTGTCGACGGTGATGCGCTCGAGCACCTTGATGCGCTCCTTCAGCTCATGGACCTCGTCCCGTAGCTGCGCGGTCTCGCGCGGGTCGCCGGCTTCCAGCTGCTGGTTCGCCCAGCGCCGATCCATGCCGGTACGCATTCCCATTCGGTGGGAGATGATGCGGAACGTGAACACCAGGAAGAGGACGGCTAACGTGAACTCGAACGGATTCATCGGGACTGGTCCTCAACAGGAATGCGTTCGCGGTCGCGGAGCGCCTCGATTTGCGCCGCGGTCTGCGCGCCGCCGTCAGTGACGATTTGCTCGAGCACACGCAGCCGGGCTTCGACGCGCTCCATGTGCTGGGCATATTGGGCACTCTTCTCGGCCGCAAGATCGCTTTGGGAGCTGATCTGCTTTTCCTTGACGCGAAGCCACATCTTGAAGGGCGCGATGCCGATCGCCGCAAGCGGGATCAGGACCCAAACCCATTCTGCCGGACTGCCCATTCAACCGCCCCCAAATCGTTACGATGCCAATGTCGTGTTTCGCCGCCAGCGTTCAAGCGGTCGGATCTTCGGACGCCACCTTCTGCTGCTGGACCCGGCGCGGTGCGCTGCGCAACGCCTCGATCTGCGCCGCCGTCTGTGCGCCGTTGTCGGTCACGATCTGCTCCAACACGCGCACGCGCGCCTCGAGCTCATGGCTGCGCGACGCATATTGAGCGGCCTTCTCCGCGGCCATACTCGCTTCGACCTCGAGCTTCTTCTCGCGCAGCCGGAAAAATCGGTTGGCGATAATCATCAGCAGGATCACCGGCAGGCCGACGATGATCAGCGCGATGAAGACTTCGGCAGGACCCATCATTACGCATTGCCTCCCTTGTCGATGGTCAGGGCATCGATGTCCCTTGCCAGCTTCGAAGGCTGGTCGGTCGCGATTCGCTCAAGCGTTTCGAGCCGGTCCTTGATCGATCCGAGCTCGGCGCGAAGCTGAGCATTCTCCGTCGTCAGCAGCCGCACCCGCTCCGTGGTCTCTTCGTCGCGCTTCGGGTGGAGCGGCATCCCCCATGAATTGGAGAGCGGATAGCCGTTCTTGATCTTGAGCCAATTGTTAAGTGTTGCGCCGGCGACGCCGAGTGCGACGATCAGCGCGATGAACGGAACCAACCACATGATGAAATTGAAGATTTGCGCGACTTCCGGATCCATGGGCCCTGTTTCCCCCTTAACGTAGCTGTTCAATCTCGCGCGCCAGCGACCGGTTTTCGGTCGTGACGTAGCTTTCGATGTCGGCCAGGCGCCGGTCGATGTCCTTCATGCGCGAGCTGATCTCGCGGGCCGCCCGCGCGGGGGAGGCGCGAACGCCCTGCCAGAACTGGCGCTCTTCGACGCCGGCACGCTCGAGCGACATCGGCTTGGTCGGTGTGACCATAGCGGCGATGAAGTAGAAGGGCAGGACTCCGCCGCCGCTCATGAACATCGCCGCGAGGAAGCATACCCGGACCAGGCTAACATCGAAGCCCGTGTAATCGGCAATGCCGGCGCAGACGCCGAACAATTTGCCGTTGCGCTTGTCGCGGTAGAATTTCGTGCGACTGGCCGGCTGGGCGGAATAATACTCCGGTTCGCGATGATCGTAGCGCGGCTCAACGGGAAATTCCTGCGGGCGGTTGGAGCGTTCCTCCGGGCGGGGATAGCGGTCGTAGGCCATCTTACTCACCGTCCGCGAGCAGGCGCTGCCGATCATCGCGGCCCGGTAGGCACTGCTGGCGCCAATTGGGATTCTCGGCGGTCATGATCCGCTCGATCGTGCAAAGCCGGTCGTCGAGCTTGCGCGCGGCCTCATGCAACTCATCCAGCAGCTTCTCGTCGCCCGATGTCAGCGTCGCGGCTGACTTCCATTTGGTGATGTAGTGGAAAATCAGCCACGGCAGGCCGATAAACAGGATCGGGACAACGACAACCATTCCAAGTACGTCTTCCATAAGTCCTTACTTCCCCCTTGCCTTGAGCGCGGCCTTCATGGCTTCGAGCTCGGCATCGACCGACTCCGCGGCCTTCAGTTCTGCAATTTCCTCTTCGAGGCTCTTCGGTCCGGTCATTCCGAGTGCATCAGCCCGACCCTCGGCGAAATCGGCCCGCCGCTCCAGAATTTCGAAGCGGCTGAACGCATCCTCGGTCCGGCTGCCGTTCATGAGCTCACGCGCCCGGGCGCGGGTAACGGCGCTCTCGAAGCGGGCCGCGATCGCGTTCTGGCGAGCGCGAGCCTCGCGCAGCTTGCCCTGCAGCTTGGCGATATCGCCCTCATAGCCCTTGAGCGTGTCGTCGATGACCTTGATCTCTTCACGCAGGCCCTCGCCCATGTCGGCAGCCTTCTGGCGCTCGAGCAGCGCGGCTTTGGCCAAGTCCTCGCGCTCTTTCGACAGGGCGAGCTCGGCCTTTTCGGTCCAATTCTTCTGAAGCTCGTCGAGGCGCGAAAGCGCGCGGCGCATTTCCTTGCCGTCGGCGATGCAGCGAGCGGCCGACGCACGAACGTCGACCAGGGTCTCCTCCATCTCGAGGATGACCATTCGGATCATCTTCGCCGGATCCTCCGAGCGGTCGAGCATCTCGGTGATGTTCGCCGCGAAGATGTCCCGTGTTCGGGAGAAAATGCTCATTCAGTCACACTCCGCATTCCAAAATTAGGCGCCTAAACCTGCAAGTTACCATACAAGAGCCGTGCCATATTTCAGGAAAGTCCGGGGTTACTTGGAATTTGGCAAATTTCCGCCCAAAAAGCGTTGAAAATCCTTGCCAATTGGTGGGATTTGCCACCAACAGTCAGCACATGGAGCGGACGGACCAGTTCATCGGGCAAAGCCTCGCTTTCCTCGACGCGGTCGAGCGGGCGAGCCGTGCCGCGCCGCTGAACCGGCCGGTCCTGGTGATTGGGGAGCGAGGTACCGGCAAGGAGCTGATCGCCGAACGTCTTCATCACCTTTCGTCGCGCTGGGCCGGTCCGCTCATTATCATGAACTGCGCCGCGCTGCCGGAAAACCTGATCGAGGCAGAGCTCTTCGGGCATGAAGCGGGGAGCTTCACCGGCGCAGCCAAGACGCGCCACGGACGCTTCGAGGAGGCCGACGGCGGGACTCTGTTTCTCGACGAGCTCGGCACGCTGTCGATGCCTGCGCAGGATCGGCTGCTCCGCGCCACCGAATATGGCGAAATCACGCGCATCGGGGCATCGAAGCCGATCAGCGTCGACGTCCGCATCGTCGCCGCCACCAATGAAAACCTGCCGGCGCAAGTCGACAAGGGGAAGTTCCGCGCCGACCTCCTCGACCGCCTGTCATTCGAGGTCATCACCTTGCCGCCGCTCAGGTCCCGGCAGGGGGATATCCCGCTGCTTGCCGAGCATTTCGGCCGGCGCATGGCGGTCGAGCTCGATTGGTCCAACTGGCCGGGCTTCACGACGCGAGCGCTGGCCGCGCTCGAGGCCTATCAGTGGCCCGGTAACGTCCGCGAGCTCCGCAACGCCGTCGAGCGCGCGGTCTATCGTCACGAGGATCCGGAACGAGCGGTGGACGAGATCCAGTTCGACCCGTTCCATTCGCCCTGGGCGCCGACGTCAGGCGCGTCGGCTGCCCCCGCGCATGCCCCGATCGCCGTGCCTTTCGAAGGTCAGGATAGTGCGTCGCCCATTGCGCCGCCCGCGACGACCAGCGACTTCCGCGCCGCTGTCTCGGACTATGAGCGGCAGCTTCTCGAGGACGCGTTAAACCGCAACCGCTTCAACCAGCGGGCGACGGCGGCGGCGCTGGGCCTCAGCTACGACCAGCTGCGCCACGCGCTGAAGCGCCACCGCCTGCAGGACGCTTCCTGATAGCGACGCGCCTAATGCGCGTTGGTCATGCAGAGCAGCATCGGGATCGACAGCAGAACGTTGAGCCGCGAGGCGATGCCGGCGGTCGCTGCCGCCTTCGCCTTGGCCGCATCGTCGGCTGGGACGATCCCCAGCACCTTCTTCTGGTTCGGCCAGATGATGACCCAGACGTTGAAGGCCATGATCAGCGCGAGGTACATTCCGATGCCGATCAGCCGAGCCGACGGATCGAGGGTCAGCGCCCGGTGAAGCTCGTCATACGACCAGGCGAGGAGCAAGCCGGTCAGCACCGTGAAGGCGGCGCCCCAGCGGAAATAGAATAGCGCCTTGGGCGCGATATACTTTGAGACGCCCGGCTTCAGCTCTGCCGGAATGGTCGGCATCGTCGGCGTCTGCACGAAGTTGAAATAGTAAAGCAGGCCGATCCAGGTGATTCCGAAGAAGACGTGCAGCCATTGCAGGACGCCGTTCAGCAAGTCGCCCGTCGGCGCGCGGTAGCCGGAATCGGGGAAGACGGCGATCAGCACGGCGAGCGCCAGGCCGATAAGCAGCACGAGATTCAGATTTGCGAAGAATTTGGCCATGATTTCCCCCTTTTCGATCCGGATGCTCACGCTTCGTCGCGAACCATCGCTTCGCGGTCGTTTCTAGGGTTGAAATTCACCGACGCGCAAGCATCTCGCGTGTCAGCGGGCGGGGGCCAGCAAAGGGGACAGGCGTCCCCTGCGATACAGGAGCCCGACTGATGCCCTTCCAGCTTCCCGATCTGCCCTTCGCCAAGGACGCGCTTACGCCTGTGATGTCGGCCGAGACGCTCGAGTTCCATCACGGCAAGCACCATAGGGCTTACGTCACCAAGACCAACGAGCTGATCGAAGGCGACCAGAGCCTTGGCGGAGCATCGCTTCTGCAGGTGGTTCGGTCGGCCAAGCAGTCCGACAACAAGAAGCTCTTCAACAACAGCGCTCAGCTGTGGAACCACAGCTTTTTCTGGCAATGCCTCGCGCCTGCGCAGGGCCAGCAGCCCGAAGGCAAGCTCGCCAAGCTGATCGAGGACGGCTTCGGCTCTTCTCAGGCGTTGCTCGACAAGCTTCAGGAAGAAGCGGTCAACCATTTCTCCAACGGCTGGGCGTGGTTGGTCCTCGATCGCGGCTCGCTGCGGGTGACGTCACTGCATGATGCTGACACGCCGATCGTCCACGAGGGCATGGTGCCGCTGTTCACGCTCGATGTGTGGGAGCACGCTTACTACATCGACTATCGCAACGAGCGGCCGCGCTTCGCGAGCTCGGTGCTGTCGAACATCGTCAACTGGGACTTCGTCGCCCAGAACCTCGACGGCCAAGGCTTCGAGCGCGCCAACCAGGGCGAGGGCGCAAGATCCCCTGAGCTTACTGCTTAAGGCGGTACCCCGTCCGAAACATCCAGGCGATCGTGATCATGCACACCGCGATGATCGCGATCGTCACGAGGGCGCTGGACCAGACGGGCACGTCGGCGATCGAGTAGAAGCTCCAACGAAACCCGCTGATCACGTAGACGATCGGATTGAACAGGGTGATCGTCCGGAACGGCTCGTGCAGCGTCTTCACCGAGTAGAAGGCGCCGCCGAGAAAGGTCAGCGGCGTGATTACCAACATCGGGATGATCTGCAGCTGTTCGAAATTCTGTGCCCAGACGCCGATCGCGAAGCCGAAGAGGCAGAAGCCGGCGCTGATCCCGACGAGGAAGAGGATCATCGCAATCGGATGATGGACTTCGACGGGCACGAACAGCATCGCCGTGGCGAGGGTCACAAGCGCTAGGATCACCGACTTGGTGACCGCCGCCCCGACATAGGCCATCACGGCCTCGAAGCTCGATATCGGAGCTGATAGCAGTTCGTAGATCGTGCCCGTAAACTTCGGAAAATAAATGCCGAAGCTGGCATTGAAGATAGACTGCATGAAAACGCTCAGAAGCGTCAGGCCGGGAACGATGAAGGCGCCGAAGCTGATCCCGTCCATCTCCTTCATCTGGCTGCCGAGCGCCGACCCGAACACGACGAAATAGAGGGCGGTGGTGATCACGGGCGTGATCAGGCTCTGCCAGAGCGTGCGCTTCCAGCGCGCCATCTCGAAACGGTAGATGGACGCGATGCCGTGCCCGTTCATGCGTTCACCCTGGGCTTGTGGACCAGCTCGACGAAGATGTCCTCGAGACTGGACTGGTGGGTAGACAGGTCCTTGTAGGCGATGCCGAGGTCACTGAGGCGCCGCATGAGCGAAGCGATGCCCGTTCGCTCTGCGTGGCTGTCGAACTCGTAGCAGAGCACATGGCCGTCGTGCTCGAGCCGCACCGTCCAGTCGCCGAGCTCCGTCGGGATTGCTGCGAGAGGCTCGGCGAGCATGATGTCGAGCGTCTTCTTGCCCATGCGTGCCATAAGCGCCTTCTTTTCGTCGACGGCGATAAGCTCGCCTCGGCTGATGACGCCGACGCGATCGGCCATTTCCTCGGCTTCCTCGATATAATGCGTCGTCAGGATGATCGTCGTGCCGTCGGCACGGAGTTTCCGCACCACGCCCCACATGTCGCGGCGAAGCTCGACGTCGACGCCCGCGGTCGGCTCGTCGAGGAATAGAATCTCGGGCTCGTGGCTCAGCGCCTTGGCGATCATCACCCGGCGTTTCATTCCGCCGGAGAGGAAGCGCATCTCGGTCTTGCGCTTGTCCCACAGCGAGAGGCTTTTCAGCAGCTCTTCGACGTAGGCCTCGCTCCGGGGACGCCCGAACAGCCCGCGCGAAAAGTTCACCGTGTTCCAGACACTCTCGAACGCCTCGGTGGTAAGCTCCTGCGGCACCAAACCGATCCGCTCGCGTGCATGGCGATAGTCGGCCTGCCAGTTCTTGCCGTTGACCAGCACCTCGCCGCTCGACGGCGTGACGATCCCGCAGACGATGTTGATCAGCGTGGTTTTTCCCGCCCCATTCGGGCCGAGCAGCGCAAAGATCTCGCCGCGCTTGATGTCGAGATCGACCGACTTCAGCGCGTCGACGCCGGTGCCATAGGTTTTGCGGAGTTGCTTGATCGAGAGGATCGCGTCGCTCATTCAATCGGTCCCGGTTCAGTGGGCACTGCGTCCTCCTTCATCAAGCCGTGGCGAAGCAGCATCGGGATGTTGGCGGCGGCAAACAAGAAGGTGAGGGGGAGGGCGCCCCAAAGCTTGAACCCGACCCAGAAATCGGTGCTGCTGTTTCGCCAGACCGCCTCGTTCAAGACCGCCATCAACGCGAAGAACGCTGCCCAGTTGCGGGTCAGCTTCGTCCAGCCGTCGTCATCGAGTCCCGGATAAGTCGAGCCGAGCACGCGCTGCAGCAGCGGCCGGCCTGTCGCCAGTCCGAACCACAGCAAGCCGGACACCAGCGCATAGTAGAAGGTCGGCTTCATCTTGATGATCCACTCCTTGTGCAGCCAGATCGTCAGGCCACCGAGGAGGACGACCATCACGCCCGAGAACCACAGCAAGGGCGAGATCCGGTGATAACGGATCGCCGAGAAGATCATTGCGACGACCATCGCCACCATGAAAGCGCCGGTAGCGACGAAGATCTTCAGCACTGAAGGGACTGGCGCCAGGAAATTGACGACGAAGAAGACCAGCAGCGGCCCAAGGTCGATCAGTAGCTTGCCAGCCCCCTGCGGTTCTTGGGCCTCGCTCATTCGGGCGGAAGCCCTGCGATTGCGCGGGCAACCGCGCGTGGATCGAACGGTCTTAGGTCGTCGGCGGTCTCGCCGACGCCGATGGCGTGGATTGGAAGACCGAATTTCTCGGCCGCGGCGACGAGGATGCCGCCCCGAGCCGTGCCGTCGAGCTTGGTCATGATCAGGCCGGTCACGCCGGCCGTTTCGCGAAACACCTCGACCTGGGCAAGGGCGTTTTGTCCCGTAGTGGCGTCAAGCACGAGCAATATGTCGTGCGGAGCTTCAGGGTTCAGGCGACCGAGGACGCGGCGGATCTTCGCCAGCTCCTCCATCAGGTGCGCCTTGTTCTGCAGGCGCCCCGCGGTGTCGACGATCAGCACGTCCTCACCGGTGGCGGTCGCCTGCTTTACGCCGTCGAAGACGATCCCTGCCGCATCGCCGCCTTCCTTGCCGGAAATGACCGACGCGCCGATCCGCTGGCCCCAGATTTGCAGTTGCTCGATTGCAGCAGCGCGGAACGTGTCGCCGGCGGCGAGCAGGACGCCATAATCCTGCTCCTTCAGCCAATGAGCGAGCTTGCCAATGGTCGTCGTCTTGCCTGAGCCGTTGACGCCAATCACCAGGATCACGTGTGGCCGTGGAAAGCCTTTAATTTCCAGTGGCTTGGCGACGGGAGCTAGAATCTTTTCGATCTCTTCGGCGAGGATCGAGCGAAGCCCGCGCTCGTCGAGGCGCTCAAACTTCTGCGCTGCGATTGCCTCGCGGATACGGTGGGATGCTTCGGGGCCAAGATCCGACGCGATCAGCGCCTCTTCGATGTCGTCGAGCGTCGCTGTGTCGAGCGCCTGCTCCTTGACGAGGCTGCCGAGATTGTCAGCGACCCGTTCCGCAGTCTTCTGGAACCCGCCGCGTAGGCGGTCGAGCCAACTCATGCCCCAAGGTCCACGAATTCCGCCGTCAGCTGCGCACCGCCGAAGCTGGTGATGCGGGCGCGGCCGGTTTCGCCACGCTCGGCGCCCGCAATGGCGACCGGGGCGAAATTGTCGGTGTGACCCTTGCCCGCGCCTTCGACCAAAATGGGTTGAGTCGAATCCACGAGGCTTTCGAGCCAACGACTGCGCCGGCCAGCGGCAGCGTCGCGGAGCCGAGCAGCGCGGGCTTTCACCAACTCTGGGGCGAGCTGCGGCATTCGCTCAGCGGGCGTGTCCGGTCTGGGAGAGAAAGGGAAAATATGAGCGGCGACGATGTCGCAATCGTCAAGTAATTCCAGGCTGTTCAGTGCCATCTCTTCAGTTTCAGTGGGAAATCCGGCGATCAGGTCGGCGCCGATCGTGGCATCCGGACGGGCAGCCTTGATCCGCTCGACTGTCCGTACCGCCTCATCGCGGCTGTGACGGCGCTTCATGCGCTTCAGGATCATGTCGTCCCCGGCCTGGAGCGACAAATGGAAGTGCGGCATCAGCCGCGCCTCGCCGGCGATCAGCTCGAACAGGGTCTCATCGATCTCGATGCTGTCGAGCGAAGACAGGCGCAGCCGCTTGAGGCGCGGCTCGGCGGCAAGCAGGCGCTGGCACAGATTTCCGAGCCCGCCCGCATAATCGGTGATGTCGACGCCGGTAAGGACGACCTCCTTTGCGCCGCGGTCGATCTCGCGGGCGACGGCGTCCCGTATGGCTTCAAAGGGCAGGGAGATGCTTGGGCCTCGCGCCTGCCAGATCGAGCAGAAGGTGCAGCGATGGTCGCAGCCGGCCTGAACCGCGACAAAGCTTTTGACGTTGGCCAGCAGCCCGGCTGGCGCCATGACGTCATTTGCAGCCAAGGCGCTGAGTTTGCCTGGATTTCCAACGACGCGCGACACTCCAGGCAGGCTCGCGAAGCTGTCGGGTTGAAGCTCGGCCGCGCAGCCGGTGACGAGGATTCTTGCGTATGGCTGCTCGCGGTGCGCTCGGCGGATGGCCTGGCGCGTTTGGCGGACGGCCTCGTTGGTCACGGCGCAGCTGTTGACGACAATCCAGTCCTCATCAGCCGGTGCCGAACGGGAGATCGTCGCACTCTCGGCGAAGTTCAGCCGGCAGCCGAGCGTGATCGTCTCGACGCTCACTGGAAGGTCTCGAGGTCGAGCTCGCCAGAGAAGACGTGCGTTGCGGCGCCGCGCATGCGGATCGGCTCGCCGGGCGCCCAGCTTATCGTCAGGCTGCCGCCGGCCATAGTCACTCGCACCGGCGACTGGGCCCGCTTGGTCAGGATCGCGGCGACCGCTGTGGCACAGGCCCCCGTGCCGCACGCCAAGGTCTCGCCAGCGCCCCGCTCGAACGTCCGCAACTGCAGGCCGCCAGCGTCGGCGGTTGCGACATTGACGTTGATCCGGTCGGGGAAGGCGGGATCATGCTCGATCGTAGGGCCCAGCGCACCGAGATCGACCTCCCGCGCATGGGGCACGAAGAAGACGACGTGCGGGTTGCCAACGTTAAGCGCCATCGGACGCTCGAGCGGCCCCCAGGCCAGCGGCAACGCGGCCGTGTCCATCGCATAGGCCAGCGGGATATCCTGCCAGTCGAACCTTGGCTCGACCAGCGTCACTTCGACCTCGCCGCCGACCGTCTCGCCTTCGAGCAGGCCGCCATTTGTGTCGATCCGCCGGGCGCCGGTCAGCTCCACCACACAGCGCGTCGCATTGCCGCAACTTTCGACTTCGCCGCCGTCCGAATTCCAGATCCGCATCCGGAGGTCGGCATAGCCGCTGGACTCGAGCAGGATGAGCTGGTCGCAGCCAACGCCAGTGCGGCGGTCGGCGATCGCCTTGGCCAGCGCTGTCGTTACCTCGAATGGCTGCTCGCGCGCATCGACGATGACGAAGTCGTTGCCGAGACCGTGCATTTTGTGGAAGGGGCGACCCATTGGGCGCGGACTTAGGGAGCGGCATGCGCCAAGTCCACCAGCGAGGGAAGTGATCGAATGCAGAAAGCCGCCAATGACGTCATGCAATCAGTCATCTTCTCCGCGATCATTGATGCGGTTGCTGCGCTGAAGCGCGCATCGGGAGGACTGCCCAATCAGCTGCTCCGCGATGTGCAGGCAATCCATCCGAACATCACGCTCGCAGACTTGCCCAAGGAGCTTCAGGATCAGATCGCCGAAAGCACGCGCTCGGCGTTCACCTCGCTCCTGAAGGAAGGCTATGCGGTCGGCCCGCGCCAGCAGATGCAGCAGTCGCGTCCACTCGATCGCGTGCCGGAACGCCAGCGTCCGGATCGTCGTGGTCCGCCGCGTGGCCCCTCGCAGGGCCATCGCCGCGGTGGGCGTCCGCCGAAGGGAGGCGGTGGTGGCGGCGCCGGAGGTGGTGGTGGCAAGCCGGGTGGCGGCAACCCGCGGGGTTAACTAGGCAGTTGGCTGCAAGCGCTGACTAACAGCGGGCTCGACATGGTAGCGTTGGCCTCCGCGAGCTCCCAGCGCATACGATCCTCGAAACTGCCGAGATCGATCTCTGCGGGAGTCGCGATATCCAATTGCTCGATAGCCGGGAGCATTGCCCTTATCGTCTCGGTCAGCAACGCCGGGCCAGCACCATTGCTGCCGTATATTAGTCCGTCGACCCGCATCTTCGGATCGGGCAGGCCCGAGTTCTTGAAGATCGAGTGCAGTTTCGGTCCGATCTCGCTGTCCGCGCCAGCGGCATCGAAAACCCTCCTCATCCAGCCGGCTGCCTTCTCGACCGTAGGAATAGCCGGGACGGATTTGGCCCATGACATGTCCGGCTCCTGAAAGATAACGAGTCCACCTGGCCGGACATGCCGTGAGAGCTTGCTCACGACCGTCTCTGGATGAGGCAGGAACATCAGGACGATCCTGCCGACGAGTGCGTCGAACTTCGGTTCCAATGGTAGGGTATGGTCGAGCCCAGCCTCTATGAAGTTCATGTTGTGGAGACCGAGGATGTCAGCGCGATGCCTGGCATAGCTCACGGCCTTCGCCGAGGATTCGATGCCGAGGACCGAGCCTTTGGGACCGACGAACTGGGCAGCAAGCCACGCGAGGTCGCCGCCTCCGCTGCCGATCTCCAAAACGTGCATCCCTTCCTTGAGGCCGCTCTCCAAAAAGAACTGCAGCGTAAAGTCCTGGAACGCCCGGGACAGAATTCCGAACGGTTCCAGCTCTTCTTCCGGAGGTCCAAGCAGGTAGTCGGCGGCCTCTACGCTCATGGAGCGCTCCTTCGCCATTAACGGCGCGGCTTGCGTCCCCATCGCCCCGAGGCTATGCGCCCACCCGTCGTTTTCGACAATACACCGATGTGAGCGCCGCAGGGGCTATCCCAGGTGCAAGCCGGCCGACGAGGTTTCGTCCGCCGGCTCATTTTGCGTTTCGCGACCCCATATAGGGCGTCTCGCATCGTGAGGAGATTTGAATGTTCGACACGTTGAGCGATCGGCTCGGCAGCGTATTCGACAGGCTTCGCGGGCGCGGCGCGCTCAGCGAGGCGGACGTGCGCGCAGCGATGCGCGAGGTTCGCGTCGCCTTGCTCGAAGCCGACGTCGCGCTCCCTGTCGCTCGCGATTTCGTCGACAAGGTCACCGAGAAAGCGGTCGGGCAGGAAGTGCTGCGTTCGGTCACGCCGGGGCAGATGGTCGTCAAGATCGTCCATGATGCACTGGTCGAGACGCTGGGCGCGGAAACCGCCGAGCTCGACCTCAACGTCGCGCCGCCCGCCGTCATCATGATGGTCGGCTTGCAGGGCTCGGGCAAGACCACGACGACTGCGAAGCTCGCCAAGCGCCTGAAGGAGCGCGAGCGCAAGAAGGTGCTGATGGCTTCGCTCGACGTCGCCCGTCCGGCGGCGCAGGAGCAGCTGGCGGTGCTCGGGCGGCAGGCGGAGGTCGACACGCTGCCGATCGTCGCCGGCCAGCAGCCGGTCGATATCGCCAAGCGGGCGCTCAGCTCGGCCAAGCTCCAGGGCTATGACGTCGTCCTGCTCGATACGGCTGGCCGCCTCCACGTCGACGACCAGCTGATGGCCGAAATGAAGGCGGTGGCTGCGGCTTCGACCCCGGCCGAGACGCTGCTCGTCGTCGACAGCCTGACCGGCCAGGACGCGGTCAATGTTGCCAAAGGCTTTGCGGGAGAGGTCGAGCTTAGTGGCGTGATCCTGACACGAATGGACGGCGACGGGCGTGGCGGTGCGGCGCTCTCCATGCGCGCGGTGACCGGCAAGCCGATCAAGTTTGCCGGCGTTGGCGAGGCAATCGACAAGCTCGAGGCCTTCCATCCCGAGCGGGTCGCCGGGCGGATTCTCGGCATGGGCGACGTCGTCAGCCTGGTCGAGCGGGCGGCGGAAACGATCAAGGTCGAGGACGCCGAGAAGCTCGCGGCCAAGATGGCCAAGGGCAAGTTCGACCTCGACGACCTTTGGGCACAGCTGCAGCAGATGCAGCGCATGGGCGGGCTCGGCGCGCTTGCGGGCATGATGCCGGGCCTTAAGGGCATGAAGGGTGCGATGGACAAGGCGCAGGACGGCAAGATCCTGATCCACATGGAGGCGGTGCTGTCTTCGATGACCGCCAAGGAACGCGCCAAGCCGGAGATCATCAACGCCAAGCGCAAGATTCGGGTCGCCAAGGGCAGCGGGACCACGGTCCAGGAAATCAACAAGCTGCTTAAGATGCACCAGGAAATGTCGACCGCGATGAAGCGGCTGAAGAAGATGGGCGGCCTCGGCAAGCTCGCGGCGATGTTCGGCGGGGGCGGCGGTCTCGGCGGATTGGGCGGGGCGGGTGGAATGCCCGACCTCGGAAGTCTCGGCGGAGCCGGTGGCGCTGGCGCTCTTCCTGGGCTCGGCGGCGGATCGCCGTTCAACCTGCCCCCGGGTTTCGACAAGTTTTCAAAGAAATAGAGCGATTTACGAAAGGAAGTTATAATGGCAGTTGCAATTCGTCTTTCCCGCGGCGGCTCCAAAAAGCGCCCTTATTACCGGATCGTGGTTGCGGACAGCCGCAACGCCCGTGACGGCCGCTTCATCGAGAAGGTCGGCACCTACAACCCGCTTTTGGCAAAGGATTCGCCGGAGCGCGTCAAGCTCGACAACGACCGTATCAGCCATTGGCTGAGCGTTGGTGCCCAGCCGTCTGACCGCGTGCTGCGCTTCCTCGACGCCGCCGGCCTCAAGGAGCGTCCGGCGCGCAACAACCCGAAGAAGGCTGAGCCGGGCGAGAAAGCCAAGGAGCGGCTCGAAGAACGCGCGAAGAAGGCTGCCGATGCCGAGGCCGCCGCCAATGCGCCGGCCGAAGAGCCTGCGGCGGTGACCCAGGACGAGGCAGAGGCCGTTGTTGCCGAGGCAGTCGAAGAAGCGACTGCCGAGCCGACCCCCGAGGCCGAGCAGGTCGCCGACGAAGTGGCCGAGCAGACCCCGCCGGTCGAAGCTGCGACCGAGTCCGAGGAAGCCGCGGCCGAGGAGGCTCCGGCTGTCGAAGCCAATGAAGCGACGCCCAATACCGACGCAGGCGATGAAGCCGCTGAGGTGACCGGCGAATCGAGCCAGGGGCCGGCTGAAGGCGCTGCTGAGGAAGTTACAGCGGAAACCACTGTCGCGGCCGAAGAGCCTTCGCAGTCGGCGGAAGAGGGCGCGAAGGCCGAGTAACGCATGACGCCGGCGGCTTCGAACAAGCGGATCGCGCTTGCCGCGGTCGCCGGCGCCCATGGAGTGAAGGGCGAGGTTCGGCTCAAGCTGTTCAGCGACAGCGTTGAGAGCCTGTCACGTCACAAGAAATTGCATGTCGGAGGCGCCGAAACGCGCCTCCTTGCCGTTCGAGATAGCGGGAAGACGGCCGTTGCGAGGTTCGAGGGGGTTGATGATCGCTCCGCGGCCGAAGCGCTGCGCGGAATGCTTGTCGAGATCGACCGGTCGGCGCTGCCGCCCCTAGAAGAGGGCGAATATTATCACGCCGACCTGATCGGGCTTCCTGCGGTGGACGGGCAGGGGAGCGCTGTAGGAGTCGTGACGGCTGTTGAGAATTACGGGGCCGGCGACCTCCTCGAAATCGAGGTCGCCGATGGCAAACGCTCGCTCATCCCTTTTATGCCCGGCACCGCCGACCTGGAGGACGGGCGCGTCATCCTCGATCCGGAATTCCTCGCTTAGCTGCGAGGCTCGCTCAGCTGCCATAAGCGGAATCGATTGTCCTCGCCCGAGGTCACCAGCCAGCGTTCATCCGGGCTGAACGCCACATAATAAACGTCGTCCGGGTGGGGCAGGCCGGCTACGAGCGCACCATCGCTGACCCTCCAGATGCGAACTGCGTCGCCCCGGCCGCCGCCACCGGTCACCTCGTGCCAGAACTCGCCGATCAGCCCATGCGGATGACCGCCGCTTGCGAGCCACCGGCCATCTCGGCTGAAGGCGACCTTGTCGACATGATGGCCATTGTCGACCGTCTTGAGCGGGGCGCCGTCCGACGCTCGCCAGTAGCGGATGGTCGAATCGTCGCCACCCGACGCGATCAGCTTTCCGTCCGGGCTGTAATCGAGGCCGACGCAGGACTGCTTGTGACCGGCCAATGTCTTGAGCGGCCGAGGTTGCTCGGCATCCCAGAGGCGGACCGAATAATCGAAACTGCAACTCGCCAGCCGTTTGCCGTCGGGGCTGAAGCGAACCTCCCAGATGTTGCGGGTGTGGCCCCGCAGCTCGACAGGGGATGAAGGCATTGTAAGATCCCAGATGCGGATGATCGCATCCTCACCGCCCGTTGCCAGCCGCTTGCCGTCTGGCGAGATATCGATCGTCCAGATTGTGGCTCCCTTGGCCCTGAGGATTTCGATCTGGCGGCTTCTGGCCAGGTCCCATTCGCGAACGGTGCCGTCATAGCCGGCACTGAGCAGATGCGTTCCGTCCGGGTCGAACTTCAGCGCCGTTGCGCCGCCGGGATGGTTCAGCCGCCCGACGACCTTCCAGCCCTCAGTTTCGCAAAGCTCTATCGCGCCCGAGGCATCGCTGAATGCTGCCAGTCGCCCGTTCTTCGAGAAGACAGCCTGCCTTGCCGCCTTGGCGGTCGGCCAGCTCGCGGCGAGCGAAGCGGACAGGCGCGGGCCGCTGGTTGTCGGCAACGGATCGCGATCGCCGCAACCGCTGAGCAAGAAAGAGAGCACGAGAAGCGGTATGATACGCATGACAAATCCCTTCCGGGACAATGCGTAACAGTATGTGTATTACCTATGCAATACACATAATCAGCTGCCTTCGCCGGCTTCTTCCATCACTTCAGTTGGCTCGCGCAGCAGTGGATGCTTCTCGCAGAGATCATTGCGGATAGTGGTCGCCGCGACGCCGCCTTCGCCCATGGCGTGGCTGATCTGGTCGAGGCCGTGAACGACGTCGCCTGCGGCATAAAGTCCGGTCACGCTGGTGCGTTGGTGGGCGTCGCACAGGAAGCACCCGTCCTTGGCGAGCTTGGCACCGACCATTTCGCCGAGCTGGGTGTGGGTGTCGCTTCCAAGCGCGGGATAGACGCTGTCGAACGCGTAGTGACCTTCCGCCGTGTCGACGACGATACAGTCCCCGGTGGTCGCGACAGCGTGAGCCGGGCCATCGACGCATTCGATCCCCGCATCTTTCAGCTTCTCATTGTCTTCGGCCTTGAGACGGAGCGCCTTATCGGGCGCGATCAGGGTGACGTCCGCGGTAAAGCTGCGGATAAAGACAGCTTCCGCGACACCGTGGCTGTCGCTGCCGATTACGCCGACCTTCTTGTCGGTCACCTCATAACCGTCGCAGATCGGGCAATAGCGGACGAGGCCGCGGGCAAGCGCGTCGTCGTGAAGCTCTTCGTCCATTAGTGGCCGGCGGTTGCTGACTCCAGTCGCGAGCAAGACAGTGCGTGCAGTCGCGCAGCCCGATCCCCAGCTGGCGGTGAACAGCCCGGTCTTCTCGTCGTGCTCGAGCCTGGTCACATATTCAGTCTCGATCTTCGCTCCATATTTGCAGGCCTGCTCGCGCATTC
>Ga0070671_100000542_pt1 | contig 26647 bp, 22 predicted proteins | sample KBSS73metaG_FD_65341 | JGI IMG/M metagenome (GOLD analysis project Ga0070671, IMG submission 65341) | Switchgrass rhizosphere microbial communities from Kellogg Biological Station, Michigan, USA - KBS S7-3 metaG | ecosystem: Host-associated > Plants > Roots > Rhizosphere > Soil ...
ACGAGGAACTGGCCCAGGAGCTGCAGAGCCGCGCATCCGAGGCGCTCGAACGCCGCGAGGAAGCGTACCGCGAACAGCGCCGCGCACTCGGTGTCGAGGATGCTCTGGCCGAACTGCCGCATCTGACCGAGGCGATGCTGGTCACGCTCGGCAAGGCGGGCATCAAGACGCTCGACGATCTGGCGGACCTCGCCACCGACGAGTTGATCGCCAAGAAGCGCCAGGAACAGCGTAGGCGCGACGGCACCGTCAATCGCCGTGCGCGCGAAGAGGACAAGGGTGGTGTACTGGGCGAGTACGGCCTGAACGAAGAGCAGGGCAACGAGATCATCATGGCCGCGCGTGCGCACTGGTTCGACGAAGAGCCGGAGCAGGACGCGCAAGTCGAGGAGGCCGCCGATGCGGAATCCTCACAATGATCGCGTAAGCTCCGACAATCGCGAAACCGGACCGGAGCGGACTTGCATCCTCTCCGGCGAGGCGGCGCCGCGTGACGCGCTGATCCGCCTGGCGGTTTCCCCACCAGGGCCGGACGGTGCTTGCGTGGTGCTTCCGGATGTCCACGCGCGTGCCCCCGGGCGCGGCGCGTGGATCGGTGTTTCGCGCCAAGACCTTGAAAAAGCACAGGCCAAGGGCAAGCTTAAGGGAGCGCTGATGCGCGCCTTCGGCAAGTCGCTTGCCGGATCCACGCTCACCATCCCCGATGACCTGGCCGACCGGATCGAGGCTGCGCTGACTCGCGCCTTCACCGATCGACTCGGGCTGGAGCTGAAGGCCGGGCGCCTGCTGCTCGGGTCCGACCGAATCGCCGAGCATGCGCGCGGCGGAACGGTGCATTGGCTGGCGCATGCGGGCGACGCTGCCGAGGACGGCTCGCGCAAGCTCGACCAGGCCTGGCGGGTGGGCAAAGAGGCGGAAGGAAGCGGGTTGCGGGGCACGGTGTTGCCACTGGACCGGGCGACGCTGTCTGTGGCATTGGGCCGCGACAACGTCGTTCACCTGGCGCTGGCAGACGGCGCGGCGGCCGAAAGAGTCGCCGCGCCGCTCCGGCGCCTGCTGCATTTCCGAGGGCAGGCTCCCGAGACTGACAGGGCGGCTGGTGCAAGTGAGGGTCAGGGACCGGTGCAGACCGGGCCTCTGGCCGCAACGACGAATTGAGACCGAAGGGCGAATAGAGACTTATGAGCGAGACCGACAACAAACCGACCCTTGGCCGCAAGCCGCTTGGACTCAAGCGGTCGGTCGAGGCAGGTGAGGTCAAGCAGACCTTCAGCCACGGCCGGACCAACAAGGTCGTGGTCGAGGTGAAGCGCCGCAAGCTGATCGGCAAGCCGGGTGAGAGCGGCGTGGAAGCGCGTGCGCCGGAGCCGGTGGCCGAAGCTCCGCAGCAGCCCGCCCCGCGTCCGGTCGCTCCGCCGCCGGCGCCGCCGCGCCGCCCCGCCCCTGCCGGTGAGACCCCGCAGGAGCGCGTCGCTCGTCTGCAGCGCGAAGCCGAGGAAGATCGCCTGCGTGTCGCCGAGGAAGCGCGCCGCCGTGAGGAGGAGGAGCGCCTCCAGGCGATCGAGGAAGAGCGCCGCCGCGCCGAAGAGAATCGCCGTGCCGAGGAGGAGGCTGCCGCTGCGGCCGCCGAGCCCGAAGTGCCGGTCGAGGTCGCGGCCGAGCCCGCGCCTGCCGTCGAGGATGCCGCTCCGGCAGAGCAGCCCACGGCGCGCGCCGCGCAGCCCGCTCCGGCCGAACCGGCCCAGCCTGCCGAAGTCGTCCCGGCTCCGCGCCGCTTCACGCCGGTCCAGCGGCCCGAGATCGTGCGCAAGCCCGAGCCTGCTGCGGCGCCCGCCTCGGCACCTGCCGCCACCGCCGCCCCGCAAGCGGCAGGCGCAGGTGCGGCTGCGCGCCCGGCCTCGCCGATCAAGAAGGGTCCGGCTCCCGCGCCCGCGCGCCCGGGCAGCAGCTCCAGCGACCGTGACCGCAAGGGTGCCGGTGGTGACCGCCGCCAGTCGGGCAAGCTCACCGTCAGCCGTGCGCTGAACGAGGACGAGGGCGCCCGCGCGCGCAGTCTCGCCGCCTTGAAGCGCGCTCGCGAGAAGGAGCGCCGCGCGCACTTCGGCGGCATGTCGCAGCCGCGTGAGAAGCAGGTGCGCGATGTCGTGGTGCCCGAGGCGATCACCGTCCAGGAACTCGCCAACCGCATGGCCGAGAAGGGTGCCGACCTGGTGAAGGCGCTGTTCAAGATGGGCATGATGGTCACCGTCAACCAGACGATCGACCAGGACACCGCCGAGCTGCTCGTGACCGAATTCGGCCACAACCTCCAGCGCGTGTCCGAAAGCGATGTCGACATCGACACCTCGTTCGACGTCGATGCCGAGGAGAGCCTCAAGTCGCGTCCGCCGGTGGTCACTATCATGGGCCACGTCGATCACGGCAAGACCTCGCTGCTGGACGCGCTGCGCGGCACGGATGTGGTCCGGGGCGAGGCAGGGGGCATCACCCAGCACATGGGCGCCTACCAGATCACCACCAAGAGCGGCGATCTCGTTACCTTCCTCGACACGCCGGGCCACGCCGCGTTCACGCAGATGCGCATGCGCGGTGCCAACGTGACCGACATCGTGGTGCTGGTGGTCGCGGCCGACGACGGCATCATGCCGCAGACGATCGAGGCCATCCATCACACCAAGGCCGCCGGCGTGCCGATGATCGTGGCGATCAACAAGGTCGACAAGCCCGAGGCGAACCCGCAGCGCATCCGCGAACGCCTGCTCGAACACGAGATCGTGGTCGAGGAGATGTCGGGCGACGTGCAGGACGTGGAAGTCTCCGCCAAGACTGGCGCGGGCCTCGACGAGCTCATCGAGAAGATCCTGCTCCAGGCCGAGCTCATGGAGTTGCGCGCGAACCCCGATCGCGATGCCGAGGCGACCGTGATCGAGGCCAAGCTGGACAAGGGCAAGGGTCCGCTCGCGACCGTGCTGGTCCGGCGCGGCACGCTCCGGGTCGGCGACATCTTCGTCGTCGGCACCGAGAGTGGCCGCGTGCGCGCGATGCTCGACGACAAGGGCCGCCAGATCAAGCAGGCGCCGCCGTCGCTTCCAGTCGAAGTGCTGGGCCTGGGCGGCGTGCCGATGGCCGGCGACACCCTGAGCGTGGTCGACAGCGAGCAGCGCGCCCGTGAGGTCTCGGCCTATCGCCAGGAGCAGGCCACCGCCAAGCGCACCGCGACCGCGCCGGCGAGCCTCGACACGATGTTCTCGGCGCTCACCGCCAAGCAGAACGTCATCGAGTACCCGGTGGTCATCAAGGCCGACGTGCAGGGCTCGGTCGAGGCGATCAACCAGGCGCTGCACGCGCTCTCGAACGACGAGATCAAGGTGCGCGTCCTGTCCTCCGGCGTGGGTGCGATCACCGAAAGCGACGTGACGCTCGCCGCGGCCAGCGGTGCGCCGATCGTCGGCTTCAACGTCCGCCCGAACGCCAAGGCGCGCGAGCAGATCGAGAAGACGAAGACGCCGATGATGTACTACGACATCATCTATGAGCTGACCGCCGAAGTCGCCAAGCAGATGGCCGGCATCTGGGGGCCGGAGCGCATCGAGACGGTCGTTGGCCGCGCCGAGGTCAAGCAGGTGTTCCCTGCCGGCAAGCGCGACAAGGCCGCGGGTCTGCTCGTGGTCGAGGGCTTCATCAAGAAGGGCATCCACGCGCGTCTCACCCGCAACGACGTCATCGTCTCGGCCACGACCATCCAGTCGCTGCGCCGGTTCAAGGACGACGTCGACGAAGTGCGTGCCGGCCTGGAGTGCGGCGTGGTGCTGGCCGACACGAACGACATCCGCGCGGGCGACCAGCTGGAAGTCTTCGAAGTCAGCCATCGCGACCGTACGGTCGGGTAAGGCCCTGGCTCAGGGCGGGTGCCTCTTCACCGGCACCCGCCAACGGCCGCGCCTGCGCGCTCGCGGCGTCGAGGAGGTCAGACCGCAATGAGCACCGCCAATCAGAAGGCGCGGCACGCCGAGATCGTCGACTGGGTGAGCGAGTGCCTGGAACCGCTCGGCACGGTCACCGCGCGCGCCATGATGGGCGGGCAAACGCTCTATTGCGACGGCGTGGTCTTCGCGATCGTCGCGGCCGGCGAGCTGTGGTTCAAGGGTGATCCCGAGACCGATGCGGAATGGGACTCGGCCGGCTGCGACAGGTTCACTTATGATCGCGACGGCAAGCCGGCCTCGATGAACTACCGGCGCGCGCCCGACGACGTCTACGACTATCCCGAGGAAATGATGCGCTGGGCCGAACTCGGCCTCGTCGCCGGCCGCAAGGCCGCCGCGAAGAAGAAGCCGCGCAAGCCGAAAGAGGGCTGAGCCGCGAGGATCTTCCGTTTCGGCTTCAATCGAATTCTCGACAACGCGAACCGAAGAGCGTGACGCGCGTTTACAGCGGGTCAAGCAGGAGACCTTCCATGCCCGAGCGCGAAGTCGACACCACCGGCCCCGGTGCTCCGATCGAGACCGTCGGCGATCATGACCTGATCGCGTCCGACCGGGTCGAAGGCACCAGCGTCCACGGTACGGACGGCAGCAAGCTGGGCCACGTGCACAACTTCATGGTCAACAAGCGCACCGGTCAGGTGGCGCATGTGATCGTGTCGGACGGCGGCTTCTTCGGACTGGGCGGCTCGCGCTACGTGCGTGTGCCCTGGGCCGACCTTGCCTACGACCCTCAACTCGGCGGCTATGTCTCGCACATCACACGCGAAATGATGGACGATCGTGGGCAGATTTCCGCCGAAGACGCCGAGATGCAGATCTGGTGAGCCGGCGATAGCTGGCGACCTCCTTTTGGCGGGGCTGACGGCGGGTTGATCGTCAGCCGGTCCGAACTTGCGCATCGCGCGGGGCCCTTGGTCAGAGGCGCAGAGCGGCGTTACGCGCGCTTCAATCCATGAGCGGTCTCGTCTAGGGAGCGCGCATGACCCACTTCGAAAACATCCTGATCGTCGGCTGCGGCAATATGGGCGGGGCCATGTTGCAAGGATGGCTGGCCGGCGGGCTGCCCCCGGCACGCTTCACCATCGCCGATCCCGGCATGGCATCGGCGCCCGAGGGTGTGCGCCTCGTTGCCACCGTGCCCGCAGAGCGGTTCGATGCGGTGCTGCTCGGCGTGAAGCCGCAAAGCCTCGACGCGGTCGCGCCGGGTGTCGCCCCGGCCGTCACCGAGGGCACGGTGCTGCTCTCGATCCTCGCGGGCGTCGAGCTTGCCACCCTGGCGCAGCGTTTCCCGGCGGCGGGAGGGATCGTGCGGATCATGCCCAACTTGTCCGCCGCGATCGGCAAGTCGCCGTTGGCGCTGGTGAGCCACGGCCTCGACGGGGCGCGGCGCGCGACCGTGACCGAGTTGCTCGCGCCGCTCGGCACGCCGGAGTGGCTGGAGAGCGAGGACCTGTTCGATGCGGTCACCGCGCTCACCGGCTGCGGGCCCGCGTTCGTCTATCGCTTCATCGACGCGCTTGCCGCCGGGGCGAGCGCGCTCGGCATACCCGAGGACCAGGCGCGACGCCTCGCGCTCGCCACCGCGGAGGGTTCGGCGCTGCTCGCCCGTGCCGCGCCGGTTCCGCCGGGTGAACTGGCGCGTCGCGTCGCCTCGCCGGGCGGCTCGACTCAGGCCGGGCTCGACGTGCTCGACGGGCGCGACGCGCTGGTCCGCGTGGTCGCCGAGGCTATGGCTGCGGCGGCGCGAAGATCGGCCGAAATGGGCAGGGAAGCACGCGGCGGGTGACACACTTCGTCACAATTTGGCGGTGTCGGTTGTTCTTGAAAAATCCCGCTTGACGGCCGATATTCGAACAGTCCGGAAACCACCGCATCGGGCGGTGCCGGGATAGGGAGTTTGAAATGGCGAACTGGAACGATCCCCAGCCCCGCTCGGGGTTCGGAGCGTCTCCGAGCCTTGGCGGCCGTACGGCCTCGCGCGCCGGCTATGATGCCGGACTGCGCCGCCACATGCTGTCGATCTACAATTACATGGCCTCGGGCGTTCTGCTGTCGGGCATCGTCGCGCTGCTGTTCGTCATGTCCGGCGCGGCCGCGGCCGTCTTCGTGACGCCGCTGCGCTGGGTCGTGGCGCTGGCGCCGCTCGGTTTCGTCTTCGCGATGAGCTTCGGCATCAACCGCATGAAGACCTCGACGGTGCAGCTCCTGTTCTGGGGCTTTGCGATCGCGATGGGCCTGTCGCTGTCCTCGTTGCTGCTGGTTTACACCGGCCCCTCGATCGCCGCGACGTTCTTTGCGACTGCCGGCGCCTTCGCGGGCCTCAGCCTGTTCGGCTACACCACCAAGAAGGACCTGTCGGGCTTCGGCACTTTCCTGATCATGGGCGTGGTCGGCCTGCTGATCGCGATGCTGGTGAACATGTTCTTCCCCATGCCCGCGCTCGCGATGGCGATCTCGGTGCTGGGCGTGCTGATCTTCGCGGGTCTCACGGCATATGACACGCAGCGCTTGAAGAACCAGTATTACGTTCTTGCTGGCACCGAATATGCGGGCAAGGCCGTGGTGATGGGCGCGCTCAGCCTGTACCTGGACTTCATCAACATGTTCCAGTTCCTGCTGAGCTTCATGGGCGATCGTCGCTAATCGGCCAACCGACCGGCGGACGGCCGGCGAAACATCCACAGGTCAAAGCAATGCCCGGCGCGCGTACGGCCCGCCGGGCATTTGCATTGAGTCGTTAACGGTTTAGAGGATTAGCCTTGCAGTCTGGAGAGCGTTGGTGACAGGTCGTATGTCGCAAAGGCCGACTTCTGGTTTTCTGAAGGCAGCGGCGATCGTCGTGCTGATCAGCGTGATGGCGGGCTGCGCCAAGAAGGTGCCCCCGCCGCCGCCGCCGCCGCCTGTCGTGGTGATCCCGCCGCGTCCCACTCCGCCGCAAGGCGCGCCGGAGAACATGACGATCCCCGCAGTGGCGGTCGACGGCAAGCGCCGCACGGTCAACAGCGAGCTGTCGACGGCGCAAGCGGTCTGGAACTTGCGCTCTGCGTACAATGTCGCGGCGCTCAACTGCGTCGCGCCGCAGTACGCGCCGATCCTCGCCGGGTACAAGCAGTTCCTCAAGGTCCACGACAAGTCGCTCGATATCGCCAACGCCTCGCTGGGCCGCGATTTCAAGAGCACTTGGGGTAGCGAGTCGATCCGCCGGCGCGAGACCTACCAGACGCAGGTCTACAACTACTTCGCGGTGCCGCCGGTGACGGCGCCGTTCTGCGATGCCGCCATGCAGGTCGCCGCCGATCTCGCGCTGGTCCCCGCCGGCGGGCTCGAAGCCGCCGCGCCCGTCGAACTCGCCAAGCTAGAGGCGCCGTTCATGGCCTTCTTCGACGCCTACGAGCAGTACCGCCGCGATCTCGAGGCCTGGCAGGCACGCTACGGCGGCATCGTGGTGATCGCGCCCTCGCAGGCGAGCGCCAAGCCGGCAGGCCCGGTCACCAACTCCAGTCCGCAACTGGCAAATTAGCTCTTTCATGGGCGGCACCTCTTCGCTAAGGGGGCCGCTCGCGACGCGGGGCACCCGCTTCGCACGATTGCTGGAACGGGGCCGTAGCTCAGCTGGGAGAGCGCGTCGTTCGCAATGACGAGGTCAGGGGTTCGATCCCCCTCGGCTCCACCAGTGATTGAACCCAACGCCGATCGGCCGCACCCAAGTGCGGCCTTTTGGCATTTGTGCGGCCCGTATCCGGCCGCCTGCTGTATCGGACCGACGGCTCATGCATTTCCTCGACCAGGCCAAGATCTACATCCGCGCGGGCGGGGGCGGCCCCGGCGCGGTGAGCTTCCGGCGCGAGAAGTACATCGAGTACGGCGGTCCCGACGGTGGTGACGGCGGCAAGGGCGGCGACATCGTGTTCGAGGCGGTCGCCGGGCTGAATACGCTGATCGACTTCCGCTATACCCAGCATTTCAAGGCGCCGCGCGGCGGCCATGGCATGGGCAAGGACCGCAAGGGGGCGGCCGGCAAGGACTTGGTCATCAAGGTCCCGGTCGGCACCCAGATCATCGCCGACGACGAGGATCGCGACACGGTGCTCGCCGACCTGACCGAGGCGGGCCAGCGCGTGGTGTTCTTCGAGGGCGGCCTGGGCGGGCGCGGCAATGCCTCGTACAAGACCTCCACCAATCGAGCGCCGCGCCAGCATCAGCCCGGCTTGCCCGGCGAAGAGGCCTACGTCTGGCTGCGCCTCAAGCTCCTGGCGGACGTTGGCTTGGTCGGTCTGCCGAACGCGGGCAAGTCGACCTTCATCAATCAACTCACGAACACGCAGGCCAAGGTCGGCGCTTATCCCTTCACGACGCTGCACCCGCAGCTGGGCGTGGTGCGCCACAAGGGGCGTGAGTTCGTGCTGGCGGACATCCCCGGCCTGATCGCGGGCGCGGCGGAAGGGGCGGGTGTCGGCGATCGGTTCCTGGGCCACATCGAGCGCTGCCGCGTGCTGATCCACCTGATCGACATCGCCGGCACCGATCCGGCCGAGGCGATGGCGATCGTCGAAGACGAGCTCGCCGCCTATGGCCAGGGGCTGGACGAGAAGCCGCGGCTGATCGTGCTCAACAAGATCGATCTTGCCGACCACGAGCTTGCCACCGCCTTCGCCCGCGAACTGAACGAGGCCGGCGCGGACCAGGTCTTCGTGATCTCCGGCGCGACCGGCGAAGGGCTGGAGGCGCTGCTCGACGCAGTGATCGCCCGTCTGCCCGCCGCCACCGTTACGGAGCGCCCGCAGGGGGAAAAGGAAGAGGCGGATGAGACCCCCTGGTCGCCGCTGTAGTGCGGCTCCCCGCTAATCGCTTGCCGCGACCGCGTTTCTTCCCAAGCCTCGGAGCGGATCGGCAAGAAGAGGCGCAGCTTGGCATCCACTACGCAGAACGATCGGCACGCGGACGACACGGATAGGCGCGGCCGCGCTTCGATCAGCGCACCTCACCGCGCGGCGCAGGGGCGTTACAGGCCCGAGCTCGACGGGATTCGCGCGCTCTGCATCGTCTTCACCATCCTGAACCACGTACCGGCTGTTCGGTGGATCAACGGCTCCGTCGGCGTCGACGTGTTCTTCGCGCTCAGCGGCTGGCTGATCACCACCCTGCTGCTTCGCGAAGAGCAAGAGAGCGGGTGTATCGCGCTGCGGCCCTACTTCATCCGACGCGGGTTCCGCATCCTGCCGCTCTATGTCCTGACGGTCGTGGCATACGGCGCACTGTCGTTCGCGGGCGTGCGGGAAGGGGCGGCGGAGGACTTCAAGGCTTCGCTGATCTGGTTCGTGACGTTCTGCGTCGAGTATCGGCCGGCCGAGGTCGGCCATATCTTTACTCATGCCTGGACCCTGGGCATCGAGGAGAAGTTTTACCTGGCGTGGCCGTTGATCCTGGTGCTCACGGCGCGCAAGCCCGAGCGCACGGCCCTCGTCGGCGCGGCCGGGATCGCGGTGATGCTGGCCCTGACGCCGCGCAACGACTTTGTCCTGCGTGGGTATCTGGGGCTCGGTGCGGGCGCGGCGCTCTCCTATGCCGCGATGACCCAGCGCAGGTTTCGCGACTGGCTGCGCGAGCGCGCGGTCGCCGCACCCTTTCTCGCGATCATGGCGGCGGCCTACCTCGGCTCGATCACCCTGGCGAAATCACCTTGGTGGAACATTGCCATCTCCTGGAGCGCGGCCTTTGTCATCGCCACCTTGTGGTTCCGCCGCGACTTGCCGACGGCGCGCTTCCTGTCCTGGGGGCCGTTGCCGGCGCTGGGGCGGCTGACTTACGCGATCTATCTGTTCCAGTTCATCTGCATCCACGGGATGCAAGCCGTCCTTTCCGCGCTGGGAGTGCCGGCGCAGGCGCCGATACTCTTCGCCACCGCCTATCCGCTCAGCATCGGCGTCGCCGTCATCCTGCACCGGCATGTCGAAAGGCCGTTCATCCGGCTCGGCAAGCAGATCGCCGGCCGGCAGATGCCGCGACCGGGGCATCACCGACAGCTCGCGCAAGTCGCCTGATCGCGGAACCGCCGCCAAGCGCGACAGTGCGTGCCTGTTGTCGAACGGATGCGCTTTTCAGACAGGGGCGATGCGCCTAGAGGCTGGCGCCTCCATGGCACTTTCCCGTCTCTCCCAGCTTGCAGAAGCCGCCGATTGCCCCTTGCTCGTCGTGAAGGTGGGCTCCTCGCTGCTGGTGGGGCGTGAGGGTGTGCGGCGCGACTGGCTTGAAGGTCTGGTCGCGGAGATCGCCGCGGCGCACGGGCGCGGGCAGCGAGTGATCGTCGTCTCCTCGGGCGCGATTGCCTTGGGCGCGGCGCGGCTTGGGCTCGACAAGGGCGGCCGCGGCAACCTGGCGGACGCGCAGGCGGCGGCGGCTGTCGGGCAGATCGCGCTCTCAGGGTTGTGGGCCGAGTTGCTGGCCGCCCGGGGCCTGACGGCGGCCCAGCTGCTGCTGACGCTCGACGACCTTGAGGACCGCCGCCGCTACCTCAATGCGACCGCGACGCTCACGCGCTTGCTCGATGCCGGCGCGGTGCCCGTGATCAACGAGAACGATTCGGTGGCGACGCAGGAGATCCGCTTCGGCGACAACGACCGGCTCGCCGCGCGCGTGGCGCAAGCGGCACAGGCGAGCGCGGTGCTGCTGCTGTCCGACGTCGATGGCCTCTATGACCGCAACCCCAAGGACGCGGGCGCGCAGCTGATCCGCGAGGTGGACGGGGTCACCGCGGAGATCCACGCCATGGCGAGCCGCGAGTCCGCCTCGGGGATGGGCTCGGGCGGGATGACCTCCAAGCTGCAGGCGGCCGAGATCGCCGAACTGGCGGGCATCGCCTTGGTCATCGCCAATGGCACGCACGAGCGGCCGATAGCGCGGGTGACGCAGCAGGGCATTGGCACGCTGTTCCGGCCCCGGCGCAAGGCGGGCGCGCGCAAGGCCTGGCTCGGCGGGCGGCTGCGCCTCAAGGGCGAACTGATCGTCGATGCCGGAGCGGCCGATGCGCTGGCGCGGGGTTCCAGCCTGCTCGCCAAGGGGATCGTGGCGGTCGAGGGTATCTTCGAACGGGGCGATCCGGTCGCGATCTGCGCCGCGGACGGCCGTGTCCTGGCGCATGGCCTGGCCGAATATGAGTCCGGCGAGTGCGCCCGGCTGATGGGCCACCATTCGAGCGAGCATGCCGAGTTGCTCGGCTATGCGCCGCGACCGGCGGTGATCCATCGCGACCAGTTGGTCCTGAAGTGATCGTCGCGCTGACCGGCGGCACCGGCTTTGTCGGCCGGGCCTTTGTCGACCGTGCGCTCGCGGCGGGCCTGAGCTTGCGCGCGCTCGCCCGGTCCGAGCAGGTGGCGCGCCCCGGCGTCGAATGGGTGCGCGGCGACCTTGCCGATCGCGGCGCCCTCGCGCAGCTGGTGCGCGGGGCCGAGGCGGTGGTCCATGTCGCAGGGGTGGTGAACGCGCCGGACGCGGCCGGCTTCGAGGCGGGCAACGTCACCGGCACGCTGAACCTCGTCGAGACGGCGCTGAACGAGGGGGTGCCGCGCTTCGTGCACGTCTCCTCGCTCTCGGCGCGCGAGCCGGACCTTTCCGTATATGGCGCTTCGAAGGCGCGGGGCGAGAAGGTGCTGCGCGCCAGTGCGCTCGATTGGACGATCGTGCGTCCGCCGGCGATCTACGGGCCGCACGACAAGGAGCTGTTCGAGCTGTTCCGCGCGGCGAAGTGGGGCTTTGTGCCGGTGCCGCGCGAGGGCAGCGCCTCGGTCATCCACGTCGACGATCTGGCGAACCTGCTCCTGGCGTTGCTGCCGTCCGCCGTGACGGTGGGCGGCAGGGTCTTCGAGCCCGACGACGGGCGACCCGGCGGGTGGACGCACCGGGAACTGGCGCTGGCGATCGGCTGGGCGGTGGGCCGGCGGCCGCGCGTGGTGGGGCTGTCGAAGGCGGCCCTCTTGCGTGCGGCGAAGCTGGACATGTTCCTGCGCGGGAAGGGCGCAAGGATGACGGCGGACCGCGCCGCCTATCTCAGCCACCCGGACTGGGTGGCCGATCGCGGGGCGCAAGCGCCGGCCAGCTTGTGGGAGCCGCGGATCGAAACGCGCACCGGGCTCAAGGCCACGGCCGACTGGTACCGTGCCGAGGGCTGGCTGTAGCACATGCCCCGAGGGGCAAGGTCGGCGCCTAGAACGCGCGGCTTTCCTCGCGAAAGCACTTGATCGCCTCTGAGTTGCACTCACTGCAAGTCTGATTGCATTTATCGGGATTGCGCGCGATCATCGCGAGCGTAAAGCGCCCCGCCTGCTGGTCGCGGGTCTTATAGGACGTGGCATCATGGCAAGTGCGTCTTTACCCGCCGAATCGGAACTAGTCGTACCGTCCGACGATACGCCGGCCGAGACATTATCGCACGGACCGCTGTTGCCATTGACGGTCGGCGCGATCGGCGTCGTGTTCGGTGACATCGGCACCAGCCCGTTGTACGCCTTCCGCGAAGCGCTCGCCCAGGCGGCGTCGGACGGCCTCCAGCGTGAGGAGATCGTCGGCGTCATGAGCCTGATGCTCTGGGCGCTGATCCTGATCGTCACCGTCAAGTACGTCCTGTTCCTCATGCGCGCGGACAACGAAGGCGAGGGCGGCGTGCTCGCGCTGCTGGCGCTGGCGAGCGGCAAGTCGGCGCGCATCGGCGGCACCGTGCTGGTGCTCGGCGCGATCGGCGCGGCGTTGTTCTATGGCGATGCCATCATCACGCCCTCGCTCTCGGTGCTCTCCGCGGTCGAGGGCCTGCGCTCGCTGCCGGCCTTCAGCCACATCGTCACGCAGGAGCGTATCCTGGTGATCAGCATCGTCATCCTGGTCGGCCTGTTCGCGGTTCAGTCGCGCGGCACCGAGTCCGTCTCGCGCCTGTTCGGGCCCGTCTGCATCGTCTGGTTCCTGGCACTCGCCGCGCTGGGCGCGATCCACATCGCCGACGGACCTGGCATCCTGGCCGCGTTCCTGCCCTGGCACGCGGTGCTGTTCGTGGCCGGCCACGGCATCCTCGGCCTCTTCGTGCTGGGCGCGGTGTTCCTGACGGTGACGGGGGCCGAGGCGCTGACCGCCGACATGGGCCATTTCGGCAAGCGGCCGATCCGCATCGGCTGGTTCGTGCTGGTCTTCCCCGCGCTGGCGATCAACTACCTGGGCCAGGGGGCCTTCGCCATTCGCATGCTGGAGCAGGCGGAGCGTTCGGGCCATGCCTTCGTCAACCAGGACTGGTTCTTCCAGATGATCCCGGACGCTGTGCGCCTGCCGATGGTGCTGCTGGCGACCGCGGCGACGATCATCGCCAGCCAGGCGGTGATCACCGGCGCCTATTCGCTGACGCAGCAGGCGATCCAGTTGGGCCTGCTGCCCCGCCTGGCGATCCGCCAGACCTCGCCCGGGCACTCGGGCCAGATCTACATCGGCGCGGTCAACTGGCTGCTGCTTGCCGGCGTCATCATGCTGGCGCTCGGTTTCCGCACATCCTCGGCGATGGCCGCGGCTTACGGGATCGCGGTGACCGGCACGATGGTGGTCACGTGCTGCCTCGCCTTCCTGGTGCTGCGCCGCCGTTGGAACTGGAGCCTGCCCGCCGCCGCGCTGCTGATCGCGCCGTTCCTGGCGATCGACACGCTGTTCTTCGGGGCCAACATCCTGCGCGTAATCGAGGGCGGCTGGGTCCCGTTGCTGGTGGGCGCCGGGGTGCTGCTGCTGATCCTGACGTGGAATCGCGGTCGCCGCATCGTCGCCGCGCTGGAGAACGACGGGGCGATCCCCATCGCCGACATGGCCCGCGCGCTCGCCGCCCGCGCACCGGCCCGGGTCGACGGCGTCGCGATCTTCCTCACCGCGCGCAACGACCTGACTCCCCACGCCTTGCTGCACAACATCAAGCACAACCACGTCCTGCACCGGATGAACTACATCGCCACCGTCAAGACGCTGCGCAAACCCTACTGCGAGCCGCATGAGCGGCTTTCCATCGAGCGGATCGACGACAACTTCGCCCGGCTGATGCTGCGCTATGGCTTCATGGAGTCGCCAGCCGTGCGCGACGACCTGATCGCCGCCGGCGACCGGGTTCCCGGGGCGGCCAAGGCGAGCTTCTTCATCGGCCGCAACAACTACGCGATGTCGGCCGAGGTGGGCATGCCGTTGTGGCAGGACATCCTGTTCCTCACCCTCTACCGCAACGCCGCCGATCCGACCGACTACTACCGCATCCCGCACAACCGAGTGATCGAGCTGGGCGCCCAGTACGCCATCTGACCGGCCGCTTCATGCCTAACAAGCGGTCGCGATCGCGACATAATGATACAAGTTCCGGCAATTGCCGCACGCACTTGGCGTTTCGTCGCTAGCCCGTGGCGTTTTGCCGCCGCTACGTTAAGCCTTTGCCAAGGTGGGCTGAACTAGGGTGGCCCAGTAAGACCGGGCTGGCGGGACAATCTATGACGCGATTTTTCCGGGCTATGGCCGCTGCAGCAGCCGTGCTCATGCCTCTGGCGCCCTCGCAGGCGGGCAGCCGTGAGAGCGCGCAGAACATCGACGAGGTGCAGACCGCGTTCGACAGTCTGTTCGGGACGCAGGTCCGAGCGCCTCGCAATTATAATTCCGGCTTCGAACGTCAGCTCGCCAATCTGGCGGAGGCTTCGCGCGGCCGGATCGGCGTCGCGGCGATCGATCTGGCGACCGGCCGCACGACCGACGTCCTGGGCAGCCAGCGCTTCCCAATGGCCAGCACCAGCAAGATCGCCATCGCCGCGACGTTCCTCGACGGGGTCGACCAGGGCCGCTGGAGCCTGAACGACCAGTTCCCCCTGATGATGCCGCTGCCCTCGGCGCCGTTCTCGACGGCTGTGGCGCCGGTCCGCGCCGGAGCCGTTCTGAGCGCGCGCGAGTTGATCGAGCAGATGATCACGCGCAGCAACAACTTCGCGACCGATGCTCTGCTGCGCGTCGTAGGCGGTCCGCAGGCGGTCAACGCCTGGGTGCGCCGTGCCGGCATCTCGGACTGGCATATCGATCGGGACATCGCGACCCTGGTGCGGGACGACGGCGCGATCAATCCGGCGACCGTGATCGACACCCGCGACAGCGCCACGCCGCTGGCGATGGCGAACCTGGTCGCCGGTATCTACCAGGGCCGCTGGCTCAGCCCTTCCAGCCGCGGGGTGCTGCTGGGCGCGATGAGCCGCTGCGCCACGGGCAAACGCCGCATCCCGGCGATGCTGCCGACCGGCGCCGCCGTGTCGCACAAGACCGGCTCGCTCTCCAACACCTCGAGCGACGTCGGTGTCATCCAGACGCCCGACGGCCGTGCATTCGCCGTGGCCATCTACGTGACCGGGCAGGGCAACCGCCTGGCCCGCGAGCAGCGCATCGCCTCGATCGCGCGCGCGGTCTACGACGGCTACGCCAGTGACCCGGCGGGCAATGTCCTCTACGGGCGGACGGCTTCACGCTAACGAACTTCGGAGGTTCGCCGGCCGGTCCAGCGAATCCGATTGCGCCGGCGCGGCAGGATTGCTAGGCGCGCTTCTCCCCGACACGGGGCTCGCCCCGGATGGCCCGATGGCGGAGTGGTGACGCAGCGGACTGCAAATCCGTATACGCCGGTTCGATTCCGGCTCGGGCCTCCATTACAACCTCTCAGAGTGTCTGAGGGTGTCCCGTAAGTAGCTGTTTTTCAGCACTTTTAACTGCTATAGTGGCTCCGTCAGTTCAGGGCCGTTTCATCAAATCTCACCCAAATGATGGACGATTTGATGGTAGGCCCCGAGATTACGATGGGGACATACCATCATGTCGAGCGGAAAGCGGCAGAAATCCGGGCTTACAGCGGCATGGGTGTCGCGTGCGAAGCCCAAGGACAAACCTTACAAGCTCAGCGATCGCGACGGCCTCTATCTGCTGGTGGAGCTGGTGGAGCCCAGCGGTGGCCGCGTATGGCGGATGAATTACCGCATCCACGGCCGGCAGAGAACCATAACTTTCGGGCGGTGGCCCGAACTGCTGCTCGGAGAGGCCCGGGAGCGACTGCTTGATGCCCGGCGCCTGCTTGCCAAGGGCATTGATCCCGTCGAGCAGGCCAAGCTCGAAAAGATCGCCAAATCGCTGGCGGCAGCGCACACCTTCGAAGCGGTGGCCAAGGAGTGGCTCGACAAGATAACCGCCGAAGGCGCCGCGCCGATGACGATCAAGAAAGCGCGTTGGCTTCTGTCAAAGCTATACCCGGCGATTGGACGTCGCCCGATCAGCGAAATCTCTGCGCATGAGCTGCTGCTGGCGCTCAAGAAGATCGAAGCGACGAAACGCTATGACACCGCCAATCGGGCGCGCACGGCGTCCAGCCAGGTTTTCAGATATGCCATAGCCACCGCGCGGGCCGAGCGCGATATCGCCTCGGATTTGCGGGGGGCGCTCATCACGCCCAAGACCACCCATCGGGCAGCAATCACCACGCCTGTCGAGGCTGGCGCTCTGCTGCGCACCATCGACGACTATGACGGGCACCCTCTGACCCGAACGGCGTTGCGAATGCTTGCGCATGTGTTTGTTCGGCCTGGCGAATTGCGTTGGGCGGAATGGTCCGAATTCGACCTCGAAAAGCGCGTCTGGACGATCCCAGGGCACAAGATGAAGATGCGCCGCCCTCACGCGGTTCCGCTCACCAGGCAGGTGCTCGCCATATTGGCGGAGATCGAGCACGATTCCGGTTACAGCCCCTTCCTGTTCCCCTCCCTGCGTGCGGTCGATCGACCGATGTCCGACAACACAATCAACGCGGCGCTCCGGCGGCTGGGCTACGGCAAGGAAGAGATGACCGGCCATGGCTTTCGCGCCTTGGCCGCCACGCTGCTCAATGAAATGGGCTGCTGGAATCCCGACGCCATCGAGCGACAGCTTGCCCACGCGGACGGAAATTCCATCCGCCGGGCCTATGCGCGCGGCCAGTATTGGGAAGAGCGCGTCCGCATGATGCAGCACTGGTCCGATCACCTCGACCAGTTGCGCGATGGCGCGACGATCCTGCGCCCGAAATTCGGCCATAGTGGATCGTGAAATTCGGAAGCGACGCATTTATCACCTTGAGCCTGTCGTGAAACAGTCATCCTCAAACGACCGAAGTCGGCGGCCGTTGTCGACCAGATTACGACGTTCGCTGCTGATGCTGCGAACGGCCGGACCTGCCAAGAACAGCCGCTCGCGCATGAAGATGGCTATTGGGCGAGGGCCGCTGATGAAGCCTTGCCCATCACCTGCTCCATGGCGCCGATGACATCTGCATGGAACATTTCGGGCAGATCATGCCCCATGCCTTCAACAGGCATAAAGCGGGCGTGCGGGATGCTGGTGGAGGTATCCTGGCCGTGGGCCAACGGGAACATCGGATCTGCGGTGCCATGGATCGCCAGCGCAGGTGCCGTGATCCGCGCCAGCCTTTCGCGGCGGTCGCCATCGATCGCGACCGCCACCATCTGACGCGCTGCTCCACCCAAATCCCGGCCCCGCCGCAACTCCGCCAGAATGAGCGTGCGTTGTCCGTCGTCATCGAAGGGATGAGCGGGGGAGGCAAGGCGCCGGGCGAAACGCAGGCGATGGGCTACAAAGCCATCCCGATCGACACGCGGGTCGGGCGCGGGGCTCATCATCATCGCCATCAGGGCGCTGTCGGGTGGAGGCAGGGCCGGATTGCCTGAACTGGCCATGATCGAGGTCAGCGACAGCACGCGGGAGGGATAGCTGCTTGCCATGATCTGCGCGATCATGCCGCCCATGGAACGTCCGACCAGATGGGCCCGTTCAAGGCCCAAGGCATCGAGCAGACCAATCGCATCGGCTGCCATGTTATCGAGCCCATAGGACGCAACAGGTATGGCACCGTCCCTCATGGCGTTGAAATCAGGCGCAGGCGCGTAACCGAAATGGGTCGAAAGGCCGGAATCACGGTTGTCAAAACGGATAACGCGAAAACCCCGTGCGACTAGCGTCATGCAGAACGGCTCGGCCCAGCGGATCATCTGTGCGCCAAGGCCGGCGATCAGCAGGATAGGTGGCGCGCTTGCATCGCCGAAGCTGTCGTATGCCAGATCGATCCCATTGGCGCTGGCCATCAGCGTGGCAGGGTTCATGTCAGTCGTCATTGGATGGGTGTGCCAAGTTTAGCACATAGTCGCGCACATCCGCTGGCCACGGCTGCATGGCTTGCTGCAAGGCGGCAAGATCACTGGCGAAAAGCGCCCGGCTCGCTTCCTCGAAACCGGGGTAATCCCCAGCCAGCGCGGACATGAAGCGATAGGCCCGCTCATGAGCCAGACGCGTCACGGTGCGCCTCTTATCCTGCTTGCGGGCCTGATCGACCACACGGCGCAGCGCTTGGGAGGCCCCGCCCGGTTGCTGCGCCAGCCAGTCCCAATGGCGTGGCAGCAGTGTGACCTCGCGTGCGATAACCCCCAGTTTCGGGCGTCCACGCTTGCGGGCTTCTGGTTGCGGGCCGGGCCAGGCCGCCAGTCTGGAAATGACCTGCGCCGTGTTGCCGTGCAGGTCGATGTCGATCTGCGCGCCGGTGGCATCGTCAAAGATCAGGATCGTGGTTGGCGCAGCATCGATCTGCGCATTCACGGCAAGCGCCAGATCAGCAAGATTGCCAGAGGCGAGCCTGCGACCGTCCGCGAAGGCCGTGCAGGGCGAGGAAAGGGGATTTGGGGTGTCGGCCATCATTATGCCCAGGTGAATGATTGTCACTTGTGAGTCAATATATCCGGGTAATATAAGACTAGTGGCCGTGAGAGGAGTAGACGGATGAAAGCTGCGGACAGGCGCGAGGCCTTAACTGCTTACAAAGAGCGCAAGGTGAAGGCGGGCATCTATGCGATCCGTTGCAAGGCCACGGATCAGGTTTGGCTTGGTAAGGCGCCGGATCTGGCGACCATCCAGAACCGCCTGTGGTTTACCCTGCGCCAAGGTAACAATCCCCATCGCAGCCTTCAGGAAGCCTGGACGTTTCATGGCGCCGGCGCCTTTGCTTTCGAGGTCGTGGAAACCTTACCTGAAGACGATCTTCAGTTTGGGCGCGACCGACCCCTGAAGCGCCGGCTCGACCATTGGGTGGCAGCATGGGGTGCGATGGCACTATGACAAGAGTCGACCACAGCCGGTCGTTCAGCGCCGCCAGCGTGAACGCCCTATGTTGACGCATCCGGCCATTCGCACTTTCAAAGTCGCCAGTCGGCAATGCACGTCAATTGTTGCCGTTCGTCCAGCGACTGGCCAATGCGAAAGGCGTCTTCCATCCTTGGCAACACGTCAGCAATAGAGTTGCAGGCGTCAAATCTTCGATCAGTGGGAAACGCGACGAGCTCGGACGATATCTGCCCAACGGCTTTGGTCTATTGCGAGCGCGGAGCGGCGGACGTACCTTGACCTATATTGGTGGTGAAAGATTTGCCGCCATGCGGACCAGCGCGCTCTGACGGGACGTACCTGTCTTTTCGAACAGGCGGGCGAGATGCGTGCGCATGGTGCCGACGCTGATCCCCAAGCTGGAGGCCGCTTCCTTCACACTCTGGCCGCTGGCTACAAGATCAAACACGCGCACCTCGGCGGGCGTAAGGTCGAAGAGTGGGGCAACGATGGCGCCCACGTTCCCTCGTCGTGCCTCGGCGGACGAGACGAACAAGGCAGCAGCTGCTCCGGGCACCAAAGAAGACCGAAGTGAGCCCTGGACCAGCGGCAATAGGTGAAGTGCTCCGGCGGCTCCCCGCGAGTCGCGGAAAGGCACCCCCAGCCCGCGCCTCCCGATCGCGTCCTGCTCGCCGACGCTGTCCCTCATTGCCGCCGCCAGGGCGCTTTCCGCGAGTGGATCGTGCATCCGCAGCCGGCCGCCGCGCTGGCTCAATACATCGCGCGCGTCGAGCATCCTTCGCGCCGCTGCATTGGCGTGTAGAACGTGCATCGCGCCGTCGATAATCAGGATGGGTGCATTTGTGCTCTCTAGCGTCGCGACGAATGTCAGGGCAGCCAGCCGCGTCGCGTCGAGGAGGCGGCTGATGATAACCGCACGGCGCATATGCGGTGCGAACAGCCGCGCAGTAACGCGCTCTTCCGCGCCGATCGGCCCTTGGTCGGCATGACGGACGAAACTCGCCGTCGCGAAGCTGTCATTCTCGCGGGCGAGCCCGATCGTCATCGTGTCGATCAACGACTGAGGTCCATGCCATTCGACGTGAAAGCGATTAGTGGACGTGCCGTCGGCCACCGCGCGGTTCGCGTCCGATAGCAATATCGGCTCTTCCAGCGGCGCGTTCTCGATTGTCGCCTGTCCACCCCACAGAGCAACGATGTCAGCACCATAATCGGGCACTCGGACGAGCCACTCGGTTGGTATGCCATCCGCGACGTTGAGCAGCACGCGTCCGCTTGGCCGCGCCTGGAGGCTGAGTGTTGCCTGCGCGAAGCCGAGAACGATCCGTAACCGCGCCAGCGTCGCTGGCCAGCGGTCTGGGTCGAGCGCGCAATCGTAGATGCTGCCGACGATATCCGACACGGTTTCGGCCGCCGGAATGCGCATGACGACGAAATCTCCTTCCTGCCATACGCAAAACTATTAACGCCGCGTACATCATTTGAAAGACGCGGAATTCCATCGCCGCCGATACACGACGGATCAGCGCTTCGCTTCCGGCCGTCGCGCGGGCGATCGTCCGGTCCTGGCCGAAGGGTGAGAACAGGGGAACAACTATGTATCGTCGCTTCGCAACGCCATTCTGGTCTCTCTCATCGGTTTCCTCGGGCCTCATCCGCCCGCCGCGGGCAAAACCCGTTCTCGCCGCCGCGATGGTCGTTCTCGCCGCCGCCATGCCGACGCAGGCGGACGCGGCCTGCACCCCATATTGCTCTTATGTCGAAGCCGGCGCCCAGTCGGGAGACATAGTCAATGTAAATCGTTCCGAAAGCCAAGTCTTCGGCAGTGGGATCGGAATCGCATCCATATCGGTCGCGAGCGCTCCCAACCTCCAAGGCATTGGCGGCGCGGGCTATGCCGAAGCGCGTGCCGACCTGACAAAAGGAACGCTCCATGCATATGCCAGCATGTTGGGTGGCCCGACAGGTGACGATGCCTCCGCTTCCGCCGAATTTTACGACAGTCTTATCTTCACCATGCCCACGGGCGTCACGTCCAAGACGATTAGGCTGAACTGGCTTATCGACGGCAACTTCCAGGTCGGACCCTCCATCGGGGACAGTTTCTCAGGCGCGCTTGTTCAATCCAGTGTCCAGCTTAGCCCTGCCGGCTACGAGCCCAGCAGTCCGGAGCAGGAAGGAAGACTTATCTATCAGGGCGGGCCGGCGATATCCGGACCTTTCTCGCTATCTCACTATGCCGACATCGTCGTATTTCCCGATATAACCTACTTCATCAAGGCGCACTTGGCCGTTTTGGCCGCTTCCGGCGGCAACGCGCCCCAAGCAATCGCGGATTTCTCGCATACCGCAGCGCTCGATTTCGATCTGCCCGACGGCGTGTCCTTCACTTCCGGATCCGGCACATTGCTCTCCGCATCCAGTGCCGTCCCCGAGCCCGCAAGTTGGGCGATGATGATTCTGGGATTCGGCCTGATCGGCAGCAGCATGCGCCGTTGCCAACGGGTCGCGCTGCCCATCCCTGCGAGCGGAGCATGAACGAGATCTGGAACCTGCAAGTCCGAAATGGCCCAACCTCAGTCAATCGACGGTGGCATCCACGCAAGCTGCAGCGTCCGCTCTCGTCGAAAGCCGTTACTCAAGTGGTGAGCGGCAAGGACGGCTTAGTCCCAGCGGCCGACTTCCAGTGTCGACCAAATTTCGCCGCTCGGAGGCCTGCCCGTAAATGTCTTCTCTCGGCAAAAGCTGCCACTCCCTCATTATTGCTACATCAGGCCGGTCGAAGCCGCAGAGCTCAATTTGCCAATATGCATTTGCTCAAAATAGGCCGCAGAGTTGGAGAAAATCGGCGCTGAACTTGATCTCCGACCCGTCCGGATCAGAGCCAGGGTCATAGGTTGCGATGATGATGCCGAGTTTTTCTACCGACCGGACGAGATCATCATCTGGCAAATACGGCAGGAGCAGCACGCGCTCGTGCTCATCCAGCCCGTCGATTAGCGCTGGATAAAGATGAAGCTGGCCGACGCCTGTGTGAATGTCCGCCGCGCGCGCGCCCGTCTTGATCTCGATAAGCAGCGGCGCACGGCCGGGTCGCGCGAAAGCCGCATCGACCTCATAGCCCAGCGAATGTCCTGGCTTCTCGATCATGATGTCACGACTGAGCAGCGACTGTTGCAGCGCAAGCCACACAAGGCCCTGCTTTCGGACGACGACCTTTTCATCACGCGGTCCAGCAGCGCCAACCACATAGGTCCCACCCTTTTCGTCGGCGCCAAGGCGGTAGCCGGAGCTATGGCCCGGCGATGCCACCGCCGTCGTCGACCTTGCCACAGAGCATGCACGGACGAACTCAGCCGTCATTGTGCGCACCAATTCTCCCGGTTCGTCCAGCGACGCGACCAGGAACCAGTCTCGCTCGATGCCGGTCGGCGACGCCTCGACATCGACTGGCTTCATTCCTGTACGAGCGCGAAACTGCGCGGCGGTGACCTCCTCTCGAAACCCACCCCCCTTCAAAAGGCCTTGGCGGAGGAGATAGGTCCTTCCGTTTGCATCGACCGCGATGCCGGTGAGGGTGTTAGGGCTGCCAGGCTCGCGTGCCTCATTGATCCTCACCAGCCAGCGCCTGCCGGAGGGATCGTGCCCCAACTCCGTTTCGATCAGACCGCCCTCCTGCGATGTCGCGCGAACCACGATCGGCCCGTCCGGTACCAGCATGACCGATCGACGGCTGATGGCACCCTCGAGCACGGCGCTACGCCAGCGATCGAGATGTCCGCGGATTGCATCCGCCTCCGTGAGGAGGCGCAAAGATTTCGTACCAAGCCCGAGGCGTGCGGCGAGAGCCTCATAGCTTGGCTTAAACTTGGCGATCTCTGCAACTGACCAGTCGATCAACGCTTCGAAAGAAAGCTGCACGCCTTCTGCGGCGGTCATGGTGCCGGCAAAGGGGGAGCCGATGTTGGTTGGACCTCGCTCGGCCTCATAGAAGGCTCGCATGGATGGCGTGGGCTGATAGGTGTCGAGCTTGACGATGAAGCCTTCCTGATCGTCGATCCCCACCGTGTACGCTAGTTCGCGAGGCGCCGACATGCTCGGATAGATCCGCCACCATGTGTACCGCGAGAAATGTTGCCCCTGGTTAACGACCGCCATTCGCCCATCGGTCGGAACGCCGGGGAAAAGCCGGTCACGCAGCGCGTCCGCCCAAGCCTTGGTGGCGCGATACGGTTCTCGCATCTGCTCGCGGGCGGCAAGATGCTCGGTTGATCCCGTCCATGGCGTTCCACCGTAGCGTTGCAGGAGATCGAAATGCTCGAGCCTGATCCCGGATTCCATTTTTCGCCTTTGTTTTGCCGCGCAGTCGGACAGGAATGCGGGAGAACACCATTGAATACCAGATTGCGAGCCGCCGGCGTCGTGGCCTGCTATCAAACGCGACCGCGCGATGCAGCGGTTGGAGGATCGGAATGAGCGAGTTCCTGGTTGGAGATGAGTTGAGCGCCCGCATCCGCGCAATCATTGATCGCGGCAACCCGCGACTGGCGATCGCTTTCTGGGGGCGCGGAGCTGCGGCCGATCTGTTCGAAGACGAACAGGCGATGAGACGTGCGAAGATCATCTGCGATGTGTCGATGGGTGGCACCCATCACGAGGCACTCATCAATCTTGGCGCCCCCGGCAATGCGCGCCTCAAACATATACCCGGTCTGCACGCAAAGGTCTGTCTTTCCAAAGAGGGCGTGGTGGTCGGGTCCGCCAATGCATCGAACAAGGGCATCGGTTTCGCGGGCCGATCCGCAAAAAACTTCGAAGCGGGCGCCTTTTATTCGTCAGGCTCCGATGCTTGGGCGACGGCCAGCAAGTGGTTCAACGCGCGTTTCAGGATTGCCTCGCAGGTCGACGACGCTGCTGTGGGTTGGGCCCGGAAAAGCTGGCGCCCCCCCCGCCTCGCATCGTTCCGAAACCTAATTCGATCCTTGATGCAATCCGTCTCGCGCCCGATCACTACCGTGATCTCGCAATCTTTTTCGAGAAGGTGTCGGTAACGGCAGAGGAAGCGCGTGAATACCGAACTGCGTCTCGTAGAACGGCTGCGATCGCAGCGGACATCGCTACAATCGACGGATGCGGCGATAACGACATTTTTTCGGGCCTGAAACTGCAACAAGTCGAGCGGACGTTGCCGTTCTTTCTGGAGTATTGGAAGCCGAATGGCAGGGCGCTTCAGATCTTTGCGCGCCACGTCGTCCACCGAGACCCCATCAACGGGATACTTTATGCCAAGCGTGCCGCGGCAAAGTTGACTGCCATGCGTCCCGACCTGCCGCGCTTGTCCGATGCAGCGAAAATGGACGACGCTGTAGCGGGCCGCATTCCAGGTAAGGCCCGTTACGGGGTCCGCTTTTTTACGCCGGCATCGTTGGCCAAGGTCCTGGTTTGATCGCGACGCCGGCAGGCGCCGTCGAAGCCTTGCCGATTCCTACCGACGTCCCATCTTTCAAGAGAGCTTGCAGCACCGACTGGCGGCGCGTTCCGACCAAGCCGGGCCGTTCTTGTCAGGTTCGAGATATGTCCGGAGCTGCCAGAACTTGCCGATAAAGCTATGAGAGGCGACGGCCGGCACTCACTTCTGCCGACTACATGCTCACGGACATGTGTTAGCTATCTCCGCGATAGATATCGAACAACTCTCGAAAGAAGCGATCATAAGCGGGTACCCGCGGATTTCTGCGCACGCTTGCGCGTAGGTAGACAAGGTGGCTGCCGGATATTTTTCTATTGCCGCGGGTCCACGCATCCCCCCACACTTCCCCGATTACAGTGACGCGAGGCGCCTTGCGGACCTGGCCAAGCTGAGCATAGCACCAAAGCTGCCCCCAGATGTTGGGCCAAAGGTTTGACGGAATCGTCATTCGAGAATGTTTGATCTCGACTATGATTATCTCACCCGTCCGCTGATTGCGATAAACAAGGTCCGGCAACACCCGTAGTGCTTCTCCGGCAACCTTTAGATCGTCGACCGTCAAATAGTTCGGCAACGCGCCTGGTGTCATGTGCATACCGTTGTGCACTAGCCGCCAGTCAGGGAATGAGTCCGATAGAATCTCTGCGTCAACACAGGTATAGGCGCCCCGACGGGCAGCAAGGATTGCTTCTTCCGCTTGTTTGCCGTCCTCCCTATCCTGAGCGTTGCCAAAAGCGTCAGCATAAAGCGAATATAACCATTGGGCGAATTTTGAAGCTGTCGGCTCCATATTCACCGGTCTTCGTGCACGGGCTTTTTTCAGGAACTGCGAAGGCACAATCCGAAAAGGCGGCGGGCTCGAAGTGGATTCACTAAACTCATACCTCCCTTTGGCAGAAACCTGATCAGAGCAAAGAGTTTCGCCGAACAATATCCGAGCGCGGTCACGAGCACTGGTATTGCTCCAGCGACGGCCCTCCAGTGAGAACGCAGGCGCTCCCTTTTTTGGGTAGCTCCACTTCTCCAAGCGCACGGAATATCCTTGCTCGTCGTCCGTGTAATCCCATGCCGCTATTCGCGCTTCGAACCATTCCTCCCAACGTGTAACATTCTCTGCCGTTGGCTCCATGGAACGTGTTGCATGGACCGACCACTCACCGCCGTATTGGCCGCAAGTGAGACGAGTATCGAAACCTAGGGCTTTTGTCTCCATCTCAAAGGTGCGAGCGTCTTGTTCACTATCACCGATGTAAATTGTATAGGTGATTGGGCGCAGCGGACCTAGAACTGACCATTGACGCTCCAGGTCCGCCAACAAAATGGCATTGCGTTCAATCGGCTGCATCGCCTTAAGCTCAGCTTGGCGTGCTTGCCGTTTTTCTAGATTGTCCAGCCAGTCCCGCATACAATTTACAAGACGTCCTCCAGAACAGCGCCATGCTGGTCACTAACGCCCTCATTACGCAAAACCACTCATTTAATCCCACCTTAGTTACGAGTTCACGCAGCAGAAAACGCAAGTGGATCCTCGCGCCTCAATGACAGATCGTTGCTCCGCATTGATGCGCAGGCAGGCGCCCTCGTGCTGCCAGAGAACGCGCTGAACGTCGGGTTTGAATAGGATCCGCCATTCGAAGCATTTCGTGAGAATGGCCGATTTGTCCCAGACCCGGTTGTTCGCGCTAGTCGTCGCGCCGCGTCAGCCAATGGCGGGTTTCAGGATCGGCGCCCCACCACATCAACAACGAAGTTTGGGTTGCGAAGCTGCCGCTATCTGGCCTCTTCAACCCGATAGAACATGGGATTGCGTATCCATTCGTTGACAGCGGATTCCCGCCATCCGGCGCAGCGCGTGGCGATGCGCACCTGTCTGGGAAAGGTGCCATCCTGGATTTTCCGGTAGAGGGTGGCGCGGCTGAGCCCGGTACGGTCGAGCACGGTGTTGAGACGGAGAATGCGGTCGGGAGGCTGGTCGGTCATCATGCGAATGTCCTGAGTTACGATC
>Ga0070671_100000544_pt1 | contig 26640 bp, 22 predicted proteins | sample KBSS73metaG_FD_65341 | JGI IMG/M metagenome (GOLD analysis project Ga0070671, IMG submission 65341) | Switchgrass rhizosphere microbial communities from Kellogg Biological Station, Michigan, USA - KBS S7-3 metaG | ecosystem: Host-associated > Plants > Roots > Rhizosphere > Soil ...
GGAGGGCGAGTAGGGACTGAACGGAGCGCCCCGGCCGGGGAACAGCGCGTGCACCGGGCTGATCGCGACCGCATCGGCGCCTTGCGCAGCGAACAGCGCGACCGCCTCGCGCAAGTTGCCGAGGTCGCCGAAGGCGCTCGGAGCAAGTCCGCGCAGAGACGGGATCTGGATTGCCGGGCCCCACAGGCGCGCAGGCGACCGGCCCGCCTTCGCCAGCAGATCGGCCGGGACGAGGCAGCGCGGCGGGGCGATGGCGAGGGCGATGTCCCAGTCGGCCGAGCGCAGGCGGTGGTAGCCGGGCTCCGAGATAGACAGCCCGGTCTCGGGCCCCAGATCGAACCGGCGGATTTCGCCCGTCTCCAGCTCCAGTTCGACCGCGCCGGCGGAGCGGAGCGCCCCGGGTAGGACAACGGGCGTGTCGATGTCGGCCGAGAGGAAGGCCGGCGGCTGCGCGAGTTCGGCGCGGCGGCGATCGAGGCTGCTCGCGATCTCGGCTTCGCTGCCGGCTTCGTAGGCCAACGCGCGCAGCACCGCGACGAGCGCCTCGTTCGAAACCGTTTGGCCGTGCCCGGCGGCGTCCCGCCAATGGCGCGCCAGGCCGACCGCGCCGGCCAGTTCGTCGAGCGCGCTCACGGCCAGGCGAGCCGCGCGACGAAGCGCGTGCCTTCGGCGAAGAGGATTTCGCCAGGCTGCTCGGGGAGAGGTGCGGGATCGTCGCTCAAGTCGATGGCCAGCGAGAGGATCGCCCCGTCGCCCATGCGCCAGCTTGCCGCGACGGCGCAATCGCCCAGCACTCGCGCACCGCTCGACACGGCACCTGCCAAGCGGGGGACGATCGCTTCCGCGCGCAAGGCGATGAGCTTGCGGTAAAGCGCGGTCCAGGCCTCCGCCTCAGGGCCGGGCTGAGGGCGCGAGGATACGAACGTGCTTTTGGCGTTGGGGTCGGGTATCCGCGCCCGTGCCGCTTCATCCGCAAAGGCGGCGAACTTGGCGAACTCGCGGCGGCGCCCTTCACGCACCGCGTCGGCCAGTTCGTCGTGGAAGTCGGTGAAGAACAGGAACGGGGTGTCGGACCCAAGCTCCTCGCCCATGAACAGCAGCGGGACCTGCGGGCAGAGCAGCAGCAGCGCGGTTGCGGCGCGCAGCTTGTCGGCGCTGGTCAGCCGCGTCAGCCGCTCGCCCATGGCGCGGTTGCCGACCTGGTCGTGGTTCTGCAGGAACGCGACGAACGCGCTCGGCGGCAAGTGCCCGCTGGCGCTGCCGCGCAGCTTGCCGTCCTGGTTGGGCGATGGCTCGCCCTGGTAGACGAAGCCTTCGGCCAGGCAGCGGGCGAGGCGCTGTGCCGGCTGGTCGGCGAAGTCGCGGTAGTACGCGTCGGTCTCGCCTGTCAGCAGCACGTGCAGGACGTTGTGGAAATCGTCGTTCCACTGCGCGTCGTAGCCGCCGGGGAGCAGGCGATCCGCCTCGTTGTGCTCGTTCTCCAGCACGAGGTGGACATGGCGATCGGGACCGATCTCGGCACGAATGTCGCGCGCCAGCCGGTCGAGAAAGGCGGGGTTGCCGATGGCGTGGACGGCATCGAAGCGCAGGCCGTCGATCCGGTAATCCTGCAGCCACATCAACGCGTTCTCGCGAAAGTATGCCGCGACCGCCGGCTGCTCGACGGCCACCGCGCCGCCCCAGGGCGTGTCGATGGCGCTGTCGAAGAAGCCGGGGGCGTAGGCGCCAAGGTAGTTCCCGTCGGGTCCGAAGTGATTGTAGACGACATCGAGGAACACCATCAGGCCCAGCCCATGCGCCTTGTCAACGAGCGCCTTCAGTTCCTCGGGCGTGCCGTAGCTCTCGACGGGAGCGAACGGCAGGACCCCGTCGTAGCCCCAGTTTCGCGTGCCCGAGAAGGCGCCGATGGGCATCAGCTCGACGGCTGTGACGCCGAGGTCCGCGATCCGTCCCAGCTCTCGCGCGACTCCGGCGAAGCCGCCCAGCACGCCAGCATGCAATTCGAGGAGGATCGTCTCTTCCCAGGGCCGCCCGCGCCAATCAGTCTGCCGCCAGCGGTAGGCGTCGGGGTCGACGATCACGCTCCAGCCATGCACACCGCCTGCCTGCGCGCGCGAGGCGGGGTCGGGCACCGCGAGTCCGTCGTCGAGGACGAAACGATAGCGCGTGCCGCCCTGCGCCTCGGTCTCGAGGGCGAACCATCCATCGGCCCCGGGTGACATGGCGACCGGCTCCGCGCCTTCGATCTCGAGGCGCGGCTGGCGCTGGTCCGGCGCCCACAGCGGAAAGCGCCAGCGCTCGTCGCCGACCCGCTGCGGGCCCCAGCTTCGCGTCATCCGGTGAAATCCGCGACCGAGCGGATCAGCGCGGCGCTTTGCGGCGCCAGCTCGTATTCGCCGCCGATCTCCTCCTCGTCGGCCTCGGGGCGGCTGCTGTCGGCGAGCAAGGTGCGCTGGACGGCGGCGCTCGTCAGGATGAAGCGGATCGGGTCGGCGCTCGCGTTCAGCAGCAGATTGATCGCCTCGACCCGGCCGTCGTCCAGCCGGCTCGCCCGCCGCATCGACAGCGCACGGCCTTCCGGATTGTGCCAGTCCTCGGGCGAGAGCTGCTGCCCGCGTTCGTCCCACCACTCCACATCGTTGATGCCTTCGCCGGGCGAATCCTGGCCGTAGAGGAACACCGGCGCGCGCAGCACCGGGTACTGCTTGCGCAGCGCGATCAGCTTGGACGTGAAGGCGAACAGCGCCGCGCCGTCCTCGCTTTCGAGCAGCGACCAGTCGATCCAGCTGATCTCGTTGTCCTGGCAATAGGCGTTGTTGTTGCCGCCCTGCGTGCGCCCGAACTCGTCGCCCGCGACCAGCATCGGCGTGCCGAGCGAGGCGAGCAGCGTCGTCAGCATCGAGCGCTGGACGCGCGACCGGCAGGCGCGGATGTCGGTGTCCTCGGTCGGCCCCTCGGCACCCCAGTTGCGCGACAGGTTGTTGTCGTGCCCGTCCCGGTTGTCCTCGCCATTGGCCTCGTTGTGCCGCTCTTCGTAGGCGACGAGATCGGCGAGAGTGTAGCCATCGTGGCTGGTGAGGAAGTTGACGCTCGCCCAAGGGCGCCGCGCGCGCCGGTCGAACAAGTCGCCCGAGCCCGAGAGCCGCGCGGCCAGGTCTGCGCGCTGGCCGGGATCGCCGCGCCAGTAACGCCGGGTGGTGTCGCGGAACTTGTCGTTCCACTCGGCGAAGCCGGGCGGAAAGTTGCCGAGCTGGTATCCGCCCATGCCGACGTCCCACGGCTCGGCGATCAGCTTCAGCCCGCCCAGGATCGGGTCCTGTCGCAGCACGTGGAAGAACGCGGCGTTGGGATCGAAGCCACGGTCGGTGCGGCCGAGCGTGAGGCCCAGGTCGAAGCGGAAGCCGTCGATGCCGTAGCTCGTCGCCCAGTAGCGCAACGAATCCGCCACCATCTGGATCACGCGAGGATGGGTGAGGTTGAAGGTGTTGCCCGTGCCCGTATCGTTGAGGCAGTGCCGCTCGTTGCCGGGCACCAGGCGATAGTACGTCGCGTTGTCGAGCCCGCGCCAGCACAGCGTCGGGCCCAGCTCGCTGCCCTCGCAGCTATGATTGAACACGACGTCGAGGATCACCTCGATCCCGGCCGCGTGCAGCCGCCGCACGGCGACGCGCAGCTCGTCCTGGGTGTTCGGGTCGGCGAAGTAGCTGGGCTCGGGCGTGAAGAAGTTGAGGGTGTTGTAGCCCCAGTAGTTGCGAAGGCCCTTCTCCTGCAGGAAGCGGTCCTGCGTGAAGGCGTGGATCGGCAGCAGTTCGAGCGCGGTGACGCCCAGGCGCTTCAAGTGTCCGATCACATCGGGGTGGGCGAGCGCGGCGAACGTGCCACGCTCCTGCGGCGGGGCATGCTCGAGCAGCTTGGTGAGGCCTTTGGCATGCGCCTCGTAGATGACCGTTTCCGACCAGGGCGTGTTCGGCTTGATGTCGCGCGACCAGTCGAAGGCATCGTGCGTGACCACGCCCTTGGGCATGGCCGGCGCGCTGTCGCGCTTGTCGAAGCCAAGGTCGGCGCGGCGCCCGCGCAAGGGATAGGCGTGCAGCACATCGTTCCAGCGGATCGTCCCGGCCAGGCGCCTGGCATAGGGATCGAGCAGCAGCTTGTGGGGATTGAAGCGGTGGCCCTTCTCCGGCTCGTAGGGTCCATAGGCGCGGTAGCCGTAGAGCAGGCCGGGCCGGGCATTCGGCAGATAGCCGTGCCAGACTTCGTCGGTGCACTCGGGCAGCGCGAACCGCGCCACCTCGCGCTTGCCGCCCGGCTCGAACAGGCACAGCTCCACCTTCTCCGCGTGGGCGGAGAACACGGCGAAGTTGACGCCCAGGCCATCGAACGTGGCGCCGAGCGGGTAAGGATGGCCGCCTTCGAGACGGTCGGGCAATTGGCTCAAGAGGGTCCCCGTGCGCTGTGTCGCGTATGCTCCATGCAATGCGCGAGCCCGCGGTTGGCTGCGAGGGAAGGTGATAGCTTGCGTGAATATCGGCGGCTGTCCTTCCCCCTGGACGGAGGAAGGATACGGAGGCCTGCCGGCTCGGCCGGTTAGCCGAAGTTGGATGAGGGTGATGGTGCGTCGTTACGCGTCGCGTAAACCGAGAGCGCACCCCCATCCAAGGATACCGCTATACGGAAACCCTATGCTCCAACCGCCCCGCCTCGCCGAATACGCGCAAGTAGCGCGCGATCTCGGCCGGGTCGCCGGTCGCCTTGGCCGGGTTGTCGGACAGCTTCACTGCCGGTTGGCCATTGGCGCTCGTCACCTTGCACACCAGCGAGATCGGATCGAGCGCGCTCGTGCCGGCCGGATCGCAGCCGCGAAAGTCGTTGGTGAGGTTGGTGCCCCAGCCGAAGCTCATCCGTACCCTTCCGTGGAAGTGACGATAGGTCGCCATGATCGTGTCGAGGTCCATGCCGTCGGAAAAGATCAGCAGCTTCTCGCGCGGGTCCTGTCCGTGCTCCTGCCACCAGCGGATGATCTGCTCGCCGCCTGCGATCGGCGGGGCGCTGTCGGGGCGGAAGCCGGTCCAGTCCGCCACCCACCCGGGCGCATCGCGCAGGAAACGGGTGGTGCCGAACGCGTCGGGCAGCACGACCAGCAGGTTGCCGTTGTAGTGCTGCGCCCATTCCTGAAGGACGCGGTAGGGCGCCGCCGCCAGCTCGGCGTCGTCGCGAGCGAGGGCGGCGGCGACCATCGGCAGTTCGTGGGCGTTGGTGCCGATCGCCTCGAGGTCGGCGTCCATCGCCAGCAGCACGCTCGAGGTGCCGATGAACCGCTCGCCCAGCCCCTCCTTCAGCGCCTCGACGCACCAGCGCTGCCACAGGAAGCCGTGGCGGCGGCGGGTGCCGAAGTCGGAGATGCGCAAGTCCGGCAGCTCGCCCAGGCGCTCGACCTTGTCCCACAATCGCGCCTTGGCCCGCGCGTAGAGCACGTCGAGCGCGAAGCGGCCCTTGTCGCGCATGGCGGCACGGCTCTTGAGCTCGTTGAGGATCGCGAGCGCCGGGATTTCCCACATCGAGGCTTCGGCCCAGGTGCCGGCGAAGTGCAGCTCGTACTGTCCGTCGCGCACCGAAAGCTCGTACTCGGGCAGGCGAAAGTCGGCGAGCCAGGCGAGGAAGTCGGCGCCGAACATCTGCGTGCGGCCGTAGAAGGTGTTGCCCGCTAGCCAGATCAGCTCCTTGCGGGTGAACCGCACAATGCGCGCGTGGTCGAGTTGGTCGCGCAGTTCGCCTTCGTCGACGATGTCGGCCAGACGCACCGATTTGCTGCGGTTGATGACCGAGAAGGTTGCCGTCACGTCGGGATGCAAGTGCCGGATCAGCTGCAGCATGAGCAGCTTGTAGAAGTCGGTGTCGAGCAGGCTGCGCACGATCGGGTCGAGCCGGAAATTGTGGTCGTAGGTGCGCGTGGCGATGTCGTTGAGCGCCATGCCTCAGGCTCCCGCGAGGCCGTGGCCGACCATGTCGAGCGGGCGCACCGCCGCGTCGAACCCGGCCTCGTCGATCAGGCCGCTGGCAAGCGCGGCTTCGCGGAGCGTCAGACCCTTCTCGATCGCCTCGTGCGCGATGTGCGCGGCGTTATGGTAGCCGATCACCGGCGAGAGCGCGGTGACCAGCATCACGCTACCCTGGACGTAGCTCTCGATCCGGTCGCGCACGATCTCGGTGCCTTCCACCGAGAAGCGGCGGAAGCGGTCGCAGCCGTCCGCCAGGATGCGGATCGAGTGCAGTACGTTGTTGATGATGATCGGCCGCATCACGTTCAGCTCGAAGTTGCCCTGGCTGCCGGCGAAGGCAACTGCGGTGTCCTCGCCGATCACCTGGATGGCGATCATCGCGATCGCCTCGCACTGGGTCGGATTGACCTTGCCCGGCATGATCGAGGAGCCGGGCTCGTTGTCGGGCAGCTTGAGCTCGCCCAGGCCACAGCGCGGGCCCGAGCCCAGCCAGCGCATGTCGTTCGCGACCTTCATCAGCGCCACCGCCAGGCCCCGCAGCGCCGCGCTCGCGCGCACCATCGCGTCGAGAGCGCCCTGGGCCGCGAACTTGTTGGGCGCGGTTACGAACGGCTTGGCGGTAAGCTCCGCGATCCTGGCCGCGACGTCGGCCGAGAAGCCCTTGGGCGCATTCAGCCCGGTGCCGACGGCCGTCCCGCCCACCGCCAGCTCGTAGAGCCCCTCCCGGCTGCGCTCGATTTCGGCGATGGAAGCGCGCAGCTGCGCGGCCCAGCCGTGCCACTCCTGTCCGACCGTCAGCGGAACCGCGTCTTCCAGGTGGGTGCGTCCGATCTTCACGACGTCCATCCAGCCGTCGGCCTTGCGCTCGATCACGTCCGCCAGCGCGCGGACCGAGGGAAGCAGCTGCGCGTCGATCGCCTCCACCGTGGCGATGTGCATGGCGGTGGGGAAGGTGTCGTTCGAGGACTGGCTCATGTTGACATCGTCGTTCGGGCCGACCGGCTGCTGCGAGCCGAGCTCTCCGCCCAACAGCTGGATCGCGCGGTTGGAGATCACCTCGTTGACGTTCATGTTCGATTGCGTGCCCGAGCCGGTCTGCCACACGTAGAGCGGGTAATGATCGTCGAGCGCCCCCGAGATCGTCTCGTCGGCGGCCCGCACGATCGCCTCGCACTTCCAGGCCGGCAACGCGCCGTTCGCGGCGTTGACCAGTGCGCAGGCCTTCTTGACCACGCCATAGGCGCGGTAGACCTCCACCGGCATCCGGTCGCCGCCGATGTCGAAATGGTGCAGCGAGCGTTCGGTCTGCGCGCCCCAATAGCGGTCCGCCGGAACCTCGACTTCCCCCATGCTGTCGAACTCGCGCCGAGTGCCCGCCGCATCGATGCCGATCGGGACGTCGCGCAAAGTGGGCGTGGCGGGATCTTGGGTCATGCTCGGTTTGCTTTCGTCGGGGCAGGTGCTAGGCGATAACGATGCTGCAGCACGCGTGGTGGCGGGGAAAGCGCAAAAGCGGCATGATCGGCTTGCCAGTAGACGCGGGAACATAAGCGGTTCAGGAAGGTTCCGCCGCCGCAGGACCCGAGATCCCGGGATTCGCGCTGGGGGTGTCGCAGGTTCGCTGCGTGCGTGGGACAGTCGATGGCGTTAGCGCAGCAAAGCGGAGAGATCTTCGCCACATATGGCGGAAAGCTCGGTCGCCGCATCGCGGAGTTCGACTGGACGTCGACGCCGATCGGCCCGATCGCGAGCTGGCCGCGCGCGCTCTATCACAACGTCGGCCTCATCCTGGCAAATCCGACGCCGTTCGTCCTGCTGTGGGGCGAACAAGGCGTGATGATCTACAACGACGCCTATTCGGTCATCGCCGGCGGGCGGGATAGCGCCTTGCTCGGCTCGAACGTGCGCGAAGGTTGGCCTGAAGTTGCCGACTTCAACGACAACGTCATGCGTGTCGGTCTCGCGGGCGGGACGCTGAGCTACAAGGACCACCGGCTTACGCTCGAGCGCAACGGCCGGCCCGAGGATGTCTGGCTGAACCTGGGCTACGCCCCGGTGCTGGGCGATGACGGCAAGCCCGCCGGCGTGATCGCGGTGGTTGTCGAAACCACGCAGACCGTTCTTGCCCGCACGGCCTTGCAGGAGAGCGAGCGGCGCCTGCGCTTCGTCGACACGCTCTCTCGCGCTGTGATCGACTGCCGTTATGCGGACCAGGTCCTGGCGATCACCACCCGAATGACGGCCGAGCACCTGGGCCTGTCGAACTGCGCCTACGCCGACATGGACGAGGACGAGGACGGCTTCACCATCCGCGGCAACTGGCACGCGCCGGGATCGCCTTCGATCGTCGGGCACTATCGCCTGGCCGACTTCGGCGAGCTCGCGGTGCGCGAGTTGAGCGCCGGGCGACCGCTGATCATCAACGACAACCTGGCGGAGCTCAAACCCGCGGAGGCGAAGACCTTCCGTGATCTTGGGGTCGCCGCCACCATCTGCATGCCGCTGATCAAGGAAGGGCGGCTTTCGGCGCTCATGGCGATCCATGACAAGGACCCGCATGCCTGGAGCGACTACGAGCTTGCCCTGATCCGCGAGGTGACGGAGCGATCCTGGGCTCACGTCCAGCGCGTCGGCGCCGAGGGCGCTCTGCGCGAGCGCGATGCGCGCAACCGGCAGATCCTCGACAGCACGGTCGATTACGGGATCGTCGCGACCGACCTCGAAGGCACGATCACCTTGTGGAACAGGGGCGCCGCCGAGATGCTCGGCTGGAGCGAGCCCGAGATGCTGGGCCGGTCGATGGCGGAGTTCTTCACCGCCGAGGACCGCGATGCCGGCAGGCCTGCCGCGAAGCGTGAGGAGGCGCTGGCGAACGGCCGGGCGCACGATGCTCGCTGGCATTTACGCAAGTCGGGTGAGCGGTTCTGGGGCCTCTCCGAGATGACCCCGCTGCGCGACGGCGGCGAAGCCGTGATCGGGTTCGTGAAGGTCATCCGCGACCGGACCGCAGAACACCAGGCCCGTGCGGCGCTGCGCGAGAGCGAGGAACGGCTGCGCAGGGCGCAGGCGGCGGGCAACGTCGGCCTCTTCTCGATGGATATTCCCGGCCATGTCATCGACGGAACGGAGGAATTTTGCCGCATCTTCGGCGTCGATCCTTCGCAGCCGCTGATCGCGGAGGACATCGAGGCCCTCGTGGTGGAGGAGGATCGCTGGCTCGTCTCGAACGAAGACCGGCGGCGAAGCGGGTCGGCGGCGCTGGACGTGGAATACCGCATCCATCGCGCGGACACCGGCGAGGAGCGCATCGTCGCCCGCAAGGCCGAGTTCGAATACGATGCCGATGGCAAGCCGATCCGGCTCATCGGCGTGCTCCAGGACGTCACCGATCGTCGCCGCATCCAGCACGCGCTGGAGAAGAGCGAGGCGCAGTTCAGCGCGCTGGCCCGAAACATGCCGAACCAGGTATGGACCGCGCGCGCGGACGGGACGATGGACTGGCACAGCGACCAGGCCTACGCCTATTCCGGCGAGGATCGCAGCATCCTGGTCGAAGGAGGGTGGGCCAGGATCGTGCATCCGGCCGACCTGCGCCTGGCAACGCAGCGCTGGAAGCAGGCGGTGGCGACCGGCAGCGTCTTCGAATCGGAGTTTCGCCTGCGCCATCACAGCGGCGAATACCGATGGTTCCTCAGCCGCGCCCAGCCTCTCGTGGACGCGCGTGGTGACATCACCGCCTGGGTCGGTACCAACACCGAGATCGAGGCTCAGAAGCGGGCCGAGGCGGCCTACGCCCAGGACCGCGACCGGCTATGGACGATCAGCCGCGACCTGATGCTCATCTGCGACTTCCAAGGCGAGATCACCGCGGTCAATCCTTCGGCCGAGCGGTTGCTGGGCTGGCACGAGGGGGACATGCTCGGGCGCAAGCTGGCTGCCTTCGTCCATCCCGACGACTGGGACGCGACAGCCAAAGGCATCAGGAAGCTGGTGCAGGGGGCGACCACGCTCGCCTTCGAGAACCGGTATCGGACGCGCAACGGGGATTATCGCCTGCTCGCCTGGATGGCCGTGCCCGAGAACGGGCGCATTCATGCGATCGGGCGCGACATTACGGAGCAGCGGGTGGTCGAGGACGCGCTGCGCCAGAGCCAGAAGATGGAGGCGGTCGGCCAGCTCACCGGCGGCATCGCGCACGATTTCAACAACCTGCTCCAAGGTATCACGGGCAGCCTCGACGTCATGCGCAACCGGCTGGCGCAAGGCCGCACCGCCGATCTCGACCGGTGGCTCAAGGGCGCGCGCAACTCGGCCGAGCGCGCCGCCTCGCTCACGCACCGCCTGCTCGCGTTTTCCCGCAGGCAGCCGCTCGATCCGCGACCCGTGCGCGCCAATCCGCTCATCTCGTCGATGGACGACATGCTGCGCCGGACGCTGGGCGAGCACATCCGGCTCGAGCTGGTGCTCGCCGGCGGCTTGTGGCTGACGCGCTGCGATCCCAACCAGCTTGAGAGCGCCATCCTCAACCTCGTGATCAACGCGCGCGATGCTATGCCCGATGGCGGCACGCTGACGATCGAGACTTGCAACGCCCATCTCGACGGGCAGTACGCCGCTCGCCAGCGCGAAGTGAAGCCCGGCCAGTACGTGTGCATCTGCGTCACCGACACGGGCGCGGGCATGAGCAAGGAGACGATCGCGCGCGCGTTCGAACCGTTCTTCACCACCAAGCCGATCGGTCAGGGCACGGGGCTGGGGCTGTCGATGATCTACGGCTTCACCCAGCAATCCGAAGGCTTTGCTCGCATCTACTCCGAGGAAGGGCAGGGTACGACCGTGAAGATCTACCTGCCCCGCTTCCGGGGGGAGGATGCGCCGGAAGAAACGTCCGCGCACGGAGAGCAGGCTCCCGGCGCTCATGAGGGCGAGGTCGTCCTCGTGGTGGAGGATGAGCCGGTCGTGCGCGGGCTGATCGTGGAGGCTCTGCATGAGCTTGGCTACCGGGCGGTGGAGGCCGGCGATGGACCCAGCGGTCTTGCCATTCTGCAGTCCGATCAGCGCTTCGACCTGTTGATCACGGATATCGGCTTGCCGGGCCTCAACGGGCGCCAGCTGGCGGACGCGGCGCGGGTGACGCGCCCCGGGCTGAAGGTGCTGTTCATGACCGGCTACGCGGAGAACGCGGCGCTTGCCGCCGGCTTCCTCGAACCGGGGATGGCGATGCTGACCAAGCCGTTCGCCATGGACATCCTGGCGATGCGCATCCGCGAGATGATCGAGGAAGGCTATCCCTCTGGGGCAAGCTGAATTTTCTTGCTCGCCAATTATGCTTTGGCAATAGGAGGGTAAGGGGCGGGGGCAAAGCGACATGCGAGTTGTGAGGATGACTGGATTGTGAGTGGCGCGGCCGAACTCGCGGGGCTGCGCGTCTTCGTGGCGGAGGACGAAGTCCTGCTCGTCATGCTGCTCGAAGACATGCTGGCCGATCTGGAATGCGAGATCGTGGGACCTTTCACCAGCCTGTCCGCCGCACTCGAGGGAGCGGATGCCGGGGGGTTCGACGTCGCCCTTGTCGACATGAACCTTGGCAGCGACAAGGCGGACCCTCTGGTCGAGCGGTTGCGTGCTCGCGGCAAGCCCTATGCGATCGCCAGCGGCGGCAATGCCGATGGCCATCCCGTCGTTCTGGGCAAGCCCTACGGCTTCGACGAGCTTCAGCGCACCCTGGAGACGCTCAAGTCCGGCATCGCCGGCTGATCAGCCCTTGGTCTTGTGCTCGGGCTTGCCCTTGCGCTTGGTCGACGCGAGTTCCTCGAGCTGATCTTCGCTCATCGATTTCTCCATCGACTTGGAGGCGCCCTGAAGCTTGCTCTTGGGTGTGTCGCCGCGCTTGGCGGATAGCGCGGCTCCTGCCGCCTTTTGCTGGGCTGCGGATTTGGCCGGCATGATACCTTCTCCTGATCCTGAGGTTTGGACGTGGAAGTCGCGCGAACCGTGCCTGGTTCCTTGCGGCGCGGGCAGATCGCGTCGGCTTGCGGAACCTGTGCCGCGCTGATGGCTTCCTCCCGCGAGATGGTACACGCGCGAATGCATCCCTGGTGGGAAAGGGGGGTGGTCTACCAGATCTACCCACGATCGTTTCAAGACTCCGACGCGGACGGCGTCGGCGATCTGAGGGGCATTCTCTCCCGGCTTGATTACCTGGTCGATCTCGGCGTGGATGCCTTGTGGCTGTCACCCATCTTTCCCTCGCCGATGGCCGATTTCGGCTATGACGTGGCGGATTACTGCGGGATCGAGCCGATGTTCGGCACGATGGCGGATTTCGACGCGCTGCTCGCCGCGGTGCACGCACGCGGACTGAAGCTGCTGTTGGACTTCGTGCCCAACCACACCTCGAACCAGCACCCATGGTTCATCGAGAGCCGATCCTCGCGAGACAATCCCAAGCGCGATTGGTACATCTGGCGCGATCCGGCGCCCGGGGGCGGGCCGCCGAACAACTGGGTGAGCGACTTCGGCGGCTCCTCCTGGGAGTGGGACGAGGCCACGGGGCAGTACTACCTGCACGCCTTCCTCAAGGAGCAGCCCGACCTCAACTGGCGCAACCCGCAAGTGCGCCAAGCCATGGCGGACGTGCTGCGCTTCTGGCTGGATCGCGGGGTCGATGGGTTCCGGATCGATGTGATCTGGCACATCGTCAAGCACGAGGCCTTCCCCGACAATCCGCTCAACCCGGACTGGACACCGCTGCAGAACGCGCGCGACGAAGTCCTCCAGCTCCATTCCACCGATCAGCACGAGGCGCACGCGATCTCGGCCGAGATGCGGCAACTGGCGGACAGCTACGGCGAGCGGCTGTTGATCGGCGAGGTCTTCCTGCCGAACGAGGCGCGCGCCCGCTGGTACGGCACGCCGGACCAGCCGCAAGTGCACTTGCCCTTCAATTTCGACCTGGTGTTCGCCGACTGGAACGCACCGACGCTGCGACAGGTGGTCGCGGACTATGAGGCTTCGCTGCCTGCGTTCGGCTGGCCCAACTGGGTGATCGGCAGCCACGATGCGCCGCGCATCGCCGCCCGCATCGGCGAACCCCAGGCGCGGGTCGCGGCGATGCTGCTGCTGACCTTGCGCGGCACGCCGACGCTCTATCAGGGCGACGAGCTCGGGATCGGCGAGGTTCACATTCCCCACGATCGAATGCGCGACCCGCAGTACTTCCGGCAGCCGGGCGTCGACGTGGGCCGCGATCGCTCGCGCACGCCGATGCCGTGGGACGCGAGCGCCCATGCCGGCTTCAGCGCGGTCGAGCCCTGGCTTCCGCTCCATCAGGACTGGCCGCAGCGCAACGTCGCCGCGCAAATGGCGGACGAGACCTCGATGCTGGCGCTCCACCGCACGTTGCTGCAACTGCGTCGTACCCACGAGGCGCTGAGCGTGGGCGCGATCGAGTTGGTGCCCGGAGACGACGACGTGCTCGCGTATGTGCGGCGGACCGGGGGCGAGACTCTGCTGGTGGCGCTCAATATCGGCGCGCGCGAGCAGAGCCTGCCGGTGCCTGGCGGCTATGCGGTGGACGCGGTTCTTTCCTCCACGCTGCCGCTGCGCGTGCTTGACGGCCGGCTGTTGGGCAACGAGGGTCTCGTGCTCAAGCTGAGGGAAGAATGATGCGTATCGCCATGCTGTCGCCGATCGCGTGGCGCACGCCGCCCCGGCACTACGGGCCGTGGGAACTGGTCACCAGCCTCCTCACCGAGGCATTGGTTCGCAAGGGCGTGGAAGTGACGCTTTTCGCGACGCTCGACAGCGAGACCGGCGGCACACTCGATGGTGTCGTGCCTGCGCCTTATGGCGAGGACCCGGCGATCGACGCGAAAGTCTGGGAGTACCGCCACCTCTCCCATCTGTTCGCCCAGGCCGATCGCTTCGACCTGATCCACAACCAGGCGGATTTCCCGGCGCACGCCTTCGCGCCGCTGGTCGGGACACCGATGGTGACGACCATCCACGGCTTCTCGTCCGACCGCATCCTGCCGATGTACGAGCCGTACCAGGATCGCATCCACTACGTCGCGATCAGCGAGGCGGATCGGCATCCGCGCCTCAAGTACGCGGCAACGATCCACCACGGCGTCGACATCGACAGCTTCCCGTTCGATCCGGTTGGTAGTGAGGACCTGCTGTTCTTCGGCAGGATGCACCCGGACAAGGGTGCGCACGAGGCCCTTGCGGTGGCCGCGAGCACGGGCCGCGCGCTCGATCTCTACGGTATCGTGCAGGACGAGGGCTACTTCGCCCGAGAGGTGGAGCCGATGCTCGGCGATCGCGCGCGCTTCCACGGTGCCGTGGGCGGGCCGGAGCGCCTGCGTGCGCTCGGGGGGGCCAAGGCGCTGCTCCATCTCATCAGCTTCGAGGAGCCGTTCGGGCTCTCGGTGGTGGAGGCAATGGCGTGCGGCACGCCGGTGATCGCCTACCGCCGCGGATCGATGCCCGAACTGATCGAGGACGGGGTCAATGGCTTCCTCGTCGATACGCGGAGCGAGGCGATCGCGGCCGTCCAGCGCATCGGCGAACTCGACCGCGCGGCGGTGCGCCGGAGCGTCGAGCACCGCTTCCATGTCGATCACATGGCGGATGCCTACATCGCGCTCTACCGGCGCATCCTGGCGCAGCAGGATGGTGTATCGGGTAAACCACGAGCCGCCTGAGCTTCTTCCCAGGGACTGAAGTTCACGAAATCACGCGTCGGTGTCGGCCTGCGGGTGATGGGGCACCAGGATCAGCGTGTTGTCCTCGACCCGCCAGCTCGCAAGCCGGCTGAGCAGGTTCATGCCAATGACGTTGGCATCGCCGAGGCCCGGCGCCACCACCGCATCGAGATCGCGCGCGACCACGCTGCCGAAGCGCAGCTCGTCGATGGTGACAAGCTCGGCGCGCACGGTGCCGTTCGCGGTGCGCATCAGCACCGCCTGGGGCAGCGGCTTCTCGCGCACCTTGCCCGCCTCGGCGGCATCCGGCGAGATCGCAGTGAGGGTCGCGCCCGTGTCGATGAGGAACCGCCGCTTGGCCCCGTTGATATGCGCGGACAGCCAGAAGTGGCCGTCGCGGTCCATCTTGATGCGGGTCTCTGCGCCCTCCACCGTCTGCTCGGGCATGCCGAGCGAGGGCAGCGCCAAATCGTGACCGCTGGTGAAGCGCGTCACTTGCGCGATCGTGAGCAGCAGCGCGGCGATCAGGCCGAGATTGCCGAGACCGCGCACGAAGCCGCCGAACAGCGGCGTCGCGCGGCGCAGCATCGTTCCCAGCGTCGCGACGAAGATCGAGGCGATCGCCAGCGTGAGGAGCGGCTGCTGCCGCAGGAAGTCGATAAGGCCGGGGAGGTCCACCCAAGGTTCCTAGCAGAGGCAAGCTGACTGCTTGCTGTCCACCTCAGGTAATGCATCGAGGAGCGTGTTTCATCCCGTGTCCTCGCCTCGAACGGCGATCGCCTCGTCCAGCATATCGAGCACGCGCTCGCGCGGGGGAAATCCCTCGGAGATCCAACGCTCCTCGATGCTGCGGAGCGTGCGGGCGACTTCCGGCCCGGCCGATACGCCGCGCGCCACGATCTCACCGCCCTTGAGGGGGAACTGCGGTATGTCCCAGTCTTCCAGCGCCTGCACCGGCGCGCCGGCAAGGAGCAGCCGGTCGAGCGCTTCGCTGCGGCCCAGGCGATAGGCGAGGGCGCGCGGGGCTTCCTGTTCGTCCGAGCGGGCGGCGGCGGTCGCGAGCCGCTTCTTCTGCGCCGAAGAGAGGCGGAAGCGGGAGGCGACTTGTTCGGCCAGCGCCGGATCAGGCGGCAGCAACGCGGCGAGGCGGCGCAGCGGATCGGGCGCGATGGCCTGGGCTTGCTCCTGCGCCACCAGCATCGCCAGCGTCTCCGGTCTGGCTTCGGGCAGAAACTGCGCCAGCACACCCAACTCGGCCATCCGGGCCACCGTCGGCGCCGGATCGGGCAGGCCAAGCAGGTTCATCGTCTCCATGCCGATCCGCTCGCGCGAGAGGCCCTTCAGCGTGGAAGCGAGCTCCGCGCAGGCGCTCTCGGCCTCGGTATCGGCGGGAAGGCTGCCGAAGCGGGCCTGGAAGCGGAAGTAGCGCAGGATGCGCAAGTGATCCTCGCGGATGCGTTCGCGTGCATCGCCGATGAAGCGGACGCGCCGGGCGGCAAGGTCGGACAGCCCCCCGAAGAAGTCGTCGATCCGCAACGTCTCCGGGTCGGCGTAGAGCGCATTGATCGTGAAGTCGCGGCGCGCCGCATCCTCGCGCCAGTCGGTGGCGAAGGCGACTGTCGCCCGGCGCCCATCGGTGGCGACATCGCGGCGCAAGGTGGTGATCTCGACCGGGCCACCCGCCAGCACGGCGGTGACGGTCCCGTGCTCGATGCCGGTCGGCACGTTGCGGATGCCTGCGCGGTCGAGCCGGGCGATGACTTCGGCGGGCACCAGCGGCGTCGCCACGTCGATGTCCTTGACCGCAATGCCCAGCAGCGTGTCGCGCACCGCGCCGCCGACGTAGCGCGTGTTGCCGGGCCCCAGCGCGGCGATGAGCGCGGCCAGATCCTCGCGCCGGGTCCAGGGCGCATCCGGCAGAGTCTCAGCCATGCCAGCGCAGCCGTCCGGCAAGGTTGTGCAGGATCGCTCCGGTCACGCCCCAGATCGCGTGGCCGTGCCAGTCGACTTCGACGAAGCTGCGAGGCTGACCGTCGAATTCCAGCGTCTTGCACACCTGATTGGCGGGATCGAGCACGAAGTCGACCGGCGCCTCGAACCATTCCGCCACTTCGGCGGGATTGGGCACGATCTCCACGTCGGGCGGAATGATCCCCACGATCGGCGTGATCTCGTATCCCGAGCCGGTGCGGTACAAGTCGCTCGCGCCGATCACGCGAACGACCTCGGGCGGAATGCCGAGTTCCTCCCACGCTTCGCGCAGAGCCGCCTCCGTGGCGCTCTCTCCCGGATCGATGCGCCCGCCCGGAAAGGCGATCTGGCCGGCGTGCGCGCGCATGGTGGAGGGGCGGTGGAGGAAGAGGATGCCCGGCCGCTCGCGCTCGGTGATGGCGACAAGGACGGCGGCGGGGGTAAAGCTCTCCATCCGGTCGATGCGCGGGTCGATCCAGAGAGCTGGCGGTTCCGCGGCGCGGCCGTCCTCGAACAGCCGGCTGACTTTGTCGTAGAGGTCGCTCACGCCGGGACGAGGGAGAACGTCGCGCCCCGGCTGCGGACGGATGCGCCATCGCCGGCGAGAGTGATCTCGGCGAGCTGCGCCCAGGTGCTGCGGTTGACGCGCGCTTCGGTGCCGTGTCGCACCGCGACGTAGATCGAAGGGGTGTCGGGATCGCCGGCGGCGCGGATCGGGTGGTCGGGCCCGGCGATCACGAAATCGTCCGTGTTGAGCCGAAAGGCCAGCGCGTCGCCGTCCTGGCGCACGTCGGTGGCGACGAAGGCAGCGTCCTCCACCTCGATCGAGAGCTTCTGCGTCGAGGTGACCAGCCAGTGCTGCCCGTCTGCGTCACGCATCAGCAGCGAAGCGAAGGCGCGAACCATCGCCGGGCGCCTGATCTCTCCGCCCTGGTGGAACCAACGACCATCGGCGGCGATGCGCATCTCGCTGTCACCGACGTCCTGCGGGGACCAGGTGTCGAGCGGCGGCAGCTTGCGTGCTTCCACCCGCTCGGCGATCTGCGCGAGCGAGAGGCCGGCAAGTTCGGGAGGCGGTTCGTACGGCATGGCGGCTGCGATGCCAGAACCGGCGCGATGCAACAAGGTTGCCGGGCCGCGGTTCGCAGTTCGCCAGCTACGGGCCGCCGTGAGCGAAGTGGCGTGAGCAGATTGGCGCGAGCGCGCCGGCGAGAAGCGCTCAGCCCGGCCAGGGGCCGAGCACGCCACGGCGAGGAAGCACTTCAGGGTTGTCGCAGCGCACGAGCAGGCGGTGCCGTTCGAACGGCCCGGGTAGCGTCCATTCCTGCGTGTGCGCGTTGGAGAAGCCCCAGAAGCGGCCGTAGTATTCCGCATCGCCGATCATCACTTGCGGCAGCGGCGCGCGCGAATCGATCCCCGAGATGCTGGCGGTGACGAGCGCCTGACCGTAGCCGCGGCTCTGTTCCTCCGGCAGCACGGCGACCGGGCCGACCATGATCAAGGGGTGCGCCCGGCCCGCCTCGTCGGTTAGCGCGACCGGCCAGCACTGGATCGTGCCGACCAGCATCTCGCTCTCGTCGAGCGCGGCGAAGCTGAGCGCCGGGAGCCAGTCCATGCCCTCGCGCACCTTGTACGCCGTGCGCTTGTGACGATCGGGTTCGAAGGCGCGGTCGAGCACTTCCTCGACAATCGCGGGGTCTACATTATCGAGCGGGATGATCGCGGCTTGGGACATGGCCGCGCGCCGATAGGGGTGATGCCGGGGCTTGTCGATCCTTATCGGACCCTGAGGGGGATCGCCGGCTTATCCCCTGGCCGCAAGGTCCTCCGCTTGCGGGGCTCGGCGGCGCTGGGATAGGACGGGGCAAAGCTCCATCTTCGGACTCTCGCGCCTTGACCCTGCAATCGCTCCTGTCTGATCTTGCCCAAGGCGATTTCGTGGTCGGCGTGGACGAGGCCGGACGTGGTCCGCTGGCAGGGCCGGTTGTCGCCGCGGCGGTCGTGCTGTGCAAGCCGCGTCCGGCGGGCCTGGACGACTCAAAGAAGCTGACGCGGGAACGCCGCGCTGTCCTGGAAGCCACGATCAAGCGGCGCTGCCGCTGGGCGGTGGGGGTGGTCGATGTCGAGCAGATCGACACGCTCAACATCTTCGGCGCGACGATGCTGGCGATGACTCTGGCAGTTCGAGCCTTGTGCGAGCAGCTGGAGGCTCACCCTCGCGAAGTGCTGATAGATGGCAATCTCACGCCGGCCGGCCGACGCCCCGAGTGGTGCTGGCAGGCACGCCCCATCGTCGGCGGCGATGCCATCGAGCCGTGCATCTCGGCCGCCTCCATCATCGCCAAGGAGCATCGCGACCGCCTGATGCGCGATCTGGCGGCGGCGCATCCGCACTACGGGTGGGAGCGCAACGCCGGCTATGGCACGCCCGAGCACCTGGGCGCCCTGCGCCGGCATGGCCCGACGGTGCATCATCGCCGCAGCTTTTCGCCGGTCGCGCAGTTGGCGCTGCAGTTGGAGCCTTTGGCATGAGCGATTTTACCGATGCCGACGTTCCCGATCAGCGCGGCAAGTGCTTCGTCGTCACCGGCGCGAACACCGGCTTGGGGTTCGAGGCCGCCAAAGTGCTGGCGTCGCGCGGCGCCCGGGTGCTCCTCGCCTGCCGCAGCGAGGCCAAAGCCGGGCAGGCGATCGACCGTATCCTCGATGCCAGCCCCGCCGCCGATGTTGAGTTCGTGCCGCTCGACCAGGCCGATCTCGACAGTGTGCGTGCCTGCGCCGAGCGGGTGAAGAGCGAGCCGCGCGTCGATGTGCTGGTGAACAACGCCGGGGTCATGGTCCCGCCGCTGCAGCGCACCGCGCAAGGGCACGAACTGCAGTTCGGGGTCAACCACCTCGGCTGCTTCGCGCTGACCGGGCTGCTGCTCGACAAGCTGGCGGAGACGCCGGGCGCGCGGGTGGTGGTGACATCGAGCCTGGCGCATCGCCGTGGCCGGATCGACTGGGACGACCTTGACGCGCACCGGAGCTATAGCCGGGGCCAGCGCTATTCGGACAGCAAGCTGATGAACCTGCTGTTCGCCGTGGAGCTCGATCGGCGTTTGCAGGCGGCCGGCGTTCCGGTGACGGCGGTGGCCTGCCACCCCGGCATCGCCGCGACGGACCTGGCCAGGCACTTGCCGAGCATCGCCCGCGGCGCTTGGCCGCTGTTCGGCCTGATTCTGAACACCGCTGCCAAGGGCGCCTGGCCGACCTTGCAGGCGGCGACCGATCCCGCCGTGGTTCCCGGCGGCTATTACGGACCGCAGCGGCTGGGTGGGGCGGCCGGCAAATCGGGCCTCGCGCCGATCGCGGCGGTGGCGCAGGATCGCGAGGCGGCACGTCGGCTCTGGGAACTATCGATCGCACTTACCGGCGTCGACCCCGGTCTTGCCGCCCGCCTGACGCGATTTCCCTGACCGAGAATCCACGCCGCAACGCCACCACATCTTGAGTCCGACATCGCCGAAATGAGACAAGACGTGGTGGCGGACTCGCTCTGTTCCAATCGCGCATAAGGGCCGACTCGCCAATATTCCGCGAGTCGTGACTTGACGCGGAGTCCGCGAGGATTCACCCTAGGCGCTTGGGGCAAGGTGGAGCGAACATGGGACAGATGCTGGTCAAGGAACGGATCCGGGCAAAAGCGCTCGCGCCGGTTCCACGCGAGTTGCTGCCGCTCGGCCGTATCCTGGAGGGGGACTGCATCGAGGCGATGCGGTCGCTGCCCGACGCGTGCGTCGACATGGTCTTCGCCGATCCGCCGTACAATCTGCAACTCGGCGGCAACCTGTCGCGGCCGGATGGCAGCCACGTCGATGCCGTGACCGATGCCTGGGACAAGTTCGACAGCTTCGCCGCCTACGACGCCTTCACGCGCGCGTGGCTGGCCGAGGCGCGCCGGGTGCTCAAGCCCGAGGGCTCGTTGTGGGTGATCGGATCGTACCACAACATCTATCGCGTGGGCGCGATCCTGCAGGACACCGGCTTCTGGATCCTCAACGACATCGTCTGGCGCAAGGCCAACCCCATGCCCAACTTCAAGGGCACTCGCTTCACCAATGCGCACGAGACGCTGATCTGGGCTTCGATGGGCGAGAAGGCGAAGTACACGTTCAACTACCGCGCGATGAAGACGCTGAACGACGAGCTGCAGATGCGCTCGGACTGGGTCCTGCCGATCTGCGCCGGCCCCGAGCGGCTGAAGAAGGACGGGCACAAGGTTCACCCGACGCAAAAGCCCGAGGCGCTGCTCTATCGGCTCATGCTGGCGACCACCAACAAGGGCGACGTGGTGCTCGACCCGTTCTTCGGCACAGGCACCACCGGCGCCGTCGCCAAGCGCCTGGGACGCGAATGGATCGGTTGCGAGCGTGAGAGCGGATACCGGCAGGCGGCCCTCGAGCGCATCGAGATGGCGCTTCCCCTCGACGAGAGCGCGCTCAAGACGATGCAGAGCAAGCGCACCGCGCCCAAAGTGGCTTTCGGTACGCTCGTCGAGACCGGCTGGATCGCCGCCGGCGCCGCGCTGTGCGACCGCAAGCGGCGGCACGCCGCCACCGTGCGCGCGGACGGCTCGCTCGAAAGCGGCGCGCACACCGGTTCGATCCACGGTGTCGGCGCGGCGATACAAGGCGCGCCTTCGTGCAACGGCTGGACCTTCTGGCATATCGAACACGACGGCGAACTGAAGCCACTCGACGCCATCCGCCAGCTCTATCTCCTGGCGACGGAGCCTTGAAGCTCCTGTGGCGGAGGTGGAGTAAGCGACCTTGACCGCACGCCTCTACCTGCGACCGATCGCCTTTGCGGACAGCCCGCAGAGCGAGCATGGCGAAGCGGTGCGGCTTGGCGGCTCGATGGTCTGGGCCAGCCGGTTCGCGATCGTCGTGCGCGAAGCCGGCAAGATCGTCTCGCGCGAGCGTGTGGCCGTACCGGACCTGCCCAGGGCACTGGCCGGTCTGCCGCAGCCGCTGGCGGCTCAGGGCGAGGCGCAATGGGCGGCCTTGCGCAAGGTCCACGCGCCGCTTGCCTGCGGGTCGCGTACGATCCGGCTCGACCAGCCGCAGATCATGGGCATCCTGAACGTGACGCCTGACAGCTTTTCGGACGGGGGCCAGTTCCTGGACGATCCCGACGCCGCCCACGCGCACGGCGCGGCGATGCTCGAGGCGGGAGCGGCGATCGTCGATGTCGGCGGGGAGTCGACGCGTCCTGGCGCCGCGGCGGTGTGGGAAGGAGACGAGCTTTCGCGGGTCGTCCCGGTCGTCGAGCGACTGGCGGCCATGGGCGCCGCGATCAGCATCGATACGCGCCGGCCGGCGGTGATGGAGGCCGCGCTCGCCGCCGGCGCCCACATCATCAACGACGTATCGGCCTTGCGGCACGATCCGCGCAGCCTCGAGTTCGTTGCCGCGTCGCACGCGCCGGTGGTCTTGATGCATGCGCCGGGGGAGGGCGAGGATCTTCACGCCGATGGCCGCTACGACGATGTGGTGCTCGACGTGTTCGATTGGCTCGCCGATCGTCGCGACGCCGCGATCGCTGCCGGCATCGCGCCCGAGCGCATCCTGCTCGATCCGGGTATCGGCTTCGGCAAGTCGATCGCGAGCAACTTGGCGCTGATGAACGCCTTGCCGCTGTTCCACGCACTGGGTCAGCCGTTGCTCGTGGGCGCCAGCCGCAAGCGCATGATCGGCGCACTGTCGCACGAGGCACCCGCGCATCGGCGAATCGGCGGCTCGCTCGCCCTGGCGATCAAGGCGCTGGAGGCGGGCGTGCACATGCTGCGCGTGCACGACGTGTTCGAGACCGTGCAGGCGCTGCACGTCTGGCGCGGTCTGCGCGACGCAGCGCTGACCGACTTCGCACAACTTCCGGCTTGATACGGCCGCTCAGGCGGCGAGCTTGACCTGATCGCGGCCGCCGCGCTTGGCCTGGTAGAGCGCGCGGTCGGCCCGTTCCATCAGCAGCGCCGCGTCGTCCTCGGCGGTCAGGCAGGCGATGCCGGTGCTGATCGTCACCGAGATCTGCACACCGTCGTCGATCTCGACGATGAGATTATGGATCTGGTCCCGCAGCCGCTCTCCCACCGCGTAGGCGTTGAGTTCCGAGGTCTTGGGCAGGATGATGCCGAATTCCTCGCCGCCCAGCCGTCCCAAAGTGTCGTAGCCGCGAACCGTCGCCAGGCCGGCCTGCACGACATGCCGGATCACCTCGTCGCCCGCGGCGTGGCCGTGGGTGTCGTTGACTTGCTTGAAGTTGTCGATGTCGACGAGGGCGAACGACAGCGGCGTCTTGTTGAGGCGAGCGGCCGCGATCGCCCGGTCGAGCGAGGCAAGCAGCTGCCGCCGGTTGGCCACTCCCGTCAACTCGTCGGTCTCGGCCCGGTACTTCAGTTCTTCGCGGTAATGACGTTCACGTTCGAACGAGCGGTACAGTGCGATCGCTATGAGCCCGGCAAGGATCAGCAGGCACAACCCCGCGAACGAAATGACGTAGATGAACGTCAGCAGCTCCTGGGTGGCGCGATCGACCTCGCGGGAAATCTGATGGAGCCGGTCTCGCTCGCTCTGGATGATCCGATCGACGGCGCGATCGATCCGCGCGATCGCCAGCCTGGACTCGTTGCGTTTCACGAGGCGGATGGCGGCGGCGCCGTCCCCTTTGCTTGCCAACTGGATGATCTGCTCGAGCCTGCCGGTGTAGTTGTCGATCTCGCCTTGCAGATGTCCGAAGGCCACGACACTGCCCGGATCGGCGAAGTGGGCCTGGCCGTTGAGCAGCCCCATCGCGACGCGAAGGTTGTGGCGGCCCCGCCGATAAGGCTCGAGGTAGTCGTCCTCGCCCGTGAGGAGATAGCCCCGCTCCCCCATGATGATGTCGAGCGAGGCGATCTTGATGGCGTTCGCCGAGCGCAGAACGCCGAGCGTCTGTGTATAGGCGGCGCCAAGCTTGCGTTGCTCGCCCGCGACCTTCCAGGCGACTGTCGAAGCGCCGATGAGTAATGAACCCATCAGGGCAATTACCACAATGAACAGGTGAAGCCTGCTTTGCAGTCCATCTCGCGTACGAACCAGGGATTGACTCAAATTCATACAGATCCACCCGTCCCCTGCGGGTGAATACATGCAGGTTAAGTCTTAGGACAGAGTTAACGTAGAAGTAACGTCGATGTCCTTGCACCTTGGTGCATGGTCGGGGAGACAGGATTCGAACCTGCGACCCTCTGCTCCCAAAGCAGACGCGCTACCAGGCTGCGCCACTCCCCGACACCTGGACGGGATGCCCTTAGCCGAGGATTTGATAATAGGCACCCACAAAGTGTATGGTGCGCCGCACGGGATCGGGCGAGCGGTGCGATCCTGCGCTGTCCCCCTTGGCAACCTGCACGAGCGCTCCTAAAGCCCCAGCCACCCATTCCTGCGAGAATCCCGGCTCCATGGCTTCCCCCTACAAGCGCGTCCTCCTGAAACTCTCGGGCGAAGTGCTCATGGGCAATCAAGGCTTTGGCATTGACCCCGCATTCGTCGCCGAGCTCGCCAAGGAGGTGAAGGCGGCCAAGGAGACCGGGCTGGAGCTGTGCCTGGTGATCGGCGGGGGCAACATCTTTCGCGGCATGGCCGGCGCCGCCAAGGGCATGGATCGCGCCCAGGCCGACTACATGGGCATGCTGGCGACGGTCATGAACGCGCTGGCGATGCAGAACGCGCTGGAGCAGTTGGGCGTGGATACCCGGGTGCAGTCGGCGGTGCAGATGGATCAGGTCTGCGAGCCGGTGATCCGTCGCCGGGCCGAGCGGCACCTGGAGAAGGGGCGCGTGGTGATTTTCGCCGCCGGCGTCGGCGCGCCGTACTTCACCACCGATTCCGGCGCCGCGCTGCGGGCGGCCGAGATGCAGTGCGATGCCTTGCTCAAGGGCACCAGCGTCGATGGTGTATACGACAGCGATCCGAAGACCAATCCGGATGCCCGGCGTTACGACACGATAGATTACGATACCGTCCTTGCCGACAACCTGAAGGTGATGGACGCCTCCGCCGTGGCGTTATGCCGCGACAACGCAATACCGATCGTGGTGTTCTCGATCCGCGAGCAGGGCAACCTTGCCCGCGTGCTCAATGGCGAGGGCACGCAGACGATCGTCCAGAAGGGAGCCTGAACCATGGCCAAGTACGACAAGGCCGATCTCGAGCGCCGCATGAAGGGCGCAGTGGATGCGCTGGCGAGCGATCTCGCCGGTCTGCGCACCGGCCGCGCTAGCGCCAACTTGCTCGATCCGATCACCGTGACCGTTTACGGCAGCCAGATGCCGCTGAACCAGGTGGCGTCTGTCTCGGTGCCCGAGCCGCGCATGATCTCGGTGCAGGTGTGGGACAAGTCGAACGTCGGCCCGGTGGAAAAGGCGATCCGTTCGGCGGGACTGGGCCTCAACCCGATCAACGATGGCTCGACGCTGCGCCTGCCGATCCCCGACTTGACCGAGGATCGCCGCAAGGAGCTCGCCAAGCTTGCGGGCCAGTATGCCGAAAAGGCGCGGGTCGCGATCCGCAACGTGCGCCGCGACGGCATGGACAATCTCAAGGCCGACGAGAACAAGAAGGAGATCTCCGAGGACGAGCGCAAGCGTGCCGAGGCCGAGCTCCAGAAGCTGACGGACGAGCAGATCAAGGCCGCCGACGAGGAGCTTGCCCGCAAGGAGAAGGACATCCTGGGCAAGTGATGCCGGGAGTGAAGTCCGGCATGGGGGCGGCAGCATGAGCAAGGCCGAACCCGCCAAGGCGCGCCATGTCGCCATTATCATGGATGGCAACGGGCGCTGGGCAAAGAAACGGCACCTGCCGCGCGCGCTCGGCCACCAGCGCGGGGTCGAGGCGGTGCGCCGCGTCGTGAAGGGCGCGCGCGAGTTCGGGCTCGATGCGCTGACGATCTACGCCTTCTCGACGGAGAACTGGCGCCGGCCCGAAGACGAAGTTTCGGACCTGATGACGCTGATGAAGCGTTTCATCCTCTCCGACCTTGAGGAGATCGCGCAGGCCGGGGTCAAGCTCAAGATCATCGGCGATTACAAGGCGTTCAAGCCCGATGTCGTCGAATTGATCGAGCGGGCGATCGCGCGCACCGCGCAGAACACCGGCACGATCCTGGCTGTGGCGCTCAACTACGGCTCGCAGGACGAGATTGCGCGCGCGGCCCGCGCCGTCGTCGCCCAGGGCGGCGAGATCACCCCCGAGAGCATCGCGGCGCATCTCGACACCGCCGATCTGCCGCCGCTCGACCTGCTGATCCGCACATCGGGCGAAGTGCGGCTTTCGAACTTCCTGCTGTGGCAGTCCGCCTATGCCGAGCTGCTGTTCACCGATGTGCTCTGGCCGGACTTCGGCGCCGAGCATTTGAAGCAGGCGATGGATAACTTCGCCACGCGTGACCGGCGCTATGGCGGGCGCTGACGGCACCGGCCCAAGGGCGCGGCGCAACGCCGACTTGCCGATACGCGTGGTCACGGCGTTCGTGATGCTGGTCGTGGCCGGCACCGCCCTGTGGCTGGGCGGCATGGCCTGGACCGTCTTCGTGCTGATCATCGGCATCGGCGTGTGGATCGAGTGGAACGCGCTCGTCCTGCTGTTCCGCTCGCCGGGCCGCGCCAGGACCGCATGGCAGGCGGCAGGCGCGGTCTACTGCGGCATCGCCAGCGCGATCCTGATCCAGATCCGCCAGGAGCCGGCGGGAGCGGCCATCGTGCTGCTGATCCTGGGCGCGGTGATCGGCACGGACATTGGCGCTTACTTCGCGGGCCGGACGATCGGCGGGCCGAAGATCGCGCCGCGCATCAGCCCCTCGAAGACCTGGGCAGGGCTGGGCGGCGGCATTGTCGGTGCAAGTCTGCTGATCTGGGTGGTGCTGGGGAACGCCGAGCGATTCCT